>Ga0224722_1000805_pt1 | contig 18019 bp, 14 predicted proteins | sample Balambano_FR1_Me_FD_161646 | JGI IMG/M metagenome (GOLD analysis project Ga0224722, IMG submission 161646) | Freshwater sediment microbial communities from Lake Towuti, South Sulawesi, Indonesia - Balambano_FR1_MetaG | ecosystem: Environmental > Aquatic > Freshwater > Lake > Sediment | place... | reverse complement strand
TAAACCCCAAATTGCAGAAACGACGTTGAAAATTCAGTATGCGTCGGCTGATGCGACAATCGAAGACATGGTGTTCGTTGCAGGACAACGATGGCGAATCGAAGCGTGTTTTGCCAATACTTTTTGCGAGGTCCCCCCTCGCGCTGTGAACTCGGCAACTCACAAGTTGGGGGTTGGGGGGCGGCAAGGCTTTTAAAGCACACCTTAGCCCCCCCATTCTGGGGAAAACTGACCTGATGCAATCAGTCCCTCTGTTACAGGATGTTACAAAAAATTCGTGTTTGAAAGTCCCCCAAATTTGGGGGATTTAGCGATTATCACACTGAAGTCAGCTCAGATTCTTCCGCAACTTCTTCTGAAGCGTGAAGCGATCGAATCACTTCTGGCGGAACCTGGATTGCAAACTCAGATGAAACGTATCGCGGCTCTGAGAGCGGCTCTGGCAGATCGTTTGGCAGAACTTCAATCTGGAGTTCCTCGGTTAGCGGTTCAAATTTGCGATCGAGCCGCCGCTTGAGAAATACACCGCCTGCAAGCAAGCCGCCGAACACTGCAAAGCCTGCTCCGACAATTCCCAGTTTGCTGAGATCGCCAAGATTGGCTTGCGTTGTGGTTGGGTCAACCGTTGGGCTGCTCGACGGGGCACTGTCTGTAATCCCGCCTTTCTGACTGTAAATACAGGCTTGAGCCTGTCCTGCGGTCAGCAAAACTGCACCCGTTAAAGTGGTCGCTGCTGCGATCGCTGCGAAAGCAGACTTCAATTTCATGATTGTCTCCTGTACGAAGTGTTGAAACTTGACTCAATCTTGTACTTCACACCTTGCACTTAACTCAGATACACAACTCAGATCACAACCAGATGAACGAATGCAGCATAAAGCACATTAACAGTATAGAGATAGAATTACATTTTTTCGGTTTTGATTGTTACAAAATTATAATTACAAGATTAATAATCGCGAACAGAACATTTGCGTCTGTTTGTATTCAATTTTTCATCATTGATAAATAAATTTTTATTTATCTAATTTCACCCATCTGAAGAGATCTGAAGGATTGCCAGATAAATCGGTAAAAACAAAAGAAAGATAAAAAGCCGATCGTTCTTCATGATGGTGAATTCCAGTTTTTAGCTGGATTCCACATCATTTTCCATTCGCGCAAAATGCTCCATCAGCAATCGATGAATGAAAATATAGCCTCCGCCAACCTTCTGCAAAAAGATGCGATCGGCTGCGTAATCAAGAAAGCGAGCATAGTTCCAGGGAATGCAGCCATCTCTCCACAAAATGAAACGCAGGATCAGGTGTTTGATGCAGACGACGCCCGACCCCTCACCGCCAAAGAGCGCTCCCGCCAAACCACAAACAATGAGTCCCTGTGCCAAACCAAGGAGCGGATTCTCAATGATTCCAATCAGTAAACCTGTTAATAGACCGATCGTCAAAAACAAAGTTCTGGCATTCGCTGCCGACTTCCAAATTCCCTGATTGGGCAGCGTTCTGCGATCGACCTCGCTGATTTTATCAAACCCAGAAATCAAAGTCGCGACAAAGCCAAACACCAACGCTGCCTGCAATGAACCGCCGCCCAGGATATAAACAAAGACAATCAGAACACCAAATACCAGATTGTTTCTGGTTTTTCGCCAAGACCATTTCATCGAATCCGCAGGCTCAATTCGGTTTTGAATAAAGGGATGAATGAATATCCCAATAACTCCATACAACAATCCATCACCCAATCCAATTTGCGAATCTGCATGAGTCCAGGTTGAAATCAAACCATAAATGAGTCCCAGCAGCAGTCCGTTTGCCAGACGAGCAATCCGTCCTTTGGCTAAGCCAACCGTCAGTCCACCGATCAAGCCATAAACAACGCTACCACCCATGCCTGCCAGGAAGCCTTTTGCCAGTTTTCCAACTGCCTGATAAAGTGAATAGTCAGGACGACGATAGAAGTGATAGCCCGTTCCTAATCCGATTTGCAGGCTTCCCCAAACTGCAAAGATTAGCAGCATCACCCCGATCTGATAAATGCGCTGCTGAGCCTGGTTTTTTAACCACTGGGGCTGCATTTGCTCAATTAGAAAAACCGTTTGGGATTCGCGATCGATCCGCTGTGCCAGCCACACCAGCCATCGAATCGTTTGCGCTTTGGAATATTGCCGATCGACTCCGCGCCGCTTCAGCATCCGCTCAATATACAGATCAAAAAGCTGCTTGCGGCGATCTTCGGCGGGGTTGAGAGTTGGCAGACTTTGGGCAGAAACGTCCTGATAAGCCAGCACCATAATGTTGAGCATCAGGGGAGACTGCGCCAGCTCTTGAAACGTTTGCTCTTCTTCAAGCAGCCTTCTTAATCCAGTTAAATCATTGCTCAGCGTATCCAGGTAATGATGAATTTGCTCTGGCGTGAGCGATCGCAGATAGATCGCACTCTGAAAGTTAAGGCGATTAGACAGCAGTTCGTAATCTCTAATGCGGCTACAAACAACCATCTCAGTGCCATACTCTTGCTGAAAGGCATTCAAGACTGCAACACAGACCTCTCGATCCACCGATCGCACCTCATCCAGACCGTCGAGCAAGAGCAGGAGCTGCTGCTGTTCAACCCATCGCTGCCCAATCTTCTTGGGAACCTGGTACTTCATGTTGAGTTCTTCGACCAGCCATTGCGCAATACTCTGCCGTTCGCCCGCCCAGGAAGAGAGATTGAGCACCACCGGAATCAAATGGGCAACATCCTGTTCAGCACGAGCTAGCAGATCGCGGGCAAGCTGCAATAGGGTAGTGGTTTTTCCTGCGCCAGGTTCACCCAAAATCAACAGGGTTCGCCCTGCACCAATGCGATCGAAGATCGAAATAATCTGAGTGCCGGGGGGCAGGGTTTTGACTGGCTGATGGTTTATCTCGATCGCCATATTCCAGGGAGAGGCAACCGCATCCGGTCGATGTTCCAATCCCAGTTCTAGCAAGACCTGATCTTGCAAGGAAGTTTCTAAAACGCCTTTCACCCAATAGTTGCTGACTTTGCTCACCAACGCCTGACGATTATGATATTCCTGGCTACCGAGACGGATTCTGGCAATTCTTTCAGGATTATGCTCCGCATGAGTCGCTCTGTCTCTTCGCGCTGTCTGATAATCTCCACGAACGTCTTCAATATCTTCATGGACATTTCTAGGAATGTCTTCACGAATATCTTGATAAATGTTTCTATGGGTCTCTCCATAAATATTCTTATGAATGTCTTCATAGATATCTCCATGACTGTCTTCACGAACTTCAGAAGGCGAGTCAGATAGAGAAGAATCCAGATAGGGAGGTAGCGTTTGACTGTCAAAGCTGTGGTCATTCCAATCTGCTGATTCTGGAAACAAAGTTGACAACTCCTCAGCAGGCGCTTCTGGGGAAATCACCGTTTCATCCAGTTCCGCTTGAGTTAGTTCTTGAACGTCAGGAAGTACCTCCAGTGCTGCCAGTGCTTCAGCCGCATTTTGATAGCGGCTCTGGTGGTGATAGCGCACCATTGTGTCGAGGATGGCGGCAAACTTCGGGCTAATTTGAAGGCGATCGCCCAGCAAAGCGCAGTAAAACTCCCCGGTCTGTCGATCCAGCGGCAGGTCACCCGGAGCAATGCCCGTTAACGTCTGTAGCGCCACCATGCCCACGGCATAGACATCGCTAGCCAAACAGGGCTGGGATAACTGCTGCTCGATCGGCATATAGCCCGGAGACCCCACTGCAACGGTCAGGTTGGTTTCCCCAGACGCATTTGTCCGCTGGCGGTTCACCTGTTTTACCGCACCAAAATCAATCAGAACAATTTTGCGATCGGGCTTTCGTCGAATTAGATTGGAGGGTTTAATATCGCGGTGAATCACGCCCTGGTCATGCACAAAGGCAAGCACCTGCAAAATGCTCCGCAGCAGAGCAACGACTTCTGTTTCACGCAGGCGTTTGCGCTGCGCCAGTTCTTGCGCCAGGGTTTGCCCGTCAATGAATTCCTGAACAAGATAAAACTCACCCCCCTGCTCAAAATGCGCCAGGAGCTGAGGAATTTGATCGTGCCGCCCCAAGCGATAAAGAACGTTTGCCTCCAGATTGAATAGACGCTGTGCGATCTGCAGGGCTTGCGGCGTGGTGACTCCGGGGTGAAGCTGTTTAACAACACAAATTGGCTTACCGGGTAAGTGGCGATCGGTGGCAAGAAACGTCTGACCAAAGCCGCCGCTGCCAAGTGGCTTAACTATGTGATAACGCCCTGCCAGCAAGATATTCATCTCAATACGCTATCCAACTGAATACCCTTCTCCTGAACTCAGTGTGCTAGGAACTGCAAGTCACGTCCGGAAGTTTTCTGCTCAAGTCCTGAAGGCGATCGCTCCCCAAAAAGTCTGCTCAAGTTCAGTATAGATCTCGATGTCGATCTCGCTTAGTGTGAAATTGGGCGATCGGTTCTGAGAACTGGAACGGGATCGGGGGCTGGGGGATGAGGGCAGGAAAGTCATGCAAGAAATCTAACAAGAAGAAACCTAACAAAAATAAACCTGAGGCACAGTAAGTGATTGGACAACGCAAATCCGATGAAGACGAATTTGAGGTGACCGGGCTATTGATCGAATAGTTACAAAATTAATTCAATTGCGCCAGTACACTTGCGGGTACTTTATTCAATCTTGCTTCCGCTTCCACTCCCCGATCGCTGCACCGATCCAGGGTGGGGTAAGGATGAACACAAGGCTACAGGCTGGGCGATCGCTGCTTTTTCACCGTATTTTGAATACCAATTCACGGAAATCAGACCAGGGTAAACGCCAGCGCCAAAACAGAGCTGTCACGCGAAGCGAAAGCAACCAGAACCAGGTTAAAGACCAGGGCAATCGCCGGAATTACCAGGGGCACTCGGAAGCCACTGAAGTGGGGTTCTCGACGCTTAATGACGAACAGCGGGAGATTGACCAGACAGAACCTCGCCAGAATGTGTGTTGCTGTGGTTCCTGCCAGAAATCTCAGTTTGCTAGCAGTGATTCATTAAATTGTCGTCTGTAGAGAAGCAGGTCAATCAGGAAAGGAACGGATCTAAAGAAGTAGATCGGGATGGGATAGATTCGTCCGTCATTTCGATCGACTGATTTCTACAAAAAATTCCATTGGAGCCTGAAAATCTACATCTACAGGACGAAGATAGGACGATCGCTTCTCCAGCAAGATGAGCACTACACCTATTGGAAGCGGTTTGAAAAGTCTAGACCCTGCATCGCCCCCTCAATCCCCCTTGTTTCTGCCGCTCCCCAGGAGTGAGTTGGAGTCCTTTGAGCGGTTGGAGGTTCCCCCTCGCGCTTTAAGCGCGGCAACTCATAAGTTGGGGGGTTGGGGGCGGCAAGGCTTTTAAAACACGCCACAGGGAGACGATTCGGATCGCTGCGTCTACTTTTCAAACTGGTTCTTAATCCCCTTTAATAAAAGTCTTTTGCAAGGATTTTAAGGAGTAATTATGCCGGACACAACACAAACAACCGATTTCGATACGACGATTCATTTCCTACAGCAGGATCTCGCATCTGCTGATCTTGCTTTGGCAATCAACTACATTGAACAGTGGGAGAATCAACTTCAGGAAACTGATATTTTTCAGAATTTGATGGAACTCAAGCAATCGATCCTCGATGGAAACTTAACAGAGCTTGAGAAGATTCTGCGACGCTTAGGAGAAAGCACCACAGCAACCGCGAATGATATTCGCAAAGATAATTCTGAGACGATCGCAGCAAAGGTTGAGCAAATTGGTCAGCTCCTGATTGAAGCGAGTCGTCATGTAAAGTAAGTTCCTCCGATTCGACAAATGCAAACGTTCCTGCCGTTCCGACAACAAACCTCGTGGATCATTTGTCTCGAATATCGCCATTCTGCGATCGCCTAATAGATCCTTCATCAATTCGGATTGCTCTTTAAGTAATGACCATGCTCATGCCAAGTGACCCACCAGTACCGCAAGGTGTATTGAACTCACGCTTATTCTTTGAAATCTAGTTGACCTTTGAGCCTAAAGCGACTGCTTAATTACCCGATCGCCTCTAGCTTGGATGGGTCGGGCATTCAGAGGAAAAAGCGCGGCAAACTGCTGCACCTGTTCTGCGGATACTTCGATCGGCTGTGTCATGACAAACCAGAGGACATTTTCGGTGCAGGGAGGTGTGGTTAACGAGCCGCGATATTTATAAAATTGATGCTGAAATGAATGATGCAAAGCCGTTCCTTTTTCAGCGCGATCGGGCGGCAGCAGTTGGGCGGCGTTAATCAGCGTGTTTTTCTCCACTTTTCCAGGCTGGGCAGGCATCGCATCCCAAATCGGCTTAAGCGTTGAATTGAATTTTCCAACTTGAGCAAAAACGCCGATCACCGCCAGTTTCCCTGCAGGCGATCGATGAACGAGATGAATTTCTAAGTCAAAGGATTTGCCCAGTAAGCGGTGTTCGCTGGGGTGATGGAAGTGAAACTGCAAAAGCTGAAACGTTTCGCCCTGAAAAGTAAGAAAGCTTCCCGGCGCGTAGTTGACCTGAAGGGTACGAAGCGTGTTGGTGATGCTGAGGGAAGTTGGATGATAGCTGATTTGAAGTTGCTCTGATTCAGAGGCTGTGGCTGCCGCAATATCGATCGGCGCTTGCTGTTGTCCGGTCTGGCAGAGCTGAAACTCAGGCGACAATTCGCTCCAGTGTTCCGGACTCGTATCGCCAAGATAACCCCAGTTTTTTGCAGGCGAGGCAGTGGCAGGAAAGGCAGAAGGCTGAACCACCGAGCTTCCCAGAAGATTTGCACCTAAAAGCTTAAGTATCTGTCGTCGTTGCATCCCATCTGCCAATTACGATGGCGCGATCCAGAGCTAGATCTCAAAATCTCAATCGATCGCGCTTTTCCCAAAACCTTGATTTAGTTCAATTATTGGCAGTGCTGAATCAGAGTATGATCCGCCCCCCTGGGGCGTGTTTTAAAAGTCTTGCCGCCCCCCAACCTCGCACTTCGAGTGCGGCATCCTATAGGTGGAGATTGAGGGGGCGGTGCAGGACATCAATTTGCACTATTCATCATCCGATTCAGCAACGCCCAATCATCTAGTGCAATGATCTGCACAATTAGCAGCACAAAAAAAGCACGGGTGGGCAGTACCCATCTAAAAGTGCCCGTCTAAACCTTTCACCGTCTCAAATCGATTTCAGGACGATTACGACAAAGACTGAGTACGCTTCCGAGCAGCAGTTGTGCGCGGCGTTGCTTTTGCCTTAGCAGCCGTCTTGATTTCTGAAGCAGTTCGACCTCGACGACGGGGCGGGGAAACCATTTCAAGTACGGGTTCCTCCGCAAAAGTTTCAGCGGGCTGGCTGCGAGTTGGCTGGGGGGTGCGGCGAGGTTTGGCAGTTGAGGTTGCTCGCTTGGCGATCGACAAATAGCGCTTGAGCGAAGAAGCCGTAATGTTAATGCCGGAGCTTGCTAAAACCTTCACGATATCGTCGTAGCTGTAGCCGCGCTGCATTGCGATCGTGATAGAGTCCTGAAGCTGCTCGACCGCTTCGCGTAGCGACCAGGAGTCTTTGGGTTTTTCCGGTAGATCGGTCAGCGTCAGGCTAATGCTTGCAAGCGCCTGCTGTGGCACGTTGGAGGAAACCCGTTTTCTCCGGGTCGTCGTACTTTTCGCTGTGCTTTTCGCTGTGCTTTTCGTCGTACTTCTCGCCATATGCAGACTCCTACTCCAGAGTAATAAAACGTGATGCAGTGTGGTCGTAAAACATCGATCTCAGGAATTGACTTCCCATTATCAATCGATGGTTCCCATAAATCAACTGCACTTTTTCATTCGGCTTGCTTTAAGGATCAATTTGTTAACTATCTTGATGTTTGTTGGCTTGATATTCGCTGTGACATCATCCTGCTTTCCTGCCGGATTCGATCGCAGATTTTGCTTGCTTCAGCAGCGTTATTCCCTGATTGAAGCATTCAATCTACCACTCTTTCCTGCTTTATTTCTCTTCTGATTTCCTGGTTCGCTTTCGCTTTGTTGCCGCTGAGGATGTTGCCGCTGAGGATTGATCTGCTCTGTCCAATACGATTTCTGGGGATTGTTCTTCTGGGGATTGTTCCGGTAACAGGTTGGGTAATGTCTCCGGCGATCGATCAGGCAATATCTCAGGCAATGGATTTGGGGCGATCGATGCAGTTGAGCCAGAAGGAGAGTTTTTGCGCGAGGGGTTGGGGTTAAGCAGGGCTGGAGGGAGTTTCAGAATATATCCGTGCTGCTGGCAAACTGTTTGCAGATGCGTCACTTCGATCGTGGATGCGCCTATCGCCGCTGCGTAACAAAGCGTATCCTGAACAATCTCCTGAATCATGCCGCCACTCATTTGCAACTGATCGGCGAGAAGTTGCCAGGGCATTTGTTCACTCACGGCAACCTGAGGCGGAAAAGCACGCTGCCACAGCTTGAGCCGATCGATCGCCGCTGGCATCGGTAAGGTAAGCATACAGTCTATTTGTCGCTGCCATTGAAGCTGCACCGAGGCTGGATGCGTGACGCTAAAGCAAGTCACCCCTACAAGTTTCGATCGCTCCTGAAAGAGCCGATGAACTGCGGCGATCGGCAAGCTGGCGGATCGGCTCAGCCACTTTTGCGCCGATTGAATCAGCACAACGGTGGGAACGTGCAGGATGATTTCTTTGAGAACTGCCGGGTAGTTTGCCGGGTCAATCTGTGCCAGGTCAACTGTGAATAGCGGCACATAGAGCGCATGAGCAACAGCAGCGGCGGCAGTGGTTTTTCCAGTTCCGGGCTTGCCTGCCAGCAGCACAAATTGACCCTGCTGCTGCAATTCCTCCCCATTCAGATTCCAAGCTTCCTCGACCTGCAGGGTTCCAGCGACCTGCTGACTGAGATATTGCAGTGGCGACAGGCATTCTGACGGCAGAATCACATTCGACCAGGCAACCGTCGTCGTTTTGCGAAGATAGACGCAGCGGCTAATCACGGCAACCGGAGCCGAAGCTGCTTTCGCGGTCGGGGGGTGCAGCAGAGTTTCGAGATCTGCCTGAGTCGGGTGATCCGCCAGCAAATAGTTCACCAGGCGATCGGAGAGCTTAACGGGACTGCAAAGGCGAGTTTGCTCAGTGCAGGGCAGCAGGTGCAGCAGCTCTGTCTTCAGCAGCGGGGAAGTTGTGAGAAGGTGGTTGCGGGCGGTGTACCAGTCAGCGTCGGTGCGACAAAGCAGCCTCAGGGTCAGATCGAGCGTTGGCAGATCGGGTTTCAGTTCGCCCTCGTTGCCCTGCAAGAACCGATAGAGCTGGGCAAAGCGACGATTGACCTCAGGGGCTAGCGCCATCAGCACCAGGTTTTTCTCAAATTCCGTCAGGCGAAGTCGATCGCGCAGGGCAGGCAACGCCAGAAGAATGCCTCGTCGCTGGCTGGCTTGAATTTGAGTCTCAAGCTGCTGCGCATAGGTTGATTTTGTTGCGGGCTGGGGCTGGCGATGTTCGTCGTAGGCGATATTGGTATCGAACGCAATCACGCCTTTCCACCAGTGGCTTGTGGCGCGATCGGCGGCGGTTTGCGAGAAGCGATCGACTTCCTTCATATCTTTGCGTTGTCGGGCAACTGCCAGCAGCAACACTCGCTCTAACCACTGCAATTCGGTCTTTAAATAAGCCCAGTTGTTTGCAAAACCGTCTGTCTGTTCTCCAGGTATCGCCATAATCTAGTCGGGTTCTTGAATGTGGGAGGAATCGGATAAGAGGAATCAGATGGGAAGAATGAAGCAGCGAAAGAAACGTAGATGCGTTTTAATCAAAACGTTTAGAGGATTTGGAGTTTAGAGGATTTGGAGGGCAATGTCAGGATCTTTGCAGCTCCTCAACTCCCGCTTCAGACTGAATCAATACTGAATGAATTCGGGGTTCAAGGATGCAACGCAGGTCACAGCAGTGGTGAAAGCCTGCATTCGGGATTAGAAGGGATTAGAATAAAGATTGCACAACGCCAGTTCTAGTTTGAAGTAAGTTTCTGCATGATGGAAGTTTTCGACATTAAGCGCGAAGTCGAACAGTTCGCTAACCGCCTGGGTAAAACCCAGGACTATCTTTGACCTGCCTGCACTCACCGCCAGAATTGATGATTTAGAACAGGTTGCTGCCCAGCCGGAGTTTTGGGAAAATCAGGCGCAAGCACAGCGTACCCTGCAAGAGCTAAACGATCTCAAATCTCACGTTGAGCAGCTCGATCGCTGGCAGTCTACGATTGAAGACACCAAAGCCATTCTGGAGCTTTTAGAGCTAGAAGCCGATCAGTCTCTATTGCAGGAGGCTGAGGCAAACCTGAATCAGCTTCAGCGCGAGCTAGACCAGTGGGAGCTTCAGCAGCTTTTATCGGGTGAGTATGACGATCGTGGCGCAGTGCTCACCATCAACGCCGGAGCAGGCGGAACCGATGCACAGGACTGGGCAGAAATGCTGCTGCGCATGTACACCCGCTGGGGCGAAGCGCACGGCTATAAGGTGCATCTAACGGAGATTTCAGAAGGCGACGAAGCTGGAATCAAATCTGCCAGTCTGGAAATCGACGGACGCTATGCCTACGGCTATCTGAAGGTCGAAAAGGGAACCCATCGCCTCGTCCGAATTTCGCCCTTCAATGCAAACGGCAAGCGGCAAACCAGCTTTGCAGGGGTGGAAGTGATGCCAATTCTGGATGAGTCGGTGACGCTCGACATTCCCGATAAAGATCTGGAAATTACCACGTCGCGATCGGGCGGCAAAGGCGGACAAAACGTAAATAAGGTGGAAACAGCCGTTCAGATTCGCCATGTTCCAACCGGACTGATGGTGCGCTGTACCGAAGAACGATCGCAGCTTCAAAACAAAGAGAAAGCCCTGGCACGTCTGAAGGCAAAGCTGCTGGTGATCGCGCAGGAACAGCGGGCGAAAGAAATTGCCGACATCCGGGGAGATATGGTTGAGGCTGCCTGGGGCAACCAGATTCGCAACTACGTGTTTCATCCCTATCAGCTCGTGAAAGACCTGCGCACCAACCAGGAAACGACGGCGATCGAGGATGTGATGAACGGCGATCTGGATTCGTTTATCGAAACCTGTTTGCGGCAGGAAAATCAGCTCATGGAAGGAGCCACCGTCTAGGCGTTAAGATTCTGTTACATCCGGTCTTCCTGGGTCTAGGATAGAGAAATAGACCTATCGATGCCGAATGAGCGGTTTGGGTTATGAATCAGCCTTCCGAAGTTAACACCAGCGTCAGTTCCCCCACCGAAGCTCCTGAAGAAAGCAAAACGACGATTCCGACGGCAAAGCCACAGCCAAGCTATGTCAAGCTGGCAATGCGCAACATGGTGCGAAAGCGGGGGACATCGATCTATCATTTTGCTCTGACAACGATCGGCTTACTCACCGTGCTGGTGGGTCTTGCCTACCTGACGCGCTAGGAGCAGCGCATGACGGATTATTTGGACGATGCTTCAGATGATGCTTCAGATGGTGCTTCAGACGATGCTTTAACAGAGCAGCCGTCAGCACAAGTTTATTCCTCAACGGAAGAAACTTCGGATACGATCGCCGTTGAGGTCAGCGTTCAGGATGCCTATTTTGACGCTGAAACAGCACTCATTGCCGAATCTACCTGGGAACAGTGTTTTTTGCAGTGGCTCCAGCACTTACAGTCAGACTTACCGCCCTGGTCGGGTTATGAGCTGAGTCTGCGCCTGACAAACGATCAGGAAATTCAAACTTTAAACGCGCAATATCGTCAGAAAGATCAGCCGACTGATGTACTGGCGTTTGCCGCTCTGGAGGTAGACTATCCTCAATCTAAAGAGATGCAGGCAGCTATGCCGCTTTACCTGGGAGACATTGTCATTTCAGTTGAAACGGCAGCCGCACAAGCCCTGGAACGAGGGCATTCTCTAGCTTACGAGTTGTCCTGGCTGGCAGCTCACGGCTTACTGCATCTCGTGGGGTGGGATCATCCCGATGAGGAAAGCCTTCGGCAAATGCTGGATCAGCAAGACGCGCTGCTGCAGGCAGTGAATGTTACACCCGGGTGGCAGGGCACTGTTCCAGCAGAAGTCACTTGATCGTAAGCTCGATCGTAAAGATTTAGCTAGACGCGCAGCCAAGGAGATGGCATGATGCCAAAACATCGACTAAGGTACAGACCAAGGTACAAACCAAGGAAACTTTTGGATATGCGTCGCTGATTACACTGTGATTGCTGCTTCTGACCTACGCTATTGTTGACCTGCCCAATGCTAGCTGACTCTATGACTCAAAACCTCTCGACCGAAGCTCCGTCCCGTTCGTTGGTTCCCACCCCTTCCCCCAGTCGATCGCTTTCCTGGCGGGTGGCATCCAATCTGTTTGTGAGCTTTCGCTATGCCTGGGCAGGCTTGAGCTACGCGTTTCAGACACAGCGCAATTTTCGGATTCACCTGGTCATTGGTACGACTGCCCTGCTGCTCAGCGTTCTCCTCGGTCTGAGTCGGGTTGAAATTGCCATTATCGGCTTGACCAGCGGCGTGGTGCTGACAATGGAGCTGCTGAATACAGCGATCGAATCGGTCGTGGATCTCACCGTCAGACAGACCTATCACGAACTCGCTAAGATCGCAAAAGACTGCGCGGCGGGTGCCGTTCTGATTTCAGCCTTTGCGGCGGTGATTGTGGCAGGGTCGCTGCTGCTGCCTCCACTGCTGGAGTTGGTGCGATCGACGATTGTTTTGCCCTGACGCGACATCCTCTCTATTTTTTCGATTCTACTTTTTCGATTTGCCATGCTTCTTGTAATTGATAACTACGACAGCTTTACCTACAACCTGGTGCAATACCTGGGAGAGCTGGGGGCAGACTATCCGGTTGCAGCAGAAATTCGGGTTCATCGCAACGACAAAATTTCGCTGGGAGAAATTGAGCAGCTTCAGCCGGATGGCATTGTGATTTCGCCGGGTCCTGGTCGCCCTGAAGATTCGGGCGTGTCGCTAGAGGTAATTCGGTTTCTGAGTCCAAAGCTGCCCGTGCTGGGCGTTTGTCTGGGGCATCAGGGCATTGGCGATGTGTTTGGCGGCAAAATTACCGCTGCCCCCGAACTGATGCACGGCAAAACCTCCCCGGTGTATCACACGGGTGTCGGCGTGTTTGAAGGGCTGGAGAATCCGTTCACTGCCACGCGCTATCACAGTCTGATGATCGATCGCGCCACCTGTCCCCCGGAGCTAGAAATCACGGCATGGGTCGAAGACGGAACCATTATGGGGGTGCGCCATCGCGACTATCCCCATCTGCAGGGCGTGCAGTTTCACCCGGAAAGCGTGCTGACTGTGTCGGGTAAGGCGCTGCTGGAGAATTTTCTCAAGTCGATCGATCGGGTGGCAGTGGGCGTTTAGCTGTCGTGTCGCCGGGTGTATAACAAGTCCTCCATCGGGAAACTGATTCGCGTCGATTTCCGTCTGGGAACCCGCTATGCTTAAATGACTTGCAGGGATTTGCCTATCGCAGCCCCCGCGCAGTTTGATGTGAGGAGTTTATGAAGCGACGACAGTTCATTCAGTCTGCGGCGGCAGGCTTGGCGGCAAGTGCAGGATTGGGAGCGATCGGGAAAGGCTCACCGGGGCTGGCACAGAGTGCAGATAGCCTTTCGATAAGATGGCTGGGTCATAGCTGCTTCCTGTTTACCGGAAACGGACTGCGAATTCTGGTCAATCCATTTCGTCCGATCGGCTGTACGGCAGGCTATCGCGCTCCGCAGGTGGAAGCCGATCTGGTGCTGATCAGCAGTCGTCTGCTCGATGAAGGGGTGGTCGATGGGCTGCCGGGAAATCCGCGTGTGCTGTTTGAACCGGGCGTGTTTGAGTTTCGCGGGCTTCAGCTCCAGGGCATTCGCACGCCGCACGACGATCTCGACGGCAGACGGTTTGGCACGAACGTGGTCTGGCGCTGGCGGCAGGGTGGGGTAAACGTGCTGCACCTGGGTGGCGCGGCGGCTCCCATTACGACAGAGCAGCAAATCCTGATGGGTCGTCCCGATGTGGCAATGGTTCCGGTCGGCAATGGTCCCAAGATCTTTACTCCTGAAGAAGCCCAGGCAGCCGTACAGCGGCTCCGCCCTAAAATCGTCGTGCCAACCCAGTACCGAACTCAGGCAGCGGATGAAGCAAACTGTGACATTCTGCCCGTCGATAATTTCCTTAGCCTGATGCAGGGAACGACCGTGCGACGAGTCGGAAGCGATACGGTGACGCTGCGATCGGGCAGCCTTCCCGCAGATGGAACTGAAATTCAAGTTTTGAGCTACTCGTTCTAACCCTTCAACTCCTGATGACAACCCCCTACGAAACAAACTGCACCACGATTTTAACCACCTGCAGCGGATCGATCGGTTTTGGGGGAACTCATTGCCCGCACCGTTAGCCCTTCCTGCTCCAGCAAAAACTGCACAAGTGCCAGATTATCGGGTTCGTCATCGAGCAGCAGCACGCGAAATCCAGGCGGGGAAGCTGTGGCAGCATCAAAATCAGCCTGAGCGGTTGACTGGTCGGCTTCGGCTGGGTTTTCAGCCCGGTCAGACTGCTGTTCATCGAGATTGACAGGATCGATCGCGCATCCAGCTCTGCCGGGTTGACTTGCAGAAGCGGCAGTTGAGAGCCGTGAAACTCGCATTGAAATGGAACTCCAACTTCATGTACACAAGGAAAACGCTCCTTAAGTAATAAGGGCTGAATGCCCGATTCTACTGTACTAATTTTGCAAAGTTTAAGTGGAAGAATTTTGGGCTAGTGGCTCTCATTATTTTCCTGCGGAAAATTATAAAAAATACGCTTCTTAAGTGTCACACACTAAGGCCTCCTAAACAACCAACAAACTCACCATCTCCACGTGTGGATTGGGGGAGCCGAGATGCTGAACTTGCAGAAGCAGTAAGGCTTTCTGCTACCAAGTTATACAAACAGGAAGGACGACCAAATCAAGTAACAATTGCAGCGATCGCATGTTGAACTGGGTCAACTTGCTTTGATTCAAAAACATCTAGATAAGTTACCGCTAACGGCGAAAGTTTTGACGGATGTTGTAGAAACCCGTGAATCTTTTGCATTGCGACGAATCGATTGGGTGGCGAGTTGCTATACGGAAGAGAACGTTTGCCCGCAAAGATGGCAACTGATTCGTCGAGCAGGTTTACGACCAGAACTTACAAAGCTTGAATCGATTCATGAAGCAATCAATTCAGCTTTGGAGACTCTAAAGCTCCTCTAAGAACTACTCTCATACTGGACTGTTACCAGTCTATTGCATCACCGAGCTACCTCTGCTTTATGCAGCACTAGGATCTGGAATTAGGGTTCGGAATAAGCACTCCTACAGAGTTTGTTTAAGGAATTAGGAGGGGAAATTGCTTTCCCCTTCCTTAGCCATAACTGGCAGAAAATACTACTTCCGTGAACCCAGCAGATTAAACAGTTGCACTATTTCTATGCACAGTGCATGTGTATCAAGAGTTTCAATGCTAAGTATTTATGCTCTGTGCCAGTTAGTAAAGAATTCTATTCCCTACTTAAGAACCCTATTCCCTTTGTACATTCATGCTGTTTGCTGCACAAATCTATTCGACCGTGACAGATTTGGCAAGATTCCGGGGCTGGTCTACATCCAAGCCTCTCCGGGAGGCAATGTGATAGGCCAAAAATTGCAGCGGAATGACTGTCAGAATGGGCGATAGCAACTCTTCTACCGAAGGCACAGGCAAGACATCATCAAACACTTCTGCGGCATGGGTATCATCCATCGGTGTCACCCCAATTAGACGCGCATCGCGAGCTTTTGCCTCCTGTGCATTAGAGAGAACCTTTTCATAGACTGCACCCGGCATCGCGATCGCCACTACAGGCACTTTCGCATCGAGTAAGGCGATCGGTCCATGTTTCATTTCGCCTGCAGGATAGCCTTCCGCGTGGATATAGCTAATTTCTTTCAGCTTGAGTGCGCCTTCAAGGGCGATCGGGAAGTTGATGCCGCGCCCCAAAAAGATAAAGTCCTGAGTTTCGGCGAAGTCGTGGGCGAGTTCTTCGATATAGCGTTCCTGGCTTTCGAGGATTAGCTCCATTTCAGATGGAAGCTGCCGCAGTCCGGTGATAATTTCCTCCAGGCGATCGAGCGAGACGGTTTTGCGGCGATAGGCGAGTTCTAATGCAAGACAATAAAAAGCGACTAGCTGCGCGGTAAAGGTTTTGGTTGCCGCAACGCCAATCTCGATTCCAGCGCGGGTGTCGATCAAATAATTCGCCAGGTGTCCCAGCGTGCTGTCGGTGCGGTTCGTAATTCCCAGGATGCGGGACTGAAGTTTGCGATCGAGGTCGGTTCTGCGTCGCTTGTCCATTTCCAGAGCAGAAAGGGTGTCTGCGGTTTCACCAGATTGCGTGACACCGATCGTTAGCGTATTCGGCGTTAATGGCGGCGGCGCATAGCGAAACTCAGAGGCGTACTGCACCTGCGTCGAGATTTCTGCTAGCTGCTCCAGCAGATATTTGCCAACCAATCCGGCGTGCCAGCTTGTGCCGCAGGCAACGATCTGAATTTGCTCAATGTCTGCATAAAATTCATCCGGCAGATTCAGGGTAATCGGCGAAGTGGAACTGGCTGCCGTCCAGGAGCTATCGAGGTAAGCCTCCAGCGATGTCCGCACCACGCCCGGCTGCTCATAAATTTCCTTCACCATGAAATGCCGGAAGCCCTGCTTTTCCACCTGGATCGGGTTCATGTCCAGCATTCGCGGCGTTTTCTTCAGCCGATGTCCAGCAAAGTCATACACTTCCACGCCCAGCGGAGTCAGCCTTGCCAGTTCGCCATTTTCCAGCGTCAGCACTGCGCGAGTATGCGTCACCAGAGCCGGAGTATCCGACGCGCAGAAGAACTCACCCTGCCCAAATCCGATCGCCAGAGGAGCCTGCTGCCGCACTGCAATTAGCTCATCGGGATGGTCGGCTGAAACGATCGCGAGCGCAAACGCGCCCTGAAGGTCATTGACTGCCAGGCGTGTTGCCTCTAGTAAAGGATTGGGACTGGTGCGCAACTCTGCCAGATAATCGGCAATCAGATGGGGAATCACTTCCGTATCGGTATCCGATCGAAACTCGTGTCCTTTTGCCTTCAGGTGTTCCCGCAGTTCCCGATAGTTTTCAATAATGCCGTTCTGGACAACTGCCAACCGCTTTGCCGTATCCATGTGGGGATGAGCGTTGTATTCCTCCGGTTTGCCGTGGGTTGCCCAGCGCGTGTGTCCAATGCCAACCTGAGCCGGAATATGCAAGCCTTCTAGCTTCTCTTGCAGACTTTGCAGTTTACCCTTTGCCCGTACACAGTGGATTTCGCCTTCCCAAATCGTCGCGATTCCCGCAGAGTCATAGCCGCGATACTCCAGCTTGCGCAGCCCTTCGAGCAGAATACCGCTTGCTGCTTGGGTTCCGATATAGCCAACAATTCCACACATGGGACTGACGCTCCTACTCAGGCTAAGATGGATGGACTTATTCTAATGGGACGATTTCCCCGTGAGGGAAACTAGCTTGCATCACCGTTCATGCACCTGGATATACACTCGCTCTCCTGTAAATTCCGGAATCCAAACCAAATCACAGAAAAAACCGTGCCTGAAATTAGCACGGCTCAAGGCTTACACAAGTTTTAATCAAACACTACTCAAGCGACCTGCATTGAATCTGTCAAGTAGACTGCCGAATCAGACGCACCCTATTTCGACCTCAAAAAATGTATCCACTCTGTAAGCAGGATCGCGGATAACGCTTAGCACTCCTGCTGCTCGGATACAGACTCGATCGATCGACGCTTTAACAGCTTCACTACTCCGACCGCACTCAGGACGATCGCCGTTGTCATCCCCGGTTCTGGAACCTTTGCAGGTGGCTTCGGAGGTGGCGGTGTCACAGCGACGGGAGGTAAATTAGGAGCCGGAACTGGAG
>Ga0224722_1000803_pt1 | contig 18037 bp, 15 predicted proteins | sample Balambano_FR1_Me_FD_161646 | JGI IMG/M metagenome (GOLD analysis project Ga0224722, IMG submission 161646) | Freshwater sediment microbial communities from Lake Towuti, South Sulawesi, Indonesia - Balambano_FR1_MetaG | ecosystem: Environmental > Aquatic > Freshwater > Lake > Sediment | place... | reverse complement strand
TTTTGTTAAGCAGTAATCGATTAGTGGGATTGTCTTCCGCAATCAAAATTCGGTAGGTGCCTGGAGTAACAGCAGTACCCTGAGATTGCCTGGGTTGGACGATAGATCTGGCTGGAACGATCGCAGCAGGTTTGGCTACTCCAACTTGGATTTGGAAGCTAAAGCAGCTTCCTTGTCCTACATCGCTGCGAACTATGATTTTGCCACCCATCAATTGCACAAAGCGTTGGCTAATGCGTAGTCCTAGTCCTGTTCCTTCCTGCGATCGCTGTCCAGATTGTGTTTGTTTGAAGGATTGGAACAAGCTGTCCAATTCGTCGGCAGCAATTCCTTCTCCAGTGTCTTCTACCTCAAAGGTCAGAAAAACTTCTGCTGACGAGTCATTGCTACTGTGGGTAGCCTGACCCGGTGTATTGCCATCGGCAGATATGCGCAGGGTAACGCTCCCTTGCTGAGTAAATTTGATCGCATTGCCTACAAGGTTAATCAAAACTTGCCGTAGTTTGCCCTCGTCAGTTCTAATAACTTGTGGAACAGCAGGAGCTCGATCTATCAGAAGCTGAATGCCTTTTGTACGTGCTTTCAATTGCATCATGGCGTCTAGCCCCCGCAACAGTTTGTGCAAGTCAAATTCAGACTCGTGTAGGGTAACCCGACCAGCCTCAATCTTGGATACTTCCAGAACATCATTGATCAGCTCCAAGAGATGCTCACCGCTTTGATTAATGATTTCAACAAATCGTTGGTTATTGGCATTCAAGGAATTGTCTCGCTGCATTAGCTGGGTGAAACCAAGAATGGCATTTAGCGGGGTACGTAGCTCATGGCTCATGTTGGCCAGGAACTCAGTTTTTGCCCGGTTAGCAGCATCCGCTTCTTCTTTGGCATGACGCAATTCCTTGGCCTGGTTTTGGGTTTGGGCAAACAGTTCTGCTTGCTGCACCGCGACACCCAACTGGTTACCAATTTGAATCACCATGCGAACTTCGGTGTCTTGCCATTGGCGAGGAGCATCGTTTTGATAAACCGCTAGTAACCCCCACAACTGATTGCCACTGAAAATGGGAGCAATGATGTAAGCACGAGCCTGTAGTTGCTCCAGTAGGTCCAGGTAGCAAGGATTGAAGCCAGCTTGGTAAACGTCTGGAATGCAGCAGAAACTGATTCCTTTGCGGTAAAGCCCTCCCTGATTAGCCTGCAGGTAGGTGTCTTCGATCAAAATAACTCCTGAACTATCCAGCTTGGTGACCACGCATTCTGCACCGTTGGCGGCACTTCTTGATAGCGGAGCGAGGTCGGACTCTTCTTGGAGGATTAGCCTCCATCCATCCCCTACTGCTTCTGAAACAATTTGTCCGCTCCAGTCAGGATTGAATCGATAGATTATGACACGATCGCACTCAATTGCCCGCCGCAAATCCTTAGTAGTTGTGCGGAAAATCGCTTCTAGTTGTAGGGTGGCACGCATCCGTTGGAACAGAGCAGCCACTGCACGTTCCCGCTCTACCGTGCGATGAAGCGCAGTTTCAGATAGCTTACGATCAATGCCCACTGCGATCGCACTAGCTACAGAGCCCATTTCTCGCAGCACCCGCTCAGATAGAGGTTGCTGGGCAAAAATAGCCATTACTCCCAACAAATGCTCCTTAATTGTCAAAGGATAGCCCGCAAAGGCAACCATGCCTTCCCGCTTTGCCCACTCTGGATTGCTAATCTGGGTGTCGGTCATTACCTCATTAGTCAAATGAGGTTGTCGATTTTGAGCAATCCTACCGATCTTGAATTGGCCAACCGAGATGTGACTATGGTCACCATTCAAATGGGTATACAAGCCAGCACTAGCCTGTAGAACCAGGGTTTGGCCAGTGTCATCCACAGTCCAGATGCGAGCAAACGCAGCATCCAGATGCTGATGGAGCGCAATAGCACATAGATTCAGCATGTCCTGAATCGACTCGCCTTCAGTTAGCGCTGTGCCAATGTCTGCCCGCAAGGCTGATAGTTTCATCTGCTGCAACTGCTCCAGTTCAGCTTGCTTGCGCTCGGTGATGTCATAAATCATGCTAAGCAGGCAAGGTTCTCCTTGTATTTCGATTTTTTCAAAGGAAGACATGCCTTGCCGCAGTGCACCAGAGCGGATGCGGAAAGGTGCATCTAATTGCACGGATTGCTGTTGGTGCAGGGCTTGAACTAGGCGATCACGATCGGCTTGGTGAGCCCAAATTCCCAAGTCTGCTGAGGTTTTACCAATTACTTCATCGCGGCTGTAGCCAAACAGATTCAGAAAGCTAGCATTAACATCCAAAAAACATCCAGTCTTGAGAGTTGAGATGGAGGAGGCGACCGGATTGGAATTGAACGCTTTGGCAAAGTGTTCTTGACTTTGGCGCAGGGCAGCCTCAGCAGCGACACGCTCGCGAACTTCGCTTTCCAGAGCCGCATTGGCTGCAACTAACTCAGCCGTACGTTCTTCTACTCGAAACTCCAACTCTTCATAGGCGCGGCGTTTTTCCTCCTCGGCCCATTTGCGCTGCAATTCGGCAGCAGCTCGTGCAGCAAACACAGTAAACAGTGTGCGGGTGCGATCGTCTAGTTGAAGTGGCTTGGTATCAAGTACACATAGATGTCCAATAATGGTCTGGCTCACATCTAGCAATGGCACCCCTACATAACTTTCTGCATTCAAATCTCGGATCAATGAACATAGAGGAAACTCTTGTTGCAGTTGATTTGGGTAGGTACAAATGGCCTTTTGTGCTAGCGCGACTTCACACGGTGTGTCAGGCAAGTTGTATTCAATGTTCTCAGCTAGTTGGTTATTTGCCCATAGTGCAATACTGCGCAGACTCTGGAGCGAATCATCTACGGTTTCGCACACCATCACGTAGGCCACATCCAACGCGGTGGCCAAATTTTCTACTAATGCTGGAAAAAAATCGTTGCCAGTTACAGCTGATGTCCCAGCCACGATCGTTTGCAACGTTTCCTCAGTACGTTGCCGTTCAGCGATTTGCTCCTCCAATTCGCAATTAATCTTTTCCAACTGGTCTGGAGTTTTGAGTGCTAGAAACTGAGGCAGCAATTCTACTAGCTGCAACGCTGTGTAGCAGGAAACTAGCGCAGTCACAGCCTGCTCAACGCCAGAAAGCCAGTAGGCAGGATGCCAAAGTGTCCATATCTCTAGCACATGTCCCACACCACACAGGATAATAAAAGAGCCGAACATGATAAACATGCCGGAAAATGGAACATCACCGCGCTTTTTAACGAAGTATATGAGTAGTGCAGGGATTGAAAAATAGGCGATCGCAATTAGTGCATCACTGGTAACGTGCAACCAGACCAACGGTGTCTGCCATAGATAGCAGTGACCATGGGGCATGTATTGACTGGGAGACACGATTGACTTAATCAGTTCCAGCATAGTTCACCAGAAAGTAGAAGTGATGAGCATGAGCAGGCTTTTGTAAGTTAGCTTGACTTAGCACAAGCACACATAGGTACAGAAACTAACCCCAAGTTTCCCAATCCACATAGTGGAATTTGCACGGGTTATCATAACTTGTTCAAAAAGTCACTGAGCATGGCTTGATAAAGCATCTCAGACCGTCAAAGGTTATGAAAACTTTAACAAGTTTTTTTATCGTTACATTGATTCGGCAAAGATGCCATAGCAGATGGAATCTTAAGCCTGCAACTTAAGACTTGTACAAAGACTCTTATCCAGAAGAGGGAGTTTTTTATACAGTCGATCGCATCATCCAAAAAAGTGGAAGACCTTTTGGTGAAGTGTAGCCAGTTTCGCTTGCCTAGTCAGCGACAGTTGTACCAACCCGGTTGGGAATGGAAAGTGATGCTGGTAGATGTGGGTGAGAGGGAGATTGAACGCCCCAAAAAAACAGAAACGCTACTATAGTGGCGAGCAGAGGTGTCGTACATTGAAAGCTCAAGTCTTGGTAGAGTTTGACAGTGGGCAAGTAATTTATACTGCTGTCGGGACGGGCAAGACGTATGACTTCAAACTGCTTAAGCGCAGTCGCCGCCCCTTTGTCTCGTCCAAATTGTGTTTAGCGGACCGAGGGTATCAAGGATTTGCCAAGTTTCATCTCGGAGCCTGCACACCAACCAAAAAGCCTCGAAAGCAACCGTTGTCTGCTGAGGAAAAGCAGCATGACCGGGTATTAGCGCGATTGCAAGTGCGCGTCGAGCATGTGATTCACCGCCTCAAGATATTTCGCATCTTTTCAGGACGCTATCGCAATCGCAGAAAGCGGTTTGGTTTACGTCTAAACTTGATTGCTGGCTTGCTCAACTACGAACTGGCACATCCCTATTTCAGGAGGTATAGTGCTAAGGAAGCTTACAGGCCATCAAGCTGCCCAAATAACCATAACTGATTTACGCATTTTAGTCTTCTCAAATTATTTATGAACACACAGGTATTGCAGCGGCGTTTGGGGTTTGGATTGTCGTTGTTGGTGGCACTAGCGATCGCACTCTGGGTAAAGTTTACGGCTCATCCAGCGATCGCAGCTCAGCCCGTCCTCCTGAGCGATCCCTTCTTGCAAGCGCCTACGCCCTCCTCAGTGCAGGTAGTGTGGTTCACAGAATTTCCTGGCACCCGCCACACCGTCAGCTACGGTGCAAATTTACGGCAAACGGCAGTAGCACAGACCACTCAAATGAGCCGGATGCGGGAAGACCAAAACTCCAAAGCCCTCACTAGCTACACCAAACCAACCATGCGCCCTGTATGGCGACACGAAGCAATTGTCTCTGGACTACGTCCCAACCAGCGGCTGCCCTACCGAGTTACAAGTATGCGGCAAGATGGACAAACGGTGAGCAGTGGGGTGTTCAGCTTGGCTGCCAGTCCTGCCCCTGGCCAACCCGTGAAGATCTTGCTGACTTCAGATCATCAACTCAAACCTATGGCTGCAGCCAATCTGCAAAAGGCAGTAGAAACGGTTGGATCGATTGATGCTGTGTTCTTTGCAGGAGATTTGGTCGATTTTCCAGATCGCACATCTGAATGGTTTGATGACTCCCGTGGCGGAGCATTTTTCCCGGTGCTGCAAGGGCGTGCCCAGTTTGACCTAGAAAGAAATGGCAGCAAAACTCGCTATCGAGGAGGTGCAGTGATTCAATCGGCACCACTGTATACGGCGATCGGCAATCATGAGGTGATGGGAGAATACGGCAGCGGTAAAAGCTTGGGTGAAGAATACAGCAACACTCGGCCACGGATTGCTGCTGAGGTTCTCTACGCCCAGAAAGCTGCAACAGTCAACCCCACAAATGATCCAAGCGTGCGGGAAATCTGGATCAAGAACCATTCCTTCAACACCGACAGTTACGAAGAATTGTTCACGTTGCCCACCAGTCCTACGGGAGGAGAGCGCTACTACGCCACCACGATCGGCGATGTCCGGTTGGTCGTACTGTATGCCACCGCAGTTTGGCGACCGCCCTTTGTAAAAGATGATGTCAAAGGCAAGTATCAAGAGCGATCGCAGGATCTGGCTAATCCAGAACAGTGGGGTTATGGGCAGCATCTCTACGAGCCGATCGCTAAAGGCAGCCCGCAATACACTTGGTTACAACGGGAACTCAACAGTTCAGCCTTCAAGGCCGCCAAGTACAAGGTTGTGATGCTGCATCAGCCGCCCCACTCCTTGGGAGACAACAGTGTCCCTGCGTATACCGATCCAATTCAACAAATTACTCAGGATGGCACTGGAGTCGTGCGATCGGTGCGCTATCGCTATCCTAAGCAGGACGATTACTTGATGCAGGATGTGGTGCCCTTGCTCAGAACTGCTCAGGTAAATCTGGTTCTGTATGGCCACTCCCACCTGTGGAATCGGTTCATTGATCCAACTGGAATCCACTTTTTGGAAACGTCCAACGTTGGCAATTCCTACGGAGCCTATATAACTGGTGGCAAAGCCCGCGAGGTACCCAAAGACCCTAACTACATCGCTGTGGATGACCCCTACGGATTACCGGCGATCGTCCCTACGATCGCACCTCTAAGTGCGGACAACAAGACACCCCTTCCCTACATCGCTAGCAATGACATTACTGTGTTCACTATCTTGGATACAGGTCGTGGGGTAGTCACTAGCTACCGCTTTGATACCCGCATACCCAACGGCACCGTAGTGAAATTTGATCAGTTTACGCTGGAGCGCTCCTAACCTGCATTGTTCATAAGGAGTAAGAAGCTGACGAACCTAGCCAGATTTAAAGGCATGATCGCAACTATCGAGTCAAGCAACTCCATAAAACAGTGACAAAGAAAGAAAGTAAGCACGGCTAAGCCCCCGTGAATTAGTGAGCAATAGACTCACCCGATCGAAGGGGCAAATTGGCTCAACGAGAGCCCAACACACTTGCACGCTCTCTTCCGTTTGACGGGCTAACAACATGCTAGCTTTACTGCTCAGTTCCAGATTGGAACACCGTACGACCACTGAGCAGCATGAATAAAAATTGTAGGGCAACGCCCAATTACACGCTGTTATGTCAAAATGAGGACGCTTAAAATACTAAAGAGCCTGATTTTATGCCGTTTCAAGCTCTCTTTCCTATCCTGCTTATGATCTCTTGTGAATAATCCAGGTTAGGCTAGCAGTACTATTGATAGGCTCTGGATGTGGGGCTGCTTCAGATTTCCTGCTGGCTTGGTTACCAATACATCTAGAGCAAGTCGTCTCTAGACATAAGTAAAGTAGCTTGATTGAACAGCAAGTCTGCATTGATCCTAACTCTGCCACAGCACAGCCGATTGAAAAGTAGCTTCCTAGCAGCACGTTTTGACACACTTCTGACCTAAATTACTTACTAGAAACTGACTCCGATCATGAGCTATCCCATGCCTGAACTCGATGCAATCAGTCGCCAACTGGCAAACTCAGACCGCCCCAAAAAGGCAAAAATGCTTGTCGTGGATGATGAACCAGACAATCTAGATTTGCTTTATCGCACCTTTCGGAGAGATTTTCAGGTGCTAAAGGCCGAAAGTGGTGTACGGGCTCTTGAAGTGCTTGCTGCTGAGGGGGAAGTGGCTGTTATTATCTCTGACCAGCGGATGCCAGAAATGAAGGGGACTGAGTTCCTGAGCCGGACAGTACCCCAGTTCCCAGATACCATGCGGATTATTCTGACCGGATTCACAGATGTTGAAGATCTGGTAGAGGCAATTAACTCTGGGCAAGTATATAAGTACATTACGAAGCCTTGGGATCCTAATGAATTGAAGGCAGTGGTGCAGCGAGCGGCGGAAACCTATGAGTTGTTAAAGCAACGTACTGAGGAGTTGCAGCGATCTCAGGCTCAAACAGCACTGCTGTCTACAATCGTCAATGTTACTCAAAATACCAATGGCCTAGAAGCTTGCTTGTTCCCTATTGCCATGGCTTTAGGGAAAAGCTTCAGTGCGGATGTCTGCATTTTGCAGTTGGTTGAGGGCAATGTCCTGGTAGACAAGCTAGGAGTTTATAGTGCTGAAGGAGCGATCGAACCCTGGCTAGAGAAGGATCCCCTTACAAAGGAAGCGATCGCCTCAAAGCAAATGCAGACTGCCGTCAATATCCCAGAAGACGATACTCTTTCTGCCTTAGGACATTACACAACGTCTGGCATCCAAGCGCACCTGATCATCCCTGCGATTTACCGAGGTGAAGTGCTGGCAGTACTCTCCCTACAGTGGAAACAACCCCGTAGCCTCCGCGAAGATGAGCTAGTGCTGTTGTATTTGTCAGCTCAGCACACAGCTTTGGCTCTGACCTGCACTCGTTTTTACCAACCAGTTACCTAGCGGCTGTTGGTAACTTTTCTGTAGGTAGTTGCCTTATCTGCTTGCTTGTGCAGTTACATTAAGGGCTGGTATCATTTCAACTTACTGAGGAGTGTGTCTACGCTAGCGTTATGGTCTAGGAAGGAAAACAAGTGCTTGTAGCGCACACGCCCTTGTTGGTCGAGCACAAACTGGGCTGGAAGCGGTGCGCCTAGTGCTTGCCCGGTCTCATAAGCACGAAACACTTGGCAACTGGGATCACTTAACAACGGCATAGCTAATCCTAGATCCTGCGCAATGATCTTACTTTGGCGATCGTCTGTGCTGGTGATTAGCAGCAACAAGGCACCGCGACCTACAAATTCCTGGTAGCGATCGTTCAAGGCCTTAATGTGAGGAAAGCAAAAGGGGCAATACTGCTTTTCAGTGAAGATGCGAGTAAACGCTATAACCACAGGCTTTTGCCCCCAGAAATCTGACAGGCGCACCAGATTACCAAAATTCATCGCAGGTAGCTCAAAATTGGGCGGGAATTGACCTAAAGAAATTGAGTTACTTGCCGGAACAGGCAGGAAGTTATCCCAAAATCGTTGGTTGACCAAGCCTCTAAAGTCATATGACGTTAACATATTGCCTAATGAATATTGCCTGCAGACGAAAAAATAGAGCTATGCCTTTTCCATCATAGAAAACTACGTCCTGTCTTGCCTAGCGACTACTCCCACACCGACTTCAAATCTCTTTCTAGGGTCTAGTATGGTTACAGGTGTTTACTGACCTGCTGTGCCAGAAGCTAGATGCAACCGAACTCCAAAACAATCAGGGCAGGGAAAATAGCAGATGCAGATGCGCTTAGCGATACAGTTTGCTATGCTTCTAGATATAGGAAAATGAATAGTCCAAACACATGCACGGTGTTGGCTGTGAGCAGCCGCATCTAGCAGCTTTGATTTTAGGCTTACTAAGGGGTTGCACACTGCCGTTAGTGGTTGAATTGGTAGGGTTTAATAGTGTTTTTTTAGTCCTTGAATTGGCTTGATTGCTTTTGACTGTCAGTAATTGGCTGGATTTAATTTGAGTTTTTATTGACTCTTAAGAGAAATAAGGGTTTCAGTGCAAGCTTCATGGCATTTGATCCACTTGAAAATGTGGGGTTTCTGAGTGATTTTGATAGCTTCTCGCCCAGCTAGACACCACTGGAACAGTGTTAGCTTTGCTTCTACACTCTATTTGATGCCTATTCTGGAATTGTTGACAGCCGACGTTCCATCTCGATGGAAAGCAGAGGTCAGGTTAGGCTTGCAGGAAGCATTAGTAAATGCTGCCAAGCATGGGAATAAGTTAGACCCTGCTAAGACTGTACTGGTTCAATTCATGGTTGAGGACGATCGACTTTGGTGGGTTATCTCTGATGAAGGGGAGGGCTTCCACCCGCCACTCTGCTGCGATACGGATCCATTTATCTATCTTCATTCTGACTCTGAGCAAGAATGTGGCCGTGGACTCTATATCTTGCATCGGATCTTTGATCAAGTGCAGTGGAACGCCCATGGCACAGAGCTGAGGCTTTGCAAATTCCTGCACACCAACATGCCACCCCTGTTGTCCTAATTTTAGGTTGAGCTAAGCTCAAGTCGACCACATGGTTGACTTACTCAGAAGCCTGTTCACGCATCCGTGATGGTTGCACTGACCAGTTGACTGTGATACGGCGATCGAGAGCCTGACTAGGAGCCGAGCTTGAAAGCTTCTACAAAGAGACTGTAGGTCAGGCCAATTTTGAGCGCATTGGGAACTTGAAGAGTTAGCGATCGCCGCGCAGTGGGAGCTGTTTGGTAAACACTACGGCTGATTACTTCTGTTGTTGCTACTAATAGGGCAGATACCCAAATGTCCAAACTTGCCCGTTGTCCTGCCACAGTAGAAATGGCTGTGCCGAGAAAGTTACCAAAGAGCAGACTGATAATTAAAACGGAGAAACGCCGCCAAGGGTTACGCAGCCAGCCTCCTAGGGAATCAAATAAGCGATCGAATAGGGTGTTGAGACGAGTGTTTTGCATAAGCGGTGGAGCCTTTAGTGAATATCTTCAGAAAACCAGAGATTTCCCCTCAGATGCTTGAAAGGTTGCTATGAATAAGAATAGATGTGTCGTGGGCGGATGATCAGGCAAGGGGATAAGTGAATGAAGGATATTAAGGTCAAATGGCAGCCTACGATCGCTGTGATAGCTGGGTTAGGGATATTAACTAGTGTAGGCATTTGGTTATTCAGTCAGCTAACCACATCCGGCCCAGCCAAATTGGTGAAGCGAGATACCATTGCCAACCAAGTCCCTGAGGTGACATCTCAACAGCCTTTAACAATTCAGGTACCTATTAAACAAGCCAATACTTCTGCTAATTCAACAGATAAAGCGCTGCCACCTGCTAAGCTCAGTGCCGATGCGATCGCCAAGCAGCAAGGGTTATTGCGCGCTGGCAACCTGACTGATTATCCAGTACGCTTAGCCTTGCTCAGTAAACAAGAACTTTCTGCATCTAAAACTAGTGGCCAGTCTAGCTATGAACCTCCTGCCCACTGGGACTTTGAACCTGGTGAAGGCGGCAACAAGGGATTAACCCTCTCCCTTCCTAAGCAAGCATTAACTATCAAACGAGGTGATATTCTAGTGGCCTTTGCCCAGGATGGCTCCCGGCGATATTGGGGTCCTTATGTGGCGGGAGACACACCCTTTCCCAAATGGAACCCTGTTGCTGCTGAGTGGCAACTGATTTTGCAACCTTAAGAGACTGCCAACAATGAAGTGGCGGAATTTTTTTGATAGGTTTCGTAGCGATAGCCAGCATGCTGCTCTAAGGAAACCAACTTGAATTGAACGTCAATTAAGTGGTGATATTCTGGGAAGACCGTATCCCCTTCGTACTGCCCTTCTACCAAAGTTAATTCCCAGCGATCGGACAAAAGTAACCCTTCCGCATAGATCCTTGCCCCACCTACGATAAATACTTTTTCCCAAAAAGCCTGTTGCCAAGTCCGGCACAGTTCCAATGCCTGTGGCAAAGAAGCCACAAACTGAAGCCCAACCTGCCCCTGCAAAAAACCAAATTCTGCCTGATAGGGCTCTGGATTGGATGTCACTACCACGTTGAACCGCCGCTTTAACGGACGCTTTTCTAGGTCATATTCCCAAGTATGACGCCCCATAATCACAGCATTACCTTTTGTCATCTGTTGAAATCGTCGCGAATCTTCGGGAATTCGCCAAGGCAGTTTGCCATCTTTGCCAATGACACGATTGGTCTCAGCTAAAGCAGCAATTAGGATAATTTCAAATTGCTTCACAACACTACATAACGATTATTACTACTATCACTATGACTGGTTTTGCAACCACTTATGCACTCACTGACAATTTGAATTATTTCTAAGCCAAATTAACCCACTGAGCGAAACCTTACAAATAACGTGCGATGGGAGTAATCAGGCACTGATAAGCCTCAAATAAATAGCGTACCCAGCGCCATTTTTTGGACGATCGCAATCCTGAAAGTTCCTTTGATTTAAACAGTTCCATCACTTCATAACTTCGTTTCAGGCGACCGCGGCGAATTTGGCGAAATGTTCCAGCTAGTATAAATTGATGAAAAAAATCAGATTTAGCTGCCTCCAATTCATCAAGAGAAAGTAGATCAAATTCTGTAGCTCTCTGAAAAAGATCGAGCACCGTTCTAACAGTGTCTATATTGAACATTCCCATCGTCAATGCCTGGGCATGAACTGTATAAGCACAAGTTACTGACGGAATTTGCATTAACCCAAACTGGCTGACTAGCCGCATCCATTGTTCTATATCAGCAGGCCCACCCACAGTTGGATCGAAGTAACCGATGGTTTCAAATGCTTGACGTTGAATCACGATCGCCGGAAACCTAACAAACGAAGAGTGGGAAAGTACATTAATCAGCGCTTGTTTGGGTGCGAGCCATCGAGGGGTAGGTACAGTTTGTCGTCGCAACAGCCGCTCTCGTTCATTTACTACATGAACACCGAAAAGCAAAACAGGATACTTCTGGGCATAGGCGTTAATGCCATCTAAAAGCAATCTAACAGCATGCTTGAGCAGAAAATCATCATCATGCAGGATTAAAATGTAGCGACCAGAGGCTAGCTTAACTGCTTGATTCCAATTATTTGCCATTCCCAAACTGGGTTGATTGTGCACATATTTCCAATTACCTGCCCACCCATTCATTACCTGATGAACAATATTGAAGCAGGTTGGATTTGTGGAATCATCAGAAATAATAATCTCAACAGTTTCTTGCACGATCGGGTTATCTAAATCGATCGACAATAATGCCCGTTGTAACCACTGAGGCCGGTTATAAGCAGGGATACAAATGCTAAGCTGAACTGATTTCACCTTGGTCACGCGTTGGACATTGGCGGCTACAGATATGCCTAATCCTACCCTGTCTGTCATTACGGTTACGCACAACCATGCTGCCTACATTGGGCGATGCTTGGATGCCTTGCTGCCAGAAGCTAAGCAAGTACAGGGGGAAGTGATTGTTATTGACAATCGATCGAACGATGCTAGTGCTGCGATCGTGAGCCAGTATCCCAGTGTGCACTTACACATTAACCAAATACGGCAGGGCTTTTCGGCCAACAACAATCGCGGCATGGCCATGGCACGCGGGCGCTATCTGTTGCTGCTGAATCCAGACACTGAAGTGCTACCAGGAGCTCTGCACGGTTTGATTGAGTTTATGGAGCAACACCCCCAGGTGGGACTGTGTGGGGCACAGTTGCTGTTTCCTGATGGCTCAGTGCAGCCTTCGCCCCGCCGATTCCCGTCGATCGGCTCGGTAATTGCCCGCCGCACCCCATTGCGGATCTTTCTACGCGAGTCGGCCTTAAATCGGCGACACCTAATGTTGGATGTGGATCATAGCCAACCCTTTCCAGTGGATTGGTTGCTAGGGGCTTGCTTGTTTATCCGGCGTGAGGTGTTAGAGAGCGTGGGGCCACTGGACGAGGGTTACTTTCTGTACGTGGAAGACATTGACTGGGCACGGCGGATGCATACAGCAGGCTGGCAGGTTTACTACGTGCCAACAGCGAAAATCATCCACCACCATTTGGCTGTGAGCGACAAGAAATTGCTAAGTCGCTATATGTGGCTGCATTTAGTCAGCATGGTGCGCTACGCTCGCAAGTACTTGTTACCCCCAGTTCCATTGCTGGCCATTCGCGGGTATAAGCGGGAGGTATGGAGTTCAACAAAGTCTAAAGTCGGTGACGGCTAGGGATCGCCTTGTGGGAAAGCTAGCTGCGTAGCCCCTTATGCCTCAGGTAGGTTATGAACCGCTCGTTGGGTGAATGGCATTCTCAGTTACCAGCTGATATTCGTGCACCACATCGGTTGCGAATTGCTCAGGTCTGGCGTAGAGAACTGCGCTGGGTGCTGGTGTTGTTGGCTAGCGATGGCATAGCTCTGGCGATCGCTGGCAATCTGGCAAACTATTTCAACCAGTTTTATGCTCCCTTGCCACCTCAGTTGGTATTGGGCGATTGGCTGGGCGTACCGGTGATCTATTGGCTGCTGGCAATGAGTGTGGTGGTGCTGTTTGCTCGTCGTGGGTTGTACACCTCGGCAAGCCAGTGGAAGAATTATGCACGTGTCGGAAAACTCGTGACGCTGGTGTACCTGGGGGCTTTAGTGCTGGTGTATTTGATTGAACCACGGCTGGCTCCGCCACGATCGCTAGTGTTAACAGCATGGATTAGCAGCGTTGGGTTAATCGTTGGGTTTCGGTTGTTCCTTCGATTGGTTGCGCGAGGGTTTGAACCCGCCCACACCGCTGTGTTTCTGTTAGCGTCAGCAGACCGTTTGCCTCGCTTGGCCAAAGTATTACAACGGCGATCAAGCTATCGGGTCGTGGGTGCGGGTTTGGCAACGACAGCGAGTAGTGCTGCCACGTGGCAAATGATTTTGGCGTCGGGGGCTCAGGAAGTTTTGGCTGAAAACTTGCCACAAACGGAGTTAGCCTCAGGGCTATTCTGGCAGTTGCGGCGGGCAGGCATTACCCTACGGCTCATCCCTTCCAGCGTGGAGATGTTGCACCGTCGGGGAGAACCAGAGGTGATTGCCGGACTGCCAACGCTACGCATGGAGGCAACCACGTTAGGCGGGTGGGATTACCGCCTTAAGCGAGTTATTGACGTAGTGGGGGCTGGCATTGGCCTGATTCTGCTGTCACCAGTATTGATTGCGATCGCCTTTGCTATTAAACTCTCTTCTCCTGGGGCAATCCTATTTAGTCAAGAGCGTGTTGGTTTACATGGCAAGCCCTTCCGCATGTGGAAGTTTCGCACTATGGTACCCAATGCTGCTGCTCTACAAGCAGCGCTGGAGCAGCAAAATGAAGCGGGAGATGGCGTGTTGTTTAAGCTTAAGCACGACCCACGGGTAACGCCGATCGGACAATTTCTGCGGCGCACCAGCCTGGATGAGTTGCCCCAATTGCTCAATGTGCTGATGGGACAAATGAGCTTGGTAGGGCCACGCCCTTTGCCCTTACGCGATGTGGAACGGTTTGATCCGTGGCATCACACTCGCCATCAGGTGTTGCCAGGAATGACTGGCTTGTGGCAAGTATCGGGGCGATCGACGATCGAGGCGTTTAATGACGCAGCTCGGCTAGATCTGTACTACATCGATAACTGGTCACTCAACCTAGACCTCGATATTTTGTTAGAAACCATCAAAGTCGTGGTGTTCGGAAAAGGAGCCTACTAGGAGCTGTCATCAATTCAAGCCAGAATCCTGATAATAGAAAGGCTACAGACCCTAGCGTGTTTTTGGGAGGCGGGCGCGGTAGGACTGACGCCGCAAGCATTCGACCGTAATTGATGACGCGCTCTAGCCCACGATTCGATCTCTCCATTTTCCTGGGATGCCAACCATGCTGAAGTCAACCCCCTCCTCCCTACGCGGAAACCTGTTGGGCCTGCTGACTGCCCTCTTCTATATGCTGTTTACCTTATTGCCTAATAGCAGCAGCTTGATGGTGTCGTGGCCGTGGGTATTTTTGTGGCAGGTGGCGTTACTGTGTCCAGTGCTGTGGTGGGTAGGGCAACAGTGGCAGGGGAGCGGTCAATGGCTTGGCAAGAAGCTAGATTGGCTGGCAGCAGCGTTGGGTTTTGGCATTGTGATTTCGACGGTATTTGCTGCATTCCCGATGTCGGCTCGTTGGTATGGCTGGGCGGCATTGTGTGGACTGGTTGCCCTCTACGCAGTGAATAACTGGCTGGGCGATCGCCCAATCGAGTTGTTTTCTCAACGCTGCTTGGGGTTGTTGCAGTTTCAGGGCTACCTGGTCTTGACCTTTATCGCCCTTAGCTTGCTGTTGTGGGCAACCCAAACCTGGCAACCGGAGGTAGAACGGCTGCAAGCGTTGCGATCGTCTGGGGTGAATTTAGCCTTTTCTCTGGCTAGAAATGATTCTCGCAATTGGGCACCGATCGGCCACCAAAACTACGTGGCAGGCTACCTAGTGCTGGGGTTACCGTTACTGGTAGGGCTGGGGTTGCGACAAGCAGGCTGGCACCGGTGGTTGTGGTGGGGTGGCGTGGTTTTGGGACTCGTGGCGCTTTATACTACGGGGTCGCGGGGTGGGTGGTTGGGTTTGTTGCTAGGGGCGATCGCGGCGGTAGGCTTAGCGCTGACTCGTCGTGCCTTATCCAAACGCTGGCTACTGCTGGGCGGTGGTGGATTAGCCTTGTTGGTCGCCATCATGGTCACGAACGATCGCCTCCGGACGTTGATAGGCGAACTGGCCAGCGGGCAAGCCAGTGGTGAATTGGCTTATCGCTTAATTACTAACACGATCGGCGGACGCATGGGATTAAGCCAGGTTGCCTCTGGAATCGGCCTCGGCGGGGTGCCGTTCTTGTACCAACACTTTCGTCCGGCTTGGGCTGGCCGCGAGGCAGAACTCACCTATCAACTGCATAGCACTCCAGCCCAGGTTTGGGCAGAACTGGGGCTGTGGGGTGGGATTGTGGGGTTAGGCACGATCGCCTGGGTAGTGGCGCAAACGACACGGTGGATCGCCCTCTCGTCAAATGAGCGTGGGGTTCCTAAGGTGTTAATTGGCAGTCTGGCGATCGGTCTGGTGAGCTATGTCATCGTTGCCTTAACGGATTATCAACTAGACAACCTCAGCATCAGTGGCACAGTTTTGCTGTACCTAGCTGTGTTGGCAGCCACTCTCAAACGCCCATCGTCAGAGGCAGCCATTGCTCCATCCCCCAGCAAAATCGGCACACGGGCACTTCCCCTTGCCATGCTGGGTTTAGTTGCCGCTATATTGGTTTGGCTGGTGCCAGTACATCGTGCTTGGATGCTTTCTAGTCAAGGGTTTTCTGCCCTAGCTCAACAAAACATCACCACGCTAGTTGATCGCCTCTCCCAAGCTCACCAACTGGTTCCCTGGGAGCCCTACTACGCCAACCAACTCGGCTGGATCCTGGGTGATTTAGCTCTGCAAAGCCCTGCTGACCAACAGAAGACGCTGTTGCCTGACGCGATCGCCTGGGTTCAGCGTAGTTTGCAAGCCTCTCCCCACCAGGAATTTGCCCACAGCAACCTGGGCTGGCTGCATCTGGCCAACAGCGATCCCAACTCTGCCACCCAAGCGTTTATGCAATCGGCCGCCTTAGTCCCTGCCAAACGCGGAGTGTTTACCGGATTGGGTACTAGCCTGCTAGCTCAGGGCAACTCCTCTGCGGCGATCGACGCCTTTGCCTTAGAAATTTTGCGTGACCCGATCGCCCTCACCAGCCCAGCCTGGGATAACCCAGTATTACAACCCATCATTCCCCAGCTAGTCCAGCGTCTGGAGAGCCGTTACACCAGTTTGTTGCAACAGGCGGCAGGCTTGGAGCCGCTGACCAATCAACTGCTGCAAAGTCGTGGCTTACTGTACTGGTGGACAGGCAATGTAACGAAGGCACGTGCTGACTGGGAAAAGGCCATGTCTTCTGTGGGTCAAGCTGTGCTGGATCTCGCCATTGGAAAACCTGTTGCGCCTGAGCTAACCTCTGCTTCTCCGGGAATGCGGACGATCGCTGCTTGGCTAACTCCGGCTCAACGCCCAGAACTGCTAGCCCAAGCCTGGATTTTGGCCAATCGTGAAGCACCACCTGAATTTGTGCTGCAACAACTTGTTAGCACAATGAACGCAGCTAAGAATTTTGATCAATGGGTAAAGCAGCTAGCACCCACTCGACAATATCGCCGCGAACGATTAGGGTTTGGCTTGGTTAGCCGTCACCTTGATGGCGTCACTCCCCGCGATTTCTACACCGTCTCAGAACGAATTGCGATCGCCCAATTGCTCAACGAACTATTTCCCCCGTTACTTTACAGTCCTCAATTAGACAATGCACTTGAGCGCGATCGCACAGCGCTTCTAAACACCATTCAACTAAGAGCGCGTTAATCGTCTCCGTGGGGGATCACGATAAGATATAGCAGGTGTCCTACGGAGAGTGTGATGGCTGCCAACGTTGAAATCTACACTTGGAGTACTTGTCCCTTTTGCATCCGAGCCAAAATGTTGCTCGATCGCAAAGGCGTGGCCTATACGGAATACTGCCTTGACGGGGATGAACCCGCTCGCGATACGATGGCTGCACGCACTGGAGGACGGCGTTCCATGCCCCAAGTGTTTATCAATGACCAGCATGTCGGCGGTTGCGACGATCTGTACACGTTGGAGCGCAAGGGTGAGTTAGACTCCTTGCTTCAGGCTAATTAACTAGTTAAGCCACTGGATAAACCTTGTGAAATTTGCATTTATCATCGACCCGATCGCTCGCCTCGACCCGACCCATGACACCAGTGTTGCCCTTATGGAGTCGGTACAACTGCTTGGCCACGAGGTCTGGATTACCCAGGCTAACCAACTGGGTGTAGCTGACGGCAAGGCCACGGGACTGCTGCAACCTGTGAAACTAACGCCAGTAGAACTGGTCAACGATCGCTGGGTTGCAACTGAATCCTGGTTTGACTTAGGGGAAGCCGTGCGCATACCTCTGGAAAAAATGGATGTCGTGCTCATGCGCACTGACCCACCGGTCAACGTCCCCTACCTTTATGCCACCTACATCCTGGACTACATCAATCCCGCTAAAACCCTGGTCATCAACAATCCCCAGGGCAT
>Ga0224722_1000801_pt1 | contig 18091 bp, 16 predicted proteins | sample Balambano_FR1_Me_FD_161646 | JGI IMG/M metagenome (GOLD analysis project Ga0224722, IMG submission 161646) | Freshwater sediment microbial communities from Lake Towuti, South Sulawesi, Indonesia - Balambano_FR1_MetaG | ecosystem: Environmental > Aquatic > Freshwater > Lake > Sediment | place... | reverse complement strand
GCATCGTTGGCGGGGGCATTAGAAGACGCTTCCCTACAGACCCGTATCGCAATGTGGAAAGGGGCAGTGCTGATGGTGCATGAGAAGCCGCTTTTTGGGTGGGGATTGGGAACCTATATGGTGCGTCAGGGCGAGTGGACACATCTGGGTGTAGACACTGCCGCCGCACTTACCATCGGGGTCGGGCATGAGAATATCGCGCACAACTACTATGTGCAGTGGGCAGCAGATGCAGGACTACCGGCTCTGTTTTTGCATATCGGGGCGATTACGGCTTTTTTCTGTATTGCGTTGGGGGGATTAAAGCGTGCCAATAGTCCCTTTGTGCAAGCGTTTCAGATGGGGGCAATCGCGATGGTCTGCGGAAGTTTGGTGGATGCGATTGGCTCTCCGGCGTATGGTTTCCACGGTGTTTCCACAGTCTTTTGGGCTTGGCTTGGCTTGGCAGTAGGAACCCTTCGCACCGGGTCTTCCCCGGCAGTAGCGATTCCTCCGCTACGCTTCACGGTTTATCTGAGCGCAATTTTTGGGGGAGTTGTTTTTGCAGGAGGGGTCTATCTTTGGGGATTCCTGCTCAAACAGGAAGCAGAGAAAGTGCCTTTAGGAACGCTTGCCGTGATTGCCGAGCCTGTCGGACCGGCTCCGCGTGGCTCCACCATTCGTTGGACTGCGGTTTTCACCGATGCGGCGGGCAAGAAGCAACACACGATGCCCGGAACTACTTGGGAACTACAAGCCGACCCGTTGGTACTGCGTCAGGCGCAGGTCTCTTTGCGCGAGGAAGGTAGCATGGATACCCAACGTCTCTCGGTATTTCAGGCACTCATTCCTAACTCTGATATTTCGGTTCGTCAGGTTACAGTGAAGGCGATGTATCGGGACACCTTGGGACGCACCTACACGGCTTGGTCTGTCAAAACGTTGCAATAAAGTCCCCGCTCCCGGTGGTTCCCGTCAGTAGGGCTTTCGTAGTACAATGAGGGCATGAAAGCGATGATTTTGGGAGCCGGAATCGGGTCACGCTTAGACCCGCTCACCCGCTCGTTACCCAAGCCAATTGTTCCGATTGTCGGGAAGCCCGTTATGGGACATATCATTGACCACCTGCGCGAAACAGGCATCTCTGAGATTATTGTCAATACCCAATACCTCGGACACCGTATCCAAGAGGCGATTGGTGACGGCTCTGCCTACGGGGTACGGGTCTCCTACTCCCCGGAGGACCAACTCTGGGGCGATGCCGGGGGGCTAAAGCGATGCGAAGCCTTTTTCCGCGAGGACTCCGACGATACCCTTCTGGTGGTGGGGGGTGATGACCTTTCCGATATAGATATTGCTCAGGTGATTGCCGCGCATCGTGCGAAAAAAGCGACGGCAACTATCGCGGTTACTCCTGTGGCAGACCCCTCGGCATTCGGTATCTGTGTCACGGATTCCGACGGTTTTATCACCCGATTTCAAGAAAAGCCTAAGCGGGAAGAGGCATTTTCCAACCTCGCCAACACCGGAATCTATGTGTTTCATCACAAAGTCTTCGACCATATCCCCGCAGAAACTTTTTATGGTTTCGGGAAAGATGTCCTCCCGGCACTGCTGTCTGCCGGAGAGCCACTTCTCGCGGTCACGTCAGAGGCATACTGGCAGGATGTGGGTAATCTGACTATCTATCGTCAAGCCCAAAAAGACGCGATTGACGGCGCAGTACAGGTGCATCTCCCGACAGGAGCCGTTCGCCAAGAGACCTGTATTGTCTGCGCGGGCGCGACGGTGGATGGTGAAATTTCGGACTACACGGTGGTTGGTGCCGGAGCCATTGTGGAAGCCGGAGCCGTGGTCAAAAACTCGATACTCTGGGATGGAGCCGTTATCAAATCGGGGACTTACCTCGAAAACTGCGTGGTCGGCACTGGGGTGGTTGTCTCCTGTTCGCACGGCATTTTTAATGGTCAGTTAGTCGAACCACATCGCCCCGCATAGCCACTTTGCGCGTTCTTTTGTTCCTTCCTGTTAAAAATTCACTTTATTAGCAGGCGAGTTGGCATAAAACTTGCTTGCTAGTAATTTGATTTAATGTCTCAGAGTTGGGAGACCCCTACTTTCGAGATTAGACGTTTTACAAAGGAACATAGGCTTGTGAATCACACACTCTATAAAATCGGTGTTACCACTGCTCTCACGGTTCTGCTTTTGAGTGCAACTACAACCGCACACGCCCAAGCGGAGATTCTCTTTCTGATTCCGCCACGAGATACTATCGAATCTATCTCTGGGGGCGATGCCAATGATGGTTATGCTCAGGGACGTGGCGTGGTCTTCCATGTGCAGACTCCACCGGGGATGGTGGGGCGCGAACTCTTGGGGGTGGGTATCTTTCTCAATCTCGCGAACACCGTGGTAACCTACGAAGTTTCACAGGTGGGTAGCACTGTCGGCGACCTCTCTGACCGCACGGTTCTACGCACGGGTTCGTCAACCGTCACCACAAACGGGTTCCGCTATGTGGACTTCACCTTTAACTCTCTGATTCTCAACAATACCCTGAACTATCATGTCAATTTCTCGTTCACGGGGAACCACTTAGGAGCGAGACAGTTCTACCGGAACAGTGTCGCAGGAACACAGAATGTCGCATGGGACCAAAATGACTTTTTCGCGGTGGACGGTACACAAAATTTTAACACCGCCAATTCCGTGGTTCCCTTGGTTCGCTTCCTCTTCCCACGGGGAGGAGGAGCCGTTACCACACCAGAACCCGGTACTGCTATCCTGTTAGGGTTGGGGCTATTGGGCGGTATCGCGGTTTCACGCCGACGCAAGCGGTAACTCCTCTTTAATCGCACTCGACCAGTGTCGGGGCTACTCGAAACGATTTTCGGGTAGCCCTTTTTCCTTTCTGCCCTGCGGAGCGATAGGGGTTTGCGGTATACTACCGTGCGTAAGAAAGAGGCGGTTTATTTCATGGAACGGTTGATAGAGCGGCAACGAGTTGTCGTGGCAATGAGTGGTGGGGTGGATTCATCGGTGGCAGCAGCCCTTCTCAAAGAGCAGGGGCATGAGGTCATCGGGGTTACTCTACAGATATGGCAGGAAAGTACCTCCGAAACCAAGGGGGCGGGCTGTTGCTCGCTTGGGGCGGTGGAGGATGCACGTCGTGTCGCCACTAAGATAGGGATTCCGCACTACGTACTGAACTACCGCGAGCAGTTCCATGAGAAGGTGATTGCGCCGTTTATCGAATCGTACCGGCAGGGGCGCACACCAAACCCCTGTATCAACTGTAATCGGTATATCAAGTTCGATGCCCTGATGGAAAAGGCACTTTCCCTCGGCGCAAAGTATCTTGCTACGGGTCACTATGCACGAGTCTTTACCGACTCGGAAACCGGGCGGCACGTTTTGGCACGCGCCGGAGATGCCGAGAAAGACCAGACCTATGCGCTCTATGCGACCAAGCAGAGCGAATTGGAACACATGACGATGCCTCTCGGCGACCTGCCCAGCAAGGACGAAACCCGTGCGATTGCCCGAAAGTATGGGCTTTCGGTGGCAAACAAGCCGGATTCGCAGGAGATATGCTTTGTGCAGGGAGGCAACTACACCGACTTTCTGGCAAAGAGTGCGCCGGAAACCATCGCCCCCGGTCAGATAGTGGATTCGTCGGGAAAGGTACGTGGACAACATGACGGAATCGCCTTCTACACCGTCGGACAGAGGAAGCGAATCAATGTTGGGTCTTTGGTTCCGCTCTATGTTTTGCAGGTAGATGGCGCGAATAATACGGTAGTGGTCGGTTCGGACGAAGACCTGTTGGCATCAGGCTGTCGGGTAGAAGACTTGAACTGGGTTTCGATTGCCCCTCCTCCGGTGGGCATCCCTGTAGACTGCTTGGTGAAAATTCGCTACAATATGCAAGCATCGGCAGCACAAGTGACCCGTTCTGCCGATGGAACTGCCGTTGTGGAGTTTGAATCCTCCCTGCGGGCAGTCACACCGGGGCAGGCGGCGGTCTTTTATGGAACCGGGGATTGGTCAGACCGTGTGTTAGGGGGCGGCACTATCTCGGAGGCGATATGACCTCCCCGCAACCTCCCGCTACACCCGACAAACCAGTGAGGTCAGGAGCGAAGAGAACATGAGCAACAAAGAGAGTCTAAATGGACAGGTTTGGGTAAATGTCGCGGCAGGGATTGCGATTGGCTTGGTTATTGGGGGAACCCTTGCCCTGCTTTTCGCGCCCAAGTCTGGGGAGCAGACCCGCAAAGAGATTGGGGATGCCCTGGAAGACCTTAAAGATAAGGCAGAACAGGTGATAGACGACCTGCAAGTCACTACTGCCGAACTGATAGACCGCTCCCAAGCCCTTCTGGAGGAGACACGCGAAAATGTGGCACGCTCCGTGGAAGCAGGAAAGGAAGCCTACACCCAAAAGAAGGAAGAACTCATGGCGCAGTTGGATGCCTAATCGTTTGCCAAAGAACACGAAAAGACCATGATACGCCGTGAGAGTTTTATAACTGGGTTTAACTGGGCATTGGGGGCTGTCTTTCTGGCAGTCCTACTCTACTTCTGTTGGTATCTCCTGCAAGCCGTTCTCGCTATTGCTACCCCGTTCCTTGCCGCAATTGTGGTCGCCCTGCTCTTAGACCCCCTCATTCTTTTACTGCAATCCCGGTTCACAAAGGGCAAGCGGGGACCTGCCGTTCTCATTGTTTTCGTCGGGTTCTTGCTCTGCTTTCTTATCCTAATTGCCTTTTTGGTTCCGACCCTGATTATTCAAACGGGACGCTTGGTCACGTTCTTTACCCCGGCGACCTATACGATTGAACGTAGTGTCACTGGGGGGAACTGGTATACTGTGGCGGAAGGGATTGCTGGGGATACCTACACCGTTGAAAACTTGGTCAATGACAACTCCTACCTTTTCCGTGTGACCGCAACCGACCATGAGGGCAAAAATTATCCGCTTGACCCTACACTGGCAACCCCGCGTGAAACAAAATCCCTTTCGCTCCCCGAAGCACCGACCCCGGACAGTTCGGCGGAATCTCCGAACAGTGCGGTCCAGTCTCCCACCGACACCCTCCAACCCGGAACCGCTCTCGCTGTCGCAGGGAACAGGCGGGTGCGCCTATACTGGAAACAACCGAAAGAGATTCAGTCCGGCTTTGACAAACTCCTTGCCTCGGTGGATACATGGCTGTCGGAGCATCAGCAGATTGGACCGATTAAGTTACCCCCGAACCTGAAAGCCCTACAGGCACAGTATTCGGGACAACTCTCTCGCGCCTTCCAGCAGGCGGCAACACGCTTAGGGGCGGTCTTTGCCGACTCCGTTTCGCGTCTCTTGACCATTGTTCTGGTTCCCATCGCCACTCTCTACCTGCTCAACGATATGCCTCGGCTTCGTCTGCGCTTTCTCTATGTTCTGCCGCGCAAAACACGCCAGCAATTCTTGCAAACGGCGAACGATATTGGGGGAGCCTTTGGCAGTTACTTCCGGGGCATGTTGATTCTCTCCTCGCTCTATGCTGCCGTTGCCACAGTGCTTTACTTCTTATGCGGTTTGCGTGAATATGCCCTCCTGCTGGGGTTTGTTGCTGGGGTTTTCTATGCCGTGCCGTTTATCGGTCCTACTATCACCCTATCCTTAGTGCTGGTTGTCTCCTTGATAACAGGACACACGATTGTCGAAACCGGGGTGATTTTGGGGCTTTCGTTCGCACAAAACTTTGTTTTCGACAATGTAATGACTCCGCGTGTGGTCGGTGAGAGTGTGGGACTACACCCCCTAACCACCATGTTTTCGCTCTTTTTGGGCGGGCAACTTTTTGGGTTTGTGGGAATGCTTATCGCGGTTCCGCTTGCCGCCAGCATTCAAGTCTCGCTCAATCGTGTCTTTCCGAAACTGGGCAATAAGGTTCCGGGACGCGCCGTTACCTTCCCCAAGCGCAAAAAACCTACTCCTAACACACTCCCTCCCGAAACCGCAACTCCGATTCCCTCCCCCGAACCCAATAGCCTCAACACGCCTTAGACTCCCACACTAAGCAGAGGAAGCAGAGGCAGTGTCCCGCTTTGTCTGTAAAAGTGCACTTCCACGAGAGGTAGTGACCCCAATTTTACAGACGATTTGTTACACTGCCTATTCAGCCTATTCAAGTGTTGCTCGTTTCTTCGGGTTTTTCGAGGATGGTGATGCCTAGTTCGTTTAATTGCTTGGGTTCGACGCGGGAGGGTGCATCCATCATGGGGTCGTAGCCTCCGCCCATTTTTGGGAAGGCGATGACTTCGCGGATGTTCTCATCGTCGGTGAGGAGCATGACTAAGCGGTCTAAGCCCGGGGCGATTCCTGCGTGTGGTGGTGCGCCGAATTCGAAGGCATCCAGCATGTGTCCGAAGCGGGAGCGAATCTGTTCGTCGTTCAAGCCCATTTTCTTTAGAATGGCTATCTGGATATCGGGTTTATGAATTCGTACCGAACCCGATGCTGCCTCTGCCCCATTACATACTAAGTCGTAGCAGTCGGAGCGCATTCGTGCCGGGTCGGAGTCTATCCAAGCAAGGTGTCCTTCTTTGGGCATGGAGAACGGGTTGTGGGCGAATGTCCAGCCGCCGGTCTCTTCGTCCGGCTCAAACACGGGGAAGTCGGTTATCCAGCAGTATGTCATCTTGGTACGGTCAATCAGGTTGAGTTTGCTGCCGATAAAGCGACGCAGGCGGTCTAAAACCTTTGCTACGATGTCTTTGCTGTCGGCGATAAAGGCTATCATATCGCCCGGTTCTGCTTCTGCTGCCTGCAAGAGGGCGGGACGCTCTTCGTTGCTAACAAACTTTGCTATCGTTCCACGCAGGTTCTGTCCATCGTCCTCCACGAGCACGTAGGACATCCCCTTTGCCCCAAAATCGCGGGACATCGCCACTAAATCGTCCATTTCACGCCGGGGAATCTTTGCCCCACCGGGGTAGCGCACGGCTTTAATCTGCCCCCCGGAATCCAGTACCGAGCGGAATACCCCAAAGGTGGTGTTGGCAAAGATGGGTGTACAGTCAATCAGTTCTAAGCCGAAGCGTATATCCGGTTTGTCGGAGCCATAGCGGGCGATGGCTTCATCATAGGGGATACGCGGGAACGGTTTCTGTCCAATGGTTTTTCCAGTTTCCTCAGCGAATGTTTCGACGACAGTAATCATCAGTTCTTCGACCAGATTCAGGACATCCTCCTGCGTGGCAAAGGACATCTCCAAGTCAATTTGGGTGAATTCGGGTTGACGGTCTGCGCGTTGGGCTTCGTCACGGAAACACTTGGCGATTTGGAAGTAGCGTTCGATACCCCCCACCATGAGGAGTTGCTTGAACTGTTGGGGGGCTTGCGGCAGGGCATAGAACAGCCCCGGTTGCAGACGGTACGGCACTAAGTAGTCTCGCGCTCCTTCTGGGGAACTCTTGGTCATAATGGGGGTTTCGATTTCCAGAAAGCCTTTGCCGTAGAAGAACTCACGCACGCATTTGATAATCTCGTGGCGCAGACGCATTTTGCGGAACATCGTGGGACGACGCAAGTCCAGATAGCGGTACTTCAGGCGCAGTTCTTCGTTGGCAGTCACACTCTCTTGGTCAAGGGGGAACGGGAGTGGTTTTGCCGGGTTCAGAATGGTGACCTCCATTGCTTCGATTTCGATGTCCCCGGTAGAGAGATTCGGGTTTTCTGCCCCTTCCAGACGGCGTACCACTTTCCCACGCACGGAGAGGCAGTATTCGCTCTTTACCTTTTGTGCTTCGGTGTGTGCGATTTCGGAGGTCGCATTGCGCGAGGGGTCTACTACTACCTGTACAAGCCCAGTCCGGTCTCTGAGGTCAATAAAGGTCACTCCTCCGTGGTCACGAACGGTATTTGCCCAACCGTTTACCACCACCTCTGCCCCCACATCTTCCACTCGTGGTGTGCTGCAATCCACCGTTCGTTGCCATGCCTGCCGCCGTGCGATACCCGACTCTGCCGATTCCAATACGCCCATGAAGTTCTCCGTAAAGTGTGCTACCCAAAGGATGTCCGCAAAGGGTGAAACGTTCGTACCGCAACCGTGCGGTTCCGTGGTGCATTATAGTCTTAGGTCAACCGAAAGTAAAGCAATTCGCATTGAGAGGTACTTCGCCCTCGCCCCAGCATACTCGTTTGAGTCCTGCTTTTCTGTTGGGATTTCTCACAGTTCGAGATGCGGAAAACGCTCACCAATTGGGTTGAACTCGGAGCCTTTGAGCCAGACCCCCATTATTTGTTGGCGTTTCTCCCCTTTGCCCTCAATATACTGTTGCAGATATTTGATGGGGATAGGCTTTTCGGCATATCCGCACTGCTTTACCCAGTAGTGACCATAGTAGGTGAAGATGCCGCGTCGGGGCTTATCGGTACTGTTTTCTCCTGTGCGATGCCAAAGGTTGTCGCTAAAAATAACCATTGTTCCTGCCGCGCACTCCACAATCACCTCTCCCGGTAACGGTGCATACTGCTCCTCAGCAGGGAGGGAAAACCGGGTGAGATGGCTACGCGGAACCAATCGTAACGCCCCGTTTTCGGGAATCAGGTCATCTATATAGAGTGCGGTATTGATACTGACTATGGTTCCGTTGGCGAAGAATGGCATATCTACGTGCCACGCCATCTGCCCAGAACCCGGCGGACAGGTACGCATATCCATTGCCAACAGTTGTATGTCATTACCAAAAAGATGTTCCAAAAGAGGAAATGCGGCATGACTATCAATCAAGGGCTCAAACACGGCGGAATGGGCAAGGAGGTTCCGCAGAGTTCCCTGTCCATTGGGTTCATTCCGCAGTGCCGTACACGTCTCTTGCAGAGAGCGCAGTATCTCCGGGGAAACGGCATTTGGCACTATCACAAAGCCGTTTTCGCGGAAGAATGTGGCTTGTTCTTCAATCGTCTGAGGATGTGTCGTCATGGTAATGGTCTCTCTAATTTTAGTTTACACTTCGTTGGGGTGTTGGCGGGCAAGGTGTATTGCCCATTCGGAACGCTCTGTCGCACGGAGACGTTCGAGGTATGCGGGAAGTTGTCCTCGTGTGTGCAAGGGACCGCCTTCGCTCATCACAACACGCATGGGATCGGTGGGATGAGTAGCAGTTCGCATCATTGCACCCATCCAATCCTCCAGCAAGAGCATCGCCTCACGCACCAGTTCCGGCTTGGCTTCGGCAATATTGGACTGCTCATGTGGGTCATTGCTTAGGTCAAAGAGTAGGATGTCGGGGAAGCCATGATGCCCATCGTGGTACGAACGGATACAGATATACTCCACCCCGTGCCGCCGGAAGCGCACCGAACGCTGGCATGACCATGCCCCTTGCGACACCACTAAATACGGTCTTCCTGCCTCCTGTCCCGTCCGAAACGCCTCCGCGAAACTTTTTCCGTCCCAAATAGAAGGAACGACTCCACCAGTCAGTTCGACGAGTGTTGCGGCGAAGTCAAAGTGATAGTAGAGACCGTTATCCACACGCCCTGCCTGATTGTTGGTAACACCCGGATAGCGCACAATCAGAGGGACTCGTGTGGTAATCTGGTCGGCGGTCTGATGGTCGCCATAGATATTCAGTTCCCCCAGATTTTCCCCATGGTCAGCCGAGATAATCACGACGGTTTCATCGAGAACCCCTTCATCGGCGAGGGTATTTAGCACGCGCCCGATGTGTTCATCGGCATAGCGGATTCCCGTGTCGTAACCATCGAACATTGCCCGCACTGCCGCCATCGAATCGGCACGCACAGGCTGTCGTGGAAAACGGGGATTCTCCGTATCGTTATAGCCCGGAATCTCTCGTGCAGAGTGCGGTCCCACTCCATGCCAATGCTGTTGGCGCACCTCCTCGGTCAGCCATGCCGGAAGGGGGTCGTTTGCAAAGGGGTTGCCGAACTCGGCAGGAGTCCGGTAGGGGGTGTGGGGGTCCCAAATATTCAGGTGCAAAAACCAGTTCTCTGCCTTTGCATTCCGCTTTACCCAATCTATCGCAACGGGGGAAACCTCCTCCGCAATCTCCATGCCCCCTTTCCCGGTATTGTAAACCTCATTAAAGCCCGCGTACCAGTGCCATGCGGAGTGTCGCTCTCCAAACGGGCTAATCGTTGCGGTCTTATGTCCGGTCTGTCGGAGGCACGACATCCAGTTGGTGCTTCCCAAGCGCGAGCGAAACCCGCGCCCCTCACCTTCTTGGAACGGGTCGGCTTGTACTCCTCCGTGGTTGATAACCCCCGTATGAATTCCATGCCTTCCTGACCAGAGAGCCGTTCGCGAGGGGAGACAGGGGGCATCGGAGACATGGCAGTTCTGGAAGCGAACTCCTTGCACAGCGATTCGGTCTACATTCGGCGATGTCTCTCGGTGGTATCCATAACATCCTAAGTGGTCGGGACGTTGGGAATCCATGTCAATATACAAAATCCGCATTGATTCGTTACCTTAGAGCGAGTTGGGTTTACTCTCTGTTCGTCCTCTCGCGAAAGAATCCCTACTTTGCGACAATCTTGAAGAAAGGAACCTTTATCATGCCCCAAGTGATAGAGCCACCCACACGGATTTTGCCCTTTTGCGAGCCGCTACGCCTTCGTTGGACTGTCCGGGGGTGCGAAAACCTTGTCGCCACTCCGTTCGCCGTTCTCTCTGCATATCAATGACAGATACTCTCTCTGAGTGTCTTTACGGAATGCTTTATTCCCCTCAACTTTTTCTGTTCTAACGAGTGAACTTCAGGAGCAGGGAAGCGTCTGAATGCCTTAGAATGGCTGTTGCAGAACTGGAACTGGTTGTACCCCTCCCTCCCTCTCCCCCGATGGTAGATGGTTTTGAGTGGTTGGATTTAGAGGCGGTTAAGCCCACGGAGGAGGCGATTCGACTTGCTCCGGGGGACTTTGCCCTGAAGCATCAAACTCTGCCTATTGCTCTGGAAGGGGATACATTGGTGGTGGCGATTGGTGCGCCGCAATCGCTGGGGGCTGTGGATGACCTCGGTGTGTTGTTGCAGATGCCTGTCAAGCCCGTGCTGTCTCATCCCGGTTTGGTGCGCGAGAAGATTGAGGAGATTTTCCTCGAACGGATTATCGCGGGATTGCCGGGACAGTCTGACGATGGGACGGCTACCGAGATTGACGATACCACTGACCTTGCGGACTTGCAGAAGATGGCAGGGGAGACCGCGGTGGTGCAGATGGCGAATCTGATTTTTGCTCAAGCGGTGCGTGATGGGGTGAGTGACATTCATATCGAGCCGTATGAGCGCGAGGTGAAGGTGCGCTATCGGGTGGATGGGATGCTTCGCGATGTGATGCGACCCCCTAAGCGGATGCACGCGGCTTTGGTTTCTCGTCTGAAGATTCTGGGAGAGATGAATATTGCGGAGCGACGCTTACCGCAGGATGGGCGTATCAAAATCACGATTGCGGGGCGGGCGATTGATGTTCGTGTCAGTATTGTGCCAACGGTGTTCGGGGAGCGTGCGGTTATGCGTATCCTCGATAAGGGGACGGCGATGCTGGGTCTGGAGGAGTTGGGGATGCGCCCTGACACACTGGAGAAGTACCGTCGTATTATCAAGATTCCGTATGGGGTGATTCTGGCGACGGGTCCGACGGGTTCGGGGAAGTCTACGTCGCTGTATGCGTCCCTTCAAGAGATATGGTCGCCGAGTACCAACATTTTGACTATCGAAGACCCGGTAGAGTATCAGGTTCCCGGTATCAGTCAGATTCAGGTGCGCCCACAGATAGGTTTGACTTTTGCGAATGGACTGCGTAGTATTGTCCGCCAAGACCCCGATGTGATTATGGTGGGGGAAATCCGTGACCATGAAACCGCCGAAATCGCGATTCATGCGGCTCTGACGGGACACTTGGTTTTCTCGACGCTGCACACCAATGATGCTCCCGGTGCTGTCACTCGTCTCTTGGATATGGGGGTAGAACCGTATCTGGTGGCTTCATCGCTGATTGGAGCGATAGCGCAACGCTTGGTACGGCGTAACTGTCCGAACTGTAGTGAGCCAGATATGCCAAGTGAGGAATCGTTGGAGGCAGTGGGACTGCTAAATAAGGAGTGGTCGCGTACCAACCCGCCGTTCCGACGGGGGAGAGGTTGCGATAAGTGTTTGGGAACGGGGTATAAGGGGCGACAGGGTTTGTATGAACTGTTCACGGTGGACGAACCGATTCGGCGAATGACGGTGGCGCGTGCCAGTTCTAATGAGATGAAGGGGTACTCTGTCAAAGAACACGGGATGCGTACCCTGCTCGGTGATGGGCAGCTAGCCATTTTAGAGGGAAAAACTACCCCTGAAGAGGTACTACGAGTCTGCCAACGGGAGTCGCTCTGATGGCAAAACAAGCCTTCGCTTACACGGCATTAGACTCTACCGGGGCGCGAAAGACCGGAGTGGTCGAAGCAGAAAACCGGGATACTGCGATTGCACAGTTGGCATCGGAGGGGCGTTTTGTACTGGAAATCCGTGCCGCCGTCGCTTCTGCCTCCTCACGGGTGCAGTCGGCGGGTCGAAAACGCGCCCCGTCAAAGCAGGAGTTAGCCCTTTTTACACGGCGTATGGCAGACCTTGCGGCGGCAGGGTTGCCGTTAGACCGAGTTCTGGAAGTGGTGGCAGAACAATCTGAGAGCGTGATGCTCCAAGAGATTGCCGAGGAAACACTGGTAGATGTTCGCGCCGGAATGCCGGTCAGTCAAGCGTTGGCAAAGCACGCGAAGTATTTTGATGATGTTTTTACACAAACCCTGCGTGCCGGAGAAGCATCGGGGCAGTTTGCGGAGGTTGCCGGACGGTTAGCCGATTTCCAAGAGAAGGAAGTGGCACGGCGTAGTCAGATAACAAGTGCCTTGGTCTATCCGGGAGTGCTGTCGTTTACGGCGGTCAGTGTCGTGATATTTTTGCTAACGTTCGTAGTTCCGCGCCTTTCAGGAGTTTTTAAGGATTTGGGGAGTGACCTGCCGATAACTACCCGAATTCTGCTGGATAGTACGGACTTTCTGACCAAGAACTGGGTGCTGGTGCTTGGGGTGTTGGTGGGAAGTTTTATCGGGCTACGGGTATGGTTTGCGACCCCTGCCGGGGGATATGCTCGCGATAGTTTTCTGCTGCGTGCGCCTGTGATTGGTCCGGTTATCAAGAAGATGACTATCTCTCGGTTTGCGCGCGTCTTGGGAACACTAGTTTATGGAGGTGTCCCAATTTTAGAGGCATTGGAAATAGCGGGACTCTCTTCGGGGAATCGCGTGTTTCAGAAGAGTGCGGATATTGTGGAGGGGGAGGTACGGGCGGGTCGTCCGATTGCGGAAGCGATGCGCGACAGTGGTTCCTTTCCTCCGGTGCTAACACACATGGTTGCGATTGGTGAAGAGACAGGGGACTTGCCCAAGATGTTGGGGCGTGTCTCGGATAGCCTAGATTTTGAGGTGGATACCGGTATGCGCCGCTTGGTCGCTCTGGTAGAACCGATAATCGTTCTTTCGATGGGGGCGTTTGTCGGCTTCGTTGTGCTTTCGGTGCTACTACCGATATTTCAAGCGCAGAACTTGGTCAAATAACAATGAAACAGAAGAAAAACCTTTTTGCTCGTCGGGCATTTACGCTGATTGAACTGTTGGTCGTCATCCTGATTTTGGCGATATTAGCGGCACTGATTGTTCCACGAGTGGTCGGACGAACCGGGGATGCTAAGCGGGCAAAAGCCGCCAGTGACATCGCGACCCTTTCCAGTCTGCTCTCACAATACCGTTTGGATACCGATGCGTTCCCGACTACCGAGGATGGTCTCTATGCTCTGCGGGTGCAACCTGCGGATGCCCAGAATTGGCGTGGTCCGTACACGAGCAAGGATATTCCGCCCGACCCGTGGGGCAACGAATATGTCTATGAGTCTCCCGGTCCGAACGGAGAAGACTTCCTCATTATCTCCTATGGTTCCGATGGTGCGCCGGGAGGCGAAGGCGAAGCCGCTGACATCACGAGTGAGTAGTGAAACCCTCTCCCCCCAACCCCCTCCCTCTGCTTGCAGAGGGAGGGGGAGAAATCGAATCTTGGCATTCCCTTCCCTCTCCTAAAAAGAGAGGACAGGGTTAGGGAGGGGAGTCTTCGCCCGCCCCTTTCAGGGGCGGTCTAATGATAACCGGTCTTCCAGACCGGAAAAGGTAAAGAGTATTTTCTTGCCCGGTCAGAAAGTCGTCGCTGTGAAACAGGTTGCACACAATCGAATAGCGCAAGGGCGGGTAGTCCTTCAGGGATTCACGCTGATTGAAATGCTGGTGGTCATTAGTGTTCTGACCGTCTTGGTGGCGTTCATCTTCCCAAACCTGACTGCAATAGAGAGTTCGCGTCGCTTTCGGGAACAGGAAGCCGCGCTCCTTCGCCTGCAAGCCGAAGCACGAAATGAATCTCTGCGAAATCGCTCTCCGGTGACTCTTCGGGTGGAGGGAAGCACGGTTATTATGGAGCGGGTTCCTACCGATGCCGACCCAGTGGAGGTACAGAGGGTTGAACTGACCCAAGAGTTCAAAGTCGCTAAGACGCGGTTGGGTAACGACGATTTAGATGCGGATTCGTGGGCATGGACAACCTACCCGGACGGTTCGGCAGACACCGGAGGCTTGGAGTTTGAAGAAGGCTCCGCGATTCGTTCCCTGCTTCTCCCGGCGGATAAGGAAGGGTACTGGGCAGACGGTGAACTGCCGGAGGTGTTGCAGGAGCGATGGACTGCCGGAGAGTTACAGCAACGATGAAACGGTACGGCTTTACTCGCTTTACTCACTTTACACCGGGCTTTACACTGGTGGAGGTGTTGGTCACGATTGTTTTGGTGGTGGTGGCAGTGGTGGGGGTATTTGGGGGAATTCGTGCGCTGACTGCCGCCGACATCAAGGCACGTGATGCCGACCTTCTGCAACGCTTGGCACTCGAAAAGTTCCGCGAGTTTAGCAGTGTCACCGACCCGCAAACCGCCGAAGATACAGGCGACTTTACCGAACAGGGATACCCCAATGTCAACTGGTCGGTAGAGATAGAGCCAAGTGGGGCGGAAAATATTGACCAACTCACGGTTACCACCACCCGAAGCGATGGAACCAACAGCCAGTCGCTCTCTGGCTTGGTCTATACTCCCCCACCCACCACGGAAGCGACGACGGGTGCAGACGCAGGTGCGACACCATGAGGCAACAGCGACACTATGCACAGTCTGGGGTCACTCTCATGGAACTGTTGGTCGTCGTGGGGCTAATGGGGCTTCTAACTCTGGCTATCTCTTCGGCATTTGTAGCAGGGTTGGACTTAGAGCGATTACAAGCGGAGCGACGCGCCACACAGACACAGGATTTTGCTCTGGAGCAGCGACTTACCCGACTTCTACGTGGAATCAAACTCGCGGAGGACGAAACCGACCTCAATACCTACTTTGTTGGAGAAACATTGACAGGTTCTGGGGAGTTGGGGTGTGACCAGATCACCTTTACCACCACGTCTCCGGGAGTCTCACTTGCCGCAATTGCCAGCACCGACGACTTTGAGACACAGCACACTCAACGCGGGGCAATTGGAGGAGTTGCGGAGGTCTCTCTGGGCTTAACCCCGGTAGGAGACGGGGGAAGCGAAAGTGGACTTTTTGAACGCCTACAACGTCCGAGCGATGGGGACTACTCGCAGGGTGGTACTGAGACGGTGCTTGACCCGGAAATTGACCAAATCGGCTTTCAGTTTTGGAATGGAACCGAGTGGATAACGGAGTGGGATACCATCAATGGGGCAGAGCGACGACTCCCACAAGCCATTCGGGTGAGTTACACGAGAACCAACGCGAATTCGGAGAATCCCGTTCGTAGTTTTGTTGTTCCGATACCGACCAGTGATGTGACCGCCGACAACCCTGCCACGGGAACTACTGGAGGGACGCTGTAGATGGAATGCAACGTGTCGGCGCGGCGGGGTATGGTCTTGGTGCAGGCATTGGTCGTGATTGCAGGACTTCTGGCACTGATGACCGCGCTTGCCGCAAACCAGTACACTCTGATACAGGCAACTCTTGACCAGATGCGACAGCGTCGGGCGGAGGTCGCGGCACAGTCGGCTGTGGCGCGGGCAGTGGCGGGTCTGCAAACCGCCGACCCCAACCGAGTTAGTTTGACCGACGACTGGGCAGTTTTAGGCGATAATGGCAATCAAGCGTTTGAACTTCCGAATGCAACCTTCCGTCTGCAAATTATTGATGCTGGGTCGCTTATCAATGTCAACGTCGCAACCGAGCAACAGTTACAACTGCTTCCGCTCACCCCGGAGCAGATAGCAGGTCTCCTGGATTGGCGTGATGGTGCTTTGCAAGCCCGCCCTGATGGCGCAAAAGATGAGTATTATAACACTCTCTTGGAGCCATATAATGCACGCTTGGGACGATTGACGACAATTAGCGAACTGCTTTTGATACGCGAATGGACCGCGCAAACACTGTATGCTGTGCCGACAGAAACAAACACCAATATCGCGCAACTGGTTGATAGCAACGGCAACCCGATTCCGTTGATTGGGGTTTTTACGGTGGAGAGTGGCGCACCGAACACCTCCGCCGATGGAGGGACTCGGATTAACTTCGGGCAGGCGAATCTGAACGCGCAAGCGATTCAGCAGTTTGGAGTTCCGCCGCAAGTGGCACAACAGATTGCTCAACGTGCGCCCTATACATCGTTTCAAGAACTGTTAACGCAACCGGGTGTCACCGACGACATTATCCAACGTTTCTTAGACAATGTTACCTTTGTCAATACCCCGCGCTGGGAGGGGAAACTGAATATCAATACCGCCTCACAAACGGCTTTAGAGACCCTGCCGGGAATGACCCCGGACATTGCGGCTTCGATGGTGTCGCGGCAAAGCACAGGGCTGTTGAATATGGGCGAACTGATTACGATTCCCGGCATGACGGGTGGGGTGTTAAATCAAGTGGCAGACTATCTCACGGTGGGGAGCGATACATGGATAGTGCGTGCCTTTGGGGAGAGTGGTGGTGTGGGTGTGGCGATTGAAGCAACAGTAGGACGGCGTAACGAACGAATTCAGATACTGACATGGGAGCGACTGGCAACCCCCGATGTTCCGGCATGGTGGGGGTGGCAAACCGAGCCAACCACTACGGTCACTGCGGGAGGGGGATTGCCATGAGACACCCTCACCCCAATCTGCATATCGAATGGTCGCCCAACCGGGTACGTGCCATCCATACGGGAACGAATCAGGGACGCACCGGGGATAGCCTTGCAGACTTGAAAGGCTTTTTCGCCGGACAGAGCGAAGCCATCATCGGGATAGACCGGTCACGAGTTTTTCTGAAGTCGCTTCTCCTGCCGAAAGCATCCCCAGAGGATTTACGGCGTATCCTAAGCGTACAGGTGGGGCAGATTTTCCCACTCCCTGCCGACCAACTCGCTTTTGACTTCTTCCAAACTACTGAACAGACGGCAGAGGGCTTTGTTACTGTGGTTGCCGCGATACGTGCCACCGATATTCGCCAACTCCGTTCGGAACTGCAAGCCATCGGAATTCGTCCGGTGCGGATTCTCCCGGTTGCGCTTGGTTCGGCAGTCGTGGCAGAGAGGGCAGGGTTAGCCTCTGCCTTAGTGGTGGAACGCGCTGAAGCCGGATTGATGCTGGATGTGGTACAAGAAGGTGTGGTTCGCTTCAGCCGGATTGCGCCCCGTGGCAGTGATACCTCCTGTGAGGCACAGCGTACCATCGCCTCTGCCGGGGTGAACTCGCTCCCTCTGCTCTCTGTGAATGGGCAGGTGTTAGAGGGGGCAAAAGTTACCCCCGAAACCGTATTAGGCGTTCTCCATGAAGTCCCTGCATTCACTTTTGAGCTTGCCGAAGACCGAGAACAGGAGCGCAAGAAGCAGGTTGCCTCCCGCACTCGTTTAGCCGCTCTAATGTTTGTCTCGTCCCTGCTCTTTGTCGCACTGGTTTGGGCAGACCGTAGTGATGCCTTAGCCGTCATCAAGAAGGGGGAAGGCGTGTGGGCAAAAGAACTGGGCAAGGTACGCTC
>Ga0224722_1000799_pt1 | contig 18101 bp, 15 predicted proteins | sample Balambano_FR1_Me_FD_161646 | JGI IMG/M metagenome (GOLD analysis project Ga0224722, IMG submission 161646) | Freshwater sediment microbial communities from Lake Towuti, South Sulawesi, Indonesia - Balambano_FR1_MetaG | ecosystem: Environmental > Aquatic > Freshwater > Lake > Sediment | place... | reverse complement strand
GTCCTGCGTTCTTCTCGGCTTCGGCACGAAGTTCTTCTGCCTTCTTTTCCAAGCGAGCCGTCCGAACTTGATGGGTCTTGAGTGCGCCACCGGTTGCAAGCACTGCCAAGTTTCGCGGTATCAGATAGTTGCGGGCAAATCCGTCTGCGACCGTCACAATTTCGCCTTCGCGCCCGACTTTGGCAACATCTTGTTGCATAATCACTTTCATTCTTACGATTTCCTCTTACACATTCTCTTCAAATCAGACGCAAAAAACCCCGCTCAACGGAGGAACTGGACTCCCACCGTCGCACGGTTTTCTTTGCCGATTCCACTCACACCTGCTGTAATAGCAGATGACCGATTCAGATATACTTTGGCGCGAGCATCCATGGTGAACCGATTGGGGTCGTAAAAATCCAACCGAAAGTCCACCGGACCGGGACGCATATCCACACCAAGCCCTAACTTACCTGCAAAGATGCCGTACCGATAACTGAATGTCATCGGAGTGCGGTTCGCCCATCCCACCTGGAGATTCAGGCGATTGGACTCCGTGACATCGGCAAGCCCTAGCCGGTAGAAGTTGTGCTGTCCCGAACGTAGAGTATACCCTACATCCGTTCGTAACCGCTCCAACGTTGTATCATACGTTGCGTCAAAAACAAGTCCCGGTTCGATTAAAGAGGTGTTAGAAAACGGCTCAGGCGTAGATTTTTCGCTTGTTGGCACGCTTTGGAGCGATTCCGTCTTCGGTTTTGCCTTTTCCCACGGCAAACGCACGGCTTCTACTCGCTCTGCTAGGTTTCGCACAGACTCCGAAGTCTCTTTGAGATTTGTGACGGTTGTCCTAATGTCTTTCGTCAGTTCTTCGTCCCCAGAGAGTTTTTCAAAGTTCGCTGCCATCCGGTCAAACTTCTCGGCAATTGTATTGAGTTTTTCTGTGGCGACGACAAAGTTCTTGCTGGCGGTGTCTCCGTTGACCAAAATCTTATCTACCCCGGTTTTCAGGCTGTCGCTGGTCAGCGTTTGATTGAGAGAGTTCACCAAGATTGCCACTGAGTCTGTCGCTTCGGTAGCACTCTCCAAAAGAGTCACCAACTGCTTTCGTCCATCGGTTACGGTTCCATCCAGATTGCGTGTCACCTTGCGGGCATCTCCGGCGATAAATCGGGCATCTTGCGCTAACAGTTCTACCCCGCGAGTAATTCGCTCTACGCCTTGCGTGGTGCGCTTAAAATCACCGATTAGATCCTCGACACGACGTTCCAAGCGAGGAAGATTTTGCGTGGTCTTCTTTAGGTTCTCGGTGATAGCGACAGTATTTCGTAGGTTCTCTTTTAACCCCTCTTGAATCTCCGGGTCATCGGTCAGTTTCTGGACAGAGGCAACCAAGTCTTGTCCTGCCTTTACCAAGTTTTGTGTTTCGGCTAAGGCTTCATCAATGGGTGCGCTGGAGTCCCCGTTCACCGTGGCTCCATCGGATAGAGGACGATTTCCCTGCTTTGGTTCAATCGCCACTGTGCGCGAATTGCCTAAGATTCCACTTTTGATGCGAAAGAAGGAGCCTTCAGGAATTTCTCGCTCTCGGCGAATCCCCAATCGCACAATTGCTTTGCTGTCCTCTCGGAGGTCTATCGCGTCCACCTGTCCCACTCGTACCCCTGCCATCTGGACAGACTCACCCCGTTGTAACCCATAGGCATCATCAAAAATAACATTTATCTGTTTATCGGTATTGAGCGTTCCTCGCAAAAACAGCACTACCCCCACAACCGTCGCAATTACGATTGCTGTAAAGATGCCTACCCCTGTCGCATGACGACCCTGATTCTGCATAAAACCTCCCTATCGCCCCGCTAATATCGGTCCCTCGACCTCACCATGAATGAACTGACGCACAATTGGGTCGGACGTTTCACGAATCTCTTGCACCGTCCCATACGCATGGGCTTTGCCGTCATAGAGCATCAGCACCCTATCGGCAATCCGAAAGATACTGCCCATATCATGGGAAACGACAACGCTGGTGACTCCCTTATCGCGCCGCATACATAAAATCAGTTCGTCAATTGCGGCGGCAGTCACCGGGTCTAATCCCGATGTCGGTTCGTCATAGAGGACAATCTCTGGGTCGGTGGCTAATGCCCGTGCCAACCCAACGCGACGACGCATTCCCCCGGAGAGTTCGGAGGGGAGTCGCTTCTCAATTCCGGGCAATCCCACGGCTTCCAACAGTTCCGCAACTCGGCTTTGCACATCCTTTTTTGCCATCCCTCGGTTTTCACGCCGTTTAGGACCGCGAAGGATACCAAATGCAATGTTCTCAAAAACCGTCATCGAGTCAAAGAGGGCGGCATACTGAAACACCACCCCGATTTTAGCGCGAACTGTCAGCAGTTCGCTCTCGTTCATCGCGGTAGTCTCCTCGTTATCAATCAAAATCTGTCCGGCGGTGGGGCGTGTCAACCCGGCGATACAGCGTGTCAATGTGGACTTCCCCGAACCGGAAAGTCCCATGACACATAATACTTCCGCCGGTGCAATCTCTAAGGTGATTCCTTTGAGAATAGCGCGTTGGTCAACGGTAAACTCGATATCTCGTAACGCGATTTTGGGACGATTTTGGACTTCTGGCATCGCGACTTAGCCTGCCCTCGGATTGAAAATCAGATACGACAAGAGGAAGTTGGCAACAAAAATCAGTATTATCGCCAGTACAACGGAGCGTGTTGTGGAGTTCCCGACTCCTGCTGCCCCGCCCGATGTGGCTAATCCCTCCCGACACCCGACCAGCACAATCAGGATTCCAAAAACGATGGTTTTCGCCAATCCCTTGGTAATGTCGCTTCCGTCGGGATCTAAGAGTTGTTGTACCGAGGTAAAGTAGGCAGACCAAGAAACTCCTAAGCTTGCGGCAACAATCGCACCGCCTATAATCCCTGCAAGATTTGCGAGAAGCGTGAGCATGGGCATGACGATAATACTGGCAATCACACGGGGGACAATCAGGTATTCAATCGGGGAGATTCCCATAGCGCGTAGGGCATCTATCTGCTCGGTCACTTTCATGGAGCCGATTTCGGCGGTCATTGCTGAGCCTGCCCGTGCCGCCACCACCACACCGCTAAGAATCGGACCAATCTCCTTGATAATGGAGAGGGCGACAATCCCCCCGACTAAATCCCCTGCGCCATAATCTACCAGCGTGGAGACGGTATAGAGGGCTAAAACGGCCCCGGTAAATCCAATGGTGAGAATGGCGATAGGGACGGTTTCTACTCCTACCACGGAGATTTGCCGAATAAGGTCGCCGAGGTGAACGCCCTGTCTCAGGGCGCGAATGGTCTGCCCCAGCAGAATCATTACCTCGCCTAAGTATCCAAAGAGGGATTGAAGAATGGGGTCTACTATCGAACGGAGACCAGAAGCCCCCTGGGGTTCGGGGGTTGGCGGCGGTTCACTCTGGGTTGCCGGAGGCGAAGGCGTTTTCCCGGCAATTGTCTCCGTCTTACTCGTGGTCACGACAACCGAAGTATACCATAAAGCCCCTATTCGATACGTAGCGTTGTCTCACGCGGGGAGATGTCCCTGGTTTCGCTCTCGCTTGGCTCTGCGACATCCTTTTCTTTGGCGAAGAGAGGAATCGTATCGCCTTTCAGGAATTGTGGTGTGAGTGCGGCACGCGCCTGACGTACCTTCATATCGGCTTCTTCGGGAGAGTCTGCAAGCACAGTGATATGCCCCATCTTTCGACCGGGGCGCGGTTGCTCTTTGCCATACAGGTGTAGATGCACATTGGGCAGGGCGAGTGCCGCCGCCCAGTTTGGCTCTCCGTGCGCCCAGAGGTCGCCTAAGATATTTGCCATTGCTGCCGGACGATAGGCTTCGGTGGCTCCCAACGGTAGCCCACAGACCGCCCGCAGTTGTTGTTCAAACTGACTGGTAGGACACGCTTCAATTGTCCAATGGCCCGAGTTGTGCGGGCGTGGGGCAAGTTCGTTAATCAGAAGATTTCCTTCATGGGTGAGGAACATCTCCACACACATTACCCCCACAACCTCCAGTGCTTCAAAGACACTACGGGCTATCTCAATGGCTTGCTCGGCTATCTGTGTGGGAATCAGCGCAGGAGCCGTCGTCACATCCAAAATATGGTTTACATGGTCGTTGCGAACTACCCCATAATGGGCAAATCCACCGTCCAATCCGCGTGCCGCCACCACGGAGATTTCACACTCATAATCTACAAAGGATTCCAAGATATGCCGGGGGACATCCACATAGTGCGGGGTCATGGCACCGGGAACCATCACTGTCTCCATCGTCCGCCCTAACTCCACACGCACATCCTCTAGGTCTGCATTGCTACGCAGTATCTGTTGCCCCTTGCCATCATAGCCAAAGCCGGATGTTTTTAGGACAGCCGGTAGCCCCAATTTGCTGGTGGCTTCCACCAAATCCTGATACCCGCCCACCGGTTGGAAGGGAGTTACGGGGAAGCCACGATTTCGCAGGAAGGTCTTTTCGCGCAGACGATTTTGAGTAACTTGTAGAATGGTGGGGTCAGGACGAACCGGGGCGAACTGTGCGGCTAACTCTGCGGCTTCGTTGGGGATATTCTCAAACTCGAAGGTGACAACATCCACCCCCATCGCAAGTTCGCGTACCGCCGCGAGGTCATTGTAGGAGGCGACTACCTCCCAATCGGAAACCTGCCCGGCAGGCGAATCCGATTCCGGCGAAAGGGTATGCACCCGGTATCCCAACCGGCGTGCCACTATCGCCAGCATTCGTCCTAACTGCCCACTACCCAGAATGCCAATCGTTGCACCCGGAAATATAGGTCGTTCCGTCATTCCAATAGTTCTCACGACATTCCTAAAAGAGAAATGTTTCCTATCCTTATATCCTACACTATACAGCACCCTTAGAGCGGCAACTCCTCTTGTTGTACGCGCCCCGATTGTTCTCGTCGAAACTGGTGCAGAGCCTCACGCAGTTCCGGAAATGTACTTCCCAAAATAGCGATAGCCAATAGAGCCGCATTCGTCGCCCCGGCTTTACCGATTGCCAGTGTTCCAACAGGGACTCCGCCCGGCATCTGTACAATGGAGAGCAGAGAATCCATCCCTTTGAGAGCATGGCTTTCTACGGGGACACCCAAGACCGGAAGCACAGTAAATGCCGCAACCATCCCCGGCAGGTGTGCGGATCCCCCTGCTCCAGCGATAATCACTTGTATACCGCGTTTTTCGGCGGTCTGTGCATACTCTGCCATCACATCGGGGGTGCGGTGTGCGCTCACAATCCGACACTCGTGCGGGATACCAAACTGCTCCAAGACCGCGTGGGCGTGTTGCATGGTTTCCCAATCGGACTTGCTCCCCATCACTACCCCCACCAGAGGAGAGCCGGGTTGCGCTCGACGAATCAACTCTGTTTCTGTTGCAGGAACCATACCACTAATAATACTGCTATTCATACGGGACTTAGTTTACCGTCAATTCAGGGTTTTTGTCCCGTCCCTGAGAAACTGCAACCAGAAACGGCGATAACTTCTCTGTATCTCAGCGTTTCAGGTCAGCGTTCCTCCGAACGAACAGCACTGCAAGTATCCATCCTGAACAGAGCGACCTGCGCGATTGCTTCGCCGACATTCGCGGTGTTTAGACCTGTCCGGTTCGTTTTTTGTCTTTCAAGCAAGGAAGCACTCTGTTTCGGAGTTAGCAAAAACGATGCCACACTGGGTGGGACAAATTTCACAATCTCCGAATGGTCGCCTCCACCTCTTCCCGACTTCTTATACAACAGATTTTTACTCGCCTCGGCTTAAGTGCTGGACAAAGTATGCCGGGTTCAGGGGTTCTCCGGTTGCCTCCGTGATAAGGTCGTTCCATGAAAGACGTGCGCCTTGTGCGAATACCTTCTCCTTTAGATAGCTCCCCACTTTGGGCGAAGAGATAACCACATTTTCTGTAGAACCGATGGGTAGGACTTCGCGATAGATATACTCTAGTAACTGCGAAGCCATCATCTCGCCCAATAGGTAGTTTTGGTAGTAGACCGGGGCTAATGCTAAGTGCAGTTTTGCCGCCCAGTCCGGTGCATTTCGTCCCTCTGGTGGAGTGATTCCTTGATACTTTTCCACCAACTCCCACCATAAACGGTTGAGGTCTTGGGTAGGATCTTCATACATCGCTCGTTCAAACCGGCTGACTACCATCACCCAACGGGCAAAAACCAGTAACTGTGCCGCCGACTCTGCTTCTGCGGATTCCGCCACAGACACGGCAGTTTCCGCACTCACTCCCACATACCGATGCAGGAACGCAGCACTGCGCGAAAGCCGCCCGAAGAACATCGCTATCGCTTCGGTGGTCAGGGTGTGTGCCGGTTCGCGGAGGAAGTACGGAAGTTCCTGCCGCAGATACTTATCGTAGACCGCATGACCAAACTCATGGAGCATGGTTCCCATCCATCGCTCCGACCCGGTGCAGTTACATAGCACCCGCACATCTCCGGTGCGCCCCACCTGAATACAAAAAGCGTGCTGGCTCTTTCCCTCGCGCTCATACAGGTCAGAGCGGGCGATAATATCGCGAATATCCAACCCTACTCCATCGTAGAGGGCAATCGTTAGGGCTTCCAAGTTCTGGTTTGCATAGAACTGGTCAAGGTCTACGCTTCCTGAAGGGGCTTCTTGAAAGAACGGGACGGGGTAGTGCCACGGGCGCAGTGCCTCCGGGGAAATTCCAAAGCGTGTCGCTAACGACGCATCTAACTGCGCTTTGTAGTGTTTCCAGACGGGTTCGGTCTGCTCATAGAGGTCATCCAGCAAGCGAAACAGGGTGTCTAAGTCCTGTTCTTGTAGCGTGAGTGCCATGGCGTAGTAGTTGGCGAACCCCAGACGCTTTGCCTCGCGGTTCCGCAGGTCTACCATATGCAGAACATCGGCTTCTACTACCTGCCCAATCTCTTTGCTTGCTTCCCATGCCTCCCGACGCAGTTCCGAATCGTTGCTACTTCGCAGAATATCACGCAGGGCGTTATCTCCGGTGGGTTCACCACGTAGCAGAGGACGATGGTTGTTATATTGTCCTTCTACTCGCTTCTCGGTGTCCACCAAATCCTCAATCACTGCATCATCCATCTGATTCCCGGTGAAGGCGTTGAACAGGAGTTGGTACTGTCGTGCCGTGTCTCCGGTCAATTCGGTGGGTTGTATTGTTTTGAGATAGGTATACTTCTCCCGGTCTGCATAGACACGAGTCAGGGCTTTTTGTGCGGCTCCTGCCCGCTCCAAATTTGCCTCAGATGCCTCCATGTTCGCCAACCACCAGGATTCGGCAGTCTCTCGCTCTATCGGTTCGACCAACTGCTGATGCTGTTCTAAAAACGCTTCAAATGCTACTGCCATAAACCTACCCTTACCTACTTTCCCCTATCTACTTCCCTCACTCACCTGTATCCGGGCTTTACCCCGTGGTTCTTAAATCGTCCTGTACGACCACGCCCAAGAAGGTTCGGTTGTCCAACACAGGAGCCACCCACTGATTGCGACGTATCATCTGTGCCAGCACCATCTCTACGGGTTCCTCCACTTCCGCCACCACACGAACCGGGTGTACATAGGGTCCGACAGTGAGCAGAGAGAGGTCGGCATCTTCAGGAATCAAGTTGGATTCCAATGCTGCTTGGTTGAAAACGCCCATATACATCTCATCACCAACCAAGACCACCGTTCGGAGCGGTTCGGCTTCCATCAGTTGTATCACTTCTGCGAGTGTGGTCTGCGGTTCTACCACCGGGACTTCACGCAGGGGTATATCACGTAGTGTTTTCATTCGTCTGTTTCCCAGCAATTTCTCGGAATATTTTGTGTTGGAATCTCTTGGAACTCTGTGGCAATAGTTCGGGAAAACGGTTGTATCTCCCTTCTTCTTGAACCTCCCAAAGCGGTTGGGCGCAGGAACAGTATCTGTTCCTGCGCCCAACGAGCGGTTCGATGGTGGATGGTGCGAACTACGGCACGATTACTCCGCCGATGTTCGGGTTCCACATATCAATGTTGCCACCCCCACGGCGCGGTCCGTTGGGTTGAGCATTGACATAGTTCGGGTTGAACTGTAGCACGGCGGCATCCTGTGCGGGCGACCAAGTTCGGGTGGGGCGCAGTGCTTTGACATGGCTATCGGCAAAGAGGAAGTTCGCATTTCCGGCATGGTACTCTTCCGGGGAACCTACCGGCAGACCCGTTGCCCCATAGCGTCCTGCTCCGGTGCTGAAGTAGATGGAGAAGTTACGATTCCCCCCTCCTACTGCCGTCTGGACGACTTCCCCAACGACAATGAACTCTGCCGGTCCTTGTGCCGCAACCGGGTTTCCACCCGTTCCGACAAAATCGGGGTTGATACCCGTGTACCAACGCGGAAACAGGCTGTTATCCACGTTTCCGGCGGCAGTCACGGCTTGTCCGGGGTGTATCATACGCGCATAGTCGTTCATGGCATAGTTTTGTCCGACATTAAACCCAGTCGAACCGGGCAGAGCGTTCGGGCAAGACCACAGGTTGTTGGTGGCATTACCCCGTTGCTTGATATAGGGCCAGAGTCCCTGACCACTATCGGTAACGGCTCCGTTTTGCCAGCTTGCGCTGTACCATGCCGCCCCATTTCCACAACCGGGCAGAGGAGCCGCCCCACAGTTCGGACCGGAGCGCACGCCGCGTCCACCGGGATTGGGGAAGAATCCGTCATAGTCGCTCGCGTACATGGCGAGCGCGAGACCAAACTGCTTCAGGTTGGACTGACAGGTTGCTTGGCGTGCCTTTTCGCGGGCTTGAGCAAAGACGGGGAAGAGAATCGCTGCAAGGATAGCGATAATGGCGATGACAACGAGCAGTTCGATGAGGGTAAACCCACGTTGTAGCCGAATATTCATTTTTAAGTGCCTTTCTTGGTTAGACTCTATCCCTGAAGAGGGATGATATACGAAAAATAATTCCCTTAAAACCAACGTAAGAATATACCACAGGAAGTGGCTTTTTTTGTTAAGCCAAGATTAAGAAAAATCTTTTTTTTGCGAAGAAGGCATTTCGGAGGGCGAAAACTGTCATCGCTCCTTATTCAAACAACTGTTCTTCCGTAAAAATACTTGTTTTACTGTTATTTTCTAAACTTTCCCTAATTTATACGTCTACACGTTGACAGAATCTATTTAGGTCAGTTAAACTCTCTATCGTTGCCGGAAATATTTTTTGTATCTGGCAAGCAGATTATCAATTCTCCCTAAGGCGATGATGCCCCGAAAGGAACTACCATCTTGACGCACTTGTGCGCCAGTAGTGCATATCAACCTTTGGGTTCTCGTACCCTGCGTGCGCCTGCCCGCAACCGTCGCAAACACGCCCTTGCGGTTGTCGTTGGTGTCCTCTCTTCGGCAGTCCTCGTTACTGCTCTGAGTGCCGATACCGCGCATGCACAATCCTCCCGCTCCCGCTCCTCGAAAAGCCGTACCACGCGCTCGTCTCGCACCAAATCCGCGAAATCGAGCAGTAAGTCGGTGGTTCAAGTCCGCGTCTCCACGGCACATCTGCGCCAATCTCCGGGAGAGAGTGCCAAAAGCAAATCCCTGCTGGATAAAGGGGATAAGGCGCGAGTGGTGGGGCGCAAAAGCGGTTGGGTGAAAGTTCGCACCGAATCGGGGCGTGAGGGTTGGGTTCGTGACGACCTTGTTCGTACCTCGTCGGCTTCCTTTAAGGAGCCGGAGAGCAGTTCGCCCTCCCGTCGTCGCTCGTCGTCGCGTACCGCATCGCGTCAGTCTACCGCCGCGTCACGCACTACTGCAACCTTACGAAAATCGTCATCGCGCAAAACTGTTGCCGCGAAACCGGCAAGCAAAAAGACGAGTGTTGCCAAAGCGACTCCAAAACCCACTGCCAAACCGCCCGCAAAGCCCACGGTGAAGCCAACCGTGAAGCCAACCGTTCTGCCGCTTGCCAAGACGGTTTCCAAGCCCACCCCGAAGCCAACAGTAACTCTGAAAACCGCTTCTACCAAGCCTACCGGAACCGTGGAAACATCGCGACAACGGTTTTTACGCGGAACCACCCTGCGCCCCAGTTCGGAAGCCGAGGCAAACGCCCTTGCGAATTTAGGGGAGCAGAAAACCAATCTGGAGAGTACCACCGTCTCTGCGCCCGCCCCTTCTGCCGGATTTAGCCAAGCCGAGGAGACTCCTGAAGCGACTTATGTCGCCCTTACCCCGGAAACGGTTGCTGAGGAGGAGAAGAAGCCCACCCCGAAGCCGACCCCTGCCAAGACCGATGCGGCGATTGCGGCGCGTGCGGCACTTGCCACCCGTTCGGCAAATGTCGTGCGTAGTGCGCTCTCGTACCGTGGTGTTCCTTATCGAATGGGAGCGACGGGACGTGGTGCGTTCGACTGTTCCGCCTTTGTGCGTCATGTCTTTGCCCGACAAGGCAAGTACCTTCCTCGGACTGCCGCCGAACAGTATGGCGCGACCAAGCGCATTAACAAAGCAGAGATGCGCCCCGGTGACTTAGTGTTCTTCCGCAACACGTATAAGAATGGTATCTCCCACGTGGGAATCTATATCGGGAATAATCAGTTTATCCATGCGTCGAGCGGTGGAGGACAGGTGAAAGTGGACTCGCTTTCCAGTTCCTACTACGTCCGCCATTGGGGCGGCGCACGCCGCGTTGATTAAGTTCCCCTTCCCCTGTCCCCTCTCCCTATAGGATAGGGAGAGGGGGATAGGTTATTGTCCAACACTTTATCTAGTCCCTCAGGTGAACCGCCTCCTGTTTTTCTCCTTCTCCTTCGTTCCCCTTTGCCCAACCCGGATACCCTTCGAGGGGGATTTCGTCGCCGTGGACGGAAGTCCCGGCTACGGATAGAAAGTCCCCCTCAGACGAAACGTTGTTTCGACAATTTCCTCGGCGGCGGTTCGCCTGCCTAGTACCCTCTGCGTTTGGAGACAAACACGATTCCTAGCAACAGTAGAACTATCGTCCCCGGTTCTGGGGCGGCGACATTGGGCGCACCGACCCCGAACCATGCTAAGCCATACTGCTGGCTACGGACATTATCCAGATTGTATCGCTCTCCTGCCCAACGCACACGAAGCATATAGTCCCCGGTGGTAGGAATCGAAAAGTAGAGATGCTCTGTATTGAGATACTGTGCCGATGAAATCGCGATAAGGTTCGTTGGTACTCCGCCAATCACCTGCCAGAACTCCAAGTTCAGATTGATAAAGTGGTTGTTTGCCGAGGTAATCTCTCCGTCAAAGTCCACCCCTCCAAACTCACGCCCAACAAACCAGTTGAGTGTCGCGGCAAAGGTAGAGTTTCCCACCAAAGAGGTTGCAAAAAAGTAGTCGTTTGCCAGTCCTGCCCCGACTACCCCAAAATCCCAGCCTATCGTGGCTAACCGTGTCCCCCCCAAAAGCCCCGGTACATCGGTTACTCCCCCAGTATACTGTGTGAAAGCTCTATCCAAGTTCATTCGCCCTGCTCCCGAAGCGAAGTCTAAGGCTTGTGTGGTGGTGAGAACCCCACTGATATTGGTGGTATTGTTTGTCCAACCCGGAATCTTATCGGCAGCGTTTAGGAGAACCGCTTTTAGCACTGTTGCATGAACTGAGTCTCCCCCCCCAAACTGATGATGCCCCACATCGGCGAGCAGACCGATTCCCCCGGCGACCATCGGCGCGGCAAAACTGGTTCCTCCCACCGACGCATACCCATTTGTTTGACCCGGAAATAGGTCTACATAGTTGGTCTGTGGTGGGTTGCCATTACCTCCAGTTGCCCCACTATACCGCCCTAATTCCAGATTTTGACCGGGAGCCACAATATCCACACGAGCGCGGGCGTTCTGTACCGTTCCGTCCGGTCCTTGATAGCGTTGCGGTCCTCGGCTGGAGAACCCTGCCACCGCGTTATAGGGGTCGGTCTGTGGGTTGATAGTCAATGCCCCCACGACAATGCTGTTATAGCCATTCCCCGGTCCCCCAATGGTGTTGGGAAGCCCAGAGTTCCCCGCCGAAAAGACCAGTGTTTTTCCGCTCTGTCGTGCAATACCGTCATAGGCAACGGTTAATGGGTCTATTCCGCCGGGGTCTCCTTCATAACCGAAACTGGAATTGACCACATCGGCAACGCGACGCACAGTTCCGACATTCCCATCGGGTACATCTACTCCGGTCAAAAGTGCTGTGGTGTACGGATAGAGAATGGAGTTTGCGGAGGCGGCAAAACTGTTCCCTGTAGCCCATCGAATTGCGACTGCCCCCGACCAGAGTTGCGCTCCATAGGCAATCCCACGCTGTCGGCTGGTTCCGCCATTTCCGTTTGCTGCCCCCACTCGTCCGGCGGCAGCATGAGCGGCGAAGGTTCCGTGGAAATCGAACTCGCCCAAATCAGTGACGAGATGTGACGGTTCTTCCGGGTCTAGCAGTTCCGCCGGGTTTATCGGAACGGGGTTTGAGGCGGATTGATTAAGGTAGTCAAAGCGAACCGTAGAGTGTCGCAAGGTTTCATGTCCATTTGCTCCCCCCCATAAATGCCCTGCATCCACGATGGTAACGATGGAGCGTGTCCCAGTGTATTGGTTGGGGTGGCTGTAGAACGTGTTTGCGCCCAGAAAACTGTTGATGTCTGGAACCGTTGTCGCAGGAGTCGAACGAAGATGGGTCTCCCCTCGAATAATACCGCTTCCCTGTAGCACCGTTTGCGCCGATGCGGGAATCATTCCTATCCCTATCACGAGGGAGGCTATTCCCATCAAACTCCCCACCAATGACTTCCGATTGCGATAGAAACCCATATATTCTAAACTCCACTCTGTGTATTCGGTGTCTTTACGCGACTTCGCGTACTGTTTTATCGAAAAGGACAAGCCCTTTAGATTGTATTTGCCATAAACGTGCCAAGAAATCCTCACGAAGAATTTCTCGCGCCCCCAATCGTTCCATATGCGGGGTTAACTGCTGAATATCTAAAAAGGTCGCGCCTCGCTCACGCACATGGTCAATCAAGTATAGAAGTGCCAATTTGGAGGCATTGGGGGTGTGGAAGAACATACTCTCCCCGCAGAAAACCCCACCTGCATCTACGCCATAGAGTCCCCCTACCAGATTCCCTTCGCTGTCCCACGCCTCAACACTGTGAGCATCCCCCTGACGATGTAGTTCGGTGTAGGCTTTTTGCATCGCCGTGTTTATCCAAGTCCCCTCTTGTCCGGGGCGTGGCATAAGCGCACACTGCCGAATTACCTGTACAAATGCTTGGTCAATGGTAAACATCATTTTGTGCTTACGCTGTGCTTTTTGCAGACTTTCGGGGATATGCAAGCGGTCAAACTCTAAGACCGCTCGCCTTCTTGGGCAGTACCACGGCAAAAGCACGCCGGGATGGGGCCAGGGAAAGATGCCGGAACGATAGGCAAGCCGTAGTCTTTCCGGGCGCAGCTCCCCCCCAAAGGCAACCACATCGCCCATCCCTATCGTCCGTGGGTCGGGAAAGGTTTCTATCGAATCGTCTAGAAAAACATAGGTCGGCATCTTCGGTATACTCAGTTACACGTCATTGTAACAAAGAATAGCGTATAATGGGGCGTGAAAAACCGCTCTTCGCTCACGGGATTCTTCCGCTATGTCCTCCCCCTGTTGTTATGGATGCTTCTGATTTTTGGAATGTCTACTCCAACCGGCTCTTCGGCAAACACGCGCCCCGTGGTGAAAAGCATCCTCAAGCGTCTCTTTCCGGCGATTGGGCAATATCTCTCCCCGAAGATGATAGACCAAACCGACTATGCGATTCGGAAAGCCGCTCACCTTACGGAGTATGCTATCTTTGGGTTTCTTGCCTATCGCGCCTTTCGTTTTGGCAGAGCCGATTTTCGGCATCTCTACCCGTTAGGCGCGTTTCTTTTAGGGGTGGGTTATGCGGCAAGTGATGAGTTTCATCAGAGTTTTTACCCTGAGCGGGAAGCCTCCCCCGTGGATGTGCTAATAGATTCGATGGGAGTGATTGCGGGGGTGGGGGTTAGTCTGTGGCGGCACTGCACTCACTTGCAAGGGCGGCTAAATAGAACAACTCCCCTGAAGAGTCCTTCAGGGGAGTTAGAGGAATGAATTCCGGCATTGTGCTATTTTCCCGGAGGCTTTTGCCCCAAGTATCGTTGCCGCAACAGCGTTTCACGACCGTGTTCGGGATGGGAACGGGTGGAGCAACCGTGCTATAAACACCGGAAAATGGGGAAGCAGTGCGGTGTTTTCTCCGCTTGCCTCACTTTTATAGTTAAAGATGGTTGATTTTCTTGCTGTGGATTGGTAAATTTTCGAGCGTATGATTTGGTTCTCAAAAACCTCTCCTTCTTCTGAAGGGAGTCTCTTTCGTTCCAAGCCCTCGGTCTATAGGATAGGGTTGGCTGAACACATTGCTGTGCTTACACCGCCCTTCCTTACGGGGTAGTCTGCCCCGGACCTTACTGGATGATTCCATGGGAGGTCTTATCTTAGAGTGTACTTCGCGCTTAGATGCTTTCAGCGCTTATCACGACCTGACATAGCTACCCGGCATCTGCTCCTGGCGGAACAACCGGTACACCAGAGGTCAGTCCATCCCGGTCCTCTCGTACTAGGGACAGCCCTCTGCAAACCTCCTACGCCCACCGCGGATAGGGACCGAACTGTCTCACGACGTTCTGAACCCAGCTCGCGTACCGCTTTAATGGGCGAACAGCCCAACCCTTGGGACCGAATCCAGCCCCAGGATGCGACGAGCCGACATCGAGGTGCCAAACCTTGCCGTCGCTGTGAGCGCTTGGGCAAGATAAGCCTGTTATCCCCAGGGTAGCTTATATCCGATGATCGCACGCGCACCCATACGCAACGTGCGGGTCACTAAGCCCTGCTTTCGCAACTGCTCGACCTGTTTGTCTCACAGTAAAGTTCCCTTATGCCTTTGTACTCAACAGCTGGTGTCCAACCAGCCTGAGGGAACCATTGGACGCCTCCGTTACATTTTGGGAGGCGACCGCCCCAGTCAAACTACCCGCCTAACGCGGTCTTCGCACCGGATAACGGTGCAAGTTAGCTGCTCCACGCACTCAGGGTGGTGTTCCATTGGCGCACGAATGCTCCCACCTACGCTCTACAAAGTGAGCAAAGCAGCAACGTTAGGGTGTAGTAAAGCTCCATGGGGTCTTTCCGTCCTGCGGCGGGTACTGCGCATCTTCACGCAGGCTACAATTTCGCCGAGTCTCTCGTTGAGACAGCGCCCAAGTCGTTACGCCATTCGTGCGGGTCGGAACTTACCCGACAAGGAATTTCGCTACCTTAGGACCGTTATAGTTACGGCCGCCATTCACCAGTGCTTCGATTCAATGCTTCACTTACGCTAACATCTCCTGTTAACATTCTGGCATTGGGCAGGCGTCAGCCCGTATACATCAGCTTTCGCTTTCGCACAGACCTGTGTTTTTGGTAAACAGTCGCTCGGGCCATTTCACTGCGACCTCCCCATCCCTGAGGAGGCACCCCTTCTCCCGAAGTTACGGGGTTAGATTGCCTAGTTCCTTAACGAGAGTTCTCTCGAACACCTGAGTATTCTCTACTTGCCTACCTGTGTCGGATTGCGGTACGGTCGAACATATTGTACCGGCATGGATTTTCTCGACCCCCAAGCACCCCGATGCGCTTCATCCGAAGAATCCGCTCGGAATCCAATAACCTAATCGGGTCTCTTGGAAGTGTCCCCAGCCGTTTAACCTTTATGCCCGGTTGACGAATATAAACGTCACAGCCATCGACTACGCTACTTAGCCTCGCCTTAGGACCGACTGACCTGCAGCAGACGAACGGTACTGCAGAAACCTTAGGCTTTCGGTGGACGGGATTCCCACCCGTCTTATCGCTACTTATGCCTGCATTCTCACTTGTATACAGTCCACACGTCCTTACAGTCATGCTTCACTCCGTATACAACGCTCCTCTACCGATACCAAAATGGTATCCCTATGCTTCGGTGAATGGCTTGAGCCCCCTTACATTATCGGCGCAAAACCACATTCGGCCAGTACGCTGTTACGCTGTCTTTAAAGGGTGGCTGCTTCTAAGCCAACCTCCTGGCTGTTTACGTGGTTTCACATCCTTTGACACTTAGCCATTACTTAGGGACCTTAGCAGTAGGTCTGGGCTGTTTCCCTTTCGACAATGAAGCTTATCCCCCACTGTCTCACTGCTACTCTAATTTGTCGGCATTCGGAGTTTGATTGAGGTCAGTAACCCGGGAAGGCCCATCACCCAGTCAGTGCTCTACCTCCGACAAACAACAAGTAACGCTGCACCTAAATGCATTTCGAGGAGAACCAGCTATCTCCGCGTTCGATTGGCATTTCACCCCTACCCACACCTCATCCGAGCACTCTTCAACGTACAACGGTTCGGTCCTCCACGACATGTTACTGCCGCTTCAACCTGGACATGGGTAGATCACGCGGGTTCGGGTCTAATCCGTGCTATAAAACGCCCTCTTCAGACTCGCTTTCGCTCTGCCTCCGTGACTAAATCACTTAAGCTACAACACAGATTAACTCGCAGGCTCATTCTGCAAAAGGCACGCCGTCATCCCGGATTGCTCCATGGGACTACGACTGATTGTAGGCGTTGCGGTTTCAGGCTCTTTTTCACTCCCCTCCCGGGGTGCTTTTCACCTTTCCCTCACGGTACTTTGCTCTATCGGTGGCATTGTGTATTTAGCCTTAGGAGATGGTCCTCCCAGATTCCCACAAGGTTCCTCGTGTCCCGTGGTACTCGGGGAAAGTCGAAGCGCTCGCTCTTCTTTCATGTACAGGACTTTCACCTTCTATGGTTCGCCTTCCCAAGCGATTCCATTAAAAGACACAGTCACTTTATCTCTTAAAGAGATGTAGACTTTCCCCACAACCCCCATTAGTAAACTAACAGGTTTAGGCTAATCCCCGTTCGCTCGCCGCTACTGAGGGAATCATTCTTATTTTCTTTTCGTCCGGTTACTTAGATGTTTCAGTTCACCGACTGCCCTCCACACACCCTATGGATTCAGGTGTGGGTGACTAAATTACTTTAGTCGGGTTACCCCATTCGGATACCCACGGATCAAAGTTCGAGTGCAACTCCCCGTGGCGTTTCGCCGCTTACCGCGTCCTTCTTCGGCACAATGCCCCAAGGCATCCACCGCAAGCCCATAGTAGCTTGAAATTCAAGAGAATCTTCTCGTGACTTCCTCGCGGAAGTCGCTACTCTCGACTTAAATTGTAACTTGCATGACATACCTCCCCCGAATTTCTTCGCAAGAGATATATCAAGATACTTCATTACCCACTGAAGTTAGAAAAACACACACTATGTAGTTGTTAAAGTGCGAGCAATGGCTCTGGGTCGCCCCAGTAGCGCGTGAAGAGACGTGGCTCTTTCACCATTGCCAAATCGTGACACGGGGATTAACCTATCACGACATTTGTATGCTGTCAAGAAAATGTCCCGGCAGTACCGGGACGCTTTTCACCAGCAAAATCGGTTCCCAACAAAGGGAATGGAGGATAGCGGGATCGAACCGCTGACCTACGGATTGCAAAACCGTCGCTCTCCCAGCTGAGCTAATCCCCCGTTTTGCGAACAAAATCAGCAGGTCTTACCGACCTACACTGACCCTGCCAGACCATCAATTGGGTCACTTGTCATGGGCCATGATGGACTCGAACCATCGACCTCACCCTTATCAGGGGTGCGCTCTAACCAGCTGAGCTAATAGCCCACAGAGTATAACAGAACAGTTCCTACTTATCTTAGAATTCTAATCTCAGAATCCCCTGCGTGGATGGCTCGTTGAGTGGCAACGAACAGGTTTCACCTTGTCTTTAATGAAATCGGTTTGACCGACCTAGGAATGGTCTCTGTGCTTATTAAGACGATTTTCGTCTTGACAGAGTTCCTGTATCCTTAGAAAGGAGGTGATCCAGCCGCACCTTCCGATACGGCTACCTTGTTACGACTTAGTCCCCCTTACTCCCCACACCTTAGACGGCTCTCTCCCACAAGGGGTTAAG
>Ga0224722_1000796_pt1 | contig 18118 bp, 15 predicted proteins | sample Balambano_FR1_Me_FD_161646 | JGI IMG/M metagenome (GOLD analysis project Ga0224722, IMG submission 161646) | Freshwater sediment microbial communities from Lake Towuti, South Sulawesi, Indonesia - Balambano_FR1_MetaG | ecosystem: Environmental > Aquatic > Freshwater > Lake > Sediment | place... | reverse complement strand
TTGGTTTACTACCCCAAGCCCGACTTACGCCTCTGAGCGACATCACCGCCAGGTCCGAGTTTGGCTTAAGCGGCACGATCGCCATCACGGACCTGAACGTTGATCCCAATCGCGGCCTGGTCACCCTCCCCACCAACCTCACCGATACCTCCCGCCAAATTCGGGAAGCCTGTACTCCGGGAAGTGCGGCGATCGCCGGAAAAAATAGTTTTGTCGTCGTTGGCCGCGGTGGACTGCCAGCCAGCCCGGAAGCAGCTCAAACGGGCGATCGTCCCCTCGTAGATTTAGTTTCTCCAGTTCCAGCCAGCACCACGCAGGCAACTTCGCCCCAACCCGCACCAAGCGATGCAGCGGATAGGGCGCAGGCGACGATCGTCGAAGCTCAAACCTGGACAACTGCAACCGATGGCACCGTTTTCCTGACTGCTCACACCAACTCAGACTCCGTTCCGCCCCCAGGGATACCTTTACCGACCTGTATTTCACGTTAGTTTCGATGTTGAGGATACGGAGTCAGCATCTGAATTAGGCGGCCATGGGCAACGCTGGTAGGGAAATCCGAAATTGTAAGGTGTGGACAACTCCCTTACTACAATGGAAGACACTTGCCGAAACTAGAAAAAGTAAAATTCATCAAGCTGCGAAAAACCCTGGAGCGACTGATATGACAACTGTGCTGGAAAAGGGCAACATTAGCATCCATACCGAGAATATTTTTCCGATTATTAAAAAGTGGTTGTATTCCGACCATGAGATTTTTCTACGCGAACTGGTATCGAATGCGGTTGACGCAATCCAGAAGCTCAAAATGGTGTCCCATTCGGGTGAGTATGCCGGAGATTTGGGCGAACCAGAAATTGTGATCACGCTGGACAAAGAAGCTGGAACCCTAGCAGTGACGGATACGGGCATTGGGATGACGGCGGATGAAGTGAAGAAATACATCAACCAGGTCGCATTCTCCAGTGCCGAAGAGTTTGTGGAGAAGTACAAAGCCAGCGGCGACCAGCAAATTATTGGCCACTTCGGCCTGGGGTTCTACTCCTCCTTCATGGTGGCGAAGCGCGTAGAAATTGATACTCTGTCCTATCAGGTCGGAAATTCCGCAGTGCATTGGGCGTGTGATGGTTCCACTGAGTTTGAGTTGAGTGAGTCCGATCGCACCGCCCGTGGCACTACTGTCAAGTTGCACTTGATGGACGAGGAAAAGGAATACCTGGAGCCATATCGGGTGCGATCGCTGATTACCAAATACTGCGACTTCATGCCCTTCCCGATCAAGTTGGAAGTGAAAGAACCGCCCAAGGCAGAAGCACCCCAGGAAGGTGAAGCGGCTCCCGAACCCAAAGCGCCCGAACAAATTAACCGCCAAAAAGCGCCCTGGAAAGAATCGCCCAACTCCCTGAGCAAAGAAGATTACCTGGAGTTTTACCGCTACCTCTATCCCTTCCAGGAAGAACCGTTGCTCTGGGTGCATCTCAACACCGATTATCCCTTTGTGGTGAATGGCATCCTCTACTTCCCCAAACTCAAGCCGGATGTGGATGTCACCAAGGGCCAAATCAAACTTTTCTGCAACCAGGTGTTTGTGAGCGACAACTGTGAAGAAGTCATTCCCAAATTCTTGCTGCCCCTGCGCGGTGTCATTGACAGTGCCGATATTCCGCTCAACGTGTCTCGTAGCTTTTTGCAAAACGATCGCACCGTGCGCCGGATTGCCGACTATATCGCCAAGAAAGTGGGCGATCGCTTGAAGGAGCTTTACCGGGACGATCGAGACCAATACATCCGCAGTTGGCAAGACCTCGGCACCTTCGTCAAATTCGGCTCCATGAACGATGACAAGTTCAAGAAGCAGGTCGAAGATATTTTGATTTACCGCACGACGTGGCAAGGAGGAGAGGCAGAAGGCAGAGGGCAGAAAGCAGAAGGAGCAGCAGAAGCCCCGAAGGTGGAAGTGCAATCCGCGGAAGGCGATGTCTGGCAGGATGTCTCCGCTTCTGATTCCCCCACTCCCGACTCCCCACTCTCCACTCCCGCTTACACCACCCTCAAAGAGTATCTGGAACGCAACAAAACGCGGCACGAAAATCGCGTCTATTACTGCACCGATGGAGTCACCCAAGCAACTTATGTGGAACTGCATAAGCAACAGGGTCTGGAAGTGTTGTACATGGATTCGTTCATCGATACGCACTTTATTAGTTTCCTGGAACGTGAGTTCTCTGATGTGAAGTTCTCGCGTGTGGATGCAGATTTAGATGACACTTTAATCGACAAGGAAAAAGAAGCAGAAATTGTCGATCCAACCACAAACAAGACTCGTAGCGAAACCATTAAAGAACTGTTTGAGCAGTCACTCAACAAACCCAAAGTAACCATTCGCACCGAGGCCCTCAAAGCTAGCGATGACGCGCCTCCAGCAGTTGTGTTATTGCCGGAAAACCTGCGTCGGATGCGGGAAATGATGGCATTGATGCAACAGCAATCCGTGGAGTTTCCAGAGGAACATATTTTGTTGGTGAACACAGCACACCCGTTGATTCAAAATCTGGCTCATATCAGCAAGGGGGCGATCGTTCAAACAGGTGGTTCCTCGCCATCGGCTGAACTGGCCGACTTAATTTGTCACCATGTGTATGATCTGGCCCTCATGGCCCAAAAAGGCTTTGATGCAGATGGCATGAAGGCGTTTATCGATCGCTCGAATCAAGTTCTAACCCGACTGGCGGAGCGAGCAACAGCCTAAGGGGTGGGGTCGAGGTTGAAAGGCCACAAGAGAGGCAAATTGTGATTTGCCTCTCTTGGTTTGTTTATTAACTGTATGGGCAGTACTGGACTCGAACCAGTGACATCCTGCTTGTAAGGCAGGCGCTCTACCAACTGAGCTAACCGCCCGCGCCTTTAGACACAGAAAGACATAGTAACAGAAATCTGGAGATACTGCTAGGATTTTTGAGCAGTGAATTGTGATAGGACAGTGTCAACGATGTCCTGACTGGGAAAATTGGCTGCCAATACGGTTTCACAGCTCTCTACAGCTTTAGCAACTATGCCTTCTGGCCGCACCCACGACAGCATTACGCTCTGGAGCCTGCCTTTGATTGCAGGAATTGTCTTTGAGCGAACTCGAAGTGCCAGCTTGACGTTAACCGTGTCGGGAGGGTACTTGTTCAGCGGGTTGATGTTTGGGCCAGACCTGGATATTTATTCGCAACAATACAAACGCTGGGGGGGGTTACGCTGGATCTGGCTCCCCTACCGGCGCAGCATGCGCCATCGATCGTTCCTCTCCCACGGATTTCTGATTGGCACCCTGATTCGAGTGATCTATCTGCTAACTTGGATTATTGCCAGTTTGGGGGCGATCGTGCTGTTGAGTGCGGTTGCTTATCACATCACCGGGGAAGCGGCCGTTTGGTCGCAGTTTTCGCACCACTATTGGACGACGGGCAAGAACTGGGTAGAGCGATCGCTCCAGCAGCATCCGCTGGAGTGGGTGGCCTTGCTCATTGGGCTGGAACTGGGTGCCCTCAGCCATTCCCTCAGTGACTGGATTGGTTCTCGCGCCAAACGCCGCTCGCCCCGTAAACCGAAGAAGGCCATTCCCGCCAAGCGATCGCCCGCTTCATCCAGCCCTGCGCCTTCCAACCCCTCGATCAAGCTACCAACCTTACCCCAGGATTCCCAATTTCCTCCATTCAAATGAATGAAGTTGACCTGATCACGGACATCAAACGATGGAGCTGATTAACCATGAAACGACGCACCAGTTTATATCTCATCAGCTCTCTGGTCACTGGATTCACTCTCACCACGCAGACTGGCATTAATGCTGTAGAACCGCCTATCTACCCACCGCCGCGATCGCGGCTTGATGTAGACGAATTGAAACAACTGCTCGATCGGCGCGACATTGAAAGCGCAATCCAGTTAGTTGAAGCCCGGTGGAAAGAGCAGTACGAAGACTACTACCAGGGAAAATTGACGCTGTCCTTGTTGAGTACTGAAACCATCAGTCAGCGCTTGCAAAACTTGTTTCGGCAAACTGGGAAACGGACAGCCCTGATCTATGCTGTACCAACCCCCGAGTATCTGGAGTTGATGGTGCTGACACCTGGGATGCCTCCCAGCCACCAGCGCGTATCTACGGCCAATCGCGAGCGCCTACTGCAAACGGTTAAGGCATTGCGAGAGGGAATTGTGTTGCAAGCGCGCGCCCGATCGCGGTATCTGGAGTCAGGTCAACAACTTTACCAGTGGCTCATTGCCCCGCTGGAATCTGGCTTTCAACGTCACCAGATCGACACCCTCATGTTTTGTTTAGGGAATGGTTTGCGCACCCTACCACTCGCCGCCTTGCATGATGGCAAACAGTTTTTAGTGGAGCGCTACAACCTGGCCATTATTCCAGCCTTTAATTTGTTGGATCATCGCCCAGTTTTGTTAAAGAATGCGAAAGTGTTGGCCATGGGCGCGTCCGAATTTGCCGACAAACCACCCCTGCCCGCGGTGCCGCTGGAACTGGCCACGATCGCCACTCAGCTCTGGCCTGGAGATGTGTTGTTGAACCAACAGTTCACCCCGGCTAATCTCCGGGCACAGCGCCAAAAGCAGTTATATCGCGTGGTGCATCTGGCAACGCATGCCGATTTTGCGCCCGGATCAAGTTCTAACTCTTATATTCAATTTTGGGATCAGCGTCTGTCAATCGCGCTGATTCACAACTTAGGGTTACGCTTTCCGGAGGTGCAATTGCTGGTGCTGAGTGCCTGCCAAACCGCGATCGGTGATTTGCAGGCCGAACTGGGCTTTGCCGGATTGGCGGTGATGTCTGGCAGTCGAGCGGCCCTAGCGAGCTTGTGGCATGTGAGTGATCTGGGCACCTTGTTACTCATGACGGAGTTTTATCAAAATTTGCGAACTGTCAATAAATCGGAAGCTTTGAGAAAGTCGCAAATTGCCATGCTCAAAAACCAGATCACGACACAGAATGAGATTGCGGCGGTCAGCCGGGCCGGAACCATATCTACCAATCTAGAAATGATCCAAAATACTGATTTTTCTCATCCCTACTTTTGGGCCGCGTTTACCATTATTGGCAATCCCTGGTAGGGGAACTACATCCGTCTGGAGGGGCACAAATCCCGTAATGGACAGCGATCGCAGGCCGGATTCCGAAAATAACAACACTTCTGGCCATGTAGCATCATGACCTCATGATGGTCGTATACCTGCTGGGCATTCCAATCGTTCGGCAGCAGTGCTTCCAGCATCTGGTGTGCGGGGCCAACCTCGATCGTAGCTGGTAAAATGCCCAACCGGATGGCAACTCGATGATGATGGCTATCCACAGGTAAAGCGCGTCCACGCAGGCGGCTAAAGGCCAAAACTGCAGCACTCGTCTTCGGGCCAACCCCTGGCAACGATTCCAACCAGGCACGGGCTTCTGCTACAGGCATTTCTCCCAAGAAATCCAATGACCATTGCCCATTCAGCCGTTCGCCAATGAGCCGCAACACTTGCTGAATTCGCGGAGCTTTAGAATCAGCCCAGGTGCAGGGAGCGATCGCGGCTTGGACTTGCTCAGTCGGTGCATCCCTTACCGCCGCCCAGGTGGGGAATTGTTGCGTCAATTGTTGAAAGGCGCGATGCGAGTCCTTATTTTTGGTGCGGTGAGATAGAAGGGCCGAAATCAGTTCACTCAAGGGATCAAGTGAATGAAAATAGGCGATCGGGCACCCGTATTCAGTACAGAGGCGATCGTGAATCACCAATAATTGTTCTTGCAAGTTCGCAATCGAGTCGTCAGCCAGTCGTAGTTGATGCACAATGAGATGAAGTCTTGGAAAATGTCATTGCGTTTCATCATCAAACATTCCACCCAGAAACAGATCGCTCTCCAGGCTTATTCAGGTTATTCAGAACTATGGATTAAATAAAGTGGCATAGCCGTCTCGGCTGTGAGTGACGGCTGTGAGTGACAGGCAAGATGCCCATTCCACAAAATTTGCTACTTAGTGTTGCCACTGACTTCCAATCCCTGGTAAACCAGGGCCGCGATGTCAGCCCGTGATGCGGGTTGGTTGGGTCTTAATAATTGCGTATCCGGATCACTCGAAAAGATCCCCGCTTGAATAGCCGCAGCAATCCGCCCCCTGGCCCAACTGGGTACCTGGTTGCGATCGCCATACGCCTGCAAAATTGCTTCAGGGTCAGCCGGCTCCGGTAGCTTCAACCCTTGCACCATTGAGATCACTGATTCGGCGCGAGAAACTTCCTGCTCTGGCCGAAAATCGCCTTCGGGATAACCACTCATAAACCCTGCTTTGACAGCTTGGTCTACCGCAGTTAACCAGCGGCTACCAGGTGGCACATCCGTAAATTGAATCGGCGGTTGGCGATTGGGCTTGGTAAAAGCTTTTTGTAATTGCACCGCGTATTCAGCCCGCTTCACGGGTTGATCAGGTCTAAACGTGCCATCCGGAAAGCCGCCAACGATTCCCTTTGCCGAAAGGGCTGCAATGAACGGGGCGGCCCAATAGGTTGGCGGCACATCGGGAAACGCGATCGCCTTACCTGGAACCGATGGCACAGGTCTACCCGGAGCTGGAGACGCAGGCCGAACCACCGCCGGGTTAGTGGGAGAAATTGTGGGAGACGGAGATGGAACGACTTCTGTTCCTGCGCCAATTCCAACTGTAGGCTGAGGGACGGGAGTAGGCACAATTGCCGTTGGATCGGGAGTGGTCGTACCTGGACTCGCTGGGGTAACAAGTCCCTGGTTGTTACCTGGAGGTACAGGAGACGCTGTTGGTAGCGGTGAAGGGGCAACGGTCGGTAACGGCGAACTGGATAAACCTGGAATTAGATTGGTAACCCAGGTACCCCGCCCCTGGCTCAACGCCCACCAAAAAATTGCACCAAAGGCCAGGAAGGTGACGAGTAACGCGATCGGCTCGTCTTCTCGTAACCGAGGAGGCCGCTGATCTGGAGGAAGTGAGTTTGACATGGGGCAAATCCTGCTGGCAACAGGGACTAACATTAGTTCAACTGCCACAATCCTAAAGGGCTGAGTAATTTTGTCAATCCCAACGATCGGATTGCGCGTTTGACGCTTACAGCAAAACCCCATTGCAAAGAGCAGCCTCAGCACAGTGGATGTAACTCGTGCAACCTGGATTTTTGTCGTTCTTCTGGTAGAGTGCTATCAAAGCTTGCTTAATGTAGCTTCTTAATAACCCCGCATCTTGGAGACTATAAGTTATGGGATTTTTCGACAGAATCTTCGGCGGTAAAAAAGATGAACCCGCGGCACCTCCAGCCGATGCACCTCAAGGGAGTGCCATCCCGCCTGAGCGTGTGGGCCTGAACGGCGAGTACGACCAGAGCGGTTTGGCTAAGCGCGTTGCCAAAGCCTTTGATGATAATGCTGGCTTGACAGATGTGGAAACATTATGGGTGGCGCAAACCGGCAGCACCGTTGTGCTAAAGGGGAAAGTACCCAGCCAGGACATGCTGTCCCAATTTGTTTCGGTAGCCGAAGGGGTAAATGGTGCGACCTCGGTTGATACCAGCCAAGTGACGATCGGCTAACTCCAAAAACCTCTTTAATTTCAATTTAGGATCATGAGTTCAATAAAGTGAGATAGCCGTCTCGGCTGTCTGAGGCAGGCAAGATGCCGATCCCACAGAATTTGCCACTTTATTTAACCCTCGATCCTCAGGCCCGCAATTGATCAAGATCCCCCTCAGCTTCGGCATCTCGTCAAAGGAGAACGAGGGGGATCGCTGTTAAGAATGGGGCACTATCACTGCTTGTGCCCGTAGCTTTCAACATGGCGTGGGTATACACTCTCCAAACTTTTGTATGGGGCGGGTTTTGCCAAATCCAGATCAATTAAACGATCGCTCACCGTCTAAAATGAAGCTTGACGCTGAATTCCGAAGAACTATGGCTGCCAAAGTTGAAATTTACACCTGGAGTACCTGTCCATTTTGCATCCGGGCCAAAGCCTTGTTGAACAAGAAAGGTGTTGATTTCACCGAATATTGCATTGATGGCGATGAAGCGGCACGGGCCAAAATGTCTGTGCGGGCCAATGGCAGTCGATCGCTCCCGCAAATTTTTATCGATAATCAACACATTGGTGGCTGTGACGATTTGTATTCCTTGAATGCTCAAGGGAAACTCGATCCACTATTGGCTTAACCACAGGATTTTGGCGTGAAATTTGCATTTATCATTGATCCAATTGACCGCCTCGACCCTGGGCATGATACCAGCGTGGCACTCATAGAAGCGGCGCAGCACCTTGGGCACGAAGTTTGGATGACGCAAGCAACCCAGTTAGGAGTTGTTCAGGGGAAGGCAACCGCGCTGTTGCAACCCGTGTATTTAAAGCCTGTACAACTGGTTGACGGTATGTGGCAGGCCACCAATCCCTGGTTTGAACTGGGCGAGGCGAGCTTGCGATCGCTGGAAGAGATGGATGCGGTCTTCATGCGCACCGATCCACCCGTGACCGTTCCCTATCTCTACGCCACCTACATTTTGGATTATATTGATTCGGCCAAAACGCTGGTAATCAACGCGCCGCAGGGAATTCGAGCCGCTAACGAAAAGATGTATGCCTTGCAATTTACAGAGGCCATTCCTGAGACGATCGTCAGCCAGAACAAAACCGTGATTCGTGAGTTTTTGGAGCGGCAGGGAGCCGCCGTGTTGAAACCGCTGGGCGGCAAAGCTGGGGAAGGGATTTTATTTCTCGACCCCACCGATCGCAACTTCAACTCCTTGATTGAAATTAGTACAGTGCAGGGGCAGGTGCCGGTGATGGTGCAAACCTACTTGCCGGAAGCTAAGCTAGGGGACAAACGCATCATTTTACTGAACGGTAGCCCGATTGGTGCCGTGAACCGTATCCCCACTGGCAAGGAGTTTCGCGGCAACATGGCGGTAGGTGGGCGGGTGGCTCAAGTGAATATCACCGATCGCGAACGGGACATTTGCGCACAACTTGCCCCCACCCTGCAACGAGATGGCCTGATTTTTGTCGGCATCGATGTCATTGGCGGCTATTTAACTGAAGTCAATGTCACCAGTCCCACGGGCATTCGGGAGATCGATCGCCTGAATGGCGTACGCTTAGGGCAACAAGTCATTCAATGGATCGAACAAACAAAGGCCGGTTGAACCAAGGTAAATAGAACACGATAAACCATCGCTCTCGCCAAACAGCCTTTTGCCTTTACCCTTCCGCCTTTGCGCTCCGCCTACGGTTTCATCACAACCTTAATGCATTGATCCCGCTTGTGCTTGAAGATTTCGTATCCGTGGGGAGCTTGTTCCAGCGGTAATCGATGCGTGACGATAAAGGCAGGATCGATGTCGCCGTTTTGAATCAACTCGGTTAACGGCTTCAAATAGCGATGCAAGTGGGTTTGGCCTGTTTTCATCGTCAAGCCCTTGTTCATGAAAGCGCCCATTGGGATCTTGTCCACAAAGCCCGTGTAAACACCCGGAACTGAGACGGTTCCACCCTTTCGACAGGCAACGATCGCTTGCCGTAAAACGTTAGGCCGATCAGTTTCCATCCTGACGGCTTGCATCGCGCGATCGTAGAAACCTTCTAACCCCATCCCGTGCGCTTCCATCCCAACTGCGTCCATCACCGAGTCAGGTCCACGCCCACCCGTCATCTCTTTGAGCGCTTCACCCACCTCAATCTCTTCAAAATTCAGCACTTCTGCGCCGCCCGCTTGCGCCAATTGCAGTCGTTCCGGGACGCGATCGATCGCAACTACTCGTTCCGCTCCTAACAGCAAGGCACTCCGGATGGCAAATTGACCCACTGGCCCACAGCCCCAAATAGCAACTGTATCACCCGGCTGAATATCGCAGTTTTCGGCGGCCATATATCCCGTGGGGAAAATATCGGTCAGAAATAACACTTGTTCGTCGGTCAAGCCCTCGGGAATTTGAAATAATCCGACATCCGCAAACGGCACGCGCGCATACTCAGCCTGCCCACCTGCATATCCCCCGGTAATGTGAGAATAGCCATAAAGTCCAGCAGGTGAATGGCCTAATACTTTTTCTGCCAGCCACGCATTCGGATTGGAGTTATCACACAGAGACCACAACTGCCGATTGCAGAAGAAACAGCCCCCACAGGCAATGGTAAACGGCACCACAACTCGATCGCCGATCTTCAAATGCTTGTTCTGAATGCCACTGCCCAGTTCTACGATTTCTCCCATGAACTCGTGCCCCAGAATATCGCCCGATTTCATCGTGGGATTAAACCCATCGTATAGATGCAAGTCAGAACCGCAAATGGCCGTAGAGGTGATTTTGACGATCGCATCCCGGGGATTCAAGATCGTGGGATCTGGAACAGTTTCCACTTCAATCTTATTGGCACCCTGCCAACAAACTGCTTTCATTCTTTTGGTCTCCCATCTGGTTATGTTTGCGCCCTAGAACAGGGTGTTGAAAGTAACCCTATAGTCATTCCAGGTTTTTGGTTGTTAGCTTAATCAGCGATTTGAATCAATGCTCGAATTTCTAATCTCGCCCTCGCCCCGAAGATTGGCCTTCAGTTGTCGCAATTTCTCCTGCTTCCATCAGCATTTTGAAGCGTCGCAGTTCGTCCCCAATTTGCTGTTCGGGTTCTTCGCCAAACAGCTTGGCGATCGTCGCTGTAACCACGCCGCCAGGAATGTGATACTCCAACACCACTTTGACTTCTGTGCCACGTTCGGCTGGAGCTGGGGTAAAGCGGACAAACCCAGAATTCTCCACATCCGCGCCTTCCACCGAAGCCCAGGCAATTAGGTGATTGGGTTGGTCGTTAATAATTTCAGCATCCCACCCCACTTTATTGTCTAACGGGGCTTTGGCAACCCAGTGCGATCGAGTTTGGTCGATCACCGTCACCGATTCTAGATGTTTCATAAATCGAGGTAAGTTTTCAAAGTTGTGCCAGAACTGATACAACTCTTCCGGTGACTTGTTGAAAATTGTGACTGTTTTCTCGACACGAATGGGTTTGTCGATGCCAGTCGCTTCAGTGACTTGATCTTTCAAACTTTTTTGCCCCATTGCCCCGTGATACGCCAATCCACCGCCTGCCAGAGCCATCAATACCCCCCGCAGCGATCGCTCACGCAATCCTAGCAATACCATGGCCCCACCACTAATTAACGATCCCCAGCGTTCGGCATCTCGAACTTCTCCGCTATCTACACGATCGCTCGACATGGTTCTTTGTTGTTCTGGCATTTCCATAGAAGTCTCCTTCACTGAGTCACCAATTTATTAATCAATTCCTACTGTTTATTTCATTGATCAATGCTTTAGTCTTTTAGTGCTTGCGATGCTATCAAGGCCAAAGCACCAACACCGACGATCGTGCCCCACTTCAAAAATGGATTAGAATCAAATACTTCTAACAAGCTGGGTGCCACAAACTGATTGAAATCACCCTGGGCTTTGTCGTACCCTTCAATGGGTTCATTCATGTTGTTCGGATCACTTTCATACTTGGTTGTGGAGGTATACTGACCTTTAACCGCAACTAGATTCAACAATGCATCTGAAAGATGAGGAGAGACTTTATGAATGAAGTCTAGTAAGCGTCCTGTATCACCGACTAAAATGTCACGAGTTGGATGTTCGGCAACATGCAGAATTGCTTCTGCAACTAGCTCTGGCTGGTAATATGGCGGAACTCCCGTTGGTTTTACACCTAACTTTGTTTTGCCCTTGTTGTAGAATGGCGTATTAATCACCGACGGCATCACATTGGTAACGCTAATCGGCACTGCATCATGCATCAACTCAACGCGGAGCGAATCTAAAAAGCCTTCAATTCCATGTTTAGAAGCAGCATAAGCACTTTGTAACGGTAAGGAGACATGCGCTTCAACCGAAGAGACATGGATCAACGCACCCTGGCCTGTTTGTTTCAAATAAGGGAGGGCAACCATCGCTCCATACACCTGTCCCAGCAGATCAACTTCAACCACTCGCTGAAACTCTTCTGGAGTGATGTCTTCAAAGCGGGCAAATAATCCTGTTGCAGCGGCATGCACCCAAGTATCCAATCGACCAAACTGCTCAACCGTTTTGTCAGCAATGGTTTTCACTTGATTAAAGTCAGATACATCAGCAACGATCGCGATCGCCTCGCCGCCAAAGCTTTGAATCTCTTCTACCAGAGAGTTCAAGCCGGCCTGACTACGTGCTGCAACAGTAACCTGCGCCCCTTTTCTGGCAAACTGCAACGCTGTTTCACGCCCAATTCCGCTCGATGCCCCGACAACTGCAACCACCTGTTGATGAATTGGTTTTAACTTCATTAGACCTCTTTAGCGGATACGTTCACCTGTCCAGCCTTTCACCCACAAGTCCAAAAAGATGGCCCTGTTACCGACAGACACCTTACGGTAACAAGGCCAATAGCAGGATACTTCTCTCTTTAGAATGAGGCTCTTCTCAGAGGTTCAGGTTTTAGGAACTTAATCCACAGAATTGTTGCTCAGAGCTGCAACTAAGTAACCCTGAACCACAAAGACACGAAGACACCAGGATGGTTGAAACTTTCTGAAAAAGTGAACTTAAAGGAGATTCGCTGGCGGATTTTCGGGAACCGTCCAGAAGTACACCGTGCGATCGCCCACTTTCACCACTTTTTCTGGCTTCCATTCGCCCATATCAAACTGGTGCGAAACAATTCTCGTACCTGGTTTTAACTCACGCAGTAACTTGGGTCGGAGTTGCACATTCAATCTGGGTAGCAAATAAAGTGTCACGACAGTCGCATCACTGAAGTCTGTTTGAAATAAATCTTGCTGCCGAAAATCAACCAGATCGGTGACTTCGGCTTTCTTAGCATTCTCGTTGGCTTCTTGAATCCGGAGCGGATCGATGTCAATCCCGGTTCCCCGTGCGCCATACTTCTGAGCGGCTGTGATCACGATACGGCCATCGCCACTGCCCAAATCGTAAACTCGATCGGTGGCTTTTACCTGAGCTAACTGGAGCATTTCCTCCACGACTTCCGTTGGGGTGGGCACATAAATCACGTCGGGCTTGCGGGCGGGTGCTTCCTGTGCTTGATTGGTGGAAGTGTTAGATTGACTCGGCGACTGGGCGGCTGTATTTGTGAGTTGGGTGCAGCTTGTAGCGAGGCCACAGACTCCCATACCAACTAGCAAACATGTTGTGAACAATCTAAATGTCATTGATTTCTTCTCCCTCGATTTGCGCTGCCTGCCCAGGGGGGTGGTCCTTGCGGCGAGCGAATTTTTACAATAGAGCCATTGGCGCGGGTAATTGAAAATGCATCAAACTCACCTGACCGCCCTAATTCGCCGACTACAGTGACCCGTTCGCCTGGTGCTAAAGTCACCGGTTGCCACCACCGAGGCCCCGCATCGACAATGATTTGACCACTGCCATCCTCAAGCGTAAAACTATTGCCTACCACGCTGACCACCCGACCCGCGATCGTCAAGCCATTAGAGCGTTGTAAGTCACCAATGTTTGTGCGGGTCTGTGCCCAGGCAGAAGTTTCAACCAAACTCAGCAGGATAGATGCCAATAGCGCGAAAGAGCGTTGCTGAATCATTGAACCCAATCTCCTATTCGATGGTCATTCATGCTTTCAAGCTGTTAATTCCGTTGATAGATTTGGTGAGTCAAGTTTACAGCGGTTTTCAACCGAGTGCGCCACAGTTTCAGGTTAAACCCTTGGCTAAATTGGCGCTTGAGCGCACAAAAATGAAAAACTCTGTAATCCACATTCAAGATCAATGATGAATATGACAAAGAGATGACAAACGTTTTAACACGACATTACCTTGAACTCGGCGAAAATAGGTCTGTCTAATGTCAGTTGCATTATTTTTTTCCTGCCTGTGTGTCGTAGCAAATGCTCAATCAAAGTTTGCAAGTATCTGTAACGCATGCAGGATAGGTCGGTTGATAGGTGGAGTCGCGTTTGCCAAAGAGCGCATAACGATGATCGCGCACCTGTTCGTAAAGCCGATCTCCACTCCACTTCAGTCCTGGCAAATTTCGGTAGAACGAGACAAATGTGCTGCCGAGGGGTAATAAATTGCCAATTTCCTCAGCGGCAGCACTACCCTGCCAGCGGTTTTCGGGGGCGCTAGCATCCACTAAGATCATCCCCATTTCACAATCCTGTGCGGTAATTCCCAGTTGCCTAAGGCCAGCTTCATCTTGCATTGGTAAGTAGGAAAATAGCTTTCCCTGATCAAGGGTTTCCAAAAATCTCACCAACGTCACGCAGAGATTGCAGTTGCCATCGTAAATGACGTAATAGGACATGGGTTACTCCTGGTACCGATCGCTACAGTCTACAAGTTCACTCTGCCACACAATGATTGTTTAAGCCATTTATAGCGGGTTTAGATGGGTGGCTGACGTGTGCGAATGGTAGCGATCGATGTCCTTCACTGATATGAAATCCAAGATTATTGTTTGTGGCTTAGACGCGACGGGCTATAAAATCTTTCGCTTACTCAAACAGCAGGGCGCACGAGTTGTTGGAATTCACAATCGACCTTTGCCCGCCGAAGGCGATGATGTCATTATCGGTGATTTGCAAGCTGCTCAAACGCTAGTCGAAGCAGGCATTCGGGAGGCCCAAACGCTGGTTTTAACGGATGAGGAAGATGGCGTTAATTTAGGCGTATTAATGCAAGCGCGGGTGCTGAATCCGCGCATTCGAATTGTTAACCGTTTGTTTAACACCAGCTTGGGCGAACGACTTGATCACACACTGCCAGATCACATCACCATGAGTGTGGCCGCCTTAGCCGCTCCCATCTTTGCGTTTTCGGCTTTGGGCAGTGCGGCGATCGGCCAACTGAAATTGTTTAACCGCACCTGGCCAATTCATCAAGTTCACATTGATGGCTCCCATCCCTGGGTGGGGCGATCGCTCAGTGACCTGTGGGACGATCGCGGACGCATGTTGATTTATTACTTACCTGCCCACGGACGCATGGATTTGATTTCAGCAGTTGTGCAGGGGCGGACGTTGGAAGTGGGCGATCGATTAATTGTCGGTACTCGCCCCAACATGAGAGTTGCACCCCAGCGGTCGATTTCTCAACAAATGGCGAAGTTGGTCACAGGATTAAAGTATCTGCGTGAACACAGTCGGGCGTTGTTAGGCAGTACGTTACTCCTCCTGATTATTGTGGTTTTCTCGTCGTTGTTTTACATTTCGAACACTTCAGGCCGATCGCTCATTGATGCCCTTTACTTTTCGGTCAGCATGATTACTGGAGCGGGGGATAGCCTCATTACAATCAACACAGCTTCAGATAGTCTGAAGATATTTACTGTGTTCACCATGTTGGTGGGAGCCGCCATTATCGGTTTATCCTATGCACTGCTGAATGATTTCATTTTGGGAACTCGCTTCGATCGCTTTTGGGAAGCGGCTCGCATCCCCCATCGCAACCATTTTGTTGTGTGTGGGTTGGGTGGATTTGGGATGCAAATTGTGCATCACCTCCGCAGTTGTGGGCACGAAGTTGTGGTGATTGAGAAAGATCCCAACTGTCGCTTCTTAAACGTGGTGCGATCGCAAAAGATTCCTGTAATTCAGGGCGATACAACCCTACCCACATCGTTGAAAGCCGCCAATTTCGAACACGCTCAGGCATTGCTTGCAGTCACTAGTACCGATGCCGTCAACCTGGAAACTGCTCTCAATGCCAAAGGGTTGAACCCCAAAGTGCCTGTGATTGTGCGGTATCAAGACCCAGAATTTGCCTGGATGGCGCAACTAGTATTCGATTTTGAGGCGGTGCTGAGTCCTGCCGATTTGGTGGCTCCTGCCTTTGCCGCCGCTGCGCTGGGTGGCCGGGTGTTAGGCAATGGGATGACGGCAGATAGTCTCTGGGTCGCCTTAGCCACCATGATTACGCCCTCCCATCCCTTTTGTGGCAGACGAGTCAAAGAGGCGGCGATGGAATCTGATTTCGTGCCGCTTTACCTGGAAACACGATCGCAAACGATTCATGGCTGGAACTTGCTGGAAGTTACTTTATCTGCTGGCGATGTGCTTTACATGACCATTCCCGCGCCCCAGTTGGAAGAACTCTGGCAAACCGCCATGTTCCCCGCTCGATCGCTGTAACGAAACTTGCGAATTCTGCTTAAAACCGTTGCCCAAAGCCAAACTGGAATCGCACATCCCCCTGGTTACTAACGCCCAAATCGCCGCGCAGAATTCCCAGGGGCGAGTTAAAGCGTAGGCCAAATCCAAAGCCTAAACCTGTACCCGGTTTACCCCGCACCACTCCAGGTTGCCCAGGTACATCATCACTGCTACCCAAATCAGAAGCAAAGTCTACAAAAGCAGTTCCCCCAATAAATCGATAAATGGGGAAGCGATACTCAGCAGAGGCTTCAATATAGCTGCGAGAAGTCGCGATCGCGCCCGTATCCCAGCCCCGCACAGAGAATGGTCCACCTAACACAAACGCATTGTAGGGCGGCAGATCACCAACCCAGGTGCCTGCTTGCACATTAAACGCCACGGTTTCCGGCTGACTTTCTGCGGGATTCGGGGGTGTTTTGTGCGCAGCCGTAATGAGTTTAACGGGGATGAACTGGGTGTAAGTACCTTGCAACTTTGTCCCCAACACACTACCGCGCCCAAGCGGGAAGAATTGCTCCGTGTTAAATCTCAGCAACGAACCATCGCTGGGATTGACAGGATTATTTCGAAAGTCTCGCAGGGCTGTAAAGGTGAAGCTGAACAAATCATCAGTGCCCGTGCCACTTAAGGTAAGCGGATTTCCCAGGCGATCGGTGGCAAACACTTGTCCATCGCTATCACGAGTACTAACATTGGCGTAATTCAGCCCCCAGTTCCCGTTCCAGCCGCCTCCCAAGGGTTGCTCCAAGCCAACTCCCACTCCAAGCCGCCGCTCTCGTACGCGATCGTCATTGGGCAACCGCACTTCATCGGTAAACACATTAGACAGCCCCTGATTGCGGAAAATATTGGCGCTGTATCCAGGGACATTCGGTTCCGTATCGCGGTAAGGGCTGACAAAGCGCCCGTCAAATTGAATGTCTCTCGTGCCAATTAGGACTGTCCCACCCAGGCGTTGCCCTAAGCCGCCAAAGTTAACATCCTGGATACTCACCGTCCCAAATAATCCCAATGTATCGTTGAAGCCACCACCAAAGCGAAGATCACGGGGCGGACGTTCCTGCAAGTTGTAGACAACGATCGTGTTACGAGCATCCCCTTCGAACGTAACATTGGTTTGTTCAAAAATACCGAGAGCTTGTAATCGGGCTATATCTTCGCGGGCTGTCTGAACCTGGAACGGCTGACCGGGCTGCAATTTAATTTGTCGCCGCACAAATGCCTCTTGCGAGCGAAACGGAATCGGCTTGCCGTTTGCATCCACTGCGCTACCCTCGCGATTCACAAAGCGCAACTGCACATCGGCGATCGTCCCTTCTGCCACCTCAACCACCACTACGCCTTGGGGAGTTGGTTGCAAACTCAATACCCGCGCCAAAGTAAACCCATTTTGGGCATACCAATCGTTAATATCCTTCACCGCTTGATTGAGTCCAGTTGGAGTGATCGGCTGACCAAACTGGTCTTTGAAAATCATATTGGCCGTCGAAATTCCCAGCCCTCTGGCATTAGAAAGTTGAAGTGCTTGCAGAATTACAGGGTTAGCTGCAAAGGTGACACTAATTCCTTGCGGCGTGGTGCGGGTAGAAACCCGGACATTGGTGAAAAATCCAGAATTCTCCAGAATTGCAATATCGTTTTGCAGTTGGGTCTTGTCTGTTAGGCCACCCGGCTTGGTTTGAATAATGTCTAAGCCAAACTGTTGCGTACTGGGTTCAACCCCCACAATCTGAACATCCAGAACTTGCAACGCGACATCTGTGGTTGGCGATCGTCCCGGTGAGGGTTGCACGACAGTCGGTGGCGGTGTCGGCGGCACAGTTACTTGCTGGGGAGTTACTGGTGGCGTGGATGGCACGACCCACACAGGTTCGTTCATCGAAGCCGGAGGGGGTGGAGTTGTTTGGGGT
>Ga0224722_1000794_pt1 | contig 18132 bp, 18 predicted proteins | sample Balambano_FR1_Me_FD_161646 | JGI IMG/M metagenome (GOLD analysis project Ga0224722, IMG submission 161646) | Freshwater sediment microbial communities from Lake Towuti, South Sulawesi, Indonesia - Balambano_FR1_MetaG | ecosystem: Environmental > Aquatic > Freshwater > Lake > Sediment | place... | reverse complement strand
GGCTAAACCCAGCCCTAGGCCTGCGCCCGCGATCGCCACTCCTAAACCCAGTCCCACGCCATCCCCTACCCCTGCGGCCAAACGTGCGCGGATCACGTTGGGTGAAGGGCTAAACGTCCGGCAAATTCCCAGTGCTGATGCTGAGCGCGTAGACGGGGTTGATTACAACGACGAAGTCACAATTTTGGAAACCAGTCCGGATCAGGAATGGATCAAAATTCGCATCGAAGGAAGTGGAATTGAGGGCTGGATCAAGTCTGGCTACACGGAACCTGTGTCTCCTCCTACCGCTCAATAATTTGCTTCGATGCCGCTTCATCCAAAGCTAGAACATCCATTCAAAGCTGATGCCGAAGCGGGTGTCTTTCTTGCGGTTGGAATTCTGTCTTTCGATGTCGGTGGAGAGGCGCACATTTTTGGTCAGGGCATAGCCGAACGAGAACTTGGAAATCCCGACTTCTTCACTTTGCCGCGGACTCACCCAGGTTTGGGTGAAAGCAATATCAGCGCCGCCGGTCCGCGATAACACAGCCTGAAATCTGGCTCCGACGTTGAGGCCATCGCGGCTGTAGCGGGGTGTCTCCAGGTAGCGATAACCGAAGACCGGCGTAATGTTGAAGTAGCTGCCGAGTGGTAACAGGTAGTAGCGCAGTTCGCCGCCACCCGCCTGCCGATCGCCCGTAAAAGTTGCCTGATAATCGCCACTGACGGTGAAGTTGGTGCGCCCCACAAAGACATCTTCAATGCCCACATGCCAGCCCAGCGAATCAAAGGTGGAAGGGAAGTAGGACAGGCCCAAGCGGGCACGAGTCCGAAAGGCCGGATCGCGTTTGATGTCATCTAAAACATTGGGAACTTCTTTGTTCCAGCGTTGGAAAACAGGACTGGTATCAAGTAAATCAGGCGCTTTTGAGCTGGGTGCAGTAGCAGGAGTATCGGATGTTTGGGCAACGATAGGCGATCGTTCCTCCATTTGCGCCAACTGCACACTTGCGTCAGTCATAAAGTTGGGTAACTCAGTAGGCTGCAAATCCTGAGCAGATTGCGTTGTCGGAGGTTCAGGCGTGGCCCAGGCTGACCCTGTTAACAGCACTAAACCAGTCACAGCGGAAACTAGTAATTGGTTAGGTTGAATGATTGATTTGAAAACACACGTCATCGTCAAACTCCTCTCCACACACTTCTGCTGACCAGTCTCTCAAAAAAATAAGCCCTGCACCAAAAATAATGCAGAGCTTCAGCTTACAAGCATATTCAAACTGGCAGAAGAAAATTGAGCAATAAATTAACGAACCACTCCATGCGTCTGTTTGACATCGATCGGCTTCATGAAATATAACCGCACCAGTTGCCAGCCATTGGAGACGTAGTAGGGTAACTTCTGGATGAACTGGATTGGCTTCGGTGTGTTGGAGTGCACAATCTCCGTCAGCTTCTCGTTATTCTTGACGCACACTTCCAGGCGATCGTAGAACTCTGGCCGCGACACATCCAGCATCACCGGGAACACACGCGCAGCCGTTTCATTGGTTTTCTCAATTACGTACTTATCATATTCACGGGCATCCAATCCCAGGGAGGCATAGAAACCAGCGCGTTGCACATCGTTCAAATACATGGTGGCAAACACGGATAACAGGAAGAAGCGGCACCAGAGCTTGGCTTTCCAGTCGTTCAGGTTTTCCGGAGTGGCCCGCATGATGGCATCGAAGAAGTCACCATGTCGGTTTTCATCCTGGCACCAGTTCTCAAAGAACCGGAAGATGGGATAGATGCGATTTTCGGGATGCTGTTCCAAATGGCGGAAGATGGTGATGTAGCGCCAGTAGCCAATCTTCTCCGACAAGTAGGTGGCGTAGAAGATGAACTTGGGTTGGAAATAGGTGTAGCTGCGGCTCTTGGTCAAGAAGCCCAAGTCAAGCTGGAGGTTGAAGTCAGACATAGCTTTATTCAAGAAACCAGCATGCCGTGCTTCATCGCGAGACATCAGCTCAAAGCATTCAGCCAGAACGGGATTTTTCCCTTTCAGCTTGCGGCTCAGTTCCTTGTAAAGTAAGAAGCCGGAAAATTCAGCCGTGCAAGACCGCTCTAAAAACTCAACGAATAATTGGCGGGTTTCGCCATCAATATGATCCCAGGATTGAGCAAACTCTTCATCTCGAACGAAGTGATGGCGGTTGTAATCTGCCCGGAACTCCTCCAGGATGGCTTGCAACTCATCCTCGTTGGGCGAAATATCCATCTTGGCCATCGCGTCAAAGTCGGTGGTGTAGAAGCGGGGCGTGAGAATGGTTTCTTTCGCCGGGACTTTAACGCCGGGACGGATTTCATCAAAAGCAGGCTTTTTAAGGGAATCTACCATGAGTCGTTTTCTCTATGTTCTGTCGCTACAGAGTTGATGGAAGGTTCAGATGTCACATTCCTTAGTCAAGCCAAAAGGATACATCTGCTAGTGGCGAAGCAGCCAATGCAACTAAAACGCGGCGATCGCTTGATTCACAGTCTACCAAGGGACACAGTGCCAACAGCCGCCTGGATTGTTAAGAGTTGCAACAAAGCTATTTCCCCATTTCTTGCCAAACTCTTTATCATGGGGAGCAAGCTTCTCCACACAATACACGACAGGTTATGAATAACATTGGCACGTCCTATGTGCTGTGGCTTGGGTGCCTGCTCCAGCTCCACGGACTTCAGCGGCTCTACAATGGCAAGATTTTCACCGGATTCCTGTGGCTGTTCACGTTTGGCTTGATGGGGTTTGGCCAACTGATTGATCTGATGCTGATTCCGGGCATGGTGGAGGAACACAACACCCGCTATCGAGCGAAGCATGGACTATTGCCCCATGCGGCTCAACCGCAACCTGTGATTCAGCGAGTTGTCGCCCAGGAGTTGGCTCCACCACCAAAGGTAACAGCGCACGATCGCGATCGCTTAGCCATCAAACTGGTCAAAGCGGCGCATGCCCGGAGTGGCAAATTGTCGGTAACGCAAGCCGTGATGGATACAGAAGCCAGTTTTGCCAAAGTCGAATCGACACTTCAGGCGTTGGTGAAAACGGGCTATGTAGATATGTATAACGATCCGGAGACGGGTGTCGTGATGTACGATTTCCGAGAATTGTAAATCAGGAATTTGGATGGGAATTGGGCAAGGGGGATGACTTAAACTAAATAGGTGCAAATCCAGTCAACCCCTTGATATCCTCTCATTCACCTATGGCTGCTACATTTTCTTTTGATATTGTCAGCGATTTCGATCGGCAGGAACTTGTGAACGCTTTGGATCAAGCGACCCGCGAGATCCAGAGTCGGTATGATCTGAAAGACACAAAGACGACAGTAGAGCTGGGTGATGACACCATTACGATCAACACCGACAGTGATTTCACCTTAGATGCGGTCAACAGCCTGATTCAAACCAAAGCCATCAAACGCAATTTGTCTTTGAAGATTTTTGAATATGGCAAACCTGAATCTGCCAGCGGTAGTCGAGTCCGACAGATTGTGACCTTGAAAAAAGGCATTAGCCAGGAACTCGCCAAGAAAATTACGAAGCTGATTCGCGACGAATTCACTAAAATTCAAGCATCCATTCAAGGAGATGCCGTGCGCGTGACGGCCAAATCTAAAGATGATCTACAAGCCGTCATCCAACGATTAAAACAGGAAGATTACCCTGTTGCGCTACAATTCACCAATTATCGCTAGAAGTTGATTGCCCTTTTGCCTGCCGCTCTTTGCCTTTTCCCCCGTAGCGGGAATTGCCACCTAATGGGTTCGGTTCAGCGACTACCATTTGCGGGCTATTCCAGATAACCTCGTAATAGCAGGAATGATACGGGTTATTTGGGGGTGAGACTGTGCCGAAGTGGTTGTTGCCGACGTTGAGTGAGGTGGTGTCGTTGAGCGACCCGACTTGGATAGTTGGGGCATCCCAACGATCGCTCGCAACCATTGATACGGCTTCAAATGGGCAACGCAAATCTGGAACGCAAACGAGTAAACAGCCACGGGCAGAACGGGAGTGGCGAGGAGCGATCGCCGCATTAGATGATCTGTTACATCAGTATCTCAATCAAGCGACTTCGGAGCACACGATCAATCTGAATGATGAATTCTCCCAATATGGTTTTATTCTGTCCGGCCCCTCTCCTGTATTGAGTCAGGTTGAAGTTGTAAAACACCTTTCTACCTGGACACTCGCTTCTCCTGCAATTCACTCCCCTCACTGGATCGGCTTCCAACTCCTACCCGCCGACAAGTCCCTCTCAACCAACGAATTGACGAATTCCGTCTTGCCCCTGCTCCCCAGCGACCCACTGGCATCAGAGCAATTTTGTCTGTTGTTTACCCCCTGGTTCAGCCTGGTACTGGTGCTGGGTGAGGCATTGGCGAGCGAGTCTGCGTTTATGTTTTCGTTTGCACCAGATGTGGTGCAGCGCAGTTGGGAAGCCGTTCGTCCCCGCATCTTGCTGATGAGTTCTCATCAAGTGGACTTTCTGGATGAATTAGTGATGCAGTTTCCGCCCGTCACGCCGGATTTCAAAACGGTGATGCAGTTTAGCCGCCTGATGCTGGAACAGATGCCAGAACCGATCGAAGAGGCAGACCCTAAGCTGAATGGACGATCGCCTATCCCAACCGAATCTACGTCCGTCAAGGAATCAGAATTTTCTCATTCTGTGCCAGAAACCAGCAGTTTTGATGTGGAGTTGGTGAAAGCCCTTGCCCATGAGGTTCGCACTCCGCTAACGACGATTCGCACTTTGACTCGATCGCTCCTGAAACGCAGTGATCTTCCCAAGGACGTGTTGCGCCGATTGGGCATTATCGATCGAGAATGCAGCGAACAGATCGATCGATTTGGGCTCATCTTCAAAGCCGTAGAATTGGAATCCACGGCATCACCCGGGGCATCCATGGCTTTGATTCGCACCTCATTGAATGAGGTTTTTCAGCAAAGCATTCCCCGCTGGCAACAACAAGCCAGCCAGCGGCAAATGATTCTCACCGTGGAGTTGCCGGACAAAATGCCAATGGTGGTGAGCGATCCAACGGTTCTGGATCAAGCATTGACTAGCCTAATTGAGCGGTTTACCCGCAACTTGCCCGCTGGTAGTCACATCCAGGTTGATGTTGTGCCCGCTGGCAGCCAACTCAAAGTGCAACTGCAATCCCAACCAGACGAAACTAGCAACGGGCAGGAACACCCCTTCAGTTCGTGGAAAAGTTCGGCCAAATCGATCGGTCAAATGCTCACCTTCCAGCCGGAAACGGGCAGTCTGAGCCTGAATTTAGCTGTCACCAAAAATCTATTTCAAGCGATCGGCGGCAAGCTGATTGTCAAGCAGCGTCCGCAACAGGGCGAAGTGATGACGGTCTATTTACCGCTGGAAGCCAATAACATCAGCCCTCTGGATAGCAACACCATCATCACAGTTTAGGTTTACGCCAGAGAAAAACAGGTTGGATAGACAACTGTGCCGTGACAAGCAGGCGTGTATTGGGGCGATCGCCAGATCATAAACGCTTCTTTCCGCACCTCGAAGGGAGTGGAGATACTGTACTTGGCGGCAATTTCGAAGCCGAAGCGGGGGTAATAGTCTGGATGTCCTAGAACGGTGACAAGGGCTTCTGGCCGCTGGGCTGCGATCGCCAATCCAGCCTGGATCAATGCACGGCCCACACCTTGCCGTTGGTAATGGGGGTGAACCGCCAACGGAGCCAGAGTCAGAATTGGGTAAGTTTTTGGGCCACTCAGTTGGGCTGTAGTAAACAGAATGTGACCCACGATCGCCTCGTTCACCACTGCCACAAGCGCCAATTCGGGAATAAAATCTTTGGACTGGCGCAGACACTCGACCAGCCGCGCTTCGTTGGCCTGCCCAAAGGCCAGAGTCAAAACCTGAGCGATCGCTGCCACGTCAGTTGTTTGTTCAGGACGAATATTCATGGCTGCGATCGAGATTGTTTCTTCCGGTTCAGCCACCTGGGAGAGACCAAACCCTTGGGAAAAAAGATCGTCCCAATCACAATTAGCAGCCCAAAAATGATCAGGCGACCATCTCGCAAAAACTGCGCCAACCACAGCGGCAATCCCGGGATATCAGCTGCCGCCCGAAGAACTTCGGGCAACGCTGTAAACACCATCCCACCCAACACAGGGCCTAGAAAGGTCCTGGAGCCACCAATCAACACAAACGTCAAAATAATAATGCTGGAATCAAAGGTGCCTTGGCGGGTGTTCCACGTATTTAGGAAATGGGCACTAACCGCGCCAACCATTCCCGCTAACATTGCCCCCAGCACAAATGCCAGGACTTTGAAGTAAGTTGGGTTGATGCCCATCGCATCAGCGGCGAGTTCATCTTCTCGGATGGCAATGAAGGCTCGTCCTACCCGAATTTGTTCTAACCGGTAAAGGAAAAGCATGCTCAAAAGCAACAGCGGCAGCGCAATCCAGAGGTATTCAATCGACTGGTTGAAGGGTTGGGGTATGCCAAAAATCCCGACAGCGCCTCCAGTAATATCCAGGTTTAGGCAGAGGATGCGCAAAATTTCGACAAACGCGATCGTCGCGATCGCCAGATAAATTCCTCGCAATCGCAACGCCGGAACGCCAACCGCTAACCCCAACAACCCCGAGACGAGCGCGGCCAGCAACATCTCCAGCAACACTAGTGGCACTGGGTACAATTGCCCTACCGGACTCGAAAAGACTTTGGTCGAGAGAATTGCTGCAATATACCCACCCAACGCATAAAATCCCGGACTCGCCAACGACAACTGTCCCGCCATCAACGGTAAATAAAGGGACAATCCCAACATGGCCCCCAACAACATTTGGATAATCAGCGAGCCATACGTGGTCAAAAAATCAGTCATCAGCACTACCCCCCGTGGTCACTCTGGAGCGGGTGGAGACGATTCGCCCAGTGCCAACGCTATTAGGGATGCGAATCGTAAAAGTAGTACCCCGACCGATCGCGCTTTGCACAGCGATCGTGCCCTGCTGCAAATCCACAAACTTTTTGACGATGCTCAAACCCAGGCCAGTGCCAGGAATATTACTGACGTTGCGCCCGCGATGAAACGGTTCAAACAAATGCGGTAAATCTTCCGGTGGAATGCCAATGCCGCGATCGCTCACTTGAAAGCTGCAATGCTGATCGCGCCACGTCAATTTGAATTGAATGGGACTGGTTGCAGGAGAATACCGGGTAGCATTCATCAAAATGTTGGTCAGAATGGAGCGCAACAATCGTTCATCGATCAGAGCTGCGATCGTCTTGCGGCGACAGAGCCATTGAATGGTTTGATGGGGCGCGATCGCGTGAATTTCCTCAATCAATTGCTGACAAAATTGAACCAAATCGAGCGGCATCGGTTGCAGTTCAATCTTGTTCGCCTCCACCTTGCCAATGACCAAAATGTCATCAATCATCTGGGTCATCCGCTCGACATTCGCCTCAATGCTGCCAAAATGTTGGCTTTTCTGTGCTGCAACAAGTTGCTGTTCGTAGCGATCGAGATACGACACCGACAACAAGATATTGTTCAGCGGATTGCGAAACTCATGACACACCATTGAAACCAGGCGAGACTTAAGTTCGTTCAGTTCTTGCAATTGGGCGTTGAGTTGCTGAAGCTCGATAGTCCGTTCCTGCACTTTCGATTCCAACTCCTCATTTGCGCGTTGTAACACCGCTTCGGCCCATTTCCGTTGGGTAATATCTCGAAACGCAATCACCGCGCCGATCAGTTTTCCTTGTTCATCCCGCAGCGGCGTACTGATGTATTCCACTGGAAAATGAGTGCCATCTTTACGCCAAAACACTTCATGATTCACCCGATGCACAATCCCATCCTGGAATGCGGCATAAATGGGACAAGCTTCCAGCGGATAGGGGCTACCATCAACGTGGGAGTGATGCAAAATCGCATGCATCGACTTCCCCAATAATTCTGCTTCGTTCCAACCAATCATGTTTGTCGCCGCCGGATTGACGAAAGTAACCCGTCCTTCCAGGTCAACGCCGTAAACACCATCACCAACTGAATTAAGAATGAGCTGATGCTGGCGACGCAGATTTTCTAAACTCCAACCAACAGCGTCGGACGAGCGCTCAGCATCGAGCAAAGACGGCGGCAACGCTTGATCAAGGGCCTCTTCCTTTGCTTTATCTGCTATCCAGTAATATTGCTGCATGCTGGCACCATTCAAAACGTGCATTCACGATAAAACTTGCACTCACTATACCGCTAATCTCGTTTGGCCTTCCTACCTTTAGCTGTTGGCTCTTAGGAGGATGGATTAAATAAAGTGGCATAGTCGTCTCGGCCGTGAGGGACAGGCAGGATGCCCATTCCACAGAATTTGCTACTTTATTTAGTTCTCATTCCTTAGCTGTGAGCCTTTTGGCCTACTGTTCCTTTTGCCTTCTGTCTTTTGCCATGGGTCACAGAGATCAAAAGGATCGTAGCGAATTACACGGCACTCGATCGTGCAAACTTCTTAACTAAGAATCAGGCTGGTTCGCACCAAAACGGATGGTCGCCATGAACGAAGATCCGACGAAAACGATTTTAGTGGTTGAAGACGAAGCGCAAACGCGCGAGATCTATTTGCAAAGTCTGAGGTTTGAAGGCTTTCAGGCGATCGCCGCAGAAAGTGGCATAGCAGGTATCGAGTTGGCCCAAACCCATCTGCCTGATCTGGTAGTGTGCGACATCATGATGCCTGATATCAGTGGCTATCAAGTGTTGTCTACCCTCCGTCAAAGTTTAGCGACTATAGCGATTCCGTTCATTTTCCTAACAGCTAAAGCCACGATGGCGGAACTACGCCAGGGCATGGAGTTAGGAGCAGATGATTATTTGACAAAACCATGCACAGTGGAACAGTTTTTGGCGGCGATCACAACTCGCCTTGCCCGTCAGGAAAACTTCAAACGGCAGTATAGGTATTCGCCAGAAAAAATCTCCACTGCAACTCTGCCCGCCGCGATCGCCCCAACTTCCATCTTTCCCCACTGTCCGAAACTAGAACCCGTTTTTCGCTTCATTGAAACTCATTACCATCTCGCCATCAGCCTCAAAGATGTGGCTCAAGCCGTTGGCTACTCTCCCGCCTACCTGACCAACCTGGTGCAGAATTTGACTGGGCGCACCGTCAAGCAATGGATTACGGAACGTCGCATGGCCCAATCGCGATCGCTCTTGCTCAACTCCACCCAATCCATTAGCCAGGTGGCGGAAGCCGTTGGCTACTCTGATGTGTGCTATTTCATTCGCCAATTTCGGCAAGTGCATGGGGTTTCACCGCAAGTCTGGCGCAAAGCGCCAACAGATACCGGAATTTCCTATCAGGCAGTTTGAAGGACGAGAATCTAAAGAAAGTCCTACTTCTTCCAAAGTTCCTCCAATGTCATCGGCTGACCCACCTGATATCTTACAGACAACGTAATTGAGTGACCTGTAACAGTGGGTTTTTCTATGAATACTCTGATGAATGACCGAGCGCGAGTTAAGGTTTTTTGTCCCTGTGGGGCGTCTCATTTGCCAGAAGATCACTGGCGCTACACCGAGGGAATGCCTGATAATCCAACCGATTTGGTAGCAGACCTGATTAAGATGGGGTTGTACAAACCCGACGTGTTGAAGTTAGCCGACCAACTGACAGCCGCTGAATTTCGGAAAGAGTTGTTCTTGCAACAAGCGGCAGGTGGCAGTGAGGTGCGTCGTCAATTTTGCGAAGAACTGATCAAAGAAGCAGGTGGTTTAGAAGCGGCATTGACTGCGGCATTTGGGCCGCATGCAGCAGAGTTCTTTGGCACGGCGATGAAGCGAGGTAGCTACAGTCGGCGGGAGTTCATGAAGCGAGTAGTGGCTTCGGCGGCATTGGTTGGGATGGCAAGTTGTGCAACCCAGCAACAAACCACCACCGAATCTGCGCCGACCTCCGGGGGAACTGGCAATCTCGAGAAGAAGGAGTTGACGATCGGCTTCATTCCCATCACCTGCGCTACCCCGATCGTCATGTCCGATCCCCTCGGCTTCTACGAGAAACAGGGGCTGAAAGTCACTGTGAAGAAAATGCCAAACTGGGCCGCAGTCAGAGATTCGGCGATCGCTGGAGAGTTAGACGCTTACCACATGCTCTCGCCCATGCCGATCGCCATCACCAACGGACTGGGTTCTGCCGCCTTCCCGATCAAACTGGCCAGCATCGAAAATATCAATGGGCAAGCGATCACCGTGGCCATGAAGCATAAAGACACGGTAAAGGAAGCCAAAGATTTCAAAGGCTTCAAAATTGGTGTGCCCTTCCCCTTTTCAATGCACAACATGCTGATCCGCTACTACCTGGCAGCAGGCGGCCTCGACCCCGACAAAGATGTGCAAATTAGCCCCGTGCCCCCACCCGATAGCGTGGCCAAGATGACAGCAGGCGAACTGGATGCCATGCTCATGCCCGACCCCTTCAACCAGCGCGCCGTATTTGAGAAGGTTGGGTTCATTCACATGCTGAGTAAAGACCTGTGGAATGGGCATCCCTGTTGTGCATTTGCCGCCAGTCAGCAGTGGATCGATGCAAACCCCAACACATTCAGAGCGGTCAATAAGGCGATTATAGATGCTTCTGGGTATGCTAATGATCCCGCCAATCGGCAAAAGGTGGCGGAAGCATTGATCGAGCGGAAGTACCTGAACCAGCCTCTACCGGTGGTGCAAGCTGTTCTCACTGGAAAATTTGAAGATGGTTTGGGAAACACACTGAATGTGCCCGATCGCATTAGCTTTGATCCCTATCCCTGGACGAGTTTTGCCAAGTGGATTGCGTCTCAAATGGTGCGGTGGGACTTGATGCCAGCGGAGAAAGCAAATTATGAGCAAATTGCCAACGACATTTTCATGACCGAGTTGGCCGCCGAACTGCAAAAGGAATTGGGCCAGACTCCACCCACCGAAGCCGCACGAGTTGAAAAGCTCAAGTTTGACACCTTCGATCCGGCTGACCCGGCGGCCTATGTAGAAGCTCAGCTCAAGAAGTTTAATGTGTAGAGGGTAAGTCATGACAAATCAAGCGCTGCAACCGACGATCGCGTCTGCTCAATCCTTCCGGCTCAATTCCAACCAGAAAGCCACTCTTCTGTTTCTGCTCATCCTGTTTATCTTCCTGGCACTATGGGAAATCGGCGCAAGGCTGAACCTTTTTCTGCCGATCATGCCCTCTGCCAGTCAAACCTTGAAAGACTTTTGGTTCTGGATCTCTGACCCATTTTTCGATTACGGCCCCAACGACAAAGGCATCGGTTGGCTCCTCCTCACCAGTTTGCGCCGCGTCATGATTGGGTTTTTTATTGGCTCTGCGATCGCCGTTCCGTTGGGCATCCTTTTGGGTTTATCGCCAGTCGTCTCCAAGGCAGTTGACCCATTCATTCAAATCCTGCGGCCTGTTTCCCCCCTGGCTTGGCTGCCGTTAGGCTTAGCGTTGGTCAAAGACTCCGAGAAAACCGCCCTGTTTGTGATTGCTATTTCCAGCATTTGGCCCACCTTGATCAACACCCGCTTTGGAGTCAGCAATGTTGATACCTCCTATCTCAATGTGGCTCGCACCTTGGGAGCTTCCCGCTGGCGCACCATCAAAAAGGTGATTCTACCGGCTGCGGCACCCAACATTGTGGCGGGACTGCGGATCAGTTTGGGCATTGCCTGGTTAGTCATCGTTGCAGCGGAAATTTTGCTCAGCGGTGGCATTGGCTATTTCATCTGGAATGAGTGGAACAACCTGAAGATCACCAGTATTATCACCGCAATTTTAGTCATTGGCTTTGTGGGGTTAATTCTGGACCGGTTGTTTGCCCTCCTGCAAACCTGGGTGTCCTTTGGACAGAGGTCTTAACCATGCGCTCTCACACTCTTACTCTATCTCCACCAATGGAAACTACTGCTGCCCATCTTTCAATTCAAAACGTTTCCAAAGTTTACCCCGGTCGTAACTCCTTTATTGACAGAGCGTTGCGCCGCACTTCTCCCAATTTCACCGCGATCGCAGACATTAGTCTGGAAGTGGAACCCAACACGTTTGTGTCCATCATTGGCCCATCCGGTTGTGGCAAATCAACGCTCTTAAACATCATTGCGGGGCTGTCGGCTCCCTCCACAGGGGCGATCGTCTTGAATGATCGACCTATTCGCGGCCCTGGCCCCGATCGTGGCGTAGTGTTCCAAAACTACGCCCTCATGCCCTGGATGACCGTGGCCGAAAACATTCGGTTTGCCATTGAAACCGTCTATCCAGAGATGCCACTGGCGAAACAAAACACCATTGTGCATGAGTACATCAGCCTGGTAGGGTTACGGGGAGCCGAACGCAAACATCCCCACGAGCTTTCGGGTGGCATGAAACAACGAGTTGGCATTGCCCGTGCTCTGGCCATCAACCCGCAAATGCTACTAATGGATGAACCCTTTGGTGCCCTGGATGCCCTAACTCGGGGCTTTTTGCAGGATGAAGTCGAGCGCATTTGGGAACAGGATCGCAAAACCGTGATCTTGATTACGCACAGCATTGAGGAAGCTTTGCTGCTTTCCGACAAAATTGTGATGATGACGCGCGGCCCTGCTGCCCGCATTGCCCAAGTGTTGGATGTGCCGTTCCCCCGTCCGCGCAAACGAGAAGAACTCGATCAATATCCTGAATATCACGAGTTGAAGGCCGCCATGGAACATCATCTTTCTTTTGAAACTCGGGTGGTGGAGGAAGCGCGGGTGAAAGCTGGAGTTTAAGGTGATCAAACTCCAAGGGTCATACAAACCTCGAAGACTTTAAGGAGCATGAGTGAAATAAAGTGGGATAGCCGCCCGGCTGTCTGAGACAGGCCAAATTAGATAAGGAGTGAACCATGCCACAAGCGGAAATTTCGATGATTACTGAGAAGTTGTTGATGGCAAAGAAAGCGAAAGGGCTAACTTTTACCGATTTAGAGAAAATTCTGGGACGAGACGAGGTATGGATTGCTTCTGCCTTTTATCGCCAATCCACCATGACTGAGGATGAAGCCTTCAAGCTGCTCGAGGCACTGGGTCTGAGCACCGATCTTGCGTCTGAATTAACTGCCTATCCTGTCAAAGGGTTAGGGCCTATCGTACCCACTGATCCGTTAATTTATCGCTTTTATGAGATCATGCAGGTCTATGGAATGGCAATGAAGGATGTGATTCAGGAGAAGTTTGGTGACGGCATTATGAGCGCGATCGACTTCACCCTGGACATTGACAAACAAGCAGATCCCAAGGGCGATCGGGTGGTTGTCACGATGAACGGAAAGTTCCTGCCTTACAAGAAATGGTAACGATCGAGGAACGCCTCCTGAGAGTCGTGGATTCGCACAACTGCTTTCTTTAGAACAAGGTTGAGCATAGAGGGGCATCATCCAAAAATTGTTTGTGTGGTGCCCTTTTCCTCTTCAATCTATCCTCAACACCTGCTCCTGAGTGAGTCGTTGCTGTCTGAGCGGCTCCAGGTCTCGACAGTAGCGATACGTCTCATCTTCGCTGATTTCTTTCGTCGGCACTAAAGTGTCTTCAAACGGAAAGTAGTCATCCAGTTCACTCAATCGGTAGGTAATCCGAACGTGGGGGCCAAACATAATCACATCCCGATCTTGCAGATCACACGCTGGGGTTTTACGACCATTGATAAACATTCCGTTGGAACTGGCTTTACCTTTAGGGATGCCATCCACAATGCGATAAATAAAGCTACCGTCTTCGTTGACAATCTTGACCAGGGTGGCCTGTCGCCTGGAGACAAATTGAGACATCAATCGAATATCACATTTTGGATCTCTACCAATGAAATGAATCGAGGCACCCAGGACATGCTGATGCAGACCACTGCGGTCATCTTCAATAATCAACACATGTTTGAGTGCTAGAGGCATTGGCAGTCACAGGAGACAAACGAAGGACTGGGAAAAACCGACGAAGCTAGAAATTCCTGCGGGTACTGTATGTTTTATCAGCAAACAGCAGAGAAGACCAGCGAGCAGGTGACTCTTTAAGTGACCTTCATAAAACCAGCATTAAAACATTATCTGTTTCACATACGAATGCAGGGTTGGCGCTCACAATTAAAAGAGTTGCTCACCATTATTGGCCTAATTATTAATGGCTTCTTCTTCCTGGCGATATACCACCCCAGGTATTCCAGATGAACTGTTTGAGCGTTTGCCTGGAATTCCCATGAGTCAGCGTGAAATTCGCTTGCTGTTGTTATCTTATTTGCGGTTAGAGTCTGATTCTGTTGTGTGGGACATTGGGGCGGGAACTGGCACAATTTCGGTTGAAGCGGGTTTGCTTTGCCCCCAAGGTCAAATTATTGCGATCGAACGTGATGAAGAAGTCGCCAGCTTAATTCGCCGTAACTGCGATCGGTTCGCCGTCACTAACGTTGAAGTGATTGAGGGCAGTGCCCCTGATTGTCTCAAAGAGTTACCCAGTCGCCCCCGGCGAGTATGCATTGAGGGTGGGCGATCGTTGAAGGCAATTTTTTTAGAAGTGTGGCAATATTTACCAGACCGGGGGCGTGTCGTTGCCACTGCGGATAATCTGGAAAGCCTGTATCAATTGTCTGAAGGGTTTGCGGAGTTGCAGGTGCGCAATGTGGAAGTGGTGCAACTGGCCGTTAATCGCTTAGAGCGACGAGGGATTAGTCAGGTATTTACAGCCAGCGATCCAATCTTTGTTTTGAGCGGAGAGAAAATGGCATGAGCAATTTCTGCCCACGCACCCGTTGCTGCTCCCCGCTATTTGCTCAAATTCGATAAGGTAAAAGTAATCCTATATTTCCGCTTTTGTTTAGGTTGGTTTGGCCTGAATCAAGTACAGTGTTGTAAAGGTTCTTAACCTTCTTAAACTTCTCCTAATCTTTTGGCTGTTATCCCCTATCGTGACTGGGTTACCCTCACCAGCATCTTTTTCTATGCCCTGGACTCGGATTCTAAGTGGCGTTGTTGCGATCGTGATCGCCTTAACAATGACGTTACTGGGCGGTTGGTATTTTACGGTTGGATTTGGTGTCATTGTCTATTTGGGGCAGTTGGAGTATTTTCAACTGGCGCGAGCGAAAGGCATTGCCCCAGCAGCAAAAACCACCCTGGCAGTTAGTCAGGCATTATTGATCATCTCAAACCTATCCCCTACTTGGGCCGATGCCGTGTTTCCTGTTGCAGGGACATTCATCTGTTTCTACCTCTTGTTTCAGCCCAAATTCGCCACGATCGCGGATATTTCTGCCTCTATCATGGGCTTGTTCTATGGTGGCTATCTCCCCAGTTATTGGGTGAGGTTGCGCTCGTTAGAACAAGCGGAAGTCAGTAACCTCCCTCTAGATGGCTTCTGGTCGCACGATTGGCACCACATGGCATCTCTGCCTCAAGGCTTAACCTGTACGTTGCTAGCTTTTTTCTGTATCTGGGCAGCAGACATTGGAGCCTACATCATTGGTAAATCCTTCGGCAAAACTCGCCTGTCAGACATTAGCCCCAAAAAGACCGTTGAAGGAGCAGTGTTTGGCGTTGCCGCAAGCGTTGCGGTTGCAGTGACAGGCTCCTGGTATTTATCCTGGGCGGGTTGGCCGCTGACAGGGGTGGCCTTGGGCTTACTAATTGGGATCGCCAGTCTGCTTGGAGACTTGACGGAATCGATGATGAAACGAGATGCGGGAGTCAAAGATTCTGGGCAGTTAATTCCTGGACATGGCGGCATTCTCGATCGCGCCGATAGCTATGTGTTCACAGCTCCATTGGTATACTATTTCGTCACCCTGGTGCTGCCGCTTCTACCTAACTAGCACCCCTGCCTCTCCCCGGCGCTCACTCACCTGGCCGCACCAGAATCCGCCCCTGGCAAATCAGCACATCCGCCTGAATTTCTAGCGTCTCCAGATAAACATCTGAACCCAGAGGAATCGTGAGTTTAGTGCGGCATTCGGTTAGGGGCACCAGTTCATCGATCGAATTGCGCTGATGAAACCCTTCCAGTTTCAACAGGTTGCCATTCTTTACCGCTAACCCGGTGCGGAGAGCGATCGCTTGTTCTGACTCTGGCGTCACCAATACTGCAAGAAACGTTAACCCATTTGGTTCTAATTGCACTTGCACATCCCGTAGCACCGCATTGTTGGGCGAGGTACGGCTCTCGTTTTGGGAGTCCTGTTGCAGTAGGCTTAACAAAAAATCTGCGATCGCCCCAGACAGGAGCGGCGCACGCATCGAAGCATTCAAGTCAGATTCCGTTAGGGAAACTGTGCCACTAACTGGAAACGCCTGCAACAAACGAAATGGCTTTCCCCGCAGAACTTGCCTCAAATTAGTCTGAATCTGCTGCCCTGCAACTTGAATCTGGCTGAAATGCAACCCCTGGTAAACCGCTTTTTGGGCAGAAGCAGAAACCCGGCTAATTTCTCCACTAAGCATTTGGCGGTCGCCCGCCTCGATGGCAATGTGCAGGTCCTCAACGTGATCAAGCTGCGATCGTACCCATAACCGTAAAGCTGGAGCTAATACCCGGCTAATCAGACGGCTTTGGTTACCCAGATGAGCTTGCAATTTGGACGAGGCTTCAGGTTGCAGGCTCTCTTCCCCGCCATCAAATGGTTGTGCAGATTCAGCCAAGTCATCGCCCAATGGCATAACCACCCATTCCTTCCATCACAAACACTGGTGTTACAACGTTCAGCTTACACAGGAAAGGCATCCTCTGACGCGCATGCAAATGAAGTTGCGAGCCCATCACATTTAGTTCACAAAATCGATCCTCGATCCCAAAAATGTCAAAGTTTCATAACATAGCGATCCCGTAAAAGCCGGAGGAATCACAGAATCGCCAGAAAACCTTTGTTTTAGCTCTTGACCGGATTTCCACTTTCTTGCAACATAATCGTAACAAAACGATCCCCGGATTTATTTCCGGCGTTTTGCGATTGTCTTATAGAAATAAATCTCAATATTTTTGGAGTGAGCCGTTAGGAGGTTATTGATATGTCTAAAGAACGTCCCCCCCTGGAAGATATGACCCTACGCCAGCTTCGAAGAGTTGCTAGCGAATGTGGGGTATCTCGTTACAGCCGGATGCGGAAAGATCAATTACTGGCAGCAATCCAGGAAATTCAAGGTCGTCAAGTTGGAGCGTCTATACCAAATCGAGATTTAGCTGCGCAGGAAGTTGTGGAAGCCGCCAAGTTTGATGTGGGTTCGGACGATGTCACGGGCGGTTCGTTGGCCGCTGTTGATGAAGGGCTCCCCGATTTACCGGCTGGGTATGGAGAGTCACGCATTGTTTTGATGCCCCGCGACCCGCAATGGGCTTACGCTTACTGGGACATTCCGTTTGAAGCGAAGGAGGACATGCGCCGCCAGGGTGGGCAACAACTAGCCCTTCGAATTTATGATGTTACAGATGTTAATTTGGCTTTCCAAGCGGCTCACAGCATCCAGGAATACCCTTGCGACGAATTAGCGCGGGAGTGGTATTTGCCGATTCCTGTTAGCGATCGCGACTATGTGATCGATATCGGCTATCGCTGTATAGACGGTCGCTGGCTCATTTTAGCTCGTTCTGCGCCAGTTCGAATTCCGCCAATTTATCCCTCCGACTGGATTGAAGACTATTTCCTCACCATCTCCTGGGAAGACGAGCTACAAGGTAAAACCTTTGCAACCCTCACAACGCCATCGAAGCGAGTGGCACCGGGAGCAGCTATCTACGACCAAATGTATGACCTGGTTGATGACGTTGAAGCACAGCGAGTTGCTGGTTCCTTGTACGGCTCGATGCAGATGCAGCAAGTACCTGGCTCGATTCCTGCCGGTTCAATTCAACATGTCGCCGCTTCGATGCAACACGTTGCTGGGTCAGTGCAGCAGGTTGCCGGCTCAATCCAACACGTTCCAGGCTCAGCCCAGCAAGCCGTCAGTTCTTATGTGCTGGCTTCGGGCATGGGCATGTGGGCTGTTCCTGGCGCGCAGATGTCCGGTGTGGGGATGTCTGGGGTTGGAATGACCATGTCTGGGGTCGGGATGTCTGGGGTGGGCATGTCCGGTGTGGGGATGACCATGTCCGG
>Ga0224722_1000793_pt1 | contig 18135 bp, 15 predicted proteins | sample Balambano_FR1_Me_FD_161646 | JGI IMG/M metagenome (GOLD analysis project Ga0224722, IMG submission 161646) | Freshwater sediment microbial communities from Lake Towuti, South Sulawesi, Indonesia - Balambano_FR1_MetaG | ecosystem: Environmental > Aquatic > Freshwater > Lake > Sediment | place... | reverse complement strand
CACAATCACAGGCACCTGCGGATAGCGCTGGGTAAAGCTGTGGATCTGGGTCAGAACATTGCTATGGTGTTGTCGATCGATGACTTCATCCAATCCATCCAACAAAACGATCACCTGTCCCTGGTTCAACCAAGTTTCCAATTGTTGTTGATCCAGATGGTTCACCCAATTGCTGCCTTTGTGAACAAATTCCACAAAGTCCAAGCACTCCTGCTTCTCTTTACTCTGGATGTAGCGCCGCAATTCGATGAGCAGGGGAATTTGTGTAGTAGTCTGCTGCTGTGCCCATTTCACCACCAGAAACCGCAATAGGGCTGATTTGCCCGCACCCGGATCGCCCAAAATTACCACGTAGGGGTGTGCTGGAGTATCGGCAAAGTCAGGAACTTCCTGAATGCCAACAATTAATTTTTTTAATTGACTGCACAGGCTTCTGAGAATGGCGCTTCTGACGAGTCTTCGCTTCCAGTTCAGCGACCGCGTCCTCATCTCTCACTGCTTGCAACCGCCGCAACTGTTCCTTGGGAATTTCGTAGCTCTGAAGCGAGTCATCCTGGCACTCTCGAACATCTTGAGCCACAAATACGCCCCACAGCGGCACCGTGCGGTAGTTTACCCCCTCTTGCTCATACTTGCTGCTGCCCAAACTTTCCAGTTGCAGAAACTGATATTGCTCCAAAATGGCTTCCCGATAACGGGTCAGGTCAAAGGGCACTGTTCGTCCAGCCATTTGCCTAACGGCTTCTGCTGTTGCCTGGGTGTTAGCAGCCGTTTCTTCTGAAAGAATAAATAGCTGAACCGAATGCAGATACGCGAATACCAAGAGACACAAGTTCTACACTCACTCGAAACTCAAAATAGGCTGCGATAAAATAGCCTAAGGTCTTAATATTTGTTTACCTTCATCCCTTCTCACCGATGGCACTTCCTCCAGCCGATACTCCGCTCTACAACCATCCGCTGCCCGATATTGAATTCTGGCTGCAGTCAAAGGGCTGTCAGCAGGACGAAAGCGATATTCACTGCTGGCATATCGAGCAGCCTGCCTGGAAAGCAGAAATTTCAATGGAAGTTGACTCGCTGCTGGTTCGCTATCTCGGAGCCGCACAGGACGGCAGCGACATTCAGCGATCGTTCAAGTATTCCCTCAGCCGTCAGGATCTGGAGGAAGCCATTTTCGACGGTCCCTAATCTGTTTCTGATTTATCTCTAATCTGTCCTTCAGAGATTAAACCGTCAGCAATTAAATCTTGAAGAACTAAACCTTGCCGAAGCGTCGATCGCGCTGCTGATATGCCGAGAGTGCCTGGTGAAACTCTGCCCGGTTAAAGTCGGGCCACAGCGTGTTGGTGACGTATAGCTCTGCATAGGCAACCTGCCACAGCAGAAAATTGCTGATTCGCATCTCGCCGCTGGTGCGGATGAGCAGATCCGGATCGCTGCTGCCTGCGGTATACAAATGTCGCTCAAACAGTGTCTCGTCAATTTCGCTGGGATCAATCAAGCCCTGCTGCACCTGAGCGGCGATCGATCGACAAGCCTGAAGGATTTCCTGGCGTCCGCCATAATTGGTTGCGACGGTAAACTGAATGCCTGGATTATTGCGCGTTGCCTCGACTGCTCTAGAAATTTCTTCCTGAAGCGACGCAGGTAACGCTTGCAGATTGCCGACAAATTGGATTCGGACGTTTTCTGCCATCATCTCCCGCAGTTCCTGCCGCAGGACTCGCTCAAACAGCGTCATCAAGAAATCAACTTCTTCCAGCGGGCGACCCCAGTTTTCAGTTGAAAAGGCATAGGCGGTCAGGGCTTCAATGCCCCAATCTCGACAGCAGCGCAGCAGATCTTTGAGCGTATCCACCCCTCGCCGATGTCCCATAATCCGGGGAAGACCACGCTGTTTCGCCCAACGACCATTACCATCCATAATTACCGCAACGTGCTTGGGCAGCCGTCCTCGATCGAGATCGGGCGGTAAAACTTGCAGTAAGGTTTGCTGTGCCGAGATTGATTTTGCCGTCATTTTTTCTCCCGTGAAGCCGATGATGAAAAGCGAAACAGGCGTGAGACCAGCGCAGCGATTCGAGCACCGAGCTGACGACCAAGACTCCGCAATTGGGGTGCGACCACTTCGCGATCGACCGTTTGGGAGAACTTCTGCCGGAGCAACTCCCTCAGTTTACTGCTGGTTAGGGGTCGATTGAGGATACCCCTTTCTGCTAAAGAAATTGACCCCGTTTCTTCAGATACAACAACGCAAACGCAATTTTCGACTCTTTCCGTAATTCCCATCGCAGCGCGATGGCGTGTTCCAAGCTGGCGAGAAGCCGTTCGCTCGGAAATAGGCAAAATGACGCCTGCCGCAACCACCCGCGACCCGCGAATCAAGGTAGCTCCATCGTGGAGCAGCGTCGAGGTCTGAAAAATGGTCTGAATCAATTCCTTAGATACTTCTGCATTAAGCCGCACACCCGGAACAGAGAAATCGCGTTCGTCGATCGTTCCGTTGGTTTCCAGAATGAGCAGTGCCCCGGTACGATTTTGAGATAATTCTTTGACTGCATCAACGATTTCGTCAATCACGCTGTCTGGCTTGGGGATCGCTTCCTTTGCCGGACGAATGAGCTGAAGGAATTCGCCGCGCCCCAACTGTTCGAGCGATCGGCGAAACTCTCCCTGCAAAATCAACGCCATTGCCACCGCAGAACCAATCACCAGCTTCTCAAGCACAAACGTGAGCAGCCGCAGTCGCAGTGCACTTCCCAATGCAGATGCCAGCATCAAGATAATCAAGCCGCGCACCATCCAGAGCGTTCGTCGCTCGCCGATAATTACCAGGATCATATAAGTCAGCACCAGCACCAAGCCGACATCGATGACAGGCAGCAGCAAGGACCAAGCCCAGCTAAGGTGTGTCAGCCATTGCCTCAAAAAAGAACCCATCGGATTGATTCTGGTTTACCCTTCTCCAAGTGACCTCAGGAACCGGAAGAACCAGGGTGAGGCGAAAAAACTTTATCAGTCTTTCATTCCTCAGCCTGCTTCTTGTGTTTCGCTTAAACTAATCTCTCTGGCAAGGAATCCTGTCGGATTAAATCCTGATAGGTTTCTCGCTGCAGAATCACGCTGGCTTCACCCTGGTTCACCAGGACTGCCGCCGGACGGGGTAGTCGGTTATAGTTGGATGCCATGCTGTAGTTGTATGCTCCGGTCGCCATTACAACCAGCACGTCACCCGCCTCTGTTTCAGGCAAACTTGCCTGCTTGATCACGATGTCTCCAGATTCACAGTGCTTGCCTGCAACCGTAACCGTTTCTGTCACGGGCGCAGACATGCGATTGGCAACTGCCGCCCGGTAAACCGACTGATACGTAATCGGACGCGGATTATCGGACATCCCGCCATCCACACTAACGTATGTTCGGATACCTGGGATCACTTTTTGACCACCGATCGTATAAGCGGTCACGCAGCAGGAGCCAATTAGCGATCGTCCTGGTTCAGCAATTAGCTTTGGGAGAGGCAGACCCTGGGCTTCGCAGGCTTTCACCACACCTTCACACACTACATTCACCCATTCGTCAATGCTGGGCGGATCGTCGGACTCGGTGTAGCGAATACCTAAACCGCCGCCGATATCAAGCTCTTGGACGGGAAGACCGTATTGTGCTGCCTTACTCATCCACTGCACCATGACGCTCCCCAGATCGCTGTGGGGCTGGATTTCAAAAATCTGGGAGCCAATATGGGCATGTAAACCGACGCAGTTCAGCTCCGGCTGCTGACTCACGTAATTAAAGACCGATTCGAGCTGGTCAGGGTCAAAGCCAAATTTGCTGTCGATGTGTCCGGTGCGGATGTATTCGTGGGTGTGGCACTCGATACCGGGCGTGATCCGCAGCATAATCCGAACTGGGGAACCCGGCTTCAGCGACACCAGGGTTTTCAGCTCGTGCCAGTTGTCTGCGACGATCGTGCAGCCCGACTCGATCGCATACTGGAGTTCTTCAACCGACTTGTTATTGCCGTGGAAGTAGGTAATTTCGGGCTTCAGTTCAGCTTTCAGTGCCGTGTAGAGTTCGCCGCCCGATACGACATCGATTCCTAATCCTTCACTGGCGACGATCGCGTTTACTGCCAGACAATTCCAGGCTTTCGAGGCGTAGATGACCAGTGACTCTGCCGGATAGTATTTCTGGAAGGCTTGCCGATATTGCCGACAGGCGGCGCGAAGCGTTTCTTCGTCCAGAATATAGAGCGGGGAACCAAAGCGTTTCACCAGATCAACGACATCGCAGCCGCCAATTTCCAGATGATCTTGTGTGTTGACTTGGGCGGTGAGCGGCAGTAAAAATTGATTGGGAGAGGCGTTCGGGGAAATCTCAGCCGCCACGTATTGACGACCCGAATGAGCAACCTCGACAGTCGGAGTTGAAACCATTCCTGTTTGTCTATCCTTAAACTCGCTGAAACTTGCCTGAAATTCTCTAGCTAGACTAGCCTATATGGGATTACAGCCTCTGAATCGTCGAATGTCGGTTCGTGATTTCGCCTGACTGAATACACCTATATACTCAGTGTACAATTGGGGGCTGTGCTTCCTGAAATTGATTTTCAAAGGCTTTTGTGAATTTCCTCAAATTAGAGCCGCTAACTCATGACCTGCTGCCCGCAGTGGTCGAACTCGATCGCCGCTGCCTGGGCGGGTTGTGGTCGATCGAAGGCTATCGTCGGGAGATTGAAAGTCCGAATAGTGATCTGCTGGTTTTGCAGCGAGAGGCAATCGATGAAATCAGTGCTGCTGCGGAATCGCGCCCTGCATTCGCCCCCCAACCCTCCAATTCTGGGGAGCTTCCGAACCATGAGCATCTTGAAAATCTACCTTTGTTTCAAAGTCCCCCCTCGCTCTCGCAGAGCAGCAAGTTACAGAGGGGGGATTTAGGGGGCGATGCAGCACTTCCAGTTCCAACTCAGCCATTCTCTCCCACCGGTCTAGGCTGTCTCTGGGCGATCGCTGAAGAAGCACATATTACCGTTCTGGCGATCGATCCCAACTATCGAAACCAGGGACTCGGACAGGCAATTCTCTATGCGCTGCTGGTCTCGGCGCACCATCGAGGTTTAGAGTGGGCAACACTGGAAGTGCGGGCGAGCAATGCGGCGGCAATCCGACTCTACGAGAAGTTTGGCTTTCGGGAAGTGGGGCGGCGCAAAGGCTATTACTCCGATGGAGAAGATGCGCTGATTCTATGGCGGAGCGGATTACAGAAACCAGAGTTTCGCTTGTGGATTCAGGACGGCGATCGGCAAATTCAAGAGCGGCTGAGGCGATCGGGTTACGAAATATCGCTAAAACCAGCTCTGCAAACCGCTTTTACTTAAATCTACTTGGTTTTCCGCTTGACTTTTGATCCGGTTTTTATAAAAATCCCCCCTGGGAGGTAGCTCCTCAGTTTTCTCTCTTCATCGGCTAACCCGTTAATAGTCCAAGGGATCAGCGACTCCCCATTCGGAGATCCCTACCTTTGACCTGCTGTTCGTCAGTGACAGCTTGAGAAAGTTCCTATGCTAAAATCAGCGTACCGGCACGCACCAGGTGATAAAGGAACGCCATGTTTGAACGCTTCACAGAAAAAGCCATTAAGGTGATTATGCTTGCCCAGGAAGAAGCCCGTCGCCTGGGACATAACTTCGTGGGTACAGAGCAGATCCTCCTGGGTCTGATTGGAGAAGGGACCGGCGTCGCCGCCAAAGTGCTGAAATCTATGGGTGTCAACCTCAAAGATGCCCGGATTGAAGTTGAAAAAATCATTGGACGCGGTTCCGGCTTCGTCGCAGTTGAGATCCCCTTCACGCCTCGCGCCAAGCGGGTTCTAGAGCTATCGCTTGAGGAAGCTCGCCAGCTTGGGCATAACTACATTGGTACAGAGCATTTGCTGCTGGGACTCATCCGCGAAGGCGAAGGGGTTGCCGCACGGGTGCTGGAAAATCTCGGCGTTGACCTCTCGAAGGTTCGGACGCAGGTGATTCGGATGCTGGGCGAAACTGCCGAAGTGTCTGCCGGAGGAAGTCAAGGGCGTACCAAGACTCCGACGCTGGATGAGTTTGGCTCTAACCTGACTCAAATGGCAGCTGAAGGCAAGCTCGATCCCGTCGTCGGTCGCCAAAAAGAAATTGAGCGTGTGATTCAGATCCTCGGTCGTCGAACCAAAAATAACCCGGTGTTGATTGGAGAACCCGGTGTGGGTAAAACGGCGATCGCTGAAGGTCTGGCACAGCGCATTTCCAACAACGATGTCCCCGATATCCTCGAAGAGAAGCGTGTCGTCACGCTGGACATTGGTTTGCTGGTCGCGGGTACGAAGTATCGCGGTGAATTTGAGGAACGCCTCAAGAAAATCATGGATGAGATCCGCCAGGCGGGGAACGTCATCCTGGTGATCGACGAAGTTCACACGCTGATTGGAGCAGGTGCAGCCGAAGGTGCGATCGATGCGGCAAACATACTGAAGCCTGCATTAGCACGAGGCGAACTCCAGTGCATTGGTGCGACGACGCTGGACGAATACCGCAAGCACATCGAGCGCGATGCTGCCCTGGAACGCCGCTTCCAGCCTGTGATGGTGGGTGAACCGACGGTTGATGAAACGATCGAAATCCTGCACGGTCTGCGCGATCGATACGAGCAGCACCACAAGCTGAAGATTTCCGACGAAGCACTGGAAGCTGCCGCAAAGCTGTCTGACCGCTACATCTCCGATCGCTATCTGCCGGACAAGGCGATCGACTTGATTGACGAGGCAGGCTCTCGCGTTCGCTTGATTAACTCCCAGTTGCCCCCGGCTGCGAAGGAACTCGACAAAGAGCTGCGTCAGGTTTTGAAAGAGAAAGACGATGCGGTGCGTTCCCAGGACTTCGACCGGGCAGGCGAACTGCGCGATCGGGAAATGGAAATCAAAGCGCAAATCCGATCGATCGCTCAGAACCGCAAGACTGATTCGGCTGACGGAGGAGACGATTCCCCGATCGTGGACGAAGAGGACATCGCTCACATTGTTGCCTCCTGGACGGGTGTTCCGGTGAACAAGCTGACGGAATCTGAATCCGAGAAGCTGCTGCACATGGAAGACACCCTGCATACGCGCATGGTTGGTCAGGAAGAGGCAGTCAAGGCAATTTCTCGCGCCATCCGTCGTGCCCGTGTGGGTCTGAAGAATCCGAACCGTCCGATCGCAAGCTTCATCTTCTCTGGTCCAACTGGGGTAGGTAAGACTGAACTGGCGAAGACGCTGGCTTCCTACTTCTTCGGCTCCGAGGAAGCGATGATTCGTCTGGATATGTCGGAGTATATGGAGCGGCACACCGTTTCTAAATTGATTGGTTCGCCTCCTGGTTATGTCGGCTACAACGAAGGCGGTCAATTAACTGAGGCTGTGCGTCGTCGTCCCTATACCGTCGTTCTGTTCGACGAGATCGAGAAAGCGCACCCGGATGTGTTCAATATGCTGCTGCAAATTCTGGAAGACGGTCGCCTGACCGATGCCAAGGGACGCACAGTGGACTTCAAGAACACGCTGCTGATCATGACCTCGAACATTGGCTCGAAGGTGATCGAGAAAGGCGGCGGCGGTCTGGGCTTCGACTTTACTTCAGAGAGCCAGGATGAAGCGAACTACAACCGGATTCGATCGCTGGTGAACGAAGAACTGAAGCAATACTTCCGTCCGGAGTTCTTGAACCGTCTGGATGAAATCATCGTCTTCCGTCAGCTCAAGAAAGAGGAAATCAAACAGATTGCCAATATTCTGCTGAAGGAAGTCACGGGTCGCCTCACCGAGCAAGGCATCACCCTCGAAGTGACCGAGCGGTTCATGGATCGCCTGATCGAAGAGGGCTACAACCCCAGCTATGGGGCACGTCCGCTGCGTCGAGCAATTATGCGCCTCTTGGAAGACTCGCTGGCAGAAGAAATTCTGTCGGGTCGAGTCAAGGGCGGCGACACGGCAGTGGTAGACATCGGCGAAGACGGGCAGGTGCAGGTGCGCCAGGGCGAAAAGCGCGAACTGTTGCCGCAAGCCGTTGAGTAATCGCTTTTTGAAGGCAAATAAAATCTAAATTGAAGGACGGTGGTTCGGTCAGGCGATCGGGCTACCGTTTTTTGATATGAAGTGAGAGCAATTGTAATTGATTATCGTTCTACAAATTTGGCTTAAGACGGGGTGCAGGGGGAGAACCCCTGCTTGGGGGCTTAGCCCCCACACCCCCTGGTGCTCATCTGATTGCGTAGCGCTATGTTAGTTTAGATAGGACTTGCTGAAAAAGCACCAAAGACTGACTGCATCTGATTCTCAAGCGAGATCAAGTCTGCTAAAGCGCAAGGAAAAAGCTTTCTAAATTCTCTAACTTTAGAAATTCTCAAAGCAAAATCTAGCAGCAATAATTCCCTAGCCTGATGCAAGAAATATGAATTTCGCATATCGTGCTTTAGTGAAATAAGCTCGTGAGGTTGCATGACGATCGCCTTAATTACCGGAGCCTCTGATGGAATTGGTGCAGCATTTGCAAAAGAATTAGCAGCGCGCCAAACCCATCTTGTTCTGGTTGCTCGTTCAGAAGATAAGCTACAGGAACTCGCCAATTCACTCAAAAATCAGCATCAAATTGAAGTTGATATTATTGTTCAGGATTTAACAGCCGCAAACGCCACAGAAACGATTTTTCAAACTGTGCAGCAACATGAACGATCGATCGACCTATTAATCAATAATGCTGGAGTTGGAGATTATGGTGATTTTGCCGAAAGCGATCGAGATTTTCAGCTCAAAATCGTGCAGCTTAATATTGCGACGATCGTGGATCTGACCCATCGATTCTTACCCGGAATGCGTCAGCGGCGAACCGGGGGTGTCATTAATTTATCGTCAGTAGCGGGGTTTCAGTCCATGCCCTATTTCTCAATTTATGCAGCAACAAAAGCATTTCTTCTCAGTTTTAGTGAAGCGTTGTGGGCAGAAAATCGCGCCTATGGCGTGCATGTGTTAGCCGTTTGTCCGGGACCCGCAGGGGTCAAATTTTTCAAAGACGCAGGATTTCCCCCGTTCCTAGTTAGTGTGGCTGAAAGGATCGATACGCCTGTTGAAACCGTGGTGCGAGATGCCCTGAAAGCATTTGAAAAACGAAGATCGATCATCATTCCTGGCAGTCCAATTAATTTCATTCTGGCAATGCTGCCCCGGTTTCTGCCGCAATCGATGATGGTTAATTTCTGGAAGCTGATATTAGGAACGAATGATGCTCGTTAAATAGAAATTGGACAACTGAAAAAATAAAATAAGACGTAGACAGAATGAGAACAGTGGGCAAGTGGCTCATCTGACTTGTGATAGCAGTGTGATATCAATGTGACAGCAAAGGAATGTCAAAACCCTTTTCTTCTAAAGAGAACTGCCTTAAAGAAAACCGTTATCTTCTTTTCTTTAAGCCATTTGATGTGCTCTCACAATTCACAGATGAGAAAGCGACGCATCGACTGACGCTAAAGCACTTTATTTCGGTTGCAGATGTTTATCCAGTGGGACGGCTCGATCGCGATAGCGAAGGGCTGCTGCTGTTAACTAATGATGGCGGCGTGCAGCACCAGCTCATAGACCCCAAGTTCTCTCATCCGCGCACCTATTGGGTTCAGGTTGAGCGAATTCCCGATGAGGCAGCTCTGCAAAAATTGCGATCGGGTGTGCGAATTCAGGACTACAAAACCCGTTCAGCCAAAGTTAGATTGCTGGAAGGCGAACCCGATCTTCCCCCGCGCGACCCACCGATTCGCTTTCGCAAAACCGTTCCGGCTGCCTGGATTGAAATGACGCTGACCGAAGGCAAAAATCGCCAGGTACGACGAATGACCGCAGCCGTTGGCTTTCCGACGCTGAGATTGGTGCGGGTGGCGATCGGTCAACTGCGGCTCCAGGGACTTCAGCCCGGAGAGTGGCGCGACCTAACAGCGCAGGAGCTTGAGCTAGCTTTCCGTCGGTAGCTGGCGATCTGTCTGGGGTTCAGGCTGTTTTTCCGGACTGTACCAGGGCAGAATTCGATCGCAAAAAAACAGCGTCCCGGCTGCGACGCAAATTGGAATTGCCAGCAGATTCACAAACGGGATGCTGACTAATCCTAAACAGACGATTGCAAAGCCCGCACTACCGGGGAGGCTGCGCCCAATGATGCCCAATTTCTGACGGAAAGAAGGACGCCGCCGCTCCACTGCAGAGTCGAGAAAATCTAGACAGACAATCGTGTCTGCTAGCGCAATTCCGCCGATCGTTGCAATTACCGTGCCGATGCCGGGGAAGAAATTGAGCAGGAACAGCGGCAAGCCAAAGGTGAGCATCAGGAATAGTTTATTCAGCTCGTAGCTCACGGCTCGCCCAATTTCGGTCAAAAAGCTCACATGCACCGTTCGGAGCTGCCCGGTCTTGAGAATTTCAATCTCCTCTGAAAGCTTGCCGTACCAGGGCGCACCCAGCAGCACGCCAAACTGGAGCAGCACAAAGCCAGTCAGCAGCAGCAAAATAATCGTCAGCAGCACCCGCAGCAAAATGACAAAGAGCTTTAGCGTCTCTCCTGGTACGGCACTGAGCCACTGCAGCAGCCAGTCAGGAAGCCGGACAGCGGGCAGGCTAATTTGCCAGTGGGGAAGCGGGGGAAATTGCCAGTTGGGCAGGGAAAAGGTCGGCAGCGAAATGGCGGGAAGCGGGATCTGGGGCAGGGAAAAGGTCGGTAATGAAATGTGAGGTAAGTCAGCGGTGAGGTCAGGTAACTGAATCGGCGGCAACTGCACGGACGGCAAATTGACGTGAGCGATCGATCCCCCAACCTGTTCTCCAACCTGGGAAAGCTGCGCCACCCATCCAGGAACGGCTGCAATCAGTGCATCGATCGCCCAATAGCCCGTAGAGAGCAGCGCCGCATACAGCGTTATCCCCAACACTAGATTAATAACGACCGGAATCACGATAAATCGCCGCAGCCGGGGCGTTTTGGCAAACAGCCAAACTGCTCGAAGTGGATAAGACGCGCCTGCGATCAAGCTTCCGGGTCCGCGTCCAATCGGTTGAACAGAAGGAAGAGGTTGAGAGTTGGTTTGCTGAGTCATTGTTTTGCGTTGCTCGGTTTTGCGGATCGCTCTATGGGTCTTTAATTTCTGTTTATTGATGTATGGCTTATTGATGTATGGCTTATTGATGTGCGTCAATGGGACTTAAAAGCATTGTGCTCTGGGCGACCGACGATCGCTTCTGAGACTGGTATCTTGAGCTTAAATCAGGTGAAAGATTGTTGATGCAGCCTCCGGGCTGCTTTTTATTTGGGTCGTCTCTTTGCTGCGACAGAAGAATTACCCAAAATCTAGCTCATAACGTCCCCCAAGAAACGCTGCATCTGTTCGCGATCGGGCAAAATGAATAGAGTACGAAAAGAAGGGAACGTTATGGGTAAGCCGCGTGTGCTCTCTGGAATTCAGCCCACAGGTGAACTGCACCTGGGCAACTACCTTGGCGCAATTCGCAACTGGGTCGAGATTCAGCAGGACTACGACAGCTTCCTGTTTATGGCTGATCTGCACGCCATCACGGTTCCCCATGATCCCGCTCAGCTTGCAGCCACGACATACAAAGTTGCAGCGATGTATCTGGCTTGCGGCATCAGCCTGGATCACGCCACGATTTTTGTTCAGTCTCACGTTCCTGCTCATACCGAGCTAGCCTGGCTGTTTAACTGCATCACGCCGCTCAACTGGCTGGATGATATGGTGCAGTTCAAAGAGAAAGCGATCAAGCAGGGCGAGAACGTCAGTGCAGGACTGTTGACCTATCCAGTTTTGCAGGCATCAGACATTTTGCTCTACGAGCCAGATAAAGTGCCTGTGGGTGAAGACCAGAAGCAGCACCTGGAGTTGACCCGCGATATTGCTGCCCGACTGAATTATCTGTACGGCAAAGAAGATCAGCCGATTCTCAAACTGCCCGACCCAATGATTCGCCGTGAAGGGGCACGGGTGATGAGCCTCACAGATGGCACTAAGAAAATGTCCAAATCTGATCCCTCTGAGGCTAGCCGCATTAATTTGCTTGATCCCCCGGATGAAATTCAGCGCAAAGTTAAACGCTGCAAAACCGATTCCATTCGCGGACTCACGTTTGATGATGCCGATCGCCCGGAGTGCCACAACCTGCTATCGCTTTACATGATCCTTTCGGGACAAACCAAAGAAGCCGTTGCTGCCGAGTGTGCCGATATGGGCTGGGGACAGTTTAAGCCGCTGCTGACCGACACCCTGATCAATGCCCTTCAGCCAATCCAGGACAAATATCACGCCATCATGAACGAGAAAGGCTATCTGGAATCAGTGCTGCGGCAGGGACGAGAAAAGGCAGAGTCGATCGCCAATGGGACGCTAGCAAAAGTCAAAGACGCACTGGGATACTCTAAGGCACTCTGAGCCGCTTTGAAAGCAAGCATCTGAGATACAAAAACCTCACAGCAAAAGGCTGTCTCCCTCCGGCGCAAAAATCAGGTCGTAGTCAAACGCAAGCGAGTTGGGATGGCGAATAATGCCAAAGCCAAACTGAGAAGTGCGATCGGCGGTAAAAGTGGCAATCACCAGTTCAAGCAGCTTCTTTTCCGGAATGTTGGGCTGCTGCACAAAGTAGCTGCGTTTGGCAAAAAACACTCCCTCGTCCTTTGGCACAATGATGCCGTTGATCCGGTGGGCGTGCTGAATCGGCTTGATCAGATTTTGAATAAATTCTTCCTGGTTGCGCTGGAGTCGATACAGTCGCTCATGCTGACACCAGCTCATTTGAAACATCATTTTCAGCAGTTCAAATCCCAGGATGTAGCTAAAGACGTGATTGCCTTCTTCGCTGCTCAACACAAGTTTCAGCGCCGACTGTAAATAGAGATCGGGCTGTCTTCGCGTGTCCTGTGCCGAGTGAATATAAAACTGGCGAATGTAAGTGCGTAATACCGCTTCTGAAAGGTCAGTCTCAATCCGAAAGTCGCGCAGATATTGCTTAACGCGCTGCCGCATCTCCTGGTCTTCCAGCTTTTTCGACACGACGCCATCGGCAGTGTAGTCATCTAAAAATTCTGCCTGTGCTTCAGAAGATGCAGCGCAAATGAGATGACAGAGCGAGAGAACATAGCGTCGCTGCTGCCAGGGCAGACTTTCCACCCAATTTCGCGCGGGAGTCGGCAGTTTGCTGAGAATGGCATCATTAAAGCCAATTCCTTGAGGGGGCGCACCAGCCTGCTGGATAGACTGAGACTCATCCGATTCCAGGGGATCAGGGGTGAATTGCGATCGTAACGGGTTCATGAGCGCTCAGTCCGGGTGAAGACCACCGCTAGAGTGCCCGCATGATTTTTGCAGCTCACTCCGCAAAATCACCAGTTTTCATTCCCTGACTTCATTCAGCCCTTGCGGTTTGCCCCACGTTTTGCCCAGTGTTGCTTGATGTCTTGAATTGAGAAAATTGCCTGAAAGTCAAGCCGCTGCTGCTGATAGAGTTCCGCGCCGCCCTGATGGCGATCGACCAGCGAAATTACCTGTGTGACTTGATAACCCGCCTGACGGAGGCGATCGACGGCTTTGAGAGCAGATTGTCCGGTGGTCACAACGTCTTCTAGCACCACCACAGGACTCCCTTCAGGCAGCGGCAACCCTTCGATATAGTCCTGGGTTCCGTGCCCTTTGGCTTCCTTGCGGATAATGAGCGGTGCGATCGATCGGCCGGCATAAGCGGCTGCCACACTGGTTGCAGACACGATCGGATCGGCTCCCAGCGTCAGCCCTGCAACAGCGATCGTCTCTGGTGGCAGCATCGACAGCACTACTCGACCTACCGCAACACCCCCTAAAGGATGCAGCGTCACCTGCTTACCGTTGATGTAGTAGTCGCTGTGTTGCCCGGAAGACAGCATAAAGTCGCCTTCGCGATAGGCAAACTCACAGAACAGATCCAGCAAATATTGTTTTAATTCGGGCAGGTCTGCCTGGGTGACGAGAGTAATAGCTTCGGGAGAGGCGATCGTCGATTCGCTCATCGCTGTGTTTGAAATGACTTGTGAACAGATTGCTTATCCACTGTCTCACAGAACTGTCTCACAGATTTGCCCTATCCATCTGCTTGCCCTTGTCCATCTGCTTGAGCGGATTGCCCCAGCACGACCTCGCAGTATTGTTTCAGGAGCATCAGCCGATCGTGAATTTGCTTTTGTCGCTGGCTGCTTGTTGCCGACTGGCGAGCTGCTTTGAGAAACACAATTTCTGTTGAAAGCAGGCGAAACTGCTTACTCATCTCGGTTTGAAGCGACTGGAGCTTTGCAGCGATCGACGGGTCAAGGGCATCCAGATCGAGCGGCAGGATCTGCTCCTGAAAAATGTGTTGCGCAGCTTCGAGTTCGCCTGCGGTCAGCCCGTCCGCTGCAATTGATAGGGTCAGGCGATCGATCGATTCTTGTAGCGCAAGGAAAGCTTGACGATATTGTTCGGTTAACATTCGGTTCTCTTACCTAAGTTAGAACGCTCTATCTTAAGGAGGAAGTGAAATGTGATGCAGCATGCACCCTTATAGGTTAAAGTAGTGTTAAGTTTCTCGATCGCTTCTTTATGGATTTACTCTTATCCTAAGATTATTCTGGGAGTAAGAGTACAAACTCCTTTCACGTTTTGACCTACCGTATCTGCTCAAAGTTAAGTTGCAGTGAATGGCTAAATCCTTAACTGTAATCCTGAGTAGGTTGATAGATTGACGGTAAGCGATTTAACATTTCTACTTAATCATTCTCGAAATCCTCGAACAGATTGTTGCTTTCAGCTCTTTTATTAAACTACTTCGCGGTTTGCCGATCGCGGTAAATCTCTCAGTAAGTTGGAGTAACCGTTGGAGCAATGTTCTGCTTCAGCTCCGTATCTTAGTTTCAAATTGGGTGTGATGGCGTAAAATGACGCAATCATCCACCCTTAGCCCCTTTATCCGCACTCAGGGCTTAACCTATGAATGTAGCCGCCGCCACGCTCCCCACCGATATCGACCTACCAAACTGGCTTGAGGATTGCTTGACCGAACGCCAATCCCCGCTTGTCTGTGCTGAGCCTGATCCCGCGCCCAGCGATATTTCTCTTGTCTGTCAGGCCTTTGAGTTTGCCTACTGCCTGCATCAGGGTCAGACCCGTGCCTCTGGTGAACCTTATATTGCGCATCCGGTCGCTGTCGCAGGACTACTTCGGGATCTGGGAGGCAGTGCGCCCATGATTGCGGCAGGCTTTTTGCACGACATTATTGAGGATACGGAGGTCACTGGAGAGGAGCTAGAACGGCGGTTTGGGGCAGAAGTGCGGCGGCTGGTTGAAGGGGTAACCAAGCTCTCCAAGTTCAATTTTTCTAGTAAGACGGAGCGGCAGGCAGAAAATTTTCGGCGAATGTTTCTGGCGATGGCGCAGGATATTCGTGTGATTGTGGTCAAGCTTGCCGATCGCCTGCACAATATGCGCACCCTGGAGCATCTGACCGACGATAAGCGGCGGCGCATTGCTTTAGAAACGCGAGAAATTTTTGCGCCGCTGGCAAATCGTTTGGGAATTGGGCGCTTTAAGTGGGAGCTAGAGGATCTTGCGTTTAAGTATCTGGAGCCGGAAGCATACCAGGAAATCAAGCAGCTCATTTCAGATAAGCGGGTCGATCGGGAAGCCCGGCTGGGGAAAGTGGTCGAGACTTTGCGGGAACGGCTGGCTCAGCTTGGTATTCACTCTTATGACATCAGCGGTCGCCCAAAGCATCTGTACGGCATTTATCAAAAGATGCAGCGACAGCAGAAAAGTTTTCAGGAAATCTACGACATTGCGGCAGTACGGGTGATCGTAGATACGAATGATGAATGTTATCGTGCTTTGGCAGTGGTGCATGATGCCTTTCGTCCGATCCCCGGTCGCTTTAAGGACTACATTGGCTTACCGAAACCGAACCGCTACCAATCGCTGCACACGGTCGTTATTGGCGTGACGGGAAGACCGATCGAAGTCCAGATTCGCACCCTGGAAATGCACCATGTTGCCGAATATGGAATTGCTGCTCACTGGAAATACAAGGAAGCGGGCAATAGCCATACGCGGCTTTCGACCGACGACGAAAAATTTACCTGGCTGCGGCAGCTTCTGGACTGGCAAAACGATCTGAAAGATGCTCAGGAATATCTGGAAAGCGTCAAAGACAATCTGTTTGCTGACGATGTCTATGTCTTTACTCCCACCGGAGATGTGGTGGCGCTGAGCCAGGGTGCCACACCCGTTGATTTTGCCTATCGAATTCATACCGAGGTGGGGAATCACTGTGCGGGAGCCAAGGTGAACGATCGCATGGTGACGCTGGATACGGTGCTGAAAAACGGCGATATTGTCGAGATCATCACGCAAAAGAACTCTCACCCCAGCCTCGACTGGCTTAATTTCGTGGTGACGCCGGGGGCACGCAACCGCATTTTGCAGTGGTATAAGCGATCGCATCGCGACGAAAATCTGCAGCGCGGGCGGGAAATGCTGGAGAAAGAAATGGGCAAACGCGGATTTGAAGCCCTGCTAAAATCTAGCCCGATGCAGGCAGCGGCAGAGCGCTGCAACTATCAATCGCCGGAAGATTTGCTGGCAGCGTTGGGCTATGGAGAAGTAACGCTCAACCTGGTACTGAACCGTTTGCGTGAGGCAATCAAAGCTACCCAGCCGATCGCTCCTGCCGCTCCCACCGAGGAAGTGAAGACGCTGCTGCTGCCGTCAAATTCCCCTGCCCCTGCCCCTGCACAACGCGGCAAAGACTCTCCGATCGCGGGGGTTGAAGGATTGCTGCACAGCCTGGCAAAATGCTGTAATCCCGTTCCGGGTGAGCCGATCATTGGCGTGGTGACGATGGGCAGTCGCGGTATCTCGATCCACCGCCAGGGCTGTAGCAACACGGAGTCGGTTCCGGGCGATCGGCTCATTCCGGTGAGCTGGAACCCCGTGGATGATAACCATGCCCGTCCACAAACCTATCCGGTTGAGATCGAAATTGACGTGATCGATCGTGTCGGCGTGCTGAAGGATATTCTCTCGCGCCTCAGCGATTACCGAATCAACGTTCGCAGTGCTCAGGTGAAAACGATTCCCGGACAAACCGCGAAGATCAATCTGGGAATCGATATTGTGGATCACTCGCAGCTAGAACGCACTTTCACGCAAATTCGCAAGATGAGCGATGTGATTAAGCTGCGCCGCATTAGTGAAGTGGCTGATTCGTGAAGCTGAAGCTGCCAAATCCATTGCTTAAGTTCCTGTTGCTTGCACTCGCGATCGCACCTGCCGCTTTTGAGGCACACTCATGCCTGTCCAGGCGATCACCCCATAGCCGATCGCCAAAGTGAGTGCTGTCAAAATGGTGTGAATCCTTAGCTTGCGCGTTTCTGCAATCATTTGATCGCGCTCTTGCTGCTGCTGAGTTTTGATTTGCTGAATGCCTTCCTGCTGCGCCTGGGTAAGTTCCTGCTCCAGCAATTTGGGGGTTTCCTGCACCCGCTGCACCAAATCGAGAAGCTGTTGAAGTTCGGTGCGCTGCTCAGGAGAAAACGGGCTTTGCGCGGAATCCTCAAGCTGTGCCTCAAGTTCCTGACGTTGGGCAGAGTCAGACAGCAAAAGATTAATTTGCTCGCGTCGTTCGGTTAGTTGCTCGTTCAACTGCTGTTCTGCCTGTTTTGCCTGCTCATTTATCTCACGGGTTGCGGCAGCACTGGCAAGCCGACTGCTGTTGAAGTAGAGGGGAATCAGCAGCGTAAACAAAAGGCTGTAGCACAGGGACAGAGTCAGAATTCCTGTTACCCATTGCGGTTGCCCAGATTTTTGCCCAAATTTTCTCTTGCCCGCAGAACGCCTCGAACTTTTGTTGCTCGAACTTTTGCTGCTCGAACTTTTGTTGCTCGAACTTTTGTTGCCCAAGCTCTTACTACCAGAGGGAGGATCGATCCACACACCGAATAGCACAAGCGTAAGCCCTATCAGCGGAACTGTGCCGCGCAAAACCCAATCTCGAATCAGCGTGGTCAGCCATGCCTGATCC
>Ga0224722_1000792_pt1 | contig 18136 bp, 15 predicted proteins | sample Balambano_FR1_Me_FD_161646 | JGI IMG/M metagenome (GOLD analysis project Ga0224722, IMG submission 161646) | Freshwater sediment microbial communities from Lake Towuti, South Sulawesi, Indonesia - Balambano_FR1_MetaG | ecosystem: Environmental > Aquatic > Freshwater > Lake > Sediment | place... | reverse complement strand
ACACAATACTGTATAACTTCGTCTCGACGTGTATCTTGTATGTCGATATCAATATCAGGCATGCTTATTCTGTCCGGGTTCAAAAAGCGTTCAAATAGTAGATCATAAGCTATCGGATCTAGTTCCGTAATTCTTAGCGCGTAAGCAATTATTGAACCTGCTGCGCTTCCCCTGCCTGGGCCGAAAACTATTCCTTGATCTTTGCCCCAATTCATAAAGTCGGCAATTATCAAAAAATAGCCGTTGAAACCCATCTGATCAATTACGCTCAATTCAAATTCTGCCCTTTGTAGAATATTTTTTTCTAGCAGTTTTTTTGCCTCATCAACCGACATATGTGCTGCTTTTTCTTCTAAAACATTGGCATATCTAACTACTAGTCCCCTAAAAACCAATTTGTCCAAATATTCCTTCTCGGTTATGTCGTCTGGCAAAGGGAATTCCGGTATTAAAATCTTGCCAAGATCAATCTCAACTTCACATCTTTTTGCAATTTCCTCTGTATTAGTTATTGCATCAGGCAGAACTTTCGACCACCTAGTTATAATTTCATTTGGATCTGCCAAATGTAGCTCAAAATCCTTTAAGCTCATCCTTGAATCTTCGTCAATAAAAGAACCTGTTTGAACGCACAATAAAATTTCATGTGCTTCTTGATCCTCTCTCATCAAGTAATGAGCATCAGAAGTTATTACCATTTTAATATCAAGCTCTTCTGAGAGTTTTATCAATTGGTTATTAACATTAGTTTGTTCTTGCCAATTATGAGGATGATCAGGATGACCATGATCTTGAAGTTCTAAATAGTAACGATCACCAAAAATACCTTTATACCAACCGGCTATTTTCTTTGCTTGATCGTACTGCCCCTGCCTTAGGGCATCCCCGACCTCACCACCTATACAACCCGACAGAGCAATTATCCCATCGTTAAATTTTTCAATCAAATTTCTGTCAATTCTTGGCCGGTAATAAAACCCTTCTAGATTGGCTATAGTGCTCAATCTCATTAAGTTTTTATAACCAATTTGGTTCATTGCCAATAAAGTAAGATGGTAATTCTGTTTGTCCTTTACAGGCTCTTTATCTAAGTGGGTTCTGGCGGCCACATATGTTTCCATGCCTATTATTGGTTTGATTTCTTGGGCACGCGCTTCTTTATAAAACTCGATTACACCAGACATTGTTCCGTGGTCGGTAATAGCAATAGCTTCCATCTGTAATTCAGCTGCCCTAGAAACCATAGGTTTAACTTTTTGTAACCCATCAAGCAAACTATAGTGAGTGTGGTTGTGCAAATGCACAAAATTGCTTGGCTTTAAGCCGATTTTATCAGACATATATTAACTACAATTATATCCCAGCAGTAGATGGTTTGTCTGTCGTTAAAATTAACTAAAAGTTATTTATTTATAATTTACCTAAAAATGCTTAGACGTGTTGTCGGTTATTTCTTTATAAATTTTTGTAAAGCCTTTTGGGCTTCTTCTGCTTTTTTCTTTGCCATGTTGAAATCTGGATCATTACCGTCTTTAGCAGCTTTTGTCTTTGTAATTAGATCATCTAGAGCTTCTTTAGCAGTTTCTAGAGCCTGTTTAAGCGCTTCGCTTGCTTTGCTACTAGCATCTTTAGCAGTAATTTCAACTTTATCGATAACGGCTCTAAGCTCTGCCTGTAAAACTTTTGATTCTTCTAATAATCTATTTCTTGCATTTGCTGCCGCGTCTTTAATGTCTTCTCTTGTTTCTTTGCCGCTTTTTGGCGCAAACAATATACCTGTTATAACTCCAGCTACTGCACCAATAGCCGCGCCTAAAGCTAAGCCTTTACTTCTTTCTTTTGACATAATAATTATTCTCCCTTCTTAAATATCTTCGCTACTTGGGCTAATGCTGAACCAACAACCGACACGTCGCCTATTGTTTTGAGTTTAGCTGTAAACTCTTGCACATCTTCAACAGTCTGTTCAACTATTTCAGTGGTTTTATTTACTTTTTTTAAAAACTTAATTACTAAAATCCCACACACAATAGAAACAACCAAAAATATAAACAGCGTAATACTTAATATTATTACTAGGTAGTCATAAGAATCCATAGACCAATTATATACTATTTATCTAATTTACGTCTCAAAAACTCTTCCAGAGATTGACCATATTTTTCGTCATTTAAGGCAAGAGTTACTAGTGTTCTGAGGTATGCGCTAGGATTTCCGGTGTCGTGATAATCTCCGTCAATCTTTAATGCGTAAACTTCGTCAACTCTCGCCAGTTCTTCTACGGCATCTGTGATTCTGATTTCACCATCATCACCGATAATTTCTCTTTCAAGAATTGGTATTACATTGGGCGTAAGCAGATACCCACTACCGCTAGCCAGATTGGACGGCGCTTGGTCTATCGAAGGTTTCTCGACTAAACGGTTCACCTTCAAGGTATGATCATCAATTCGAGCAGAAAAATCAACAATTCCATAGCTAGATATTTCGTCGTCTTCTACTTCTCTGACAGCTAGTACTGATTTTCCTGTCTTTTCATAGCTTTCAAGTAATTGCGAAGCTGTAGATTTATCTCCAGAGAAAAAATCGTCGGCAAAGAAAAAGAAAAAGGGCTCATTACCAATCATGTGTGCGGCGTTCAAGATCGGCCGACCATTACCCCTGGGCTCGCCTTTTTGTCTAATATAAATAAAATTTGCCATTTCGGCTATGCCCGATAACATATTGGCAATTTCTGACTTGCCCTTTTTGTTTAGCTCGGCTTCCAACTCTAAGCTTCTATCAAAGTGATCTTCAATTGCACGTTTTGTTGGGCCCGTCACTATAATAATATCTTCTACGCCTGCCTCAACCAGCCCTTCGACAACCAACTGGATAACCGGTTTATCAATGATCGGCAACATTTCTTTTGGCATTGCTTTTGTCTGGGGTAAGAACCTAGTTCCCATGCCAGCCGCAGCTATTACTGCTTTTCTTACTTTTGCCATTTGCTTTTACCTCTCTATGTTTACAACTTCAGAATATCACGAATTAATTTCTGAACTAAACTAGGGTTCGCTTGGCCCTTTGATTCCTTCATGACTTGACCAACTAAAAAGCCTGTGACTTTTTGTTCTCCATTTTTCAAGTCCGCAACTGCATTAGGATTGTCGCTCAAAACTTTTACAACTATGGATTCAAGCTGTGTACTATCAGATATTTGAATAAGGTTTTGCGATATTGCAATTTCTTCCGGATCATCTCCATCCTCTAGCATATCAAGTAGTGCCTTTGCATTAGTTGAGCTAAGTTTATCTTTATTAATCAACTCATAAACTGATTTGTACTGTTGCAAAGTTGGTCTATGTTTTAATTCGCCCTGCCAGTCTTCGGAGCCCACTAAATTATTGATTATATATTTTGCGGTAAAGGCAGCAAGATCTTTTTCCGGCAAGCATGATTTAACCAAATCTACAAGATTGTCTTCTTCGGTGCTTACTGAAAGTAGAGTTTCGATCCCAGACTTGTCTAAACCAATGCCCTCTAAAACTTTTCTATATTCTGTGTGAGAAATTTGAAGATTAGATTCGACATTAGAAATATATTCATCATCTAAAACGACTGGTGGTATATCAGGATCAGGAAAATAACGATAATCGTGCGCATCTTCTTTTGATCTCTGGGAAAAAGTTTGTTGTTTATCATCTAACCAGCCCCTGGTTTCTTGAACAACCTGTTCGCCAGCTTCTAACAATTTTATCTGACGGGTGATCTCGTAATCAACTGCTCGTTCAACACTACGAAAACTATTTAAATTCTTAGTTTCTGTTCTTGTCCCAAGTTTATTTATATCTTTGCTGACACTAACATTTACATCAAAGCGCATGTTTCCATGATACAAATCCACATCTGAAACCCCAGCATACTTCATGCTTAGCCACAATTCCTTTGCATATGCTTTAGCTTCTGCTGAGCTATGAATTTCTGGCTCCGAAACTATTTCAAGCAAAGGTGTTCCAGCTCTGTTTAAATCCACGAGTGAATAATCTGCCCCGGCCGGATGAGTTGATTTACCTGCATCTTCTTCTAAATGAGCGCGTGTAATGTTTATTATCCGCTCACTACCGTCATCTATATGAATAGATATTTTACCGTCCAAAATTATCGGTTCTTCATATTGACTAATCTGATAACCTTTCGGAAGATCTGGATAGAAGTAATGTTTGCGGTCAAATTTACTGAACTTTTGTGGCTTTGTTCCTAGTGCAAATGCAGCTTTTGAAGCTAAAAACACCGCTTCTTTATTCAGAACAGGTAATGCGCCCGGCAGACCAAAACAAACATGACTAATAAGCGTATTAGGTTCAGCATCAATCGCTTCGTTACTTACAGACGTAAAAAGTTTTGTTTTGGTTTTAAGCTGAACATGACACTCAATACCAATTGTTGGGTAGTAATCCTTCACTTTATACTTTTCGCTTAGTGGCATTTCAAATTGCCCCCAAATCTCTCAGCGCTTGCCTGTAGGCAACCAAACTACCCTTAACATCATCTTCTTTTAACTTAGCTGACTCAGTCTGAAGCAGATGATTGGCCAGCTTGTGAGCTTTCCAGACAGCGTCATTAACCGTAAAATCTTTTTGAGCCTCGACCATACGCTCGCCCATAGATTTACCCGATTTGCGTCGTTTTTTTAACACTTCATCTAGTAGCTTGTCGGCTTCAATAATTGCATTAGGCCACGTCTCTTTATTTGCACATAGCTTCTGGATATCACGCCATTTTTTTGTATAATGAACAGTTTTTATTCTTTTGGGTAACTTTCTGAGAACAAAGAACCCAAATCCAATTAGTGCAATTAAACCACCCACTAACGCAACCATCGATTCAGGGCTCACTTAGTTAACTCCAGTTCTAAAGATTTAGAAATAGCAAGCAGTGCTCTGTCGTTTTTCTGCTTAGTCATGATTTGAAAGCCAACGGGCATGCCGTTTGCTTTACCGCAAGGAATACTAATTGCAGGAATACCGACTAAATTTGCCGCGACTGTCATTACATCCATTAAATACATCTGCAATGGATCATTAACAAGCTCACCTATTTTAAATGCAGTAGTTGGAGCAACTGGTCCGACCAAAAAATCTACAGACCCAAAAGCTTCATTAAATTCATTTATTAACTTCGTGCGTACTGTTTGAGCTTTTTTATAATAAGCATCATAATAACCAGAACTCAAAACATGCGTTCCAATCATTATTCTTCTCTTTGCTTCTGCTCCAAAGCCTTTTGATCTGCTCAGTTCATATGACTCATCAAGGTTGCGGGCTGTTGAGTCCGAATATTGATACCTTTGACCATCATGTCTAGATAAATTGCTAGATAATTCGGCGGGCACAATTACGTAATATACTGCGAGAGCCAATGGTAGTGAGGGGATTTTTATATCAACGATATCGGCACCTTTAGCTCTTAGGATTTCTATTGTTTTTTCTACTTCTGATCTAACAGTTGAATCAAGACCCTCAGTAAAGTATTCGGATATTACTCCTATTTTCTTTCCGCTCAATCCCAAATCTAAAATGCTATAAGCTTCTTTGTCTCTTTCTACAGAAGTGCTGTCAAGCGGATCTTTGCCGGACATGACATCCAAAACAATAGAACAATCATCTATATTATTAGTAATCGGGCCTAATACATCTGTACTGCTTGCCATAGCCACAACACCGCTTCTTGAGACTAGTCCGTAAGTTGGCTTCAACCCCACCACGCCGCAGTAACTTGCTGGCTGTCTAATCGAACCTCCTGTGTCGGTACCCAAAGCAAACGGCACCATACCCAAAGCAACAGACGCAGCTGATCCACCGCTACTTCCACCAGCAACTTTCGTAGAGTCAAAAGGGTTTTTCGTTACACCAAAATCACTATTTTCTGTTGAGCCACCATGAGCAAAAGCGTCCATATTTGCTTTAGCAACACATATTGCGCCTTCTGCTTCTAATCTTTCTACCGCTGTTGATTGATAAGGGGCGCTGAAGCCCTTAAGCATATTACTTGAGGCTGTGGTTTCTGAGCCAAAAACCAAATAGTTATCCTTAGCTATAAATGTTACACCCGCTAATCTGCCAGGATTTTTGCCTTGCTTAACTAGACTATCTATATAGTCTGCTCTTTCAAGCGCTCTTTCTTTGCAAACAGAAACTACTGCATTATAATCTGGATTTTTTTCTTCAATTATTTGCAGTGACTTTTCAACATTTTGCCGAGCTGTCGTAACGCCGTCGCAAGCTTGACCTACAATATCTGATATATTTGGCCAAGACATTTAAATCATCCTCTTAACTTTTATGTATCGATCTTGTTTACTAGGAGTAAGTGACAGCAATTTGCCTGCGTCTGTAGGTTGTTTTTGGACAACATCTTCTCTAAACACATTTTGCAAACCGGTGACTTGATAAGTCGGTTCTAGCCCGCTAACATCTATGTTATCTAACATGTCAATATAGTCTAATATGACACTCAGTTCAGATTGGTATTTACTAACTTCTTCATCGTCAATCTTTAAGCGCGCAAGACGCGCTAAAGAAACTATCTGTTCACGAGTTAATTTATTTGCCATGTTGAATATAAGTATAGCGGAGTATCTCTAGCGCTTGCAAAGACTTTTTAGGACTTTAAGGCGCACTCGCCAAACAGTATTTAAGATTTTCTAGTCTGGTGGAAAACTACCGCGAAGCTAATTAGCATCATACCCACAAACAATGAAAGAATCTGATTTGATCCAGTTGATTGAAGTGTGGTCGTAGAAGCTCCCAATACAGCTCCGTTTTTTGGATTTGGATCACAGTCTGGTGATGACGGTGGATAAGCAGTATCGCTCGAGCTAGTTGGGTTTACTTCAATGGTAACATTGGCATTAGGCCTTAGGTTTCCACCGAAATCTAACGGGTCTAGCGTCCAAATTCCGTTCACTAATACCCATCCCGGCCAGTCTGGATTAACAGCGGAATCATTAGCTCCCGGCCACAAAACAGTTTTACTATAACTATTAGTATCTGAGTCATACTCTAGATCTGAGACATTGTATTCAGTTGAAGAGACCAACGTTCCTGCAGGCGTTGATGCGTTATTATCCGTAACAGTCAACCAATTGAGTACGACTTTTGTGATCGCAAAGTTCGGTAGCACATTGAACCTAAGATAAGGAAAATTATTTCTACATATCGATTCTATTGTTGTTTCAATCATATTTTCTGAATTTCCTATGTAGCAATATCGTATGTCACCCGGGCTTAACCATACTTCCACTCCAGTCATGTCTTGCTCGTCGTCTGATGAATAATCTTGTTGAGTTACAAACAGTTGATTAAATGAAAGCTCAGGTAATTCTTCCCATAATGGATCGCAGTAAATTCCAGTTTGTTGCCAGCCATCTTTCAGTATTTCGTCTAGGAGGTAGCTATCAGAGCGCAGATCAGTAAACGTCGTCATGCCGTCTTGATCTGTAACTTGAGTTAATGATATTGTAGTATCTTCACACTCCCACTCCTCAGCGTAATCTCCGTTTAGATATGTCACTTTGCTGTCAATTAAGTCGTCGCCGTAATCTTCATATTCACAACTCTCACCACCGTTAAGTGTTATTTCCCAGTCTGGCAGTGTCGGCTCATCCTTGTCCCAAACCCCGTCTTGATCTAGATCGTTGAATTTAGTCACGATAATTTCGCCAGATTTTTCAGTATTAGTTATATAGCAGTGTTTTTCCTCGCCAACATTTATATAAACTTCTGCGCAGCCTTCATAAGTTGTATTCCAGCCGTAAGCTTCATTTTCATAAACAGAGTAATATCCGGCATCAACTTTTACATGATTTAAGCCGTTATAGTTAAAGTTCTGCCAATCACCTTCGTTTATTCTGAACTGAAAATCACTCGGCGACATATCCCCGCTTTTATTTATCACTTGTTTGTGAACAATCAATTTTCCTGGGCGGTCATTGTTTTTTACATAACAATCATAAACTTCACCCGCTACAGCCTCGATGTCACAGTCTTTGTAGCTTGCTTTATAGCCACTGTTATCAACTTCTTCGATTAAATAGTCACCAGGAGTAACGCTAAATTCAACGTATTTTCCTTCTTCAGCAAAATGTTGTTGATTTTCTGAATTTACAGTAAAGCTAAACTGTTCAGCGTTTAATTTTCCGCCGTTACTGTTTTTGACTTTTTTATGAACTCTGATGATTGGATCTTTTTCGACGTTCCAAGCTACGCAGTAATATGTCTTGCCGTACTTTGGATTATCTATAAAATCATAATTATCATAATTTAGTACGTCTTTGTTGCAATATAGTTCCGCAGAAACACTATCTGTATTATTACCCGCTGTATTGTAAGTAAATCCAATATAGCCATTTTTTAACTGTTCTCTAATCCAAATACGATTAACATTGGATAGATCATCAAAAGTTGTTGTAGTTTGACCGTTTTCGTCGGTCGGTCCGAACGCTGTCCACCCAGCACCGCCAACTTCTACATTGTCTCCAGGATTAGGAGTGTTGTTGAAGGCATACTCGAAATACCAACCTTGCGTTAGTTTACAGCCAGAGTTGTTGGTAACCCAATCAATCGCAGTCATTGAAGTTATGTTTGGTCCACCTGATCCCCAATTAGGCAATGAACTCTCTTTATCACAAACAATTTTAGTAGCATTTATGGTCGTTGGCGCGTTATCATTATTAGTTATTTCACATGTAACATCATCGCCACTATATAGTTTTGTTGTGACAGATAAACCACTACCAACAGCGCCGTTTGAGCAAGACCAGGTTCCCTCGCTGTAGCCTTGCTTGTCTTCTTCGCTAATTACTATGCTTTCATCGCTAGGCAAAAACCTTGAAGAAGTTTCGTAGACTTTAGTACTACCATTTTGTGACACCGGATTTCCGAATACCGGGTCTGAAAAACCACTAATTTGAATCCCGAAATCATCTGCATCATAAGTTCCGTTGTTGTCATTAATAACGATTTTTCTTATTTTTAAAGTTGCTTCTTCAATTTTTTGTTTGCAGTTATTGTCATTAGAACTGGCTGTTCCTAAATATTTGTTTGGTCCAGGAGTCGTAGATACACTTACTCCAGCTGCTCCGTCTGTAGTGTTTATGAATTTTATTTCGTCTTTATTTATACTGCCGGCCATAGACAAAAAGTTTGTAGCAAAATTTACTGACGCAGGAGAGCTTAGGTCGGAGTTTGTTGAATCGTATTTAAATCTCCAGATATGATCGCCGGACAAGACAGATACCTCTACTTCTGAAGTTCCGTTCCAGACCAAAGCTTTGCCATTAAAATTCGCTTTACATATGTAGGTAATACCTACGTAAGGTAGAGCGGGCGTTTCAACTTGCTTTCTGGTATTAATAAACTTACATACAATTTTATCTCCCGGCTCTATTTTATTTTCTGGAATAGTCATAGATCTAACCGTGGCATTATTGCTTGTACCGCTACCGATTAGAACATCATTTTGATTTGTGCACTCAATTGAGGTTGTGTAATCTGCAAGCGAAACAGAAGAAGTACCGGCCTTTTCTCGAATATTAAAGCTTACATCATGAGCTATTTCAATCTCTCCAGATGTAGCCCCATTACCACCGTTATCGACTACTCTGTTTGCTACAAGGTCACCGTTTAGGAAAAGATCAAAAACACCACTGTCGTTTGAAGGATTTAAAACTTTCTTGATCTCTACAGTAGTCTTTTTGTTATCGTAACAAACGATCACGTGACTTATTTCTTTATCTTCAGGTGCTACTAGGTTTACCCAAGGTGCTGAAGAATATTCTATGTTTGGGTTGTCTACGCTAGCCCCACTTCCGGCTTTAACTACTACTTTTGTGATTGTATTACTTCCAAGCTCGCTAACAGAAACAGACTTCAAACTATCGCTGAAATCAACAAGTATTTGACTATCTGTCGTATCTCCGTCATCAATCTCTACTTTAAATCCGCCGTCATAATTCGCGCACCAGTACGGATAATCATTAATGTTGTCGTTGTTTACAGCGCCTACAGCCTTAGGGGCCGCTAGCGCATAAAACGGCGTTAACTGAGCCGTTAACAACACTAAAGACGCTGCTAAGTAACTTAGTTTGTTTGTTATTTTCCTCAACATAATGAATGCTCCTATGGTTAAAAAGAACGTCGCCTTAGCTCTTTTTAAATTAGTTAATAACTCCTCTATAATAATTATCTCACCAATGTCAAGCATTACAAGTTTAGTGTTCGAATATATTCCTTATTAAATTTACTATTCTCAGAGCTTGTCTTTAATCTCTTGAATTACGTCTCTAAGTTCTGCGGCCTTTTCAAATTCCAAATTTGCACTTGCAAGATGCATCTGTCGCTCTAAATCTCTTATCAAATTAGAATATTCATCTTTTGGTATTTTCTTAAGATCAATATGTTTTTTCTTGTCTGAGATAGATTCCTCTTTACTCATACGCTCAGCAATAATCTTTTGAATTCCCGTTGGAGTTATATTGTATTTTTTATTATATGCTTCTTGAAGCTTTCTACGGCGATTAGTCTCGTTTATTGCCAAATCTAAGCTTTTCGTAATTACATCTGCATACAAAATTACTCTACCTTCTTCGTGGCGGGCTGCTCTACCAATAGTCTGAATAAGTGCTTGTTGACTGCGCAAAAATCCTTCTTTGTCGGCATCCAAAATTGCAACCAAACTTACTTCTGGCAAATCTAGACCCTCTCGCAGTAAGTTTATGCCCACCAAAACATCATAAACACCCATCCGCAAATCACGTAATATATCAGTTCGATCCAGCGTGTCTACTTCACTATGCAAATACGCGACCTTTATTCCTAGTTCTTTTAAGTATTCAGCAAGATCTTCACTCATCCTTTTGGTTAGTGTAGTTACCAGTACTCTTTGTTGCTTATCGACCGTTTTACGAATCTCCGTAATCAGGTCATCGACCTGGTGTTCTATCGGCCTAACTTCTAACAGTGGATCAAGCAAGCCTGTAGGTCTTATTACTTGTTGTGCTGGGGGTGGTGTGCGCGAAAGCTCATATTCTGACGGTGTTGCGCTAACATAAACAGCCTGGTTAATATGCTTCTCAAACTCAATAAACTTCAAAGGCCTATTGTCTAATGCGCTTGGTAAGCGAAATCCATAGTCAACTAATACTTCTTTCCTAGCTCTATCGCCGTTATACATGCCTCTGATCTGAGGGACAGTCATGTGCGATTCATCGATAAAAAGCAAAAAATCATCAGAATAGTAATCTAATAAAGTCGCGGGCTGTTCGCCGGCCTCTCTGTCTGTTAGATATCTACTGTAGTTTTCGATTCCTTTAACAAAGCCGGTTTGCTCAAGCATTTCTATATCAAAATTAGTTCTTTGCTTGAGTCTTTGGGCTTCGAGTAGCTTGCCTTGTTGTTCAAACTCAGAAACCGTTTGCTTTAGTTCGTTTTCTATTTTCACTAATGCTCCTTTTAGTTTTTCTTGCGGTGTAACGTAATGAGAGCTTGGAAAAATCGTAATCTGTTCTGGCTTGGACAGAATTTCACCGGTTAACGAATCCATTTTAGTTATTGAATCTACAACATCACCGAAAAATTCAATTCTATATGCTACTTCTTCTGCCGCCGGGAAAACATCAATTACATCGCCTCTAACTCTGAAGGTACCCCTGTGAAAATCTATATCATTTCTCTGGTATTGAATATCGGTTAATTGTCTAATTAGTTTGTCTCTAACTCTGCGTTCGTTCTTGGTTATTTTTAGAGATAGATCAGAATAGTCAGAAGGACTACCTATGCCGTAAATACAGGACACACTGGCAATTATTATTACGTCTTTTCTAGTAAGCAAAGAGTCAGTTGCCGCATGTCTCATGCGATCAATTTCTTCGTTTATGTCGCTGTCTTTCTCGATGTATGTATCTGATCTAGGCACATATGCTTCGGGCTGATAGTAGTCAAAATAACTCACAAAATAATGAACTGCATTATCAGGAAAGAAATTTTTAAACTCTTCATATAGTTGAGCAGCCAATGTTTTATTGTGACAAATTACCAGCGTTGGTCTCTGAGTCCGTTCTATAACATTAGCCATAGTAAAAGTTTTACCAGAGCCGGTCACACCAAGTAGTGTTTGCTCTTTTTCACCAGCTTCTATTCCTGCAACTAGTTGAGCAATTGCGCTAGGCTGATCACCAGTTGGCTTATAATCGCTTTTTAGTTTAAACTTCATTTTTTAGTAGTGTCAATCCGCCATTTCTGAAAAGCTAAAACAGCCCAGCATACGGCAATAAGAGAGGCTGTTACTGCAGAAAACCAGAGTTTTAATGTCATAAGAGTGAAGGTGATTATACTCACAATAATCATATTTATAAATGACGTCTTAAAAGCAGGTTTATCTTTCCCAAAAATTGAGGGTAGCATCGCAGGCACTGCAGCCAACTGACAAAGAGCTATAACTGTATCTTGCCACATATCGAATTAGTATGAAGTATATGGTATTAAGTATCAAGTATACCAGCTACCAGCTACTAACTAATAGCGTCTAAAGTCTATTGACTTGTTCAGCCCATGCGCTTAGAAGAATTACTACCTTTTAGAAAGCCATGTTTGCCAGCCAGAGGTTCGCATATGCTTGCTTTTACTAGCCACTCCTCGTGCAGTTTACTTAATTCTATGTCTTTGTTTTTTTCATCTAATATTGCAACGATTTTTTTAACCAAATTATCAGGGTCAGTATCAAAAACAACTAAACTGCCTGCCGGCTCCTCTAGTTTTTCTAGTAGAGCTGGTATCTCATCGGCCAGACCGCCAGAACCCAACAATACACCACAAGGCATATGAGCTTCAAGCGCGGTAGTAAATTCATGCAGAGATCCCATGCGACCGCCAACTGTAATTACAGCGTCGCTACTCTGCACCAAATGTATATCCCTGCCAATATAGTGCATGCCTGTGAAATTTATATAGTCATAGAAACCAATCGGAAGTCTGTACTTTCTTGTATGTTCGCGCAGGCTTGCTGCCGGACTGAAGCCTATGCTCATGCCTTCAGCGTCCTTGGCGCCTTTAGCAGCATAGAGCGGTAACCCGACAGTAGCACCGGTCGTCAAAATATGACCACTTTTTGCGATCGCTATACCTAATTCATAGGCAATTCCACAAGATTCATCTACTGAATTACCGGCTGCTGCCCCTGAAATACAGATTGAGTGCTTCATTTATTTGTTTTTACCATAATCACAAGCATTATATCACGCAGCATAATTTATTGACCGATCGTCATCTGCGAAATAATTGACTGTTCAAATACTTCCTGTTTCATATACCTTAACTGAAGTTCGTTCCAAATACTGGCTTGCATATGATTAACTAGTTGACTCTCAAATGGTTTTTGCATAACTAAACTGGCTGCCACATCAATCAAATGAAAGGAAATGGGCTTTACCGCATTTGGCACACCCAAATAATGAGAATTAACCCAGAAATCCAAATCAGTACAAATACTAGCAAGTTTTGTTTCTGTACTTTCCCATTTAAGATCACCGATAATTAGTTCGTATTCTGGCATATACTTTTTGGTCTGCGTAGCTAATAGCTGATAAACAGCCAGCCAGTCGGGTCGCAAACCATAAATTGGTTTTATCTCTTCTAAAGTGCGAGCAGAGATATCAAACATTAAATTTTCGTAGCCCCTAGAAAGTGCTTTAGTCCTATACGGTAGCGATTCTACGACAAGCCCTTGCGCGGCCTGAAAAACTAAAGCTGAAGTCAACAAAACTGAACCCTTTGACTGTAGCGGCACCATCGGTATTAACAAAACTGCACCGATTTCAGGCACTGGATATACCACCTGTTCAAAGTCCAGTTTATTAATTTTTTCCGACCAACCTATAGGTAGCGACAAAATAACGACAGACGATTCGGCCACATCACCAGTCTGAACTCTTTTAAGCCTTGCCAAGATCTGAGCGTTCCATGTCTTGTCCTCAAGTTTTTTTGCCAGTGCATATATAATCAAGGGGTTTTCTCTTTTTAGCACCGAATCTATAGATCTTAGTTTAAGAATCTTTAATGTTTTTTTGGGTGGTACGGCTTTTAATATCTTTTTTACTGCGACTGGTTGCAAGGCCACTACTATCTCTTTTTTCATAAGTCTAGTTGCCGTTTCAGAAATTCGGCTGCAAGCGGTTAGAGCTTTTGTATTTGCATCAATCCCAAACACGGTACGCAGGGAAGCATCATCTTTCTCTGCTTTTGATAAAAGACCGTAGTAGAGTTCTTTGGTCGTGGTATCTATTGGATCTAAATTAAGCGATCTGGCTTTTTGACGAGATTCTGTAATTATTTCTGCGCTCAAGCCAACATCAACTCCAGGCTGTAAACACATATGCTCAAGTCGGGATATTAGCCTATCCAATTGACGTCTGTCGGTATCTAATAGTTCAGCTATAAGCTTCGACATTACATTTCAGTTGGATGATAATTTTTTGGTGCGTTACGCAAGTAGTAATCAATCTGATCTTCGCTTAATAAACCTTCTTGAGCACCTACATGCTGAACAACGCTCATGGAGTTTATAGGTGCCCACAATAGAGCACTCGGCACATCAGCACCCTTCATTATTGCCGCGGTAAAAGTCGAAGCAAAGCTATCTCCTGCACCAGTTCTGTCTACTGGTGGTGCGGGATCTGGATATAGCGGCATACTCCATCTTTTGTTGCCGTCTGATGCATAAGCACCATTAGGCCCATCAGTTATAAGCGCAATTTTTATGCCTGTTTCGTGCATTTTGTTCAACAAATCATGAATATCTTCATGATTACCGCCAAACACATCAGTTGCTTCTTCGCGGTTTAGTGCAACAATTTCAGCTCGCCTGTAAAGTCTTGACAGCCTTTCCACTCCGGCCTGCATCTGAAAAGTGCCTGGCTGAAAAGCTAATTTAACATCTGGGTTTTCATCCAACCAATCAGCCATTTCATCATGGTATGGCAGAGCGTTATCAGATATGGAGCTAAAATATATCCACTTCGGGATGTCGTTTGGTCTGAATCTTGGCCACTCATAATCATACTCTTCGTGCTTTATGAAAATTGTTCTTTCGGCTTCGTATTGAAGTACGTAGTGGTAGTTGCTTAGTTTGTCGGTATTTTCATGAACGAATCGAGTATCTACTTTGTTGTGCTTCAGTGCTCTTATTATCTCTTCACCTCTTTTGTCGCCACCTATATTGGATATTAAACCGCTTTTTAGGCCTAATCTAGCAAAGGCTACGGCTGCATTTGGAGCATTTCCAACGCCGGCGATTACTTGCGCTTTTTCATAAGGTATCTTGGTACCAAGAGGCACGTTTAATATTGGACCTTTATCAGTTTGCTCTATGTATTCGTATTTTTCTATCAAGTCTATAAAGTCGTCTATAACAACATCTCCTACGCTTAGAACATCCAGTTTCGCTGATTTATCTGTCATATTGTTTTGTTAAACCCTTGCCTTCCCCGAGCTATTAAATAATGCAATCTTTGACTCAACTACTTCTTGAACAGCACCGATGACTTCGTCCATCAGCTTTACTACGGCATACTCAGTCTTGTTTTCTGCTAATACTTTCTCCAGAGTATCTCTGTAGGCTTTGCGCATATCGCTGTTTATATTTATCTTTTGAACGCCCACCTTAACTGCTTCTTCGAAGTAATGCCCCGGCGTGCCACTACCACCGTGAAGACTTATATTACAATCAAGCACCTCGCGGATGTGTTCAAGTAGCTTTATGTCTAATACTTTTGGCACGGGGTAACTTCCGTGCAAATTTCCGATAGCAGCTGCAAACGTATCTATTCCGGTCGCTTCAACAAAAGCCCGAGCAGTGTCAGGGTTTGAAAATGTTTTCTTGATCTCTTCAAAGTCAAATGCTTCTTTGTGTACATTACTACTGCCACCAAAATAGTGCGGCTCAGACTCGACTATTGCGCCGGTAAATCTTGCATATTCAACTACTTCTCTTGTGGCATCGATAATTTCATCGTCGCTGGCTTCATGATTGGCTTGAGACACATCAATGTGTATAAATTCAAACCCAGCTTCTATGCCAGCAATTGCATCTTCTACGCTTGGACTGTGGTCAAGGTTTATATACATTTCAATACCGTACTCAGATTTGTAGTTGTCGACCATGTCACGTACATTTTCTAGTCCAAGCGCATCGACTTCACCTTTACTAACTTCTACTAACACTGGTGAATTAGTTTTTTTAGCAGCTTTAGCCACAGCTATAAGAGTTTCTTGATTGTCTAGATTAAAAGCACCAACAGCAAACTTTTCAGTTTTTGCCCTATTCATTAGTTCGCGTGCATTTTCACAATTCTGCCTAATCTGGTTTAGCGACAAACCCATATAACTTCCCACATTAAATTAAATACATTGTAACTGCTTATGGTTTTATCTGCAATCTTAAAAACTCTTCTTCAAGAATCTAATAAATGATGGGCTGTTAATACCAATTGTTTAGCCGTCAAACCATAGTGCTCTAACAATTCTTGGGGGGTACCGCTTTGACCGAATTTGTCTTTTATGCCCATCCTGATAACGGGGACAGGCAAGTACTCAGATAAAAGTTCGCAAACAACTCCACCTAATCCGCCTGCTATTTGCGCTTCTTCAATAGTTATGACTCTTTTAGTTTTTTTGACGCTTGTTAAAATGGTTGATGCGTCTAGAGGTTTTACGCTCGGACAATGGATAACTTCGGCGTCGATTCCATCATGAAATAATTTTTCTGCAGCTTCTAAAGCTACGGATGTCATTGTGCCATTAGCAATTATCGTCAGGTCAACTCCAGGTGAAAAAACATAAGCTTTACCAATCTCAAACGGGGTGTCTTCTGTCGTCATTACCGGTGAACTATCACGAGCAAGTCGCAAATAACCCGGCCGATCATCTCGCGCTAGCGCAATTGTCGCCTTCTCTGCCTCTACACTGTCACCCGGTACGACTACAACCATGTTCGGCAATACACGCATGAGAGCGACGTCTTCTAGAACTTGATGCGTCGCACCGTCTGGCCCGGTATACAAACCGGCATGAGATCCGACTATTTTTACTGGTTGATTGTTTAAGCAAATTGTTGTTCTAATCTGTTCCCAGTTTCTTCCAGGACTAAAAGCTGCATAAGAAGACGTGAAAGGTATTTTACCCATTTTTGCCATACCGCTAGCTACAGTTACAAGATTTTGCTCTGCAATTCCAACTTGGACATACCTATCCGGGAATTTTTCTGCGAACGCTTCGATTTGAGTTGATCCAGTCAGATCAGCACATAATGCAACTACTTGATCGCTGTTTTCTCCTGCCTTAACAAGCCCTCTACCAAAGCCTTTCCTGGTTGGCTCAGAACCCCAATTCTTGTGATCTAGAAGATGTAAGTCTTTCATTTTAATGACGACTTTCGTTTTTAATTTTGCCACGCAGTGTTCGTAATTCTGCAAGTGCGACTCTAGCCTGATCATTTTTTGGAGGCGCCCCTGCTACATCTTGCAACCCGACCGGCATGCCGTGCCAATGGTAATCGTATTCCATATAATCAATGTCTTTGCCTGGGATAGTGTGTGCGATTATGACTACCGGTTTCTCAACAATTGCTCTGGCCATAGCGCAAGCATCTATTACAGCCTCAATGTCATTGCCGTCAATCTCAATAACATGCCAGCCAAAAGACTCCCATTTAGACCTTAGATCTTCTAGCGGCATGACGTGTTCTGTTGTGCCGTCTATTTGTATGTTGTTTCTGTCTACAATTCCTACTAGATTATTAAGCCTATATTTTGAAGCGAACATAGCGGCTTCCCAAATGTTACCTTCGTTCAGTTCGCCGTCACCCATAACCACATACACCCAGCGGTGTGAATCTTTGTTCATCCTCATGCTCAGCGCTATTCCAGCTCCTTGACTTAGTCCGCAACCAAGCGGACCACTCGTATTCTCCAAACCCGGCAACTTTTCTCGCTCAGGGTGGCCTTGCAAACGAGTCTTAAATTTACGTAGCGTTTGTAACTCTTTCAGATCAAAATAACCGGCACGGGCCATTGACGAATACTGCACCGGAACACAGTGTCCAT
>Ga0224722_1000791_pt1 | contig 18150 bp, 21 predicted proteins | sample Balambano_FR1_Me_FD_161646 | JGI IMG/M metagenome (GOLD analysis project Ga0224722, IMG submission 161646) | Freshwater sediment microbial communities from Lake Towuti, South Sulawesi, Indonesia - Balambano_FR1_MetaG | ecosystem: Environmental > Aquatic > Freshwater > Lake > Sediment | place... | reverse complement strand
GGGCAGCAGCACCGCCAGCCTGGTGCCGATTTACGGCCGCGCAGCCGACGCCACGCCGATGGCCGAGCGCCGCCCCGCATGACCGCCTGCCCCCATCTCGTCGAACGGATCATGGCGGTGATGGAAGCGTCCTTCGACCCGGCCTTCGGCGAGGCCTGGAACCGGCGGCAGGTGACCGATGCGCTAACGATGGCGAACACTCATGCTCTGGTGATCGATGGCGACGGCGGGTTGATCCCCGATGGCGCACTCGCCCGGTCGCGCACGGCTGCCGGGTTCGTGCTGACCCGACACGCGCTCGACGAGGAGGAACTGCTGCTGATCGCGGTTGCGCCGGGCTGCCGTCGGCGCGGGATCGGCGCGGCGCTGATCGAACAGCTGTTCACCGCCGCCCGCGCGCGCGGCGTGACGCGCATCTATCTCGAAATGCGGCGCGGGAACCCGGCGATCCATCTGTATCGCAAGCTTGGGTTCGAACCGATTGGCGAGCGCCCGAATTATTACCGCATGGCAAATGGCGAAAGGATCGACGCGATTACTTTTGGCCGTTCGATCTAGATTGTCACCTATCATCGCAGCCTTGTGCACGATCACGGCAGGATGCTTGTCATGGTCGAAACTTTGCGTCATCGGCAGTCGACGGAAAAAATTCCGCCGTTTGCCAAGAGGAACTCATGCAGAATCTGGAAATCGAGATGAAGGAAACGCTCATCACACTCACCAGCGATATTGTTGCCGCGCATGTCAGCAACAACGATGTCGCAGTCGGCGATCTGCCGGGCCTGATCACCAATGTTTACACGGCGCTTGCCAATCTCGGCGAAACGGTAGTGGTCGAAGAACCCAAGCCGCAGCCTGCGGTTGCTGTCCGCAATTCGGTCAAGCCCGATTACATCGTGTGCCTGGAAGACGGCAAGAAACTGAAGATGCTCAAGCGCTATCTTCGCACCAATTACAACATGTCGCCCGAGGAATACCGGGCACGCTGGGGTCTGCCGGCGGATTATCCGATGGTCGCCCCCAACTATGCCGAAAAGCGCCGCGACCTTGCCAAGAAGATCGGTCTCGGCCGCAAACCCGGCGCTACCCGCACCCGTCGCGCCAAGAAGACGGCCTGAGGCCGCACCGCACTTTCGGTCGCAATTCCTGCCCTGTTGAGAGGGCAGGCAAGCCAGCTTGAGCAAGCAGCCCCGTGCCTGTAGGAGCACGGGGCTGCATTGCGCGCATGTGATCGCAGCTCATGGCGTATGCCGACGGATCGGCGAGGGAGCTGTGCTTGAACCAGAAAATCGATCTTGAGCAATTGTGCGCCGAAAAGGGCCTGCGCATCACCGAACAGCGCCGCGTGATCGCGCGGGTTCTGTCGGAGAGCGACGATCACCCCGATGTCGAACTGCTGCACAGCCGCGCCGCCGCGATCGACCATCGCATTTCGATCGCCACGGTCTATCGGACCGTGCGCCTGTTCGAGGAGGCAGGGATCCTCGACCGGCACGATTTCGGCGACGGGCGCTCGCGTTACGAGCCTGTGCCCGAGGCCCATCACGATCACCTGATCGATGTCGAAACCGGCAAGGTGGTCGAATTCGTCGATCCCGAGGTCGAAGCCTTGCAGCGCCAGATTGCCGAGCGGCTTGGCTACCGGCTGGTCGATCACCGGATGGAGCTTTACGGCGTGCGGCTGTCGCGTGACGACTGATCGCGCCTGGGAGGTGCGGCTGGCAGCGGCGCGGGGCGAGCCGACCGCGATTTCGCTAGCCGGATGGCTGCGGATTGCAGGCCGCGCGCTGATCCTGATCGCGCTGCTGCTGGTGTTCGTGCCGCTGCACTACGCCTACCGCACTTTCGCCTATGGCTCCCCGTTCCCGATGCTGTTTCTGCGCCAAGCCGCCAGAGCCTGCGGCGCGCGGGTCGAGGTGATCGGGACGCATCTCAAGCGCGACGTGTTCTTCGTCGCCAACCACATCTCGTGGGTCGATATCCTTGCGCTTGCCGGGGCCAGCGGCACCGCTTTCGTCGCCAAGGCCGAACTGGCAAGTTCGCCTGTGGTTGGCTGGCTCGCGCGGCTTAACCGCACGGTCTTCGTCAAGCGCGAACATCGCATGGGGGTGGCCGAACAGATCAACGCCCTGAAAGAAGCGCTGGTGGACAACTGGTCGGTCACCGTATTCCCTGAAGGCACCACCACTGACGGGCAGTCACTGCTGCCGTTCAAGACCAGCATGCTCTCGGTGCTCGAACCGCCGCCGCCGGGTGTGCTGGTGCAGCCGGTGATCCTCGATTACGGCCCGGTTGCCGAATGGATCGGCTGGATCGGGGTGGAAAGCGGGCTCAACAATGCCAAGCGGGTGCTGGCGCGGCGCGGCAATTTTCGCCTGCGGGTGCATTTTCTCGAACCCTTCTCTCCTGAGGATTTTCGCGGGAGGAAGGCGATCAGCCAGGAATCGCGCCGCCGGATCGAGGAGGCGCTGGTCGAAACGCTCGGGCGTCCCTTGCGCCCCTTTGCCCACACGGTCGAACCGGTGCGCTACGCGGCGCCGGTCTAAACGGGCAGGGTCAAGGCTGAGGAGCGCCGCGCGTGCGGATCACAGCCCCGCGCGCACCAGCCAATCGTGGAAAATCCGCACCGGGCGGCTTTCAAGCGCAACCGGCTTGCACACGAACCAGTAGGAATAGGGACTTTCGACCGTGCGCCCCGGCAGGTTGACCAGCCGGTTGTCGTTCGCGCGGCGCAGGTGATCATCGTGCATGATCGCGATCCCGAGCCCCTGCGCCGCCGCCTCCAGCATCAGCTGGCCCGAATCGTAATGATCGATCGCCACCGGGGTCATGGTTTCGAGGTCATGCGCCTTTTTCCACGCGACGAAGCTCTCAGGCAGCTCGTTGTGGATGAGGAAGGTCTGCTTCGAAAGGCTTTCGGTGCTGATCGCCGCCCCGATGCTGCGCGCGACTTCGCGGCTGCAGATCGCGTGGACGAGATTGTGATCGAGCCGCACCGCATGGAGCCCGCTCGCAGGACCGCGCGACAGGATGATCGCCGCATCGAGCGTGTCGCCGACCCGGTCTTCGAGATGCGGGGCGGTGTCGATGTCGATGTGGAGCAGCGGGTGGCGCTTGCGCAACTCGCCCAGCCGCGGGAACAGCCGCTGGCTGCCGAACATCGGCAGCACGCCCAGCCGCAGTCGCAGCACCGCGATATTGTCAGACTGACTTTCGACTGCGCGGGCCAAGGCCTCCATGTGCGGATTGACCGCTTCGTAGAAGGCTTGGCCTTCATCGGTAAGCTGCATCGACTGGCGCGCGCGGGTGAACAGCTTCTTGCCGACGAACTCCTCAAGATTGCTGATCCGCCGCGATAGCGCCGAAGGGCTCAGCCCGATCTCCTCCGCCGCCGCCCGGGCCGAACCAAGGCGGACCGTGCGCATGAAGGCTTCGAGGGCGCGCAGGGGGGGAAGGCGGCGTGCGGGCATGGCAATTCTCCTTGAGCCTGCACGAGCTACAATCAAACCCAGCACTTGGATGCAAAAAATCGAAGGAAAAATGGGCCCGGTTTGGGCGGGATTGCGCCTATTGCACGCTTTCGGCGCCTTGCGGCGGATGCAACCGAAGCCGGGTGACATGGGTGTCATCGCCCGCGGTCACCTCGATCCGCCATCCGCTCGAATGATCGAGCATCGTGCCGACCGGCGGCACCGCCTGCGCCAGCACGAAAGCCAGCCCGCCCAGCGTATCGACCGCTTCCTCAACCTCGGCGAGGCGCGGATCGACAAGCTTGGCGATATCGTCAAGCTCGGCCCGGGCGTCGCAGTCCCACATCCCCTCGCCGATCGACACGATCAGCGCCGCGGGGGTTTCGTCATGTTCGTCCTCGATCTCGCCGACGATTTCCTCGACCAGATCCTCGATCGTAATCAGCCCGTCAGTGCCCGAAAACTCGTCGAGCACGATCGCCAGGTGGACCCGCTGGGTGCGCATGTCGGCCAATACGTCGAGCGCACCGCGCGCCTGCGGCACGTAGAGCGGCTGGCGCATCAGCGTGGTCCAGTCCGCCGGCGGCGGCGTGCCATTGGCGAGGAAGGGGAAGATATCCTTGATATGGATCATCCCGATCACATGATCGAGCGTTTCGCGGTAGACCGGCATGCGCGAATGGCCATGCTCGCTGAACTGCGCGACCAGCTCCTCCCAGCTGATCGCCGCATCGACCGCGATGATCTCGCCGCGAGGCACGGCAACATCGTCGGCATCGTGTTCGGAGAAGTGGAGGAGGTTGCGCAGCATCTGGCGTTCGACCCGCGACAGGTCGCCATCGGCGTGGGCGCTTTCATCGCTAGCCGCGCCGCCATTGCCGACCTCGTGTTCGTCGATCGCTTCCTCGAGCTGTTCGCGCAGGGAACGCGCGCCCTCGAGCCCGAGCATCTTGCGAAACGCGGTCATCAGACCGCTGCTACTGTCCGCTTCTCCCGACGGGGATGCAGACGAATGGGAATCGGCCATGGCCTTGTGCGGGGCTCCTGTTGCTACCTGTCGCCATATGGGTCAGCGATGCCCAGTTTGGCAAGTATGCCGGTTTCCAGCGCCTCCATTGCCTCGGCCTCGGTGTCGCTGGCCTCATGGCCGTGCCCGGCAAGGTGGAGCAGGCCGTGGACGATCAGATGAGTGGCATGGGCTTCGAGGGTGACGCCCTTCTCCGCCGCCTCGCGCGCGCAGGTCGCGAAGGCCAGCGCGACGTCGCCGAGCATGACGGGCAGGCCATCCGGCGCGAGATCGAAAAGTTCGGCGCGGGTCAGCATCGGGAAGGACAGCACACTGGTACGCTTGTCGCGCTGACGTCATTCGCGGTTGAGCGTATGGACTTCGGCGTCCCAAGTGAACAGCAGGCTCACCGTAAGGCGGAAGTTCGCGAGTAGCGGCTCGCACTCCTCCTCCGCCGCCGCGGCACGCGCGGCAAGCGCTTCCCACATGCCGGCGGGCCAGCCTTCGATGTCGACAACAAGCTGCGATAGCGCCAAAGCGCGGGCCGCGAAACGGCTGATGGCGGGGGAAATGCGCGCGGGACGCGCGTTCCCCCCGCCAGCAGGCGATCAGATGATCTCCTCCTGGTCCATCATGAAGGGTCGACCGGGGAAGATCACGCTGGAGCCCCACAGCACGTTGACCGGCCCGTTCGGATCGCGAAAGGGATAAAGCTCGGGCTGGGGGCGCCCCCGACGCGGGTCGACCGCATAGGTGTGGATCTTCTTGCCGTTGTAATCCAACACCGAGATGAAGGGCGCATGGACCGAAAGGCCCGGGCCCCGGCCGCCATAGCCGGCCTGATTGAACGACACCGAGCCGGCGACCGGGTCGGACATCCGTCCGTCGGTGAAGCTGTACTGAACCTCGCCGGTCGGCCAGGCGAAGGTGATCCGGCGATCGCCGCGGCTCACCAGCCACAGATCGTCCGAAGCGGTCGCGGTCGCGTTGACGCTGGCGAAGGTCGGATTGCGTCCGGCGGCAAAGCTGAACAGCGGAGTCGTCGGCACAGTGCTACCCACTGGCGAGGTCGGGAACACCAGCCCCTGCACGTTGAACCCGCGCACCGTGCCGTCCATCGTCGCCACGAAAGCGCGGCTGCGGCCGAGATAGCGTTCAGGCTCCGCCCCGGACCATGCCTCTTTGGGGCTTCGCCGCAAATATTCGAAGATTTCCTCGCTTCGGGTGTTGATGTAGCCGCGGGCCATCACCCCTGCGCTCACTCCGGTCGGCTGGGCGATGTTGAGCGTGGTCGTCACCACCGGCTTTTGGCGGGCTTCGGTGTCGAAGGTGAAGGGCCAGCGCGCGGGATCGGTCGCGCTCGCATTGACCGTGCGGTTGAAATTAGCCTGCGTGGTCAGATACATGTCGCGGTAGTATTGGTAGAGCGGGGTCATGTCGACGAAGCTCACCTTGTTCTCCGCGCGCGAGGCGACCACGGCATAACCGCCCGAGGCCATCTGGTGCCACTGGACTTCACCCGCCGGATAGACAGGGTTCACTCCGCGCCACAGATCGCGCGCCGACTGAAGCGAAAGATCGCCGCGAGCCGGGGCGTCGTTGTCGCTGAACCCGCGCGGGTTCTGGAGGTAGAGGTTGTTCGACACATCGACGCTGGTGGGCGCGGCAAAGGGCAGGTCGACAAAGCCCAAAAGCTTCATCCCACGGTTGGTCCACGATCCGGGCGTGCCCCAATACCAACGCGTGTTGGGGGTCTGCCCCGGGTTGCCGACCGCCATCTGGCGCGGCCGCAGCGCAATGAAGGCAAGCTTGCCCGTCAGCGCGTTGGTGTCCCACACGCTCACCACCAGAAACTCGTTATAGGGGGTCACCGCCATCGCGGTCGGCACCATGCCAGCCGGCAGGCGCAGCGCGTTGCGATCGAAGGACTCAGCCGCGCTATTGCCGACCAGTATCGGTGCGATGGTGCCGTCGCGGAAGGCGGCGAAACTGACCTGGCTGGCATTGGCGCGGCCACGGGCGATGGCCACCGGCACCAGCGGCAGGTCCGGGCGCGTTGCGGCGAGTTGGCGGATCTCGGGCTGCGCCGGAGTGGCGATGTTGTTGCGGTTCCACCAGTCATACTGCCAGGATGCTATCATCCGCATGCACAGCCCGCCGGTGTCGAACACAGTACCGTCGGCTCCGCGGGTGTTGCTGATCCCGTATTTGTAATCTGGGCTGGTGGGATCGTTGGGGATGAAGATGTGCTGCCCGCCGACCAGCCAACCCGCGCCCCGGAGACCGCGGGCGAGTTCTTCCTCGTCGCTGCGCGGCTGCTGGCTGGGCGGGAGGCACTTGGCCGGCTCGCCCGGATTGCTGGCGGGCTGGGTGCCATACGGCCACAGGCCCTGGCGGTTGCGCATGTCCGGGCCCCACATTTGGGGGGCGGTGTTGGTGCCATTGCCAAAATCCGCTGCGCGCGGGCCAAGGCGGTACTTCATCGTCGCGGCGGTGTTGTAGGTCGAGGCGAGACGGCGATATTCGGCCGGGTTTATCGTTCCGTCGGCCTGTAGCAGCCGCTCCCGCCAGTTGCCGATCACCGGCTGCACCGTTCCGAGCATCGCCGACGAGCCCCCACCACCCTGGAGCGCGCCGGGCGCCAAGGCAAAGGCGGGCGCATCGGCTTTGGCGACCGAGGAGGCAAGCACGCCTTCCGCCTCGTCGGAGCCGCAGCTGCTGAGCAGCACGGAGATCACGAGCACCGAGGCGGCACGCCGCGTTGTGAACGGGAGAAGCTGGTTTTTTGGCATGATGGTCCCCTTTTGCCGGACGTGGAAGCGAGGGCTTCAAGCTCCGGCTTTCAGGGATAATTTCGGGTAAACGCCCAGGAAAAAGCGCAAGATATTAAAAATAATTTAGCCTTTACTACGTTCATGTATCATCATACCCCTCGCAATCGCCGGGTTTTCGGCGATCAGGCGCGCCCGTGCAGATGAAGGCAATCACCAGCTTGGCGCGCATGTCCCCCGGGTTCCGCTCCGTTCGGCGGCGGTCGTTGGGCGCGCGCATCAGCAGGCCCCCCGCAGCGCGCAATGCGGTTGACCGACTTAAGCGATGCCGCCCCCGTCAACGCTCTCGTCCTTGCCCTCATAGGCCTCGACGATCCGGCCCACGATCGGATGGCGCACCACGTCGGCGGCGGTGAAGCGGATGGTGCCGAAGCCCTCGACACCCTCGAGCTTCTCGACCGCATCATTGAGCCCGCTCATCCGCGGCCCGCCGGAGATGTCGACCTGGCGTGGGTCGCCGCAGACCACCATCCGGCTGTTCTGGCCGAACCGGGTCAGGAACATCTTCATCTGTTCGCGTGTGGTGTTCTGCGCCTCGTCCAGAATGATGAAACTGTCGGCCAGCGTGCGCCCGCGCATGAAGGCGATCGGCGCGATCTCGATCTCGCCATTGGCCAGTCGCCGCTCGACCTGTTCGGGCGGCATGCAGTCGTTCAGGGCATCGTAGAGCGGGCGCAGATAGGGATCGACCTTCTCTTTCATGTCGCCCGGCAGAAAGCCCAGCTTCTCCCCCGCCTCGACCGCCGGGCGCGAGAGGATCAGGCGCTGGACGCTGCCGGTGATCAGCTGGCTTACCGCCTGCGCCACTGCGATATAGGTCTTGCCGGTGCCCGCCGGTCCGAGCGCGAAGATGATGTCCTCCTTCGCCAGCGCGCGCATGTAATCGATCTGCGTCGCCGAGCGCGGCACGATCGTCTTGCGGCGGGTGCGTATCATGATCGGCGGCGCGTCGTGATCGCCCGAAATGATCCCTTCGAGCGTGGGTTCGGACGACATTGCGATCAGCGATTCGATCGCGCCCGCATCGAGCGCTTCGCCGCGCGCGAGCCGGTCGTACATGGTCTTGAGCGTTTCCCGGGCGCGGGCGACATCGTCTTCGGGCCCCTCGATCACGATCTGGTGCCCGCGCGCATGGATGAACACGCCGAGCCGGTTTTCGACCTGCACCAGATTTGCATCGAACTGGCCGAACAAGGGGCCGAGCAGCGCCTGGTTCTCAAAGCTGAGATCGACGCGCGCGCGCCGGGGGGCGGGAATGCCGCGCGGATCGGGCGAAAGCGCCGGGTGTCCGGCACGGGAGGGTCGTCGGCCCATAGGTTCCTTTGCTGCGGGCCGAAGGACGATCCCTTGCCCCTGAGTCGCAAGGTTAAGTGCTTAGCCGCAACTGGCAAGCCGGGTGCGTCCAACGGATGGTGGAAAGTCACCGACCCGACATGTGCGTGTCACGCGATTGTCAGGCGGGCTGAAATTGCCGCACCAGTCCCATCAGCGAATTGGGCCCGGCTTCAGCCAGCTCGACCTCGACCACATCGCCGATTGCCGCCGGGCCTTCGAACCACACGGATTGCAACCATGGCGACTTGCCGAGCCATTGGCCGGGGTGCCGCCCGGTGCGCTCGACCAGCACGTCGCAGGTCTTGCCGACACTCGCGCGATTGAAGGCAAACTGGTGTGCGCCGATGCGCTGCTGGAGGCGCTGGAGGCGCTCGTCCATTACCTCCGGCGCAATCTGGCCGGCCATGATGGCGGCGGGGGTGCCGGGACGCGGGGAATATTTGAAGCTGAAGCAAGCAGCGTAACGCACTTCGTCGACGATGCTGAGCGTCTCGGAAAACTCGCCTTCCGTCTCGCCCGGGAAGCCGACGATGAAATCGCCCGAGAGCGCGATGTCGGGGCGCACGGCGCGGAAGCGCTCGATCAGCTTGAGGTAGCTTTCGGCGGTGTGCTGGCGGTTCATCGCCTTGAGGATACGGTCGCTCCCCGCCTGCACGGGGAGGTGCAGGTAGGGCATGAGCTTGGCGACCTCGCCATGCGCGGCGATCAGGCTCTCATCCATGTCATTGGGGTGACTGGTGGTGTAGCGGATGCGCGCGAGGCCGTCGATCTGCGCAAGGCGGCGGATCAGCCCGCCCAGCCCGCAACGGCAGCCCTTGTCGTCCTCGCCGCTCCACGCGTTGACGTTCTGGCCGAGGAGCGTGATCTCCTTCGCCCCCGCCTCGACCAGCTTCTGCGCCTCGGCGACCAGATGGCTGAACGGCCGCGAGATTTCCGCGCCGCGGGTATAGGGCACCACGCAGTAGGTGCAGAACTTGTCGCAGCCTTCCTGCACGGTGAGGAAGGCGGAGGGGCCGCGCTTCTTGCGCTGCGGGAGCGCATCGAACTTGGCGATGGCGGGCATGTCGGTATCGGTGGCGCGCTCGCCGCTGGCCGCGCGGTCGAGCATCTCCGGAAGGCGGTGATAGGCCTGCGGGCCGACCACGATGCTGACCGCCGGGGCCCGCGCCATGATCTCCTCACCCTCGGCCTGCGCGACGCAGCCTGCGACGGCGATGAGCGGCTTCTTCCCCGCCTCCTCGCCCGCCTTCACCAGGCGACCGATGTCCGAATAGACCTTTTCGGCGGCTTTCTCGCGGATGTGGCAGGTGTTGAGGATGACGAGATCGGCCTCCTCCCCCTCGGGCGCGGGCGTGATGCCGCGTGTCGCCAGCAGCTCGCCCATGCGCTCGCCGTCATAGACGTTCATCTGGCAGCCGAAGCTCTTGACCCGGTACGTCTGGGGGGCGGAGGTGGGTTTCATGAGGAGAACTAATCAGCTTCAGACGGAGGAAGGCTCGGCTGTGCCGCAGTATTCATCAGAGCTTTGAGTGTTGCTGGCGCACCAAGCCCCAATGTGAACGAGGCCAAAGGCCTCAAGATTGAGCCATCTAGGTAATAGACCAGACCCAATCCTCCCCCAATCAGCGGCCAAAGGACGAAAAACAACCAGTATAGCAAATCTTTAGGAACGCGCTCCGCCTTTGCGAGCTTGGAGTCTTCCCACAAGTTCATTATGTTAAGCATGAAGCCGCCAACCGCGGCAAGTGCAACGGTTGAGACGAGCTGCGGATCTACCCCCTGCAAGCCACGCTACCTGACTAGCTTGTTTGCACCAGCGCCAAGTAACCGTCCCCAAAAAGGGGTTTGGTCACGATACTGGGAAGACGTCGAAAACAACGCCTCGCCGCGAGCATTGGGCTTTCGAGCCATCACGAAGCTTTCCGAATTGGGAAGAACCTCAGCAATTTCGGCTTCGGGAACGTCCAGTTCTTTCGCCAACGAACGCACCGTCCGCCACTTGTATTGCGACTTCATGATCGCTTCGAGAAGCTTCGGTTCGAGCTTGGCACGTTCCTGCTCTGAAGTGATCTGATAGACAAATCCCACGATCTCGACTCCCAATTGGCCACGTTCATATATCGGCTGAAATTGTCAGAATTTCAACCTAACCCGCCGTCGCCTTCACGATCTTCCCCGGCGCGCGCGGGGGTTCGCCCTTGGGGATGGCGTGAACGTGCTCCATCCCGCTCACCACCTGCCCCCACACGGTGTATTGCTTGTCGAGGAAGCGCGCATCGTCGAGGCAGATGAAGAACTGCGAATTGGCGCTGTTGGGGTTCTGCGCGCGGGCCATCGAGCATACGCCTTCGACGTGGGGCTCGGCGTTGAATTCGGCGGCGAGGTTGGGCTTGTCGCTGCCGCCCATGCCGGTGCCGGTCGGATCGCCGCCCTGCGCCATGAAGCCGTTGATGACGCGGTGGAAGATCACGCCGTCGTAGAAACCTTCGCTCGCCAGCTCGGTGATGCGCGCAACGTGGCCGGGGGCAAGATCAGGGCGCAACTTGATGACGACGTCGTTGTGCGCGCCGTCGCCATTGTCGAGCGTGAAGGTAAGGGTTTCGGCCATTTCGTTTCTCCTGAAAGAATTTGCGCAGGTCTATAGCGCGCCCCGCGAAGCTGTCACCCTCCAGCCTTGCTTTTGCGCCTTCCCCCCGTAAACGCCTTGCCCATGGCCGAAGACCGCGTCCTCGACAATGACCCGATCGCCGCCGATCCGGCGCACGCCGCCGTGCGTCCCGACGACCGGGTCGACGATGAACGCCATGACGAGGAGAACCGGCTCAAGGTCGATTACGTCGGCGCGGTGCGCGATGCGCTAAGCGAAGGCGACAAGGGCGCGGTCTATGATCTGGTCGAACCGCTCCACGCCGCCGACATCGCCGACCTGATCGAACTGCTCGACCCGCGCGAACGCGGGCAACTCGCCGCCGCGATCAGCGACCTGATGACCAGCGAGGTGATCGCCGAACTCAACGATTACGTCCGCGACGATCTGATGGAGGCGCTGCCAGCGCAGGCGGTGGCCACCATCGCGCAGCAGCTCGACACCGACGATGCGGTGCAGCTGATCGAGGATCTCGACGAGGCCGACCAGCGCGCCATCATCGCCGAGCTCGAACCCGAAACCCGCGCCGCGGTGGCCAGCGCGCTCGCCTTCCCCGAGGAAACTGCGGGACGGTTGATGAGCCGCAATTTCGTCGCGGTGCCCGAACATCTGACGGTCGGCGACCTCATCGATTTCCTGCGCGAGGAGGGCGATCTCGAACACGATTTCTATGAGGTGTTCGTGATCGACGAAGGCCACCACCCGGTCGGCACCTGCGCGCTTTCGTGGATCCTGACGACCCCGCGCAGCGTGCGCCTTACCGACGTGATGAAGCGCGCGCAGACCCTGATCCCGGTGACGATGGATCAGGAAGAAGTGGCGCTGATGTTCCAGAAATATGCGCTGATCTCGGCTGCGGTGGTGGACGAGAACGGGCGGCTGGTGGGGCAGATGACGGTCGACGATATCGTTCACATCATCTCGGAAGAAGCAGGCGAGGACGCGCTGCTGCTTTCGGGCGCGGGCGATGGCGACATCAACGAGCCGATCGTCGCAAGCTACCGCGCGCGGGTGCGCTGGCTGCTCGCCAACCTGCTCACCGCCGCGGTCGCCTCAAGCGTGATCGCGCAGTTCGCCGATGTGATCGCAACGATGGTGGCGCTCGCAGTGCTGATGCCGATCGTCGCCGGGATCGGCGGCAATGCTGGCACCCAGACGCTGGCGGTGACGGTGCGCGCGATCGCCACCAACCAGCTCACCGATGCCAATACGGTGCGTGCGATCCGGCGCGAGCTGGCGATTGCGGCGCTCAACGGCGTCAGCGTCGCGCTGGTGCTGGGCGGCATCGTCGCGCTGGTGTTCGCCAATCCGCTGCTGGGCGCGGTGATCGGCACCGCGATCCTTGCGAACATCATGATCGCCGGGCTCGCCGGGGTGTGCGTACCGCTGGTGCTGCAACGGCTCAAGACCGATCCGGCGATCTCCTCGTCGATCTTCGTCACCATGACGACCGATGCCATGGGCTTCCTGACCTTCCTCAGTTTGGCAGTGGTCAGCGGTCTGGTCGGCTGATAGCCCCTCGTGCCAAAGCACAAGGGAGAGCGTGATGGCAGGACGGGTGAGCGGCAAGGTGGTGCTGCTGACGGGCGGTGCAATGGGGCTCGGCAAAGCAGCCGCCGCCGCGCTGCTGGCCGAGGGGGCCAAGGTCATCATCACCGACATCGACGAGCCCGCAGGCCGCGCCACCGCCGCCGAACTGGGCTGCGGCTTCATCAATCAGGACGTCACCGACTGGGACCGCTGGCAAGAGGTGATCGCCGAGGTCGAGGTCAGGCATGGACGGCTCGACGTGCTGGTCAACAACGCCGCGATCACCGTGTTCGGGAGCATCGCCGACATCTCGCCCGAGGATTTCCGGCGCTGCTACACCGTCGACGTCGATTCGATCTTCATGGGCTGCAAGGCGGCGATCCCGCTGATGGCGCGCGGCGGGGGCGGGTCGATCGTCAACTTCTCCTCGGCTGCGGGCAACAAGCCCTCGCCCGATCTCGCCGCCTACAACAGCGCCAAGGCGGCGGTGGTGATGCTGACCAAGAGCATCGCGCTCTATTGCGCGCGCGAGCAGAACGGTGTGCGGGTCAATTCGGTGCAGCCGGGCACGATCCTCACCCCCAATGTCGAAAGCGTGATCGCCGGAACCCCCGATCCCGACGCCACCCGCGCGGCGTTTTCGGTCGCGCAGCCGATTGGCCGGATGGGCGAGGGGAACGACATCGCCCACCTCGTAGTCTACCTCGCCAGCGATGAAAGCAGGTTCGCCACCGGCGCGCCGTTCATCGTCGATGGCGGGCTGAGCATCGCCTGATGGGCAGCGCCGAGGACCGGTTTGCCATTGCCGATCTCGCTGCGCTCTACATGCGCGCGCTCGACCGGCTCGACGAGCCGCTACTGGCCGCACAGTTCTGGCCCGAAGCGCGGTGTGAATACGGGATCTTCAACGGCGGGCCGGTCGAGTTTGCGGCGTTCTGCATGGCAGCGCTTTGCGATCACGATCGCAACCATCACATGCTCGGCCAGCACCTCGTCGACTTCGCCGCGCCCGGCGAGGCATTCGGCGAGGTCTATTATCAGGCCTGGCACCGCACCACCGACGAGGCGGGAGCCAAGCGCGATCTGTCGATCGCCGGGCGTTATCTTGATCGCTACGAGCAGCGCGGCGGGATCTGGAAGATCGCCTATCGATCCGAACTGGTCGACTGGCTGCGGGATGATCCGGCCAGCGATGCGATGCTGGGCGAGGCGCCCTTCATCCTCGGCGCGCGCAAACCGGCCGATCCGCTGTATCACCGCGAAGCGATGCGCGCATGACCCGGCCCGATCTCACCGCGCCTTCCGACCCGGCGCTGGCCCCCGGAGAGGCGCGCTGCCCCGGGGCCTCGATGCAGGACATCCTCGATGCCGACGGCGACAATCCGCCGCTGGCGATGCGCGAGGAGGCCTACACCTTTCTCGGCGACGCTGACCTGCCTTTCGCGCGCTACACCGACCCGGCATTCCATGATCTGGAGATGGCGCGGCTGTGGCCGAAGGTGTGGCAATGGGCCTGCCGCGAGGAGCACATCCCGGACCCGGGCGATCGCTATGTCTATGACGTCGGCCACCATTCGGTGCTGGTGGTGCGCGGCGCCGACGGGCACATCCGCGCCTTCGTCAATTCCTGCCCGCACCGGGGCATGAAATTCGCCGCCGAAGGCTCGTGCGGGGTGCGCCGCAGCCACATCCGCTGTCCGTTCCACGGGATGAGCTGGAACCTCGACGGAACCTTGCGCGAAATCCCGTGCCGCTGGGATTTCCCGCATGTCAGCGAGGCGGGCTTCGGGCTTGACGAGGTCGCCTGCGACACCTGGGGCGGGTTTGTGTTCATCCATATGGGGGATCAGCCCCCGCCGCTCGCCGAGCAGCTTGAGGTGATGCCCGACCACTTCACCCTTTGGCCGATGCACGACCGCTATGTCGCGCTGCATACGGAGAAGGTGCTGCCCGCCAACTGGAAAATGGCGATGGAGGCGTTTCTCGAAGCCTTCCATGTGCTCGAAACCCATGCGCAGGCGGTTTACACCGCCGCCGATGCGAACGCGCAATACGACATCTTCGGGCCGCATGTGTCGCGCTTCATCCACGCGGTCGGCGTGCCGAGCCCGCATCTGAAGCACGAGGTCAGCGAGGCGACCCTGTTCGCCAAGCTTGGCCGCGATCCGGCGGCACTGCCCGAGGGCGCAAGCGCCCGCGCCGAGCATGCGCGGCTGCTCAGGCAGGAACTGGGCGCGGCCTTCGGCACTGATTTGTCAGGCGTTTCTACCACCGAGATGATGGATTCGATCGAATATTTCCTGTTCCCCAACGCCTTCTTCTTCCCCGGCATCGGCATCCGCCTGTGTTACCGCTTCCGCCCGCTCGGCCCGGAGGAATGCCTGCACGAGATACTCGTGCTCCAGCCGCTCCCCGCCGATGGCGAACGCCCCGCCCCGGCGACCCCGATCCGGCTCGGGGTCGAGGACAGCTACACCACTGTCCCCGGCTTTGCGCTGGCCGAAATCCTCGATCAGGATACCGAGAACCTCAAGCTCCAGCGCGACGGGGCCAAGGCCTCGCGCAAGGGGGCGCAGACGCTCGGCAATTACCAGGAAGCGCGCATCAGGCGGCTGCACCTGACGCTCGATACCTATCTCGCCGGTTGACTTGCGCGCGGCGGCGCGGGACAGCGCAAGCGATGCCGCTCCACCTCACCAAGATCGCCTTCGGGGCGAAAAGCTATGCCGATCTGGCAGCCTGGTACGCGGGCCGCAACGACATCCGCCTCACCACCCGCAACCGCCCGACCCAGCACGCGCAGGTGGTGGGCGGATCGCTCTACTGGATCCTCAACCACGCCATCGTCGCACGCTCGCCGATCACCGGCTTTGCCAAGACCGACGACGGGCGCTGGGACATTTGCCTCGAACCGGTGCTGATCCGGGTCCAGCCCGCGCCCAAGCGCGCGCATCAGGGCTGGCGCTATCTCACCGCCGACAAGGCCCCGCGCGATCTGGCCGAGGGCGAGAATATTGGCGACGCGCTGCCCGGGCGCCTTGCCATGAAGCTTGAGCGGCTGGGGCTGTAACGGATCAGTCGGCGTAGGGATCGGCGATCCCGAGCCGCGCGAGAATCGCGATCTCGAGCGCTTCCATCGCCTCGGCCTCGTCCGGCGCGCTGACGTGATCGTGCCCCGCCAGATGCAGCAGCCCGTGAACGATCAGGTGCGCGGCATGATCGGCGAGCGCGATGCCCCGTTCCGCCGCCTCGCGCGCGCAGGTTTCATGCGCCAGCGCGATATCGCCGAGCATCACCGGCGGCCCATCGAAGGCAAGGCTGACGAGTTCGGCGCGGGTCAGCATCGGGAAGGACAGCACGTTGGTGGGCTTGTCGCGCCCGCGCCAGTCGCGGTTGAGTTCGTGGATTGCGGCATCGCCGGTGAACAGCACGCTGACCACCAGACGCGGATTGGCGAGCGCCGCCTCCACCGCCCCGGCAGCAGCGGCAGCAGCCTCGGCCAGCACCTCCCAGCCGCCTGCAGGCCAGTCCTCGATATCGGTATCGAGCTGCATAATGCGCGGCGTTATCGCGCCGCGCGGGTCTTGGCCGCCACCCGGCGCAGGGCACCCACATAGACTTCGGGCGCCTGCGCGCCGGGGATCATGAAGGTGCCGTTGACGATCATCGCCGGCACGCCCGCGATGTTCATGTCCCACGCCTGCGCCTCCTCGGCGACGACGCGCGCTTCGAGATCGGGATCGTCGAGCGCCGCCTTCGCCGCGACACGGTGCAGGCCCGCCTTCGCCGCGATATCGAGCAAAACCTCGCGCTCGCCGAGATTGGCGCGGTGGTTGAAGTGGGCCCGGAACAGCGCCAGCTTGAGCGCGGTCTGCACCGCGGGTCCGGCCTTTTCGAGCGCGAAGGCCAGCAGCTTGTGGCAATCGCGGGTATTCCACATCATCGCAGGCGGCGCCTCGCCCGCATTTTCCGCGGTGCCTTCCCACGACAGCGAGACACCCGCCGCTTCGGCAATCGCCTTCATCTGGCCGCGCACCGCTGCGCCATCTTCAGCGGAGCGGCCGTATTTGCGCTGGAGGTGGGCTTCCTGCTCCTCGCCTTCGGGTGGCATCTGCGGATTGAGTTCGAACGCCCGCCAGCGGATTTCGGCCGCGATCTCGCCCTCGAGCTCAGCCAGCGCCTTGGTCAATTGCCCGTAGCCGATCAGGCACCACGGGCACATCACGTCGGAATAGATGTCGATGGTGAGATGCTGGGTCACTTGTCGAGCCACCATGCGATGAGGTGATGGGCAATGGCGAAGGGCCGGGGGAAATAGAGCAAGTCGGTGCCGGCTTCGCCCGCCACGCGCGCCTCTTCCAGCTCCGCGCGGGTGAACCAGCGCGCGTCCTCGAGTTCGGTTGTGTCGATGGTCAACGCCGGATCGTCAGTAACGCTGGTGCAGCCGATCATCAGCTGGCTCGGGAAGGGCCAGGGCTGGCTGGCGATGTAGCGCACATCGCGCACCCGCACGCCCGCTTCCTCGTGGATTTCGCGCGCAACCGCCTCCTCGATCGTTTCGCCCGGTTCGACAAACCCGGCGAGCGCGGAATACATCCTGGGCGGAAATCGCGGCTGACGTCCGAGCAGCAGGCTGTCGCCATGTTCGACCAGCATGATCGTGACCGGATCGGTGCGCGGGAAGTGATCGGCATGGCAGCTGTCGCAATGGCGCTGCCAGCCGCCCTTGGCGATTTTCGTGCCGGCTCCGCAGCGCGCGCAGAAGCGGTGCCGCGCGTGCCAGTCGGCAAGGCTGCGCGCGCCGCCGTAGATCGCCAGATCGGGGGGCGCAAGCTGCTGCATCACCTGCCAGGCTGCGGGCCCGGAGCCGCTTTGGGAGTAGGCCGGGCCCTGCGCGCCTTCGGGCGGCACCGGCACGAAATGCGCCCTCCCCTCCAGCAGCCCCAGAAACACCAGTTCGGCATCGGGCGCGACATCGCCGAGCGTTCCCCAGACGAGGCCGCCCGTATCGTCCACGCCCGGCAACAGACCGTCCATCACCATCACCAGCACCCGCGCGCGCCAATCAAACATCGCACCGAGCGCCGCAGGATCGGTGCGGATGTGATCGGCCCGGTCGATCGGCGATCCGGCGAAGGCCATCGCCGCCGCGGGGGGCGTGGTAATCACGGGGTGGTGCATCAGGCCGCCCGCTTGGTCCGCATCATGGCGAGATCGGCCTCCATCGCGGCGAGAAACTCCTCCCGGACCGGGTAGGCTTCGGACGGCATGTACTGGGTGAACAGCGTCGAGCGCAGCTTGAGATCGAAATCGACCGCCGCGAGCGTGCCC
>Ga0224722_1000790_pt1 | contig 18183 bp, 15 predicted proteins | sample Balambano_FR1_Me_FD_161646 | JGI IMG/M metagenome (GOLD analysis project Ga0224722, IMG submission 161646) | Freshwater sediment microbial communities from Lake Towuti, South Sulawesi, Indonesia - Balambano_FR1_MetaG | ecosystem: Environmental > Aquatic > Freshwater > Lake > Sediment | place... | reverse complement strand
GTGTGCCAATACGCTTTTCCCTGATTTCGCAACTGTCATGGCGTTGGTTGCTCAACTACTGCGCCAACAAAATGACTTGTCTCATGCACATCGTTTCGCTTTTTCAAAACTTGACCTTTAATCTACTAAGACGCCAAGTACGCCAAGAAAATTGATAAAACTCAAAGGCTCAAAGTTCTCTAAGAACCCATCTGAATATTATCGAAACACGGCGGATGCCCTGGCGGGCATCCCTACAAAGTCATAAATACAATGGTTTTGTTGGTAGGGACGTGCGCCAGCACGTCCGCGTTACCATACAACATTCTGAATATTCAATTGGCTTCTAAGGCACAAAGGATGATTGAAAAATTCGTTGTGCCGTCTGTGCCTCTGTGGTTAATTATCTTGGCGTACTTGGCGCCTTGGCGGTTCATGTCCTATTGTTATTTAGGGGATTGACGAAATATGGTAATTCGGTAGAATACAAATTAGGAAATTTCCTAAATAGCTAAAGGCGAAGTGGCACGAGGCAATCATGAGTCAGGATGAATTTCAAACGCTGTTATCGTTCTTCAAGATTCTTGGCAATGAGAATCGTTTGAAGATTGCCGGTATCCTTGCCAGCCGCGATTGCACGGTGCGCGAACTGGCGGAACTACTCGATTTACGTGAGCCGACGGTTTCCGAGCATCTGGCAATGATGAAGGAAATCGGTCTGGTCACGATGAAGCCCAAAGGCAACTTTCGCGTGTATTCGTTTAACGCGAAGGCGCTGTACGGCATGAACAAGGATTTGCTCTCACGCGAACGTCTGGCGTCTCTTGTGCCAGCGGAAGCCTCAGATAGCGAAGCAAAAGTTTTGAAGAACTTCGTTCGGGATGGGCGTATAGTCCAGATTCCGACAGGGAACAGGCGCTTGCAGATTCTCCTGCGCTGGCTCGTCCGTCAGTTTGAGTATGATCGCCGTTATACGGAAAAAGAGGTCAATGAGATCATCCTGCGCTATCACGAAGATTATGCTTCCCTGCGACGCTTCCTCGTTGGCTCGGAATATATGACCCGTGAAAAGGGGATTTACTGGCGGCTGCATCATTCGGATGTTGATCAGGATGTAGTGCAGACGCATAGCGAGGTGTCCGCCGAATAGTCAAGAGGAACTGATGTGACGGAATATCCGCCGATTTACAAGTCACGCGAGGGCTATGAAGCGGTCATGTCGTGGTATGAGGCGGCGGAAGCAAAACTGCCGCCTCATGACTCATTGTTTGTTGAGACGCGCTGTGGGAAAACGCATATTCTGGCATTTGGCGATCCATCCGCGCCGCCGTTGATTCTTGTGCAGGGTTACGGTGCGAGCGCCCCGCTGTGGTATCACCAGCTTGAGGATTTTGCCCGCCAGTATCGCGTTTACGCGCTGGATACCAATGGTCATCCGGGCAAAAGCGATCCGAATCCGCCCTCATTTCTTGACGATGGGTATCCGCTCTGGCTGGAAGATGTCCTCGATGGTTTGCAGCTTGAACAGGCGCGATTGGCGGGTGTGTGTCTGGGCGGTTGGGTGGCGATCCGTTTGGCGATACGCTCACCTGAGCGTGTCAAAAAGCTGGTGCTTCTTAGCCCTGTTGGTCTGGCGCGATTCAAGATTTACTGGCGCAGCGGTGTTCCCCTGATATTAAACATAGGCGGTGACATGGAGGCGGCAGGGCAGCGGCTCATCGTCAATGCTTTTACGCCTCCCGGCTCCAACCTGACATTTGATCGTCAGTTAGCGCGGGCGCTGATGCTTGCGATCAAGCATTACCGGATTGGTCGCGCTGTTGGCTTCATCGGGGACAGACCGACACCCGCTGAATTTGCACGGTCACTACAAATCCTGAACCAGTTTGTGCGCGGCGAGTCCGCAAGAGAACTGGCGAAAATTTCTGTGCCGACACTCCTCATGCTCGGTGAATACGAGGCGATTTACAATCCACAGGCGGCGTTGCGAAAGGCGCAAAAGGCGATCCCGGATTTACAGGCTGAAATCGTCCCACGTACAGGTCACGCGGCAATGTATGACAGACCTGATTATGTCAACCCGCGTGTGCTAGAATTTCTTGCTGACTGAACCGACGCAGTACAAAGGATCATTTTCGCCCATGAGCGCAGAAATTCGTGCCTTCATTTTTGATCTGGATGGTGTGTTAACCGACACCGCCGAATATCACTTCCTGGCGTGGAAACGCCTCGCCGATGAAGAAGGGATTCCCTTCGAGCGCGAAGAGAATGATCAGATGCGCGGTCTCTCGCGGCGAGATAGTCTGACCGTCTTACTCAAATGGCGCACGATTGACGAGGAGACGGCGCAGGCATGGATGGCGCGTAAGAACGACTATTACATTGCCTCGCTTGCCAATATTTCGCCAAATGATCTGCTGCCCGGCGTTCGCCCATTTTTACACGCGGCGAAAATGGATGGGCTGCATATCGCGGTAGGCTCTGCCAGCAGAAATGCCGCTTATGTGCTGGAAAAACTGCAAATCTTCCCGCTGTTTGATGCGGTTGGGGATGGTTATAGCGTGGTCAATTCCAAGCCCGCGCCTGACTTATTCCTGTGGACGGCGGGGCGGCTGAATGTCAATCCTGCACAGGTGATTGTTTTTGAGGACGCCACAGCGGGTATTCAGGGAGCGAAGGCAGGTGGTTTTCGCACGGTGGGCTTGGGCGACGCTGTAGGAGATGACGCCGATATTCGCCTCAAATCACTGGAAGGCGAGACGCCGAAAAGCGTCATTGCCCGCTTGCCCTGATTCGATTTCATACCCCTGCATTCCGCATTCTTCCTTGACAATCTCAACCGTCAGGTGAAGACTCTGCGCTCTACTCACAGGAGCAGACTCATGGCACAAGCACAACAGAAACAGGTCAAAAAGATCGTCCTTGCCTACAGCGGCGGGCTGGATACGTCAGTCATACTCAAGTGGCTGCGAAATAACTACAATGCCGAAGTCATCTGCTTTACCGCTGATCTCGGTCAGGAAGATGAACTCGACGGGTTGAAAGAAAAGGCGTTGAAAACGGGCGGCAGCAAGCTGTACATCCGCGATCTGCGCGAGGAATTTCTCAACGATTTTGTCTATCCAACCCTGCGGGCGGGCGCGATCTACGAACGTGAATATTTGCTCGGTACGTCATTTGCCCGTCCACTGATCGCCAAGCATCTCGTAGAAATTGCCGAACTGGAAGGTGCCGACGCGATTGCACATGGCTGCACAGGCAAGGGCAACGATCAGGTGCGCTTCGAAATAAGCGCGATGGCGTTGAACCCTAAACTCAAAGTCATTGCCCCGTGGCGCGAATGGGATTTGCGCGGTCGCGAAGATTTGCTGGCGTATGCGGAGGAATTTGGTGTTCCCGTGTCCAGTACGCTGAAATCCATCTACAGCCGTGACCGCAATTTGTTCCACCTGAGTCATGAAGGGGGAACGCTGGAAAATCCCTGGCTTGAACCGGAAGAAGAAATGTTCAAGCTGACGGTGAACCCCGAAAACGCGCCCGATGAAGCCGAATACGTCGAAATCACGTTTGAACACGGCACACCCGTTGCTGTCAACGGCGAACGACCCACGCCAGTAGACCTGTTCATTCGGCTAAATCAGTTGGGCGCGAAGCACGGTATCGGGCGTGTGGATATGGTCGAAAATCGGCTCGTCGGGATGAAAAGTCACGGCGTTTATGAGACGCCCGGCGGGACGATACTCCGTAAAGCGCATATCGCGCTGGAAAGCATTACGCTCGATAAACATACCGTGCACTATAAGGACATTCTCGCCGTGAAATATGCTGAACTGGTCTACAATGGCTTGTGGTATACCCGCCTGCGTGAGGCGCTCGATGCGTTCGTCACCGTCACGCAGGAGAATGTCAGCGGCACAGTGCGGATCAAGCTGTACAAGGGTAATGTCATCGTCGTCGGTCGCAAGAGCGATACGAGCCTGTATCGTGAGGATTACGCGTCGTTTGGTGAGGAAAACGTCTATGATCAGCGCGACGCAGAGGGCTTCATTCAACTGTTTGGCTTGCCGCTTAAGGTTGAGGCGCTGCTCCAGATAGATGGTGGCGGTGCGAGCCGTTATCGCCAGCCCGATTACAGCAAGTTTAAGCGGGACTAGTCTCCATGACCCTCTGGGGAGGGCGGTTCAGCGAACCATCCGACGAACATTTGCGGGCGCTGAATGACAGCCTGCCGTTCGATCGCCGTTTGTGTGCGGAAGATATAGCAGGAAGTATTGCCTATGCGCGGGCAATTGCAGCGGCAGGGGTACTCACGCCTGATGAAGCCGAGCAGATTGTCGCTGGACTGGAACAGGTCAAAGCCGAATTTGACACCGGCACATTCACGTTCGCACCAGGCGATGAGGATATTCATACCGCCGTTGAGCGCCGCCTGACGGAACTGGTTGGCGCGGTGGGTGGCAAGTTACATACCGGGCGCAGTCGAAATGATCAGGTGGCGACGGATTTTCGTCTGTGGTCGCGCAATGCCGCCGCCCAAATTGAGACGCTAATCACAGCGTTGCAAACGGCGCTGATCGAAAAGGCGAGTGACCATCGGCACACGCTGATGCCGGGCTATACACATGTCCAGCCCGCCCAGCCGATCACCGCCGCGCACTGGCTGATGAGCTTTTTCTGGATGCTGGCGCGGGATCGGGAACGGCTCGCGGATTGTATTCGCCGCCTGAATGTTTCGCCGTTGGGGGCAGGGGCGCTTGCCGGAACGCCGTTTGCTGTGGATGTGAATGCGCTGGCACAGTCGCTAGGATTTGCTTCGCATAGTCAGAACAGCCTTGATGCGGTCAGCGACCGCGATTACGTCGCTGAAATGTTGTTTGTACTCGCGTTGCTCACTGTCCATCTGAGCCGACTCGGAGAGGACATCATCCTGTACAGCAATCCATCATTTGGCTTTATCACGCTGAATGATCGCTACAGCACCGGATCAAGTATCATGCCCCAGAAGCGCAATGCTGACCCGATGGAACTGGCGCGGGGCAAGGCGGGGCGTTTGATCGGTAATCTGGCAGGGTTTCTTGCCACGCTGAAAGGACTTCCCAGCACCTACAACAAGGATTTGCAGGAAGACAAAGAAGCGCTGTTTGATTCGTGCGACACACTTCACGCGATCCTGCCTGTCGTGACCGCCATCATTAGGACGCTCACCCTCAATCCTGAAAAAATGACAGCCGCGCTGGATGCGGATATGCTGGCGACGGACTTAGCCGATTATCTGGTTCATAAAGGGCTGCCGTTTCGACAGGCACATCATGTGGCGGGGCGTGCTGTGCGCCTCGCCGCCGATAAGTACGTCAGGTTGACGGAACTCACATTAGAGGACTTTCAATCTTTATCGGACCTGTTTGAAGCCGATGTTTTCACAATGCTCACGTTTGAAAATTCTGTTGCGCGGCGCAAAGCGGGCGGCGGCACCGCGCCGGAAGCCGTCGAAAAGCAGATCGCCGCCGCGAAATTATGGATGGAAAGCCACACGCTCTGAATGTAGGGGCGGGACTTGTCCCGTCCGATGCGGTTGAGGCAAGCCCCGACCCTACAAGACCGGGCAGGTGGAGCGCACACATAGGCAACCCGCACAAGCCTTCATAGGCGTGATATACGAACTTATCGCAATTTTCGCTTTTTGGCTTCATAAGTCTTGACAGGTTTGTGAAGAGTGGATACGCTTTACTGCAAGACATCGTGGAAAGCACATAAACCAATGCAAACGCGCAGCACTCGTTTGAACAGCCTTAGCCTTATCGCCATTGTACTTGTACTCGTTGTTATCCTTATTAGCAACGGTCTATAACGGCTTGGGTGATGAGCGGCGCGTGAAGGTAAGTAGGAAGTAGCGAGAAGCCCCCAAGCAACGGGGGCTTTTTTGTTGAATGCACAGGCACGACCTTTTTGGCAGTGATAATCAGTAGGAGACATAAAGCCCATGCCCGCACGATACATCTGGAAAAATGGCGAATTCATTGATTGGGAAGACGCGAACGTTCACATCACCACCCATGCCCTGCATTACGGTTCCAGTGTATTTGAAGGGGTACGTGCTTATGCGACGCCTGAAGGTCCCGGCGTGTTTCGGCTGCAAGAGCATACGCGCCGCCTGCTGAATTCCGCCAAAATCGCCCGCATTGCCATGCCATTTAATGAAGACGAACTCAATGCCGCGCTGATCGAAACCATCCGCCGGAATGAGCATGAGTCGTGCTATGTGCGCCCGATTGCCATGCGCGGCGCGGGTCCGCTCGGCGTGGAAGGGCGCAAGAACCCAACCGATGTGTTTATCTTCACGATGGAATGGGGTCGTTATCTCGGCGCGGATGCGATTGAGCAGGGTGTGGACGCGCAGGTCAGTTCGTGGCGTCGTATCGCGCCCGACACGTTTGCGTCGCTGGCAAAAATTGGCGGGCAGTATGTCAACAGCCAGTTTATCAGCATGGAAGCCCATGACAACGGCTTCGATGAAGGGATCGCGCTGGACTTTAATGGCACGGTCAGCGAGGGTGCAGGCGAGAACATCTTCGTCATCTATGATGGCGTGGTCTACACCCCTAGCGTCAATTCCTCGATCCTCATGGGCATCACCCGTAATACTGTGCTGACGCTGCTGAACGATCTGGATTATGAAGTGCGTTTCGAGGCGATCCCCCGCGACATGCTCTATATCGCTGATGAAATTTTCTTTACGGGGACGGCAGCCGAAGTGACGCCGGTACGCTCGGTGGATCGGATTGCGATTGGCAGCGGCAGCCGCGGACCGATCACCAAAGCGGTGCAGGACGAGTTTTTTGCGATTACATCCGGTCAAAAAGCGGATCGACACGGCTGGCTCACGCATGTGCGTCAGCCGGAAATGGGTGACTAGGCAGTACAGGCGAAAGATTGAGGAGCGCGGAACATGGGACAAATCCTGAGCGGATCGGAAATTTTACTCGAATGTTTACTGCGCGAAGGGGTAGACCTGATCTTTGGGTATCCCGGCGGGGCGATTTTGCCCACGTATGACGCGCTCACCAAGTATCCGCAAATCCATCACGTTTTAGTACGCCACGAGCAGGGCGCGTCACACATGGCAGATGGCTACTCCCGCGCCACCGGCAAGGTCGGCGTGGCAATGGCGACCAGCGGTCCCGGTGCGACCAATCTGGTGACGGGTATCGCCACGGCGATGATGGACTCGTCGCCGATCGTGTGTATCACCGGGCAGGTCACACGCGGCGCGATTGGCTCTGACGCCTTCCAGGAGACGGATGTGACAGGCGTGACCCTGCCTGTGACCAAGCACAATTATCTGGTCATGGATATTCACGAACTGCCCTACATTGTGCGCGAGGCGTTTCATATCGCCCGCACAGGTCGTCCGGGTCCCGTCCTGATTGATATTCCCAAGGATGTACAGCAGGAAAAGATCGAGTTTATCTATCCCGAAGGGGAAATACGCCTGCCGGGTTATCGTCCGCCACAGAAAGCGCGTCCGGATGAAATTCAGGCGGCGCTTGACTTGATTCATGAGGCACAGCGCCCGATCATCCTCGCCGGGCATGGCATTCTCGTCTCCGGCGCGATGAACGAGGTGCGCGAATTGGCGGAACGAGCGCAGATACCCGTCGCCCTCACATTGTTGGGCAAAGGGGCGCTGCCGGAGAGTCACCCGTTGACGATTGGCATGATGGGGATGCACGGCGAAGCGGCGTCGAATTACGCCATTCAGGAAGCGGATTTGCTGATCGCGCTGGGAATGCGTTTCGATGACCGCGTGACGGGCAACCTCAAGACGTATGCGCGTACAGCACGGAAAATTCATGTGGATATTGATCCTTCGGAAATCAACAAGAACGTAAAAGTGGATGTTGGTGTGGTCGGCGATCTGAAAACCGTCCTGACGCAGCTTCTGCCGAACGTCAAACGTGGGTCACACCCTGAGTGGCTGAACCGCATCCGCGACTGGAAGGAAGACAGCAGCGACCGCGACATCATCAACCGTGATATGCCGGATGTGCTGCTCGGCGCACAGGTGATCAATGACCTGTGGCGTTTTACAGGTGGAGACGCGATCACGGTCAGCGACGTGGGACAGCACCAGATGTTGGAGGCGCAGTATTATCCGCACCAGCGCCCGCTGTCCATGATCACCAGCGGCGGCTTAGGCACGATGGGGTTTGGCTTCCCCGCCGCGATAGGGGCGAAGATGGGGATGCCCGATGAAGAAGTGTGGGCGATTGTCGGTGACGGCGGTTTTCAGATGACCCTGTGCGAACTGGCGACGGCGGCACAGGAGAACGTGAATGTCAACATCGCCATTATCAACAATAACTATCTGGGTATGGTGCGTCAGTGGCAGGAATTTTTCTACGAAGAGCGATACTACGCGACGCCGATGTTTAATCCCGATTTTGTCAAGCTGGCAGAGGCATATGGTATTCCTGCCATGCGCGTGACCAGCCGTGATCAGATTGAAGAGTCGGTCAAGTTCGCCCGCAGCGTTAACGGTCCCACGCTGATTGAATACATGGTTGAAAAAGAGGAAATTGTCTACCCGATGGTACCGTCGGGGGCTGATCTCGACAAGATGATTCGCCGACCGAAAGTGGGCGAGGAGACCAAAGCATGATAACCGAACAAACGATGACTCCTAAGATCAAGCACATACTGGTCGCGCTGGTCGAAAATCGCCCCGGCGTCCTCAATCGCGTGGCGAGTTTGTTTCGTCGCCGCAACTTCAACATGGACAGTCTCACCGTTGGGCGCACCCACCGTTCCCATATGTCGCGCATGACGATTGTAGTGGATGGCTCAAAAGTGGATGCACGTCGTATCGCCGCGAATCTGTTCAAGCTGATTAACGTGATTGATGTGTCAGTCGTCTCAATGGAGCCGCACGTCAGCCGCGACCTGGCGTTGATCAAGGTTCGTGCCAACGATGCCGATTCACGCAATGCGCTTACACTCATCTGTGACAATTATCCGGCACGGATTGTGGATATTGGTCCCGAAGTGGCGATTATTGAAATTGCCGCGCACGAAGACCTGGTGGAGTCGCTCATCAAAGAACTGGAACCGCTGGGCATCGTCGAGATGGTGCGTACAGGTGTCGTCGCAATGGGGCGTGGCGTCCGTATACTCGACTCGCAGTACGAGCCGGTGATCCCCGTGACCGCCAAAAACGGCAATGGCAATTCGACCTATCAGGTCTACAGCGTTTAATTTTCAATCTCAGCGGTGATGCGCTTGAGACATCCCGGCTGACCATGTTTTGAGGGAGAGAAGTATCTTGGCGACACTATTTTATGACAAGGATGCTGACCTGGCGCTGCTCAACGGCAAAACCATTGCCGTGATCGGCTACGGTAGTCAGGGACACGCTCATGCGCTGAACGCGAAGGACAGCGGCATGAATGTGATCATCGGTTTGCATGACGGCAGCAAAAGCGCAGAAAAAGCCAAAACGGATGGCTTGGAGGTCTATTCGGTCGCGGAAGCGACCAAACGCGCTGACGTGATCATGATCGTGATACCGGATACGAAACAAGCAGCAGTCTACGCCAATGACATTGCGCCGAACCTGAAATCAGGTGCGATGCTGATGTTCGCGCACGGTTTCAATATTCATTTCAAACAAATTCAGCCGCCAGCAGACATTGACGTAACGATGGTTGCGCCGAAAGCGCCCGGTCATCGCGTCCGTGAGGTTTTCAAGGATGGCGCGGGAACACCGGGTTTGCTGGCGGTACAGCAGGATGCCACGGGGCAGGCGAAGGCGCTGGGTTTGGCGTATGCCAAGGCGATTGGCTGTACTCGCGCCGGTGTCATTGAGACGACATTCAAGGAAGAAACAGAAACCGATTTGTTCGGCGAACAGGTTGTTCTGTGCGGCGGGGTAACGGCGCTCGTTCGGTCCGCCTTTGAGACCCTGGTGAAGGCGGGCTATCAGCCGGAAATCGCTTATTTTGAGTGCTTACATGAACTCAAGCTGATTGTTGACCTGATGTATGAGGGTGGCTTGAGCTATATGTGGTACAGCGTGAGCGATACCGCTGAATACGGCGGCTATGTCGTCGGCGATCAGGTCGAAAATCAGGTGAAAGAGTATTTCGCCGAAGTGCTGCATAACATCCAGAGCGGCGAATTTGCCCAACAGTGGATCGCCGAGAATCAGGCAGGGCTACCGGAATTCAAAGCTCGCCGCCGCCGCGAACATGACTTGCTGCTCGAACAGGTCGGCGGTACGCTGCGCCCGATGATGTCGTTCCTGAACGCCAAAAATATCAAGCAAGAATCGTAAGGATGTAGTGCGAGGAACTCTCGTGAAGCTGCGCGTGTTCGACGATCCACAGCAATTCAGTACGCACGTTGAGCCATACCTGATGGCGCACGAGGCGGAACACTGTCTTCTGCTCGGTATTCTCGGCGGTGTCATACGCAATCCCGGCTTTTATGCCGAGATGCCATATATGGCATTTATTGAGAATGCGGATCAGGTTGTTGCGGTTGCCATGCGAACGCCGCCTGCGCGTCTGCTGTTGTCTATTGTATCTGACTTAACGGCATTGTCCGTGATTGCTGACGCCCTTTGCGAAAGTAATGCGACTGTCCCTGGCGTGTTCGCGCCAAAGGCTGTCGCCGCCGCGTTCGCTGAATACTGGACAAAACGAACAGGACGGCTGACACGACTGGCATTCAACGAACGTGTATATCGCCTGGATAAGGTTTCGCCCGTGCATGGGGTTGCTGGCGGGATGCGTGAGGCGACGATCTCCGATGCGGCACTGCTGGTGGATTGGCTGATTGACTTCACCAACGAGGCGCTGCCCATTCATGCCATCTCAAGAGAAGATGCCGAACGGAGCGTGAACCTGCGTTTTGACGCGCCGCCGGATCGGGCAGCCTGGCGTCTGTGGATTGTGGATAATCAACCCGTGGCGATGGCGGGGTTTCACGGACGCACACCGAACGCCGCCCGTCTAGGTCCGGTGTATACGCCGCCGCAGTTTCGCAAGCGCGGCTATGGCAGCGCGTTAACCGCCGCGCTCAGCCAGGAAATTCTAGATACGGGGCGTCAGTTTGTCACCCTGTTTACCGATCTGGCAAATCCGACCTCGAATCACATTTACCAGCAGATCGGTTATCAACCGGTACTTGACTGGGATGAATACCTCTTTGATCAGGGAGAAAGTCATCATGGGCGATGATATTTCCGGTGTAGAGAGGGGGTGATCCTGTGGCTGAAGATGGTCTTGCTGACCTTACCCGTTTTGTCACAGTGATTTTGAGCCAGAAAGGATACCCCTGCCATGAGCAGCAGAATTGTAGACGATGAAGTCGTCCTGTTTTTCGATACCACCCTGCGCGACGGTGAACAAAGCCCCGGCGCGACGCTGACCAGCGCTGAAAAGCTGGAGATCGCCCGCCAGTTAAAACGGTTGGGCGTGGATATTATCGAGGCGGGTTTCCCTGCTGCATCGCCGGATGATCTCGCCGCCGTGCAGCGCATCGCACAGGAAGTTGGCACAGAAGACGGACCAACGATTTGCGGTCTAGCGCGTGCTGTTGAGAAAGACATTCTAATTTGCTGGGAAGGGGTCAAGTTCGCGGCGAAACCGCGTATACACACCTTTCTAGGCACGTCTGATATTCATCTGAAATATCAGACGGGCTTGAGCCGTTCGCAGGCGTTGGATGTCGTCCGCAATATGGTGACTCTGGCACGCAGCCTGTGTGAAGATGTCGAATTCAGCCCGATGGATGCGGGACGTACTGATCCTGAATTTCTGATTGAGGTGTGCGCTCTCGCCGTGCAGTGCGGTGCGACGACGCTCAATATTCCCGATACGGTTGGCTATGTCACGCCGCAGGAGTGGGGTGAAACGATTACCAATCTGGTCGCAGAAACACCGGGCGCAGGGGCAGGCAGCGGCATCATCTGGTCGGTACACTGCCATAACGATCTGGGGCTGGCGACAGCGAATACGCTGGCGGGCGTTGTCAGCGGGGCGCGTCAGGTCGAGGTGACGATCAATGGAATCGGCGAACGCGCTGGCAATACGAGTTTAGAAGAAGTGGCGATGGCATTGCAGACCCGCCCGCAGTTCTACGGCTTGAAAACGCATATCAACAGCCGTGAAATCGTCAAGACAAGCCGCATGGTCAGCAACTACACCGGAATGCACGTTCAGCCGAACAAGGCGATTGTCGGCGCGAATGCGTTTGCCCATGAAGCCGGTATTCATCAGGATGGCATGTTGAAACACGCCAGCACCTATGAGATCATGACGCCCGAAAGCGTCGGCTGGACGCAAAGCCGCCTCGTTCTGGGCAAGCACAGTGGGCGACACGCGCTGAAAGTTCGCTTGCAGGAATTGGGCTATGAACTGGATAAGGATCAGGTCAACGCCGTCTTTGAACGCTTCAAAATTCTGGCAGATGCGAAGAAGAACGTCACGGATGCTGACCTCGAAGCCCTGATGACGGATGAGCTTCATCGCCCACAGGAATTTTTCAAGCTGGAAGAAATTCAGGTGACCTGCGGCACAATGGGGATGCCCACCGCGACGGCGAAATTGTGTAACCCGGAAGGCGAGTCAATCATTCATGCTGCTGTCGGCACAGGACCCGTAGATGCCTGCTACCGTGCGGTGGATGCGGTTATTCATCTGCCGAATACGCTTATTGAGTACAGCGTTCACAGTGTCACCGAGGGCATTGACGCGCTCGGTGAAGTGACCGTGAGAATCAGCGACCCGGACAGTGGGCGTTCATTCGGTGGCTATGGCGCGGATGATGATATTATCGTCGCCAGCGTCAAGGCATATCTCGCGGCGCTCAATCGTATGATCGCGGGGCTCGGCTTAGGATCGAAACTTGAACCGGAAGGCGAAGCGGCAACGGTTGGCTTGGCGGGTTAGGCGAATAATCGTTGAATCGGCATGAAAGGCGTTGCAAGACGGATGAGTGTAAGTGGAGTAGCAACCATGCTCACACGCGAATTTGTGAATCCGATTGATTTGGTGGATGATTTCGAGAATCCAAGACGCTATCTCGTCGATTCAAACGTGACGGTTGAGGAGTATCTGGAATATTACGCTGAACACCGCTGTGAATACGTCGAAGGAAAGGTGTTTCGCGTCATGCCGATCACGCTGCGCCATGAAGATATTCGAGATTATCTGCGCTTGATGTTTCGGTATTACCTGCATTATACGGGTATCGGGCGCGTGTTGGGTGAACCGTTTGTGATGTATCTTCCGGCGTTTCCAAATCGCCGCCGCCAGCCGGATTTGTTTGTCCTGCTGAACGACAGCGCATCGCAGCTTGAGGAGGGGATTCTTGACGGACCTGCCAACATTGTGATTGAAATTGTTTCGCCGGGCAGCGTTGAGGTGGACTACGGCGAGAAACTTGCCGAATATGAAAAGGGCGGCGTCCCGGAATACTGGATCATTGATTACCTTCGCCGTGATGCTCGATTTCTCAGGCGCAGTGACGAGGGCCTTTTTCAGGCGACGCTTCCTGATGACGACGATTTTTATCGTACACCACAGTTACCGCAGTTCAGACTGCATGTTCCCACATTATGGGAAGAAACCCTTCCTGACACGATACAGGCGCTTGAACAAGTGAAGATGATGTTGCAAGAATAGGAGAAAGTAACCAAAAACATGGCTGCAAAAACATTGTTCCAAAAGGTGTGGGAAAATCATCTGGTACGCCCGCAGGCAGATGACCTACCGGCGGTACTGTATATTGACCTGCACCTCGTTCATGAAGTGACTTCGCCGCAAGCCTTCACGCAGTTACGCGAGCGTGGACTGAAAGTGCGCCGTCCTGATCGCACGCTGGCGACGATGGATCACAGTACGCCGACGACGACGCGCGGCGCAGATGGCATTATTCCGGTGACAGACGTTCAGGCGTCGGCGCAGTTGGATGTGATGCGGAAGAATGCCGCCGATTTCGGCATTAACCTCTACGATCTGGGGACGCGCAATCAGGGTATTGTCCACGTCATCGGTCCCGAGCAGGGTTTGACCCAGCCGGGCATGACCATCGTGTGCGGCGACAGCCATACCAGCACGCACGGCGCGTTTGGCGCTCTGGCGTTCGGCATTGGCACAAGCGAAGTCGCAATGGTGCTGGCGACCCAATGTCTGCTGCAAAACAAGCCAAAGACGATGGCGGTTCGCGTGAACGGACGGCTGGATGCGGGCATTACGGCGAAGGACATTATCCTCGCCATCATCGCCAAAATCGGTATCGGCGGCGGCACGGGCTACGTGTTTGAATACATGGGTGAAGCGATCCGCGCTCTGGGCATGGAAGGGCGCATGACGATCTGCAATATGTCTATCGAAGGTGGCGCTCGTGCAGGGATGATCGCGCCGGACGATACCACGTTCGAGTATATTGCCGGGCGTCCTGCCGCGCCAAAGGGTGCAGATTGGGATGCCGCTGTTGAAGCGTGGCGACAGCTTCCCACCGACGACGGCGCGACGTTCGATGATGAGATTGTGCTGAATGCTGACGACCTCGTGCCAATGATCACCTATGGTACAAACCCAGGCATGGGAATGCCGATCACAGGTTATGTGCCAGACCCCGACAAAGCGGGCGATGTGAGCCAGAAGATCGCGCTCGACAAGGCGCTGACATATATGGGTTTGCAGCCGAATCAATCGCTGCTTGGCAAGCCCGTTGACGTGGTGTTTATTGGAAGCTGCACGAACAGTCGCATCGGGGATTTGCGCGAAGCTGCGAAGATCATTCGCGGGCGCAAAGTGGCGGATGGCGTGCGGATGATGGTCGTTCCCGGCTCGCAGCAGGTGAAAACGCAGGCTGAGTCTGAAGGGCTGGATCGGGTATTCAAAGAGGCGGGCGCGGAATGGCGCGAAGCCGGCTGCTCGATGTGCATTGCTATGAACGGCGATCAGTTACAGCCGGGGCAATACGCCGTCAGTACCAGCAATCGCAATTTTGAAGGACGGCAAGGGAAAGGCGGACGCACATTTCTTGCCAGCCCACTGACCGCCGCCGCAACCGCCGTTCGCGGCGTGATTACTGATCCGCGTGAACTGGTGAGCGAAAGGGAGTACGCATAATATGGATCCCATCAAGTCTTTTAGTGGCAAAGTCGTCGCCCTGCCGATTAACGATATTGATACCGATCAGATTATCCCGGCGCGTTATCTTAAGGTGACGGATAAGAATGGCTTGGGCGCGGCGTGTTTTGCCGATTGGCGCTATGACGCGGATGGTTCGCCGAAACCAGACTTTCCCCTGAATCAGCCTGAGCATCAGGGGGCAGCCGTGTTGATCGGTGGACATAATTTCGGGTGCGGCTCGTCACGCGAACATGCGCCGTGGGCGTTGGTCGGCGCGGGCTTTCAGGCGGTGATAAGTACCTACTTTGCTGACATTTTCCGCAATAACGCGCTCAAGAATGGCTTGCTGCCCGTCGTCGTAGATGAACAAACGCACCAGCAGTTGATCAGCCTCGCGCAGGAAGACCCGAATACGACAGTCACGGTTGACCTGGCGACACAGACGGTCACGCTTCCTGATGAACGCAAAGTGACATTTCCGATTGATGGCTTCTCCAAACATTGCCTGTTGAACGGAGTCGATCAACTCGGTTACGTGCTGGCGCTTGATAAAGACATTGCCAGTTATGAAAACAGCAACCCGCATCGCGTGAACACGCTGTTAGCCGTGTAGACACGAACTGGAGAATCATGACCTCAACCTTGCCCCGTGTCGCTATTTACGATACCACCCTGCGTGATGGCACCCAGCGCGAAGGCATTTCCCTGTCACTAGGGGATAAGCTGCGCGTTACGGAACTGCTGGACAATCTTGGCGTCGCCTATATCGAAGGTGGCTGGCCCGGCTCGAATCCGAAAGACGCCGCCTATTTCGATGCGGTTCAATCGCTCAGCCTGAAACACGCGAGAATCTCCGCCTTTGGTTCGACCTGCCGAAAAAACAGTGACCCCGCCGATGACCCGAATATCCTTGCGTTGGTGGATGCGAACACACCTGTGGTGACGGTGGTTGGCAAAACGTCCATGCTGCATGTGACGGATGTGCTGCAAACCACACCTGATGAGAATCTCCGCATGATTCGAGAGAGCCTGCGCTATCTCAAGTCGCTTGGTAAAGAGGTCATCTACGACGCGGAACACTTCTTCGATGGGTTGAAACTTGACCTTGAATACGCGCTCGACACGATTAAGGCGGCAATTGACGGCGGCGCGGATGTCGTAACGCTCTGCGACACCAACGGCGGCTCAATGCCCTGGGAAGTGGCGAAGTATGTTGATCTGATTCATCGAACGTTTCCCGATGTTCCGCTTGGGATTCATACGCATAATGATGGGGAACTCGCCGTAGCAAACTCACTGGCAGCCGTGCAGGTCGGTGCGGTGCAGGTGCAGGGGACGATCAACGGCTACGGCGAACGCTGCGGCAACGCGAATTTGATCAGCATTATCGGCGATCTTGAACTGAAAATGGGTTATCCGTGCCTGCCCGAAGGCAGTTTGCGCCACTTAACGCATGTTTCGCGGGCGGTGGCGGAAATCGCCAACCTTGCGCCGGATAATCATCACGCCTATGTCGGCAAAAGCGCGTTTGCCCATAAGGGTGGTATCCACGTCGCGGCGGTGCGGCGCAACGTGGACAGCTACCAGCACATTGATCCCGCACTGGTTGGGAACGAAATGCGCGTCCTCGTATCCGACCTTAGCGGGCAGGGCAATCTGCTCAGTAAAGCCGAGGAATTTGGTCTGGATGTCTCACAGGCGGAAGCGCTTAAAGTGCTTGACGAGATCAAGCGGCTGGAACATCAGGGATACGTGTTTGAAGGGGCGGAAGCATCCGTGGCAATTCGCCTGTATCGTGCGAAGCCAGACTATAAGCCGATTTTTACGCTAATTGATTTCACGACGATTGTTGAGGATCGGCGTGGTCGAGGCGCGATTGCTGAGGCGATGGTCAAGCTGGATGTGGATGGCGATGTCGTTCACACCGCAGCGGAAGGCAATGGTCCCGTCAACGCGCTTGATCTGGCGCTACGCAAGGCACTGATTCCTCGTTACCCGCAGATCGCGGATTTCCAGCTTGCTGATTACAAAGTCCGTATCCTTGATAGTGACAGCGGCACGGCAGCGATCACCCGCGTCCTGATTGATACCCAAAATGGCGGGCATCGGTGGAGTACCGTTGGAGCAGGGCAGAATATCATCCGCGCAAGCTGGCTGGCGCTGGTGGACAGTGTCGAGTACGGGTTGTGTGTCGCCTCTCACGAAGGAGAGAGAGAAACGCACGACCACATTGGTTTGCTGATTGATCACGCTTCTGTAACGTAATGCAGTACTTAACCGAACAAATTCCGTAAAGGATCATCATGAAAGCAACAATCGCCGTCCTTTCTGGCGACGGTATTGGTGTCGAAGTCACAGACCAGGCGCGTCAAGCACTAGAGCGGATTGCTTCCAAGTATGGACATGAATTCAGTTTTCAGGATGGTTTGATCGGTGGTATTGCGATTGATCAAACGGGCGTTCCATTACCTGATGAAACCCTCCGTATGTGCGAAGGCACAGATGCGATACTGCTTGGCGCAGTCGGGGGACCGAAATGGGATAGCCCGACGGCGACAGTACGCCCGGAACAGGGCTTGCTCAAAATTCGCAAGCACTTTGATCTGTTCGCCAACCTACGCCCCGTCAAGGCGTATCCCGCATTGGCACAACATACGCCGTTACGCGCTGACCTGCTGAACAATGTTGACCTGTTGTTCGTCCGCGAACTGACGGGCGGCATATACTTCGGCGCACGGCAGGAGCAGGGTGATTCGCAGGAAGCATTTGACACCGAGATTTACAGCGTTCCCGAAGTGGAGCGCGTCGCCCATGTCGCCTTTCGCGCCGCACAGGGACGCCGAAATCGAGTCGCCAGCGTGGACAAGGCGAATATTCTGGCTTCGATGCGCTTGTGGCGAAAAACCGTGGCGCGGGTACATGAAGATTACCCCGAAGTTGCGCTGGAACATGTCCTCGTGGACGCCTGCGCCATGCACTTGCTCACGCGCCCATCGTCGTTTGATGTCATCGTCGCCAGCAATATGTTTGGCGATATTCTCAGCGATGAAGCCTCCGTGCT
>Ga0224722_1000789_pt1 | contig 18198 bp, 15 predicted proteins | sample Balambano_FR1_Me_FD_161646 | JGI IMG/M metagenome (GOLD analysis project Ga0224722, IMG submission 161646) | Freshwater sediment microbial communities from Lake Towuti, South Sulawesi, Indonesia - Balambano_FR1_MetaG | ecosystem: Environmental > Aquatic > Freshwater > Lake > Sediment | place... | reverse complement strand
GCCTTAAAAGGTACCGAAGCGAGCGTGGGCGTGCCGGGAAGAGGCGCATCGGGCGCGGTGACGTAGATATCGACCGTGCCGGCGCTGGGCGATGCGTGCACCAGCCGCACGCGCGTGTTTCCGGAGCCGGGGCCCTCGTCGGGGTCGTTCACCACGATGGGCGCGATGCTGGCCAATCGGTCGGCGGCCAAGATGGTGTAGAAGCGGCCTTCGAGGAAGTCGAGGTCGGCGTCGATAACCGTCGTCGAAGTTCCCGTGGCGTTAATCTGGACGTTAGCGCGGCCTTCGCGTCGAAAGATCTCGCCCGAGGCAAAGTACGGCACGTTCGTGAACTCCGCCCGGTCGTTCACAAAGATGTCCACGTTCGGTGCGTCCGGCGAGGCGTGGACGAACCGGATGCGTGCATCGTGATCGTCCGAGCTACCTGCGCAGCCCATCACGGCGAAGGCGGACAAGGCCGCCACGGCGAATTTCCAGAAGTGCTTCATAAGTCAAGCTCCGGGACGGACCGCCACCACCTCAACTCTCCGATTTCAACCCCATTGTGCGTACCGGAGGCCGCGCCCTAAAGGTCTACGAGGCACAAACGCCCGGATTTGAAAGACCTAGGACCCTTGGCATGTGCCTTAATTTGGGCATGAGGCGGGCCATTTACTGCGTGGCCCGCGGCGGGGCGTCCTACACCGAGATGGCCCTGGGGCTGGCGCGGTCTCTCCAATTGATCGGCGACACTCACCTCCGCATTCTCGCGACCGACATCCCCGGTGTCGATTGGAAGCGTTATTTTCACCAAGTGGTCGACCTCCAAACTCCGCGTTCGGCGCTCGACAAACTCTTTGCCCTCGAAACCACCGATGCCGACGCCGTGCTGGCCCTGGATGTGGACATGCTCGCCTTCCGGCCCCTCGATTCCATCTTTGCCGCCGGTTCCGGAAGGCCATTCGTGGTGCAAGGATTTTGGGAAACGGAAGGTAACTTTCATCGACGCCCTATCGCCGAAATCCTCGCGCGCTACCCAAACCTAACCGATGCCTTTCCCCGCTTTAACGGGGGGCTTATCTATTACGAGCGAAGCGAGGTATTCGCGCGGTTGCTCGAAGCGTTCCGACGTGCGGAAGAGGCTTACGACGCCCTAGGCTTTGAGCGGTTTCGAAGGTCCATGCCCAGCGAAGAAGTATGCGTACTGGAGGGCATGATGCGAAACAACTACGTCGATCTATTTCCCATGGAGACGCAATTTCAGCACAGTCTATCGGGTCCGATCGGACCGGTTCGGGTCGACATCCTAAAGGGTGAGTGCCAGGCGGTATGCAAGGTGCGCCGTGGCGTCGAGCTTGCCCGGCCCATTCTTTGGCACGCGTGGCGGTATAAGGACTACACCCTCTACTGGAACCAATTGCGCGCGCTACGGAGGGTCGAGGAGATCGCCGAGCGGCGACCTCCCGAGTACGTAACCCCCTTCGGACGGTTACGGCGTAGCATCGAGCGGCGCTGGGTCGAGCAAATACGCCGATACCGCTAGCCGTTGGGCGGTTCCGGTAGCTTGCTGAACTGGTCGTCTTGACCCGCCTTGATCAGCCAATCCGGAATATCATCCGGGCGCGTCATTTCGGGCGGGATGGCGCTTACGTACTTACGGTCGCCCAGCCTCTTCTTGAAGTCGGCTTGGGCCGATTCCAAGAGCGCCCGATCGGCCAGCAGGTCGAGCCCGGCGGCCGCCAAGATGGCCGAGCTGGCGAGAGCGCACTTGTCTCCAATCGACATACCGCCGCAGGCCGTGACCACCCACGTATGCAAGGGCGTGTTGCGGGGCAGCGACGGCCACGCGAAGATAAGCACCGGGGTCTTCCAACTGACGCTTCCCACGTCGCTGCTCGCCCCCACGGGTGTCAGCGGCAAGAACGGGAATGGCTTGGTAGCAAGCCCGGTTTCGGGCACTCCGAGCTCCTTTTGGCACGTCTTCGCGAACGTCTGCTCCTCGGCCGTCCACTCATTCGCAAGTCCGTAGCCGGTAATGTGCTTGTACGCCAGCCGGGCGAGCGGCTCGTTCGGAATGATTTCCGGATAACCGACGAAGGTCTTGAAAACGGCTCGGGTTTGGGTCGCCATCGCCGCACCTTCCGCAATTTGCTTGGCCCATTCGTTCATAGCGGTGACCTGGGGCGTATCGACGGCGCGTAGCGTAAGCCATACCCGGGCGTAGTCCGGGACCACGTTGGGGGCCACGCCGCCGCTTTCGTACACGTAGTGCATGCGTGAAGTCGGCTGGATGTGCTCCCGCATCAGGTTGATGGCGTGGGTCAGCAGTTCGGCGGCGTCCAGGGCGCTGCGTCCCATCCAGGGCTCATTGCCCGCGTGCGCGCTTCGGCCGAAGAACTCCACTTTGTTGTTGCGGTTGGCGGTCGTGGTGACCAAGCCCGCACCGGCTTCTCCGGCGGAGTGAAAAGAGAAGGCGATATCCACGTCGTCAAAAGAACCCGCCCGGGCCATATATGCCTTTCCGCCCTGCGACTCCTCGGCGGCGCAACCGTACACCCGGATGGTAACGGGAATATTCTTACCCTGCACCATGTTCTTCAGCGCGATGGCGCCGCCAACGCAACCGGCGCCCAAGATGTTGTGTCCGCAGCCGTGCCCACTGGTGATTCCACTAGGGGCAGGCGTCTTGCGGGGCTCGGCGGCATTGCCTAGATCGGGTAGCGCATCGTACTCGGGTAGGAACCCAAAGATCGGCCCCCCGTTGCCCTGCTTCCACTCGGTGACGAAATTGGTCGGAACGCCGCCCGTACCACGGCTCAACGTGCGAAATCCTGCGGCTTCCAACTCCCGAATCAGCACTTCCGCCGAACGTGCTTCCAACAGCGAGCGCTCGGCAAAGGCCCAAACCTCGCGCGAGATACGTACGATGGGTTCCCGAATTTGGGCGACCGCCGCCTTCGCCTGAACAAGGCTGGGCGAAGGGCCCTGCGAACCCGATTCCGGCGGGATGGATTCATTTCCCATCACGCCGGAGGAGGCGAGGGCCGCGGGGACGGTGCTTGCCACGAGCGCGGTGGCCGAATTCTTGAGCACTTGCCGACGACTGAATTCCGAAGGGTTCTTGCGCATGATGAACCCCGCCATGGTATTCCCTTCCGGAGGGCTACGCCAAGTCCAGACTTTCCGCCACGGGAAATTCTTCACCTCTTCGGGCAAAAAGGCCCCGGGGGGCCCGTCTGCGCTATGGATTGGCGGTTGTGTTCTTGTAGATCGTGCCGTCCTTCATGATCACGAGGAACTTTCTTTCGGGATCCTCGATCAGCTTGAGATCCGTCGTAGGATCGCCGTCGACCAGGAGCAAGTCGGCCAAGGCGCCTTCGGCCACCACGCCGATGCGACCTGGATAGGGGTTTCGCTTGCCGGAGAGGTTGAGGAGTTCGCCGTTAATCGACGTGGCGATCTTCAGCACTTCGGCCGGCGTGAACCACCGGCTGAGCTTTACGAGTTGGGCGCCTTGACGGGTCGCGAGCTTGGCATCGAAGAGGGTGTCCGAGCCGAAGGCCAGCTTGACGCCGAATCGCTTGGCAAGCCTGTAGGCGTTATCGGTTCCGGCGACCATCTCCAGCTGTTTGGCCCGGTTGGGGGAGTTGGGCGGAAACGGAATCGCGTCCTCGTCGTCGAGAAACGGCTGGAGACACAGCCATATGCCGCGTTCCCGCATCATCCGCATGGTGGCTTCATCTGCAAGCTGGGCGTGCTCGATGCAACGGACACCGCCTCGAATCGCCTGCTGGATCGCTTTCGGAGTGTATGCGTGAACCGTAACATACGTACCCCAGGAATCGGCGGCGGAGACCGCAGATCGGATTTCGTCCTCGCTGTACTGGGTGACGTCCAGGGGATCGAAGTCGGAAGCGACGCCACCACCGGCCATCAGCTTGATGTGGCTGGCTCCGCGCATCAATTGTTCGCGGGTGCGCTTAAGCACTTCATCGGCTCCATCCGCGACGACCGTATGGCCACTGCGCTCCGAAAAGTGGAGCGCGCCGGCGGCGGCCGGAATGTCGTGCCAAGGGGACCGGTAATCGCCGTGGCCGGACGTTTGGGAAATGGTGGCCCCCGAAGGCCAGATACGCGGCCCGACCAAGACGCCCTCGTCGATCGCGCGCTTGAGGCCAAAGCTGTTGCCGCCGAGATCGCGGGCCGACGTAAATCCCCGCATCAAGAACTCCTGGGCGCCGCGTCCGGCGACGAAGTTCAGGTAGTTCGGATCGGAGGTCAGCAATGCCACCTGGGAGATGACCGCAAAGGCCATGTGCGTATGGGCGTCGATCAGACCGGGCATCAAGGTTCGGCCGTTCCCATTCACGATCGTGGTGTTCGCACTGCGATCGGTGACGATCGGCTCCGCGGAGATCCGTTCGATCAGATTGTCACGGACAAGCACGTTGACCGGTCCGGAGAGCCGCGCGTCGATCCCGTTGAAGACCTTGACGTTCGAGAACAGGGTAACCCGAGGAGCGCTCTGAACCGAGGCGGCTTCGGCCCGCGGTATGTCGGCGGTGGCGATGTTCAAGGAAAGAAGCGGGATTAAGCAACTCAGCATCGATTCAATTCTCTTCGGCAAGATGCGGCAACGAGCGAGGGGAGGGTTACACGCCTCCGAAGCCTATTGTAACCGTGGGCCCACTTCCCTGAAAGGTTCCGCCAAGGATAACTCGCGGTCGCGCCGTTGCGGAACGCGATGCGGTGCGAGGTTCCGGTATTTGTTTTTGCCGCACTTATGCGGGCAGTACGAAGCCTGGATCGTGATGGCGATGGAGACTCTGCGGCTTTGGCGGACTTTGGGTTTCCGGGCGTCTCGACCCGTTCTTGGGAACTAAGTCCTGCATTTTGCGTTTTTATTCAAAACGAATCATTTGTCTTATCGTCTTGTGTTACAGTTGCGCATGCCTACACTTGAGGGCGTAATCTATCCCGACGGTAATGTCGCGAAAATCAACGGGACAGTCCTTGCGATGGGGAGTTGTAGTAATAATGCGATTCTCGACGCATACGAGTACTGTGAGCAACATAACTTGTTCGGAAAGCATGTGAAGTGGCCGTATGACCCGTGCAATAGCGAGGTCGCCCATGTCCAGCCCGAGTCCGTTCCTCTTGGGGCGGGTGGTGCGACCGTCAGTCCGGCGGGCCGAACCATTCGGTTTTCGGACGGGAATTGGCATTATCTACGCGGCCCGGTGCCCGAAGGCGCCCAGGAAATCAAGGGGTTGTTTGTGCCTTCGCCAAAGTCCGCTCACTCCACCTTCGTCGTGCTTGCTCACTCGGAAGGGGAAGAGAACTCGTGAAAAACAACGTCTACGCTATCGCTATCGCTATCGCCGTCGTCGTCGCCAGTAATGCGACCGGTCAAGTTCCAGCTCCGGCCGCCAAGCCACGCCCCCATGGGATCTACGTGCAATCCGCGAAGCAATACGATCAGCGCATCCTTTTGCGCCGACTGCGTGCGATCGCGGTAGCGCTCGGCGCGACTTCGACGTCGTTCAACTTGTCGGGCCAACTGGGGAACCTACAAGGGGGACGATCCAATTTGTCGCGCTCCGGATTTCAGCTTGGAGCAACGGCCGGACCAGGAGCGTTACCGACCCTTGGTCAAGGGACAGCCATCCAACAACCGGAAGTTCTCCGCACACAATCTTCCACCAACGAGTCGACTTCAGAAACGAGAGCCGAAGCTACAAGTACAACCACGAGGAATCAGACCAACAGCAACGAGTCAATCCAAAGTGTCACCAAGGGCACGCTTCGCGATCCCGATCCCGTGACGATTCCGAACGCTGAGGCCGTGACCGGCCCTTTCGGTTTTGGAGTGCAAGACAGTTTGGCCAGCCGGCTGGAACTGGCCGAGGAACTCTCGAATTTGGCGCTCCTCACCGAGGGAAGCTTCGACGACCAGCTGATGATTCGAACAGAAGCCGACCTGGCGGACAAGCGGCTTCGTACAGTACTTGGCTTTAACGTGAGCATCGAACCGCCTGGTAAGGGGTTAGTTGCCGAGATCGATGTCCAGGTGCGATGCACTACACCAAGGCATCGGCGAGACGTTAGCGTCATCGCCCTGTATCCGCGGGAAAGGACGTACAACGTGAGCACCGTTTCGGAGAAGGCAACCGGGTTCGGCATAAATGCGATTTACGTGCCGATTACGCTAGGAGTCTCTAACCAGTCGGCCAGTCAGCAGCGATATCTCGTGCGCGACCACGATACGGTTGCCAAGTTGGGCAAACCGAATGTCGGTGGGAACAGCGCTCGATTCGGCTGGCAGTTCCGTCCGGTTCTCGGTCGGCAGGCGGTCACGCCGGGAATGCGGAGCGTCTTCGCCTCGGTCGCGTTACCCGTTTCGGACTTTTCCTTAGGCGCGAAAGAGCCTTCCTTTAGGGGAGCAGTTACGGTACGCACCGTATGGAGAAAGTGGGACGCCAAGCGCGGTTTGGCGACCGATGAGGTTGGAGAACCGACCATTGACACCTACCCTATTGAGGTAATGGCATCGGCTCTCAACAACCAGGACATGTCGCCGCGCGTCGATAACGTTCGAATTCGCCCTGGGGACGCGGGTAAAGTCCTGGTTTCGATCGAAGGTAGTCGGCTAGCCGACGCGGCCGTTCTTATCCAGGGCGTCAACTCTCCGAATACGATCGTGAATCGAGAAGAGCACACCCTGAGCTTTATGGCCGACGCGGAGGACGTGTTCGCGAACCCCGTGACTCTGTCAGGCCCGTTCGGAGATACGGCGGTCGTGCAAAAGCGCCTCACGGCGAGCCTTATGAAGGTGCAGGACGCACGAGTTGCTTCTTGTGATGGCACCGACGTCGAGATCGAAGCTTGGCTTGATCTCCCGGACAACTGGCAAGGTGAGCGAATTCCAGGATTATCGTACGGGCGCTCGGCGCTTTGGGTGCCCAGGAAGGATGTGAAACCTGTAGGTTTCAAGACGGCCAAAGAACTGTCAACCACGGCCAACGACTTCGAAGCGTTTGCGCTTCGGCTCGGCGACAAGTTGTACGGAACCGCTGAAAGGCCAGTCGATATCCTCGATGTGAATGGCACGCTCGTCAAGGTGAGATTCAAAGCGCCAGCGGCCGATGTCGTGGCGTCGCCGTCGCTAACGTTGCTCAGCCTCCTTCGTCCAGCCGCAACTTCGGAACACGAAGGGAAAGTCGAGGACCAAAAGAAAGTGTTCTCGGTCGAAGGTGTTCGAACGGTTGGTGAACTGAGCGACGGCAAGACGGCAATCGCGATCATGGGTCGAAAGCTGAGTGCCCTTAAGGTCGTGTTTCGAGGCAAAGAGCTTCGCTCGACGGCCAAGGATGGGGCGTACCTGTTGGGTAATCCTCCGCCCGGTCAGATCGTTATCGTCATCCCAAACGCCCAACTGACGGATAAGGCATTCGTTCATTTGCGCGGCAATGAGGAAGGATTCGGCACAACCGTGGCGCTTAAGCAAGTCGCCGTGGAGCTACCGCTCAAATTCGCCGATGGTGCCCTTGAAGTCATCCGTCCCCAGGGCAATCAGCGACCAGTGGAGCTTGCCATCGAATCGGGGGCCGCTCTGGAGATCATCGTCTCCTACGAGGACAGCAAACTCGATCATACAGTCAAGGACGGCAAGCTGCTGGTCTACCCGACCGCAGCGATGATGAAAGACCTGGGAACGAAGCGGGTCAAGATCGTCGCGGATAAACAACCGTGGCTTCTTTTCATCGAGGTTAAGGCTCCCACCAAACCATAACCCCTGACCTTCAAACTTCGCCCGGGTTCATCGAGAACCCGGGCTCGGCGGGGCCGGGACGAAGCTTGGGGGGCCGACCGCATTCCCCGCCGCGTCGCGGCGGGGTTGCGAATTTTCCGGCGAGAACACTTGCTCGGTGGGCGGAGGGGGAGGGTTGGACCCGCAGCCGAGCCCTCCCCAAACGATGCCGAGGCAAGTCAACGCGACCCGAACCCTCACTGTTCGGTGAACGAGTACACGATCGTGCCGCCGTTCCGCGCCGCGTTCCGCTTCAGAAACTTGGCGTGACCATCGACATAGGTAATGTTCGCGCCCCCGGTATGCCGCGCATCGGCATCCAGGTTGCTGCAGTTGGAGGGGGCCGCCCAACCTTCACCCCAGGTTCCGGGCAACTCCGTCGCGCCCTGCGTACCGGCCGGGCACTGGTTGGGACCCCACCCGAAGTGCAGCTTGGTCGATTTGGCCAGGAACACGTTCATGAGCGTGTGGTCCTCGCCCCAGAAGGTCCAGCGCTGAGCGTAAACAGCATCGCCAAAGGCGGGGAAACGCGTGGGCGAGGCGATGTCGGTTTGGCTCACCGCTTCCCCACCGTACCACTCGTTGCCGCGGATGTCGAGGTTGCCGTTGACCCCGTACGAGGTCGGCCACGGGGCGCACCACGGCGTGAGAGTTCCGCTGCAGTAGGAATCGGTTCCCTTGGCGCTTCGGCCGGCCAGCGAATCCGACGGGCTGACCCAAAGCTGCCGGCTCTTCATGTAGGGCAAAAGCCGCACATGGGTCAGGTGGTACGAGTGGTACGGCTGGCCATCCAGGGTAAATCCCTGAATGTCGGAGGCGTCCCAAGTGGTCTGCGGACCCCAGATGATGCACGGATACTTGTCATCCGAGTCGCTGGCGTACATGACGTAGGCTAGGCCAATCTGCTTGAGATTGCTGAGCGAAGTCGTCTTCTTCGCCGCTTCCTTGGCTTGGGCGAAAACGGGGAACAAAATGGCCGCGAGGATCGCGATGATGGCGATCACGACGAGCAGTTCGATGAGCGTAAATGCTTTGCGTGGCATGGAAAGACCTCTGCGATGAGACTTTTCCGGTCCAATCGTGGACCGGTACCTCCTACTCTACTTGAAAAAACGATTTTTCGCGACCGATTTTGGAGATTTTTCTCGGTATGTCGCTCAGAATGGGGGGATGCGCCGAGGAACGCCCTCTATTCGCGATGTGGCCGCGGCCGCCGGCGTAACCCCCGGCACCGTTTCCCAGGTGCTCAACGACAACTTTCAGGTTCGCATCACTTCGGCGACGCGAGAGCGGGTGCGGGCCGCCGCCGAGAGCCTGGGCTACCGGCCCAATGCGCTCGCCCGTGCGCTGGTTCGGCGACGCACCCAAACCATCGGCCTGATGGTCGCGGGGTTTCGCAATCCGTTCTTTGTCGAGCTGGTCGAAGCCCTGGAAGAGGCCACGTTTCGGGCCGGTTACTCGGCGATGCTCGATGGTGCGCCTTCGGATCGCGGCACGTTTCAAGAGCACGGCCACCTGCGCGATTGGCCGGTCGACGGCATCATCATGTGGTCCATGCGGGGGCAGCGGGCCGAACAGTACATCGCCAATGCCGACCGCACCCAGCCCGTCGTGTACCTAAGCGGCGAACCCCTGGATGGCGATGTCGAGACGGTGCAGGCGGATGTGCGCCAAGGGGCAGCCGACCTGGCGCGCTACCTGGTTCGGCGGGGTTACCGTCGCCCCCGTTACGTGCCCGCATACGTGCAAACTGACCAAGAGGAGCGAACTATCGCCTACCGCGCGGTGATGCAAGAAGCCGGTTTGCCCCTGGAAATCCGCCCCCTGGAACCCGAAGGCGAACGGAGGACCCATGCCGTCGATGCGGGCCTCCGGTTGGCGACGGTGCGTGCCAGGGAGCGGCCCGACGTGGTGCTATGCCACAACGACGTCACGGCGATCGGAATGATTCATGGCCTCCGCCGCGGCGGTCTGCGCATTCCCGAGGACATCGCCGTGGTTGGGTTCGATGGCACGGAGGAAGGTCAGTTCCTCGACCGACCGCTGACCACCGTGCGCATGCCGCTGGCCGAAATGTCCGAGCGGGCGGTGCATCGGCTGCGAGAGTTGATCGAGAATCCGAACCTCGAGCGCTCAACGCAAGTCTTCGCCACCGGGCTGGTGATCGGAGAAACCGCCTAGTTGGCGAGGGTTTGCCGCGGCTCACCCCAAACGCCTGAGGCAACGGACCCGCCCACCAGGTACCGCACCCCGACGGCCTCCAGACGCCGAACGAGCTTGCACAGCGAGTCCGCCTGAGAGTTCATTCCGGCTTTACTTCATTTGGACGCAGGTGGGCGGTTGCTCGACGGAGCTCGCGGGTGAATTCGCAGCGTTCAAACACCATCGCCAATCGCTCTTCGGGCGTTTTTCGGCGCAGGAGGGCGTAGATTCGCTCGCGTTCCTCAGGCGATCGATCTTGTACGCCGAATTCGTCGAACGTGAGCACAAGGGGATGGTACCGGAGGCTCAATGAGGGCGGCGATCCGTCTGGCGCATTTTGCGCCCAAGAATAAGTACGTGCGAGGGACAACGATCCCGACAGAATGGGAGTTCGTCGTGCCGATCGGTGAGTTACTTGGCTACGGGCGCAGGGCATAGTTTGCACAGATGGACGGCGCATCCGGTTCTTGACCGGTCTGAATCTTGACCAGTTCGCCGACCAATCGTCTCCGATGTGTTTGGACGCGATCCCAAAAGCACGAAGGAACGTGACCTCATCCGCACCATCTATGACGCTCCACTAACTGGAATGAACCGTAATATTACGCGCAAATCCTGAAGATTCCATCAAGATCACAATTTAAACCAAAATCAAAACTTGACACGTTTGTCTACTTTTACTTTTCTAGCTGATTCTCTAAAATCTTTGAACATCTGTTATAAATTCTGATTTACAGAACGTTGCGAGTGTAACGATGAAGATCCCGGAACTCACGTCAGAGCAGGTAATCCAGAACACGATCGCTAAGGTCAACGAAGTAACGACCAGGGCAAGTCAAGCCATTGACCCGATTGGTACGGCCGCTCTCCAAGCCGGACAGGAGGTTCAAGTAGCGGCTGATCAGTTTACGACTTCGATCTCTACGGGGTTCGGCGATATCGTTCAGGCGGTGGAGCAGGCCAAGCGGCAGTTGGGGCAGAACCATGATGAGATGCTCCGAATGTTGGGTGAGCTACTCGATAGTCTGCCGAAAGCACCGGGAATGGAAGAGATTCGAAAAATATTAGATGATGCCATTCCTGATGCGGTTGTTTTGAATGGTAAGGGATATTCGGATCCGGATGCATTTTACCTAGAGGTTCGTCGCCTACTCGGCTCAACAAGTGCAAACCGAGCCGCGCAGGGCACCATCACGATCGAGCTTCGCGGTCCTCAATTCCTCGCTCTCCACCAGGCGGCGAATGCGAAAGACTCGAATGCAGCTCATCAGGCACTGCGGAATGCCGTCTTTCCTGGGTTCAGGTTGTCTCTCAACTCCAAGATTCTCAACTCGGATCCGGTTACCATAACGGCGCTGATCTGCGTCACGATCATGGTTCTTGGAATTGGCTTGGGAACGCCTATCGCCGTTGGCAGTGGAGTCGCAGTTTCTGCGATGTTCCTCGCAATCGCAGCGGCTCTCATTATCGCAACGGCTCAAGGACGCCCTGTGGAACTTTCTACATGCCCGAAGTCGGGCAACGAATTCAAGTTGCCGGATGGCTCAAGTGTTGGGACGGATTTTTTAATGTGTACTACACTAACGCTTCCACCTGCGACGTAATCACACGACTTCGGTGTGCCATGTGACTCGAAGGATTTCATTTGGGTCGAAGTCACGACCTGACGATTCGCGGAAAAGGGCCCCCATCCCACGATAGGACGGGGGCTACCTGACTGTCTGCTCGGCAAAAGCTAGACCAGGATTTCCGAGATTGCGCCGGCGCCGACCGTTCGGCCACCTTCGCGGATGGCGAACTTGGAGCCTTGCTCCATGGCGATCGGGGCGATGAGTTCGATGGTCATCGTGATGTTATCGCCCGGCATCACCATTTCCACGCCGTCCGGCAGGTTCAGCGTCCCGGTCACGTCGGTGGTGCGGAAGAAGAACTGCGGTCGGTAACCCGTAACGAACGGGGTGTGGCGTCCGCCCTCTTCTTTGCTGAGCACGTAAACCTCGGCCTTGAACTTGGTGTGGGGCTTGATGGTGCCCGGCTTGCAGATGACCTGACCGCGCTCGATGTCGTTTCGATCGACACCGCGCAGCAGCAGACCCACGTTATCGCCCGCTTCGCAGTAGTCCAGCGACTTGCGGAACATCTCGATACCGGTACACACCGTCTTGCGGGGCGCCTCGGAGAGGCCGACGATCTCGACTTCTTCCATCGACTTGAGCTGACCGCGCTCCACACGGCCCGTGGCCACCGTACCGCGACCCGTGATGGTGAAGACGTCTTCGACGGCGCACAAGAACGGCTTGTCCTTGTCGCGCTCGGGGGTCGGAATGTAGCTGTCGACGGCTTCCATCAATTCGATGATCGACTTGACGTACTTGTCCTCGAAGTCGACCTTGCCCGCCTCGACCTGGTCCAGCGCCTTGCGGGCGGAACCCTTGATGATGGGGGTGTTATCGCCATCGAAGCCGTACTTGCTCAGCAACTCGCGAATTTCCATCTCGACCAGCTCGATGAGCTCGTCATCGTCCACGGCGTCCACCTTGTTGATGTAGACCACGATGTAGGGCACACCCACCTGGCGCGCCAACAGAATGTGTTCGCGCGTTTGCTGCATGGGACCGTCGGTGCCCGCCACCACCAAAATCGCGCCATCCATCTGGGCGGCGCCGGTAATCATGTTCTTGATGAAGTCGGCGTGGCCCGGACAGTCGACGTGAGCGTAGTGACGCGTATCCGTCTCGTACTCCTGGTGCGAGATGTTGATGGTGATGCCACGCGCCTTTTCTTCGGGGGCGCTGTCGATCTCATCGTAGGCACGCTTCGTAGCGAGGCCCTTCTCGGCCAGTACGCCCGTAATCGCTGCCGTCAGCGTCGTTTTGCCGTGGTCGACGTGGCCAATGGTGCCGATGTTGACGTGCGGCTTGTTCCTTTCGAATTTAGCTCGTGCCATTAGTGTTTGTTGTTTCCTGTTTTCGGCGCTTGCGGCGCCTTCGCACGCTCACGGGCCGCCACCTGACTGAACAGGGACCGCGTGGCAAGAGGGAATTTTACCGTTTTGCGGTCCCGATTGGCAACGTGGCGTGGGTCGTTAGCGGGGTCCCTGAAACTCAATTTTGGATCGCTGCGATTTTTACAAGGAATCCATGTCGCCTACCAATGTCGCCACGTTCGGGTGAAAGCTCGCCAAGCCTGAATCCAAAGTGATCAGTTGAAGTCCGTTGGCCTGCGCAAGGTGTACAAAGTAGGCGTCGGTCACCTGCCGATGGCCCCGAACGCCGCGGGCGGGCACATCCACGTAACTGCAATCATCCGGAACGAAAAAATAACGCGGCGCCGAGCGGAGCTCGCGCAATACCGCCTGTCCGTCGGCGAAAAGGCCGCCCGTACGCAGGACGGTGCGAAGGAATGCGCCTTCCGCCAGCGAACAGACCCCTAACTCGGGCGCCACGAGACTGAGGTAATTCACGATGCGCTGATGGTGCACGTGGTTGGCCAAGAGCAAACCGATGAGCGCCGAAGAATCGAGCAGGACCCGCAATCAGGCGTCCTCGTCGAGCAGCTCTTTGACGCGCTCAACCGTGAGGACACCCTCGGTGCGGAGGGAGGGGTACGGAGAGCGAGACTCGCGGACCACAAGCGCACCCAGCCCGGCGGGCGATGGGCTGAGGATGAGTTCGCTAATGGCCGCGCCGAGGCTCAGGCGGCGCTCGGCGGCGAACGCCTTGGCAACGTAAAGCGCATCGTCCGATATATCGACCGTCGTTCTCATCAACGCATCATAGCATATCAGCACACCCCAAATGTGCGTCGTAATCCCGCCCGGTGAGCTCCGAACAGCACTCGTTGGCCAGCGACGCCATCGCACCGCCCGACGTCCAAACAGCCCCCGTTTACGGAACACGTACCGCATGACGAGAGGCTTGTAACCGTTTCGCCCGTTAGGTTCGCCCGGATTCGGACCCGCTAGGCGGGAAACCGGCCGAATTCATCAGATGGGCAAAGCGCTCGGCCGTTTTTGTGTGTCGCGGGTCGCTCGCCCACGATTCCCAATCCAACCAGTACCATGCCACCACACGGTCGATACTGGACTCGACCGCCTCGGCCAATTGGGGAATCAAACCCTCGAGCGGTTGCGGGGCGACGATCAGATCGAGCGCATTGCGCAGAAACGCGACCGCCTCGAATGCCGGGTCGCCGCGTAGGCCTTTCGGGTCGATCGGCCGCCAATGACCCCGGTCGAGCAGAATGTTCTCGTGGTGCAGGTCGCCGTGCAAAAACACTTCCTTCGGCGACGTCTCGATGAGGTGGTCGAGGGCAGGATAAGAGGTTCCGTAATAGTCCGAAATGGTCGACATCCCGTCGGGGTTTAGGGTCACCACTTGGTCACGTATCCGGCGAAAAACGTCCAGACCAAGGTAGTCGGGAGAACATCTCTGCTTGAAGGGCGTCGCCGGCAACAATCGCTCCATCAAAAGTGCGCCCGTTTCGGGGTCTGCCGCAAAAATCTCGGGGCCGCCCGCTTGAGCCAGTCGAATGGCCGCTTCGCCGCCTGAGGTGAGCTCTTCCCCCTGGAACGGGACGCGGAGAACGCGGTTCCGGTCGGCGTACGCCCGGCAGCAATATCCGGGTTCAAGTTCGATTTCCGGAACAAATCCATGGCACCGGGCAAAGTCCTCCACTTGTTCCGGCAAGATCATTCGCTTTAGCGTTCCTTAACGATCGGGACAAAAACACAGAAAGGCCATTCCCGATTGGCCGAGGAAGAAAGCACAATACTTCGTGATGAGCATCTTTTGGTCTCGTGCAAGCATCGCCCTGGTAGGAACATGTGTTCTCGTTGGTTGTGGCGGGTCCGGTGATAGTGGCAGTACGCCCGACGTGCGTCCCGCCACTTTTCGGGCGCGCAACGCCACCAGTAGCCAGGTGACCTTTTTCGTCGAGAGCACTCCCAGCGGCGTCGCCGGTCCAAGATTCACGTTGGATGCCGGTGACGTAACGGCCGACCAAACCAACCAAACGCCGGGAACCTACCTGTTCAAGGCGTCGATCCAGACCAGTAACGCGGTTATCGCGGTCGAACGCACCCTGACTCTCGCCCCTGGAAGCGACGAAACCATTCGCGTTTTCCGGGATGCCAATGGTCTGGAACTAGGACTCGAGTAGATCGACGAGGAGGGAGCGAGCCTCCCTCCTCACCTACCTTAGCGTCCAGCCGACGCTTTCGCCGTAATCTCTTCCGCGATGTTGCGCGGCACTTCTTCGTAGTGGCTGGGGGTCACGTTCGGTTGCGCGCGGCCCTGCGTGAGCGAGCGCAGCGTGGTGACGTAGCCGAACATTTCGCTCAGCGGAACGTGCGCATTGACCACCGAAACCCCGCCCGCGATGTTGTCCATTCCCTCGATGCGGCCGCGGCGACTGTTGATATCGCCGACCACGTCGCCGACGTTGCCTTCGGGGGTCGTGACTTCTACGTGCATGATCGGCTCCTTAAGAACCGGCTGCGCCTTCTTCATCGCTTCCTTAAAGGCGATCAACCCGGCTTGCTTAAACGCGTTTTCGTTCGAGTCCACTTCATGGTAGCTGCCTTCCAAGAGCGCGACTCGGACGTCCACGACGGGGTAACCCGCCAAGACGCCGGAGATCAGACCCTCGCGGATGCCCTTTTCGCACGCGGGGATGTACTCCTTGGGGATGGTTCCTCCCGTGACCTTGTTCTCGAAGACAAAGCCCTGACCGGCTTCCAGCGGTGCCATCTCGATGACGCAGTGCCCATATTGGCCCGAACCACCGGTTTGGCGGATGAACTTGCCTTCGGCTTTGGCGGCGGTTCGGACCGTCTCGCGGTACGCCACCTGCGGCTTGCCCTGGTTGGCCTGGACGCCGAACTCGCGATTCAGCCGGTCGACGATGATCTCCAGGTGAAGCTCGCCCATTCCGCTGATGATCGTTTGCCCGCTCTCCGCGTCGGTGAAGACGCGGAAGGTCGGATCCTCTTGCGCCAGGCGAACCAGCGAGGTGCCGAGCTTTTCTTGGTCGGCGCGGCTCTTGGGCTCGATGGCGATTTGGATGACCGGCTCGGGGAACTTGATGCTCTCCAGGGCAATGGGGTGGTCTTCGTCGCACACCGTATGGCCGGTGTTGACATCGTTCAGGCCGATCACGCCCACGATCTCGCCGGCGTACACCTCGTCGATGTCGTTGCGGCTATTGGCGTGCATCTCCAGGATGCGGCCGATACGCTCGGTTCGGGTGCGGCACTCGTTGCTGACCGGGTCGCGGAAGGTGATCAAGACGGGCGTGCCCTTTTTCAGGGTGCCGGAGTACACGCGCAGGTAGGTCAAGCGCCCGACGTACTTATCGGATTGAATCTTGAACGCCAAGGCGGCAAAAGGCGCCAGATCGGAGGCTTCCCGCTCGATCGGCTCCTCATTGTGAGGATCGACTCCTTTGGTCGCACCCACATCCAGCGGCGACGGCAGGTATTCGACGACCGAATCGATCATGGCTTGGACACCCTTGTTCTTGAAGGAGCTGCCGCTGAGCATCGGGACAACCTTGTTCGCCAAAGTTCCCGCCCGCAGGGCCCGGCGAATGTCCTCTTCGCCAATCTCCTCTCCGCCCAAAAAGCGCTCCATGATGCCGTCATCGAAGTCGGCGATCGACTCGATCATCTTCTCGCGAAACTCGGCCGCCTTGGCGCGGTAGTCCTCCGGGATATCGACCAACCGAAACGACTTACCCTTGTCGTCTTCGGTGTCGTAAAGGGCCGCCTTCATGGTGATCAGGTCCACGTACCCCAGGTACTCGCTTTCGGCGCCGATCGGAATCTGGATCGGTGCCGCGTTGCAGCCGAGACGGTCCTTGACGCGGGCCAAAACCGTGTAGAAGTCCGCCCCCAGGCGATCCATCTTGTTCACGTAGATGATGCGCGGGACGTTGTATTTGTTCATCTGCCGCCAGACGGTTTCGGTTTGCGGCTGAACTCCGCCGACGGCGCACAGCACGCAAACCGCGCCGTCCAGCACGCGCAGCGACCGCTCGACCTCGACCGTGAAATCGACGTGGCCCGGAGTGTCGATGATGTTGATCTTGAATTCGGGCGAGTCGTTCTTGCCGCCCTCTTCCCAGCGCGAAACCTTCCAAAAGCACGAGGTTGCGGCCGAGGTGATGGTGATCCCTCGCTCCTGCTCTTGCTCCATCCAGTCCATGGTTGCGGCGCCCTCGTGCACTTCGCCGATCTTGTGGCTTTTGCCCGTGTAATACAAGATACGTTCGGTCGTGGTGGTCTTGCCGGCGTCGATGTGCGCGGCGATGCCGATGTTACGAACCTTTTCCAAGGGGTGACTGCGAGCCATGGGTTTTTACTCTCGAAGAGGCCAAGTGACGACGTGCTCGACCCAGCAAAACGCCCCGCATCACGTCGGGGCGTCGCTCCGGATTGAGGGTAGCGGTCTTTGCTACGTTTTCGACGGTCCTCCTGCGCAACCAGCCGGCGAATCCCGAAAGGCGCACCGCCTGGTTATACGAAATTATTCCCGTTTCGCCCCCCGAAAATCTAGGCATGCGATATGCCCCGGGTCCGGCGGATTGGTATTGGGGGTGATTGGTGGAAGGGGATTGGCCGCGACTTGAGGAGGTTCCGGAACCGGCCCGACCCACGCCGAAACTCAGGGTCGACACAATCGATGTTAAAAATTCCTGCAGATGTGAAAACTTCCTGCCCTATCTCGAGAGAATGCCTTATACTTGGGCGGGATTAACCCGATGGCACTGAGACCGTTTCCCGCGTTTCCCGCGCGAGCGTTGCTCGGCGCAACTCTTCTCCTTGGCACCGTGATGGTCGGCGGCTTTGCCCGGCCAAAGCCCTGCTCCGATTGCTCTTCTATTCCGGCCGCGTCCACCGCCGCCCAGGTCATGTTGGTCGAGGCGGGTCGAACCATCGAGTTGTTCGCCTCCCCTTCCTTGGTGCCTGGCTCCGCCGATGATCGCTGCTGGACGGCCAACTGGGGTTCGGTTTCGGAAGCGGGACTTTATACCGCTCCGGCCACGGTCCCCGAAGACGGATTGGATGCGGTCACCTATGCAAATCCCCAGACCGGGACCTTCATTAGCTTGACCATAAGGGTGTTACCCCCCATCAACCCCCCCGGGGCCGATGCGCCGGTGTGGACGCCGATCACCTCTTTCCCGCCCGGAGACGCTCCGCCCTC
>Ga0224722_1000788_pt1 | contig 18200 bp, 14 predicted proteins | sample Balambano_FR1_Me_FD_161646 | JGI IMG/M metagenome (GOLD analysis project Ga0224722, IMG submission 161646) | Freshwater sediment microbial communities from Lake Towuti, South Sulawesi, Indonesia - Balambano_FR1_MetaG | ecosystem: Environmental > Aquatic > Freshwater > Lake > Sediment | place... | reverse complement strand
TGAAAAGTGCTGGGCTTGGCTGAAAAGTCGCATTCGCCAAAGTTTATCCAACTTTGAGTCTTTACGGCAAGCAATGGAGTCGGTACTGAAGGATGCTGTGTCCTAATAGTCCTGTCTATAGCTATAACTTAATTTAGACTAAACTTGATAATGCATCTGACTATCGCTTTGACTCAGCTGTAGTGAAAGAACCGAGCAATTCATTTAGATTTAGAGGCAAACCGATACGAAAAATGATAGTGTGATTACTTACCAATAACGCACCCTACACGAGTGGCGATCGTCCTAATCCCTCTTCATTGCGATCGGTAAAAGCAACGGCTTGAATTGTAACAGCCTTCCCAATTACTCATTGGCAGTTCTCGTCTTTTGAATCATCTCTTGGATTGTTTCGGCTTCGCCGATTTCATAAAGACTGATCAAACCATTCTCAATGGTAAAGATTTGCCGAATTGTTGCATCCGCGAGCAAGTTGCCTTGCAAATCTCTGACAGTTTGATGAGCGGTAACAACATCTCGATTGTATTCATCCCTCTCAAATTTTAAGGTCTCAAGCTGCACTTGAATCATCTTAAATTGATTAGTCCAGTATTCGCGAACCGCGTCGCGTCCATAAACGAAACCACCTTTCACCCCGTTTGCCCATTTCACGTCCGGCTGCATCACTGAGATAATTGTTTCAATCTTGCGTTTGTTGAAGGCTTCGTATAAATTTTGCAGAAACTGCTGATTTGAACTCATAATTGTTCGCCATCTAATACAAATGTCATTAATACAAGAAATCAGCCCAACGTTTCGGCTGAACGACTAGAAGTAACCTTTGCAACACCACCAAGGTTTTTCAACGATCCGTTCCATCTAATTTATTAGGTTTATTAGGCTTCATTCTTCTCTTAATTAACGGTACAAAGTGCATCATGTAATCTCGTTTTCCAATCGGCACACTAGCCATGCGAAGAATGTCATAAAAAGTAGTTTCTGCAAAAAGTAATTTCTTTGTTGTGGATCGGCCCCCTTAAAACAAAACGGTAGAAAGACGAAACTCTCTACCGTTTTGAAGATTCAGACCTAAGCACTTACTCGACCGCTTGCGGCATCAGTTCCCGTTTTTCGCCGGGGCGAACCACGACTTGACCGCCTTCATCCACATCCACTACTGCGGTATCGCCGTCGTTAATGCGACCAGAGAGGATTTCTTCCGCCAGGGAATCTTCCAACAAGCGCATAATGGCTCGCCGCAGCGGACGGGCACCGTAGCTGGGGTTATAGCCCTCTTCCACCAGACGATCCTTAAACTTCTCGGTCACTTCCAGGACAATACCCTGTTCGCGGAGGCGACCAAACACCTCGTTGAGCATGATGTCGGCAATTTCCTTGACCTCGTCTTTCTTGAGTTGGCGGAAGACAATAATTTCGTCAACCCGGTTCAAGAATTCGGGGCGGAAGTACTGTTTCAGTTCTTCGTTCACCAAGGAGCGAATGCGGTTGTATTGCGACTCTTCCTCGTTTTCCGAGGTGAAGTCAAAGCCGAGACCGCCACCACCTTTCTCGATTACCTTGGAACCGATGTTGGAGGTCATGATCAGGAGGGTGTTCTTGAAGTCCACTGTGCGTCCTTTAGCATCGGTCAGGCGACCGTCTTCCAGGATTTGCAGCAGCATGTTGAATACGTCAGGGTGGGCTTTCTCGATTTCGTCGAACAGTACCACAGTGTAAGGACGACGACGCACGGCTTCCGTTAGCTGACCGCCTTCGTTGTAACCGACATAGCCCGGAGGTGAACCGATGAGTTTGGAAACGGTGTGACGCTCCATGTACTCAGACATATCAAGGCGAATCATCGCATCTTCCGAACCGAAGAAGTAGGAGGCCAATGCCTTCGTTAACTCCGTTTTACCAACCCCAGTGGGGCCGGAGAAGATAAAGCTAGCGATCGGGCGGTTGGGGTTCTTCAAACCCACCCGCGCCCGACGAATGGCGCGAGAAACCGCCTTCACTGCTTCATCCTGGCCAATCAACCGCTGATGCAAGGTATCTTCCATGTGCAGCAGTTTCTCGGACTCGGATTCGGTCAGCTTGTTCACGGGTACGCCCGTCCAGGAGGCGACGATTTGAGCAATGTCCTCTTCCGTCACTTCGGGTTGAGACTCTTCCCCAGTGGCTTCGTTCTTCTTGTTCTGAGCGATCGTCCGGATTTCCGCTTTGATTTCCATTTCTCGATCACGCAGTTGTCCAGCACGATCGAAGTTTTGAGAGCGCACCGCATCATCTTTATCTTTCAGGACTTGACGCAGTTCCTTATCCAACTCTTTTGCTGCAGGGGGCAGTTGAGAGTTGATCAACCGCACCCGAGAACCCGCTTCGTCGATTAGGTCGATCGCTTTGTCGGGCAGGTAACGATCGGAAATGTATCGATCGGACAACTTCGCAGCCGCTTCCAGAGCCTCATCCAAAATTTTGAGTTTGTGGTGCTGTTCGTACCGTTCCCGCAGACCCCGCAGAATTTCGATCGTTTCATCTACCGTCGGTTCACCCACCATCACGGGTTGGAAACGACGTTCCAGAGCTGCATCTCGTTCGATGTGCTTGCGGTATTCATCCAGCGTCGTCGCACCGATACATTGCAGTTCACCCCGGGCCAAGGCTGGCTTGAGGATATTTGCCGCATCGATCGCGCCTTCAGCAGCACCGGCACCGATCAGAGTGTGAACCTCGTCGATCACCAGGATGACGTTTCCGGCAGAGCGGATTTCATCCATGATTTTCTTTAAGCGTTCTTCAAATTCACCCCGATACTTGGTGCCTGCCACCAAAAGACCAATGTCCAGGGTAACAACGCGCTTATCTTCCAGGATGTCTGGCACATCGTCGTTAGCAATACGTTGCGCCAAGCCTTCAGCGATCGCCGTCTTACCCACTCCAGGCTCACCAATCAGCACAGGGTTATTCTTAGTCCGACGACCCAGAATTTGAATCACCCGTTCAATTTCTTTTTGACGACCAACAACTGGATCGAGTTTGCCTTCAGCAGCAAGTTGAGTGAGGTTAGAACCAAACTCGTCCAGGGTAGGAGTCTTTGTCCGACCTTGAGAACCGCCAGAGGTGACTTCTGCGGTTTCGCCCAGCATCCGGATGACTTGAGTACGAACTTTTGAGAGGTCAACGCCCAGGTTTTCCAGAACTCGTGCGGCAACGCCTTCACCTTCACGAATGAGACCTAAGAGTAGGTGCTCAGTGCCGATGTAGTTGTGGCCAAGTTGGCGAGCTTCTTCTAACGATAATTCAAGGACTCGTTTCGCGCGGGGGGTAAATGGAATTTCTACCGCAACGAAACCTGAACCTCGACCGATAATTTTTTCAACTTCAATCCGAGCGTCTTTGAGGTTAACGCCCATCGACTTCAGGACTTTGGCAGCGACGCCAGTTCCTTCTCCGATCAGACCCAGAAGAATCTGTTCCGTTCCTACGAAATTATGTCCCAGGCGGCGAGCTTCCTCCTGGGCAAGCATAATTACCTTAATGGCTTTCTCTGTGAAGCGTTCAAACATGGCGTGTGTCCTATCACCTGCTGCTTGCCGGTACTGCTGATTTTAGCATAGGGAAATTACTCGACTGTCTGATATAAACAGTCGTTGATGTTCGTAATCTCCGTACCTGACGTGTGTAGGGAAGCAATGATAAAGGAAAACATCCCAGCGAAAGATGTTAATTGGGTGGACGATTGGTAATCAGGATTGAGATGGGTTGTTAAGAATGGAGAGATAATACCTGAAATTGGCACCTTAAAGGAGAGCGAAGCTTCGTGTCTAGCGATCAAACGCGATCGAACTTGCTGAATCAGCCGCCGCTGCAATTGCGGCAGCAGATTAGCTTCTATCTCGAGGATATTGAAACCCCGATCGGTAAATTCATCAACCTGGTAATTACGGGGTTGGTGTTGCTCTCGTCAGCGATTTTTGTGGCGGAAACGTACCCACTCCCAGAGGGGATGCGATCGCTTCTAGATCGAGTAGATTCTATTATTCTCTGGCTCTTTGCAGTTGAGTATTTGATCCGGCTGTGGTGTGCCGAGGACCGATTAAGACACGTTTTGAGCCTGTATTCAATCATTGACTTACTCACGATCTTGCCATTTTTTGTGGGGACGATCGATATTCAGTTTATTCGAGTCTTCCGCTGGTTCCGCATCTTACGCCTGATTCGGTTTTTGGAAGGGCGGACGATCGTCGGCTACATCAGCCAGGAAGACAGCGTTATCTTTACGCGCATCTTATTAACGTTATTCATTATTATCTTTGTTTATTCAGGCTTGATTTACCAGGTTGAGCATCCTAAAAACCCCAATGTCTTCAGTACCTTCCTGGATGCCGTCTACTTCTCCGTCGCGACGATGACCACGGTTGGTTATGGCGATGTCACTCCCCGCACTGAACTAGGCCGACTCCTCACTATCCTGATGATTTTGACTGGAATTGCCATCATCCCCTGGCAACTGGGCGACTTGATCAAACGCCTGATTAAAACCACCAACAAAGTCGAAACCATTTGTCCTGGGTGTGGCCTGGGCTACCACGACGCGGATGCCGAGTTTTGCAAGGTGTGTGGAACTCGATTAAAGCCAGGATGCCCGGTGACGTTTGAGCGGTAGAAAGTGCTGGGAGTTCGAGGCTTAGCCTGCCTTACTTCACCACCGTTTGAGGAGATGGAGACAACTTGGGGTAGGCAATCCGTTGGTGATTGAACTGTTGCCAGACCTGCACAAAAATTTCAGCAATTTGGGTCATTTCGGCGCGAGTGAGGCCAGAGTCAACCAGTTGGTGATCCTGCCAACGGGCCCGCAGAATTTTGTTGATCATAGACAGGGCTTCTTCGGGGGTGGCATCTTTGAGCGATCGCAATGCGGCTTCACAGGAATCGGCCAGCATGACAATGCCCGTCTCACGCGATTGCGGAATAGGCCCGTCATAACGAAAATCGGCCTCATTAATCGCAGTGGAAAGCGCCGAACTTGTTGTTTGTTGCTGCGCCTGGTGGTAGAAATACGCGATCAACATCGTGCCCTGGTGTTCTGGGATAAAGGCTTGCACCGCTTTCGGCAAACGCGCTCGCCGGGCCATCACAATTCCCTCGCTGACATGCTTCTTGATAATTTCAGCACTCTTCCAGGGATCGTCGATCAGGTCGTGTTTATTCGGGTCACCCATTTGATTCTCAATAAAGCCCAGCGGATCGTGCATTTTGCCAATGTCGTGATACAAAGTGCCGGTTCTCACCAATTCCACGTTACAGCCCAGGGTGCGGGCAGCCGCTTCGGCCAGGGTGGCCACAAATAATGTATGTTGAAAGGTGCCGGGGGCATGGGCGGCCAGCCGTTTTAGCAGCGGACGATTGGGATTGGCGAGTTCTACCAAACGAATTGTGGTGACGAGATCGAATAGTTGCTCCAAGTAAGGACTGCTGCCCACACCAACAATCACCCAGGCGAGGCCGATGATGCCTTGTACAGCGCTGACTCCCAACAGAGTGTACCAAACCGTTCCAGATGCAACGTTGAACAATAGGTAAAGCGTGCCCTGTAATATGCCAACGCCTACCCCTAAGATGGCTAGTTCTTCTCGCGATCGCATTTTTGCCCCCAACCATCCACACAATAAGCCGCCACCAGCACTAGAGAGGAGGTAGCTCACGTTCATATCCATCCCAACAGCTAGAAGTACCGTCAACACTCCGGTAACCGTAAGTCCCAGTGGGGCACCGTAGAAACTACTGGCCAACAACCCCACAAAGGGTAAGTTTGTCGAGGGAATTTGCAGCGAAATAAATAACGGCGTACTTAAACTCAACAACCACAACAAAACGCCATCACGGCGACGGAGGGTCGGGATGGAGCGTTGTTTAACGAGCCAAACGATCGCCACCCCTCCACTTACCAAACTTGTAAAGCCAATTAAGCCCCACCAGTCAATTTCGCGCCGACTGAGTTTAAAATGCTCCAGCAGAGCAAAATCGCCCGATGTAATGATGTCTCCTTCGCGCACGATCGCCTCATTGCGGCGAATGCTGACCGTCACCGGGGGAATTTCTTGAGCAGCTTTCTCGGCTCGCAGGCGAGTTTGCTCCTCGTCTCGAATCAAGTTTGCTTCCAGCAATGCCACCAGAACTTGATTGGCAACGCCTCTCGGTTTCTCTGGAATCGTCCCCTCCAAATGCAGCGCCACTGCCGACTCGATCATGGCGTTGGGTAAACCGGGGGAAATGCCCTGAGTCAGAATGCGATCGGCAACTCGTGGCACAATTTTGCGTAACTGACGCCATTCCGAGTCAGTCAAATTCAAAACAACTAAATCAAAGTCATTCGGCAATTTAGGCGAAACGGGCGTGGAGATGGTTGTGTTTGCTGCAGCATAGCGCGATCGCGCATCACTGATATCTCGAATTAAGAGCAGAAATGCCCCCAAATCAACTGAGCGCCGATAAGCCCGCAGTTCGGCGATCGCTTTTCTCAGTTCAGCCTCAGAAATAGTCGCATTGGTAGGGAGTTCAATCAGAGGTTCAGACTGAGCGAAGGCTTGATTTTGGGCAAAGCTAGAATCGATCGTGCGTAACACATACTGCCACTGGGTTTCTGGCATTCTGCGCAAGGTGGCTTGTACCGGCACCGTCAGGAAGGCCGTTTTGACAAAAGGAAAGGGGCCAGCCAGTTCCCGAATCGCATGCCCTTGTTGCAATTGTTGCTGCAACTGGCGCTGGATCTGCTGGGTGGCCTCTTGATCCAGTTGCAGAACCGGAAGAGAGCCAGTACGAGCCAATTTGCGGTTTTCTTCTGTTGCTTTGGGATCTTCGATCGTGACTGCGGCGGGAGCGTAAATGGTTTGGGGGGCGGCTCTGCCAATGTCCAATTTAGGCGAATTGTAGAATCGATAGCCTAAGGCGCTGGTCAAGCTGGCAACCGTAATAACGAGGACGACGGGTGAATGAGAGGCTTTGTGGAACCAGTTTTGCGTTGATTTCCGGGTGGAGTGAGTGCCGAGATTGGGAGGTTGTGTTGATCGCAGCATTTTATGGCATGTGGCGAGATAACGCCTCACCCACTGAACCGTTTGCTGGGAACGGTTTTCTTCGAACTGACGCACTAGCGATCGAAACAACTTCATTACAAACACCATCACTAAGATCATCAGTTAAATAGAGTGGACTAGCCGTCCCGGCTGTCTGAGACAGGCAAGATGCCCATCTCACAAAATTTGCCACTTTATTTAATTCGCACTCCTAAGGGTCGGAACAGTTCCCAGTTTGAACTCCAGCAGCTTGATTCGCAGTCTCTATTATAGGAAGACTCACTCCATCCATTGAGTTTCTTTATTCGGGCGACTGTCCCCGAAACACCCAGGGTGCAGCGACTGCCAACGATTTTGAATTCGCTGCTGCCTGATAAACGCCAGACCACCTGATAAACAACCGTTGCGCCTCTGAAATGAGGGGTGAAAGTAAGTCCGCCATTTCTGTCGTTGAGTCGCTTAACTTCCAGGCAGGCGGTATGCCGACCGAGCCAATGTGTGCCCCCACCAGTGCCCCTGTCAGACAACAAGCCGTCAGATGGGGTCGCGGTGGCTGAGGCCATGACGGAGCGGTTTGAGCAGTGGCTCTAACTCCAAGCGCCGATCGGGTCAGCGCCAGACGGAAATTTTCTGGAGACTGTAGGAAATAAATTAGCGCTAATGGTACGGATGCATCTCTTGCCGGATCAGCGGATTTCAACCTGCCCCGAATATCGGTTAGCGTTGCCAACTCCATCTGACATTTTGCAACCTGCTCCAATTCAGTTAGAACAAGGGCGGAAGGCGTTGCCGACGCTGCCAGCACCACCCGATAGTAGGCCACTATTTGACTCAGAAATTGAGCGGAATGAAACTGCCCTTTAAGGAGTTGAGCGATCGCGTAAGCAAAAATCAGCAACCAGTCCTGCTCAACAGCATCAACTGCCATCGCCCTCAACACCTGCCGCAAAGCTTGCTGTTGCCGTTGCAAATCATCATGGTAGTACAGAGCGATCGGCAAGCTTGCGATCGCCAGTGCGCTAAAACTCCAACTGGAAGTCAATGCCCTCAATTCAGCTAACGTACTGTCTGATGATTGCCTTATTCCTTGCAACCCATGCAATAACGTTCGGCTCCAATCTAGAGGAAAGTTCTGCTTCAATGCCTCAAGCCCATCGTGAGACAAAACTTTAGACGCATCTAAATTAGATGGACTTGAAGCAGAGGAAACATTTGTAAGCTGTGATAACACTGCACTCCCAAACTGTTCTCCCAAAACGACTCCCAACAGGCAGCCCTCAAAACGATTGACCAGCGAGTAATTCATTAGACGTGCCTGGTTGGCCTCCCCTTAAATTGGTTGCTCAATACCCTTGAGATTATTTAAGCTGCGATCACTATGAAAACTAACTTGGGTCACGTATAGTAAGCTCTAACAAAAAGTAGAACCCGCTCATATAAACTGATGCAGTTCTACAAACTAAGTCCACCTGCGGAATTACTAAACTCTTAACTCATCCGGTTGCTTTGTCTACGCTAAATGCTTGTTTCACTCAATTGCTACAGGAATTGCAATGATGTACGGCCATAGCCACTCTGCCCCTCAACTGCGCCAAATTCATGTTGTCGTTTCAGGATTCATTGGCCTGTGCGCGATCGGAATCATCCAATCAGAAAGTGTCTTTGCCCAGGCGACAAAACCGCCAACGAAGTCGAGTTCGGCACCCAGTCCAACCCAGAGTATACCTAAACCCGTCTTGAAAGCAGGTAGTCAGGGTGACGCAGTGACTGAATTGCAAGCCATGCTCAAGCTCATGAGTTTTTATACCGGCCCAATCAATGGCTTGTTTGACGAATCCACCACAGCGGCTGTTGCCAAATTTCAAAAAGCGGCCAACCTAAGCGCCGATGGCATTGTTGGAGCCGAAACCTGGAATCGCTTGCTTCCGCCTTCTCCAACCATTTCATCAGCGCCCAGATCCACTGCCTCTGCCACCAAACCAGGTGCCGCCGAATCCTTTCCCCTCCCTGGAAACCCTAAATCTAGTGCAACACCTCCAGCTAAAACAGCCTCTACTCCCCCACCAAAACCAACTGCATCTACTGGTTCTCCTGCTGGTAGCGATCGGTCTCAAGCGACGCAAGAAGCCACCTTTCCCGTGTTACGTCTTGGCATGAAAGGACCTGCTGTAGAAGGGTTGCAAGAACGATTACGAGCCTTAGGACTTTTGAAAGGCTCCGTTGATGGTGTTTTTGGTTCGGAAACCCAGGCTGCCGTTCGAGCCGCTCAACGACGGTTAAGCTTGGAACCCGATGGGGTAGTCGGAAATGCCACCTGGATTGGAATACTACGATAAAAGGAAGACGAAGTCTTTCTTCAAATGCCGGTTCTGGATAGGCTCTCTAAGGAATAGAATTGGATAAAATCGCATTTTGTAGTAGTTCGACAATAGCCGTAACACACTAATCCTTAGGATCATGAGTTAAATAAAGTGAGATAACTGTCCCGGCTGTCCGAGACAGACAAGATGCCTTCCCACAGAATCTGCCACTTTATTTTTATTTAATTTGCATTCCTTAGCCAATGCGTTACTAAAAATTTGAAGTTATTTCAGCCACAATCCTAACTGCATCCCGCTTTTGCAAATTGAGTGTCATCCTGAGTGCAACGCAGTACAGCGAAATATCTCAGTTTTATGGCAAAAAGCCAAGATGCTTCACCACGCTATCACTTGATCCAAGAATGACAAACTTGGGGTGTACCCAAAGTTGGTAAACTCACGATCGTTAAAATTTAGTCTTCAAACACAATTAAATTTGTAATAGAAACTGGGAATAATTCATGCATCCCAAAAGGAGACGTTAACCCCAGGAAGGAGTTCAGGCGACGCAATGAATATACTACACAGTCTTTTTTCAGAATCTTTCGTTCCCCATGGTCACTGTTATCTTTGGAAACCTGAGTTGGTATGGTTAAATGTCATTTCAGACAGTGTAATTTTCTTCGCTTACTTTTTCATTCCGTTACAGTTGCTTTATATTGTGAGGAAACGTGGTGATTTACCTTTTAACTGGATATTCTTTCTTTTTGGCAGTTTTATTCTTGCTTGTGGAACCGGCCATTTAATGGATGTGTGGACATTATGGCATCCCACCTATTGGCTTTCTAGCTTAATCAAAGCAATTACGGCGATTGTTTCTGTTGCGACAGTAATGGGATTGATGATTTTAGTTCCAAAACTATTGATACTTCCTCGTCCCAGTGAACTTCAGCAAGCAAAAGAAGCGGCAGAAATTGCTTTGGCTAATTTTCAAAAATCTCAAAATCAACTGATCCAATCAGAGAAAATGTCGAGTTTGGGACAATTGGTTGCTGGAGTGGCACACGAAATTAATAATCCAGTCAATTTTATATATGGAAATATAAGTCATGTTAATTCTTATGCCCAAGAGTTATTGAATTTGGTGGATTTATACCGGAAGCAGTACCCAGATCCAGCCGCAGACATCCTCAACTACGTGGAGGACGTTGATTTCGATTTCCTAAAAGTTGACTTGCCAAAAGTATTAGCTTCTATGCAGATTGGGGTCGATCGCATCCGTCAAATTGTTCTGTCCTTGCGCAACTTCTCGCGGTTGGATCAAACTGAAATGAAAGCCGTTGATATTCACGAAGGGCTTGATAGTACAATCCTCATTTTGCAAAATCGCTTCAAGCAAACTGGCAACTATCCCAACGTGCAATTAATTAAGCAATACGGCAGTCTACCAAAACTTGAATGCTATGCCGGTCAACTCAACCAGGTATTCATGAATATTCTGAGTAACGCCTTGGATGCCTTAGAAGAGCAATGTCAGACGAATCAATTGCCTGCAAGTTTCATCCCAACGATTCAAATTCGTACCGAAGCTTTAGATTCTGAAAAAGTGTTGATTGTCATTAAAGACAATGGAGCGGGGATTCCTATAACTGTGCAGTCTCGATTGTTTGATCCATTTTTCACAACAAAACCGGTTGGTAAGGGCACGGGCCTAGGACTATCCATTAGCTACGAAATTGTTGTGGATAAACACAAAGGCACGCTGAGCTGTGTGAGTGAAGTTGGCAAAGGCACTGAATTCCACATCCAACTTCCAGTGCGTGCATTTCATGGGTGGGTTCCTGAAACCTCAAGAACCAGTGAATTTAGTCGCCTCAGTTTTGTATAGCAGTAGAAGTTTCAGTTCAAATGTCTTCGCTTAGGAATGAGAATTAAATAAGATCGGTTTTTGTAGGATGTGTTAGGCGCTAGCCGTAACGCATCGCAAGCCCAGGAGTCGATGCGTTACGCTGCGCTAACACATCCTACGCAAGAATGCGGTTTTATTAAATCCATGATCCTTAGCATCGCTCGCCTAGTGAAAAACTCAGGAGACCTCAGGATTGTGTCAGTTATTCAGCTTAATGCCCTGCACGATCGTTCTACCCAAGGTTCCTTCAAATGCCCGTTCTGCTCCTGTAATTAAGATCGCGATCGTGTCACCTGTAGGGGCTTGCCGAACTTCACGAATTGAAAAATCCATCATCCAATCTTGCATCTGGTCTAAAGAGCCCAACGTTTGCGTTTTGCCTGCGTAACGAACCTCTAGCTGCATGGCGGCCTGGTCCTTCTCGGCTTGCCCACCCGCCATGCCAGATAAAACTCGCTTTTGTTTCAACGTCAAGCTTAAGGGCTGATTGTTTTGCAACCGTACTGTAACAGATTCGGTCCCATCGGCAGTTCGCGATCGAGATATGACAGGCAACGGTTCTCCCGGCGTTGGTGCAGCAAGTTGCAAGTCTTGCCGAAGTTGTTGGGTTTTCTGGAGCAAATTGTTTTCGGCTGACTCAATACTCTGTCCAGCTTGAGCCTCAGTGAACTGAGTGCGCAAACAACCGGATGCGACACATGTGTTGTCAGCTAAGTTGACAATCTGGAGCGCGGCATGGGGAATTCCGGCCCCTTGATCCCGCCAACTCTCAAGATTCAGAAAGTGCTGCCCGTCTGGAGAGAAGCCCGCTGATCGCTGTTGGGTTTGGAAAGTGGCGATCTTGGGTGCAGTAGGCGCTTGCGCGATCGTGCCTGATTCTTCTTTAGCTGGTTCACCCTTGGTTGCTGAGTTTTTGGCTGTACTGACCGACTGCGTTGCATCGGCTGATGGTTGTGAGGTTGAAGTTACATCGGCTTGACTGCAAGCAGACAGCATCATTACAAACAACACAAACGATAATCCTTGCCCAATCAGTTTCAAATTCTTCTTCATCACACCGACTCCCTATTACAGTAGAGCATTCACGCGCTGGTTATTGCTCTGTACTGATGAATACAGCGCAATAAGGCGATGCTCCGGATGCCTTGAGTCCTCAAAGCTCGTTCTGGTGGGTGATCTAGCTGGGTGATTTTGAGGGCGGGCACTATTGGCCAAGTTACACTTTACCGAATCGACGCTCCCGTTGCTGGTAGGCCGACAATGCCTGGTGAAACTGATCGCGATCGAAATCCGGCCACAGTGTCTCAGTGACATAGATCTCGCCATAAGCCATCTGCCATAGCAGAAAATTACTAAGTCGCATTTCACCACTGGTGCGAATCAATAAATCGGGGTCACAAATTCCTGCTGTATAGAGGTGGCGGTCGAACAAGGCTTCATCAATTTCATCCGGCTTGAGTAAGCCTTGCTGCACTTTGTGGGCGATCGAGCGGCAAGCTTGCAAAATTTCCTGTCGTCCGCCGTAGTTGGTGGCAACCGTAAACTGAATTCCCTGATTACTAGCCGTTTCTGCTACGGCTCGCTCAATCTCGGCTTTGAGGGAACTGGGTAACGCATCCAAATTTCCCACAAACCGAATGCGAACATCCTCTTCCATCATTTCGCGCAATTCCTGGCGCAGCACCCGCTCAAATAACGTCATCAAAAATTCTACTTCTTCTGAAGGTCTGCCCCAGTTTTCAGTGGAAAATGCATAAGCAGTTAAGGCTTCAATCCCCCAATCACGACAGCATCGCAACAAATCTTTGAGCGCATCCACTCCACGCCGGTGCCCCATAAATCTGGGTAGTCCCCGTTGTTTTGCCCAACGACCGTTACCATCCATGATTACCGCAACATGTTTGGGAAGACGCTCTCGTTTTAAGTCAGCAGGCAGTTGCAAAACAATAGAGTGTGCAGTCATGATTTCTCCGAGTTGGTTGTGCCCAATTAATTAAGCTTTAAGGTCAATAAACACTAGCCAGGGAGGGTTCGACCGTATCACGATTCCAGTCTTTACCTAACCTTTAAATTTGCGGCCTAGCAGTAGCTGCTTCAAGAATGCCCTCGTGTTGGATACAAGTTGCCGCCCTAAGTTTCCTAGACTTGAAGTTCCAGTTTCGCGATCGTTAGTTGGAGACAGGCGTGCTTCCAAAAGCTCCTTCAGTTTACTGCTAGTCAGGGGACGATTTAGCACCCCCCGTTCGGCCAGAGAAATCGACCCGGTTTCCTCGGAGACAACCACACAAATACAGTTTTCAACTCGTTCCGTAATTCCCATTGCGGCTCGGTGGCGCGTTCCAAGCTGGCGAGAAGCCGTTCGTTCTGAAAGCGGTAAGATCACGCCTGCGGCCACGATGCGCATATCTCGAATCAGTACTGCACCATCATGGAGCAACGTGCTGGTTTGAAAAATCGTTTGCAGCAGTTCTTTCGAGACTTCTGCATTTAACTTCACGCCGGGCACAGAAAAGTCCCGTTCATCGATCGGGCTACCTGTCTCAATAATCATGAGCGCTCCCGTCCGATTTTGCGACAATTCCTTCACCGCATCCACAATTTCATCCACAATGCTGCTGGATTTATGCGGACTGCGCTGATAAGGCTGAATCAGTTGCAGAATTTGCCCCCGCCCCAATTGCTCCAAAAATCGCCGAAATTCTGCTTGTAAGATAAATGCCATCGCGACCGCTGAACCAATTACCAAATTGCCCAGCACAAAGCTCAGTAATCGGAGCTCCATACGGGTGCTAATCGCTGCGGCCAGCATCAGCACAATGAACCCCCGCACCATCCATAAGGTACGCCGTTCTCCAATCACAACCAGCATCATGTAGGTGAGGATCACAACCAACCCTACATCCACCAGCACCCAAACTGTATCGGCAATATTGGTTGGCAAAAAACGAGCAACAGGATTTTGGGCGAAGAAGCACAAGGATGACATGAAGCCAGGATAGACTAGCCGATTCATCCACAACTCCCCCAATGCTCCAGTTGATTTTGTTGCCTTCGGATGTTGTTAACCACTCACTTTGCGACTTAACTCAGCAACTTAAACAAAGCGTAGTCGCTCTGGCAAACGATCCTGACGCATCAGATCAGCATAAGTTTCGCGCTGAAGAATCAGGTTAGCGTCTCCTTCATTGACCACAACGGCAGCCGGACGGGGCATGCGATTGTAGTTTGACGACATGCTGTAATTGTATGCGCCTGTTGCCGGGATGACGAGTATATCTCCAGGTTGGGCGTCTGCCAATTTAGCATCTTTGATCAGGACATCCCCCGATTCACAATGCTTTCCAGCGATCGTCACAGTTTGATCCGCAGGGGCAGACATGCGATTGGCGACAACAGCTCGATACACAGATTGGTACGTAATGGGACGGGGATTGTCCGACATGCCGCCATCCACAGCGATGTACTTCCGAATGCCAGGAACAGTTTTTTGACTACCCACCGTGTAAGCGGTCACGCAGGCTGAACCAATCAGCGATCGACCCGGTTCAGAAATCAATTTGGGGTAGGGGATTTGTTGAGCGTCGCAAGCCTGGGTCACCGATTCCGCGACTACTTTGACCCACTCTGCGATCGAGGGTGGATCATCCGCTTCCGTGTAGCAAATTCCCAGGCCACCGCCGATGTTTAATTCACTGATGGGTAAGCCATACTGAGTTGCTTTCAGTAGCCACTGCACCATCACACCGCCCAAGTCTTGATGGGGTTGCACCTCGAAAATTTGGGAACCAATATGCGCATGCAGCCCGATACAAGTCAGTCCTGCTTGGTGGCTGATGAACTGGAAAACTTCATCCAGCTGATTTGGATCGAAGCCGAATTTACTATCCAGGTGTCCGGTGCGAATGTACTCGTGGGTGTGACATTCAATTCCCGGCGTTAAGCGAATCATCATCCGTATAGGCAACGCATCAGGACGGGCGACCGCCACCAGAGATTTCAACTCGTGCCAGTTATCCACCATGAGGGTGCAGCGAGATTCGATCGCCCGTTCCAGTTCCTCAGCGGATTTATTATTGCCGTGGAAGTAAATTTTGGTCGGAGCAACACCCGCGTCTAAGGCCGTGAGCAATTCGCATCCAGACACTACATCCATGCCTAAACCTTCAGATGCGGCGATCGCACAGACAGCCAGACAACTCCAAGCTTTGGAGGCATAAATCACTTGCGAGGAGCCAGGATAATAGCGGGAAAAAGCGTCGCGATACTGCTGGCAGGCTCTGCGCAACGTTGTCTCATCCAAAATGTAGAGAGGAGAACCAAACTTATGCACGAGATCCGTTACATCGCAGCCACCAATTTCCAGACAATCCTTTGCGTTGATTTGGGCCGTGATGGGAAAAAGTAGTTGGTTGGGGGAGGTCGTTTCGGTAACGGAGCTTGATAAATAATGACGACCGGATAATTGAACGGTGGCTGGAGTCGATACCATTGCTGGCTAAGTATCCTTGGCTAAATGACAAAATGCTTAACTATTAGTTTACAGTCCTGGGCTGTCCATTTCCGATGTCCTGATGGCCCAGCCCGATCGCGCTAATCGATCGTGGATTTGGCTACGCCATGCCTGCAACAGTTTGGGAAATTCTGGGTGATGCAGTCCGCCGCGCCATAATACCAAAGCATCTTCGCCAGTGTCCTGGTAATAGCGCTTGCGGCGGCCAGCTTCCCGAAAGCCGAACTTTTGGTAAAGGGTGATTGCCGCTGCGTTAGATACACGCACTTCCAAGGTGGCCCGTTCTAACCCACGTTGATGAGCGGCTGTCAGTAGGGCAACCAACATTGCCTGCCCCAATCCTTGTTGCTGATAGTGGGGATGCACGGCCACGATCGTGATGTGCGCCTCCTCTAAAATTGCCCAGGCACACCCTAAGGCCAGAATGCTGTCTGGTTCGGTTGAGTTGACTTCCTGAAAAATCAACAAATCACTACTTGGGCTGGCGATTTCCCGCAGGTAGCCGTCGGCACTCCAAAGATTGCCCAGGCTCAGGCGATCGAGGTTGAGCGCCGCTGGCAGCAAATCTGGTGTTAAGGGTTTCAATTGAAGAATATGCACCATTTGCTTTGGCCTCACCCCCTCCCACGGGATATGGTGTATTTCTGCGATGAGATAAGATAACGAAGCAAACGTGAACAGCGATCGCGCAGGGAAAGTCCGGTGATTTGGCCCATTGAATCGTATCTGTCTCCGATTCTGGGTGAAAGAATCCGGCGCTGTGCCGCAACTGTGAGTCGATTTTGGATTTTGGATTTGGTCAGTATAGCTCCGTCTTTTATCAATCTAAAATCTTCAATTCCCCCTCCAAAATCGGTTAAGCCAGAACGCCACGCGATCGTTTATTCACTCTATTTCCTGCGTCGCACAGGAACGGAGTTCATTGCTTCATGCTAATTTCAGACCAGATTCTATCCTTACCCCGTCCCGCTTTGAGCGCATTGCCTCCACTGCCGATGCAACGGCCGCTCCTATTAATTGGTCATGGGAGCCGCGATGCCGATGGCAGGCAGAACTTGTTGGATTTTGCGGCAGCTTACCAGACGCTTGATCCGTCGCGACCAGTGATTCCTTGCTTCCTGGAACTAACAGAACCCACCATTCAGGAGGGAGTTGATCGCTGTGTAGAGATGGGCTATACCGAAATTTCGGCCCTGCCAGTGCTGCTGTTTGCTGCTCGCCACAACAAGTTTGATGTGACCAATGAACTCGATCGAGCCAAACAACGGCATCCCCACATCCAATTTCACTATGGGCGGCATTTTGGAATTACTCCAGGCATTATTGACCTGTGGCGATCGCGGTTAGCAGAACTCGATCATCCTGACTTGAATTCCCACAATATTCCTCGCGCAGAAACGGTATTGCTGTTTGTTGGGCGTGGCTCCAGCGACCCCGATGCCAATGGCGATGTGGCCAAGATGGCGCGCATTCTGTGGGAGGGAAGCGGCTATAACACGGTTGAAACCTGCTTTATCGGCATTACTCACCCCCGCCTGGAAGAGGGATTCCGCCGCGCCAGACTCTACCATCCGCGCCGCATCATCGTGTTGCCTTACTTCCTATTTACCGGCTTACTCGTGAAAAAAATCTACACAATTACAGCGCAACAGCAGGAGCAATTTCCAGAAATTGAATTGGTGAATTTACCGGAGATGGGGATGCATCCGGAATTATTTGCGATTTTGCGCGATCGCGAAATCGAAACTCAGTTGGGTCAGGTGCAAATGAACTGCGAAATGTGCAAGTTCCGCCTTGCGGCTGTTTCAACCTCTGCACAGCCCCACGATTACACTCACAATGACCACTATCACGCTCATCATCATCACCATCACGGTCATTCCCACAGCCATGACCATCCGCTCGAAGATCCCTATGCAACCCCCACGCAGTATCATCAACGCATCTGGCAAGTTCCTTAACGTTTTGAGGCTGCTCTAACTTCCATGACAGAAAAAGAATTCATCGTGGGCGATCGTGTGCAGTTGATTGCCCTACCACCCTACGTCAAGACGGCTGACCCCATGCCAATGCTGCGATCGCCGGATGTTCTCACCTTAGGCGAGACAGGCATGATTTTAGACCGTAAACCAGGAAATTACTGGAGTGTGCGGTTTAGCAAAGGGGCCTACTTACTAGAGGGGCAGTATCTCGATCGTTTGGCTTGACAGACATATTAACCTGGCAGCAAAAGATCTGGCCTGACTGTAGGGTGCAGCAACAAACACTACCGGGTTAATAGAAGCGGGCAGAAGGTTTGTATAGCTGTCGCCAAGACAGTTAGGACGTAGACTAAGAGGTATCCACCCCTCTAAAAGCCCTTGTAATCATGGCAAAAGCTTACAGTTATGACTTGCGACAAAAGGTGATCAACGCCATCCAAC
>Ga0224722_1000785_pt1 | contig 18225 bp, 19 predicted proteins | sample Balambano_FR1_Me_FD_161646 | JGI IMG/M metagenome (GOLD analysis project Ga0224722, IMG submission 161646) | Freshwater sediment microbial communities from Lake Towuti, South Sulawesi, Indonesia - Balambano_FR1_MetaG | ecosystem: Environmental > Aquatic > Freshwater > Lake > Sediment | place... | reverse complement strand
TTCTTTTCCTGTTCATTAAGTAAGGAAATGAATGCCATGTTTCAATATCCCGAATCGGATGCCGATGGCGCGTCCAACCTTCCGCCTGCGTCGTCTTCCAATCCGCAACCCCAGCCGGAGCGCGTGCGTCATGTACTCTACGGCAGTTTGCGCGGGTTAGACCGGGCCATCAAAATCCTGCACAGCCGGGGCTATGCCGACCCGAATGACTGGTGCGAGCCGATTCCCGTCCCCATGCCGGAGGCTGACTCTGGCGGTGAGCGTCCCTCATCTACGGAACCGCCCCACCAGTGGATGGTGGTGATGGATAAGATCCTGCGGCTGGAGTAAGGGGCGGTTAGGGCTTTTCCTGCAGGTTGGGAAAAGCCCGCTCCACATCCCTTGCCCACTGCTCTCAACAGGGTAGGGGCCACTTGATACACACAAACTGAGTACAAGATGTGTGTACACCGTACAAAAAAAGGGGGAGGCACAGCCATGCCTCCCCTTAGACCCGTGATTTACCCGAACAGTGTCCTAGCAGTCGTAATAGAGGGCGAGTTCGTAGGGGTGAGGCCGTAGCCGCATAGGGTTGACTTCGTTATCGAGCTTGTACTCAATCCAGTTGCTGATGAAGTCTTCGGTGAACACTCCGGTAGAGGTCAGGAAGCCCTGATCAGCTTCCAGAGCCTTCAGAGCATCCAGCAAAGAACCGGGGGTAGAGGGAATCTTGGCCAGTTCTTCGGGGCTGAGGTCATAGATGTCTACATCCAGCGGATCACCGGGATCAATCTGGTTTTTGATGCCATCGACGCCCGCACAGAGCATGGCCGCAAATGCCAGGTAAGGGTTGGAGGTAGCATCCGGGCAGCGGAACTCCAGACGCTTGGCCTTGGGGTTATCCCCAGAGAGGGGAATCCGCACAGAGGCTGAGCGGTTGCCCTGGGAGTAGGCCAGGTTAACCGGCGCTTCAAACCCGGGCACCAGACGCTTGTAGGAGTTGGTGGTGGGGTTAGTAAAGGCCAGCAGCGCCGGAGCGTGCTTGAGAATACCGCCGATGTACCACAGAGCCATCTGGCTCAGGCCCGCGTACATATCCCCGGCAAACAGGGGTTGCCCGTTGCTCCAGATGGACTGGTGGGTGTGCATACCAGAACCATTGTCGTTAAACAGAGGCTTGGGCATGAAAGTGACGGTCTTACCGTACTTCTTAGCGACGTTCTTGATGCAGTACTTGTAAATCATCAACCAGTCGGCGGCCTGGATTAGCTCCCCAAACCGAATGCCCAGTTCACATTGGCCACCGGTAGCCACCTCGTGGTGATGCTTTTCAATAGGCACACCCAACTTGGCCATAGTCAGCAGCATTTCGCTGCGCATGTCCTGAGACGTATCGGTAGGCGCTACCGGAAAGTAACCCTCTTTGTAGCGAGGTTTGTAGGCTAGGTTGCCTCCATCTTCTAGCTTTCCCGTGTTCCAGCGGCCTTCGACGCTGTCCACGTAGTAGTAGGCCGAGTGCTCGTTCTGGTCAAAGCGCACATCATCAAAGATGAAGAACTCAGCTTCAGGGCCAAAGAAAGCGGTATCGCCAATGCCAGTAGATTTCAGGTAGTTGATGGCCTTCGTGGCGATGGCACGGGGGCAACGCTCGTACAGTTCGCCAGTACGAGGCTCCTTAATCGTGCAGATCAGGCTCAGGGTCGGCTCAGCCATAAATGGATCAATCCAGGCCGAGTTTGGGTCTGGCACCATAGACATATCTGACTCGTTAATGGCCTTCCAGCCTCGGATGCTGGAACCATCGAACGCGACCCCATCGGTAAAACTCCCTTCATCGATCTGACTCTTGTGCACCGTCAGGTGCTGCCAGATACCCGGCAAATCGATGAATTTCAAGTCAATCAACTCAATCCCTTCATCCTCAATTTTTCTCAGGATGTCTGCTGGGGTTGCCATGAACTACTCCTTAACCTCTACAAGCGTTGAAACGTAAAAAACCGATGCTCTAAACCTTTAAGCGACGCTATGCGGTAATGGGGTCGCGCTGCTACACCCGCGGTAGAACGCTAACCAGCCTTAACCCACCCCAAAGCATGAACGCCGATGGCTAAGCCAGAGCGCACCCCCTTTGCAGGTCTGTTTCGGCAACATCGATTCATCTGCATAATCCTAGGAATAGGGGTTCACTGGTTTTGTATCAGCTACTACCTTTTGTCAGGGGATGCCAACAAATCGCTAATTTTTGGGTTAGATCTAGCTGAATTATCATGCCCTGTGATCGCTCAACTCAACATTGGTAAACAATCCGTCAGTTAGCGTCTCAGCGACTCGAGGCAGTACTGTACCGTCTAAACTCGCTAAATTCGCTTCTTGGGCTGGCCCTTGAGTAGGTTCATTCTGCTTCTCGGGCCATACAACTGACCCCAAGCCAACCTTAGTGATTGCAGAATATGTGCTTTTGTAACATTTCACTCATAATGCTGGCTCCTCAGCGCAGTCAGATGGCTAAGGGGATGAGCCCCCGTGGTAAACTTTCTCGTGAATCAGACTTGTTTGGGCTTCAAAGTTGACGCTAGGAAGTTCAGTCAGTTTGAGGGAATCATTGCTGTTGTCAAGTAAGAGTTGGGAGATACTATTCATGCGGGATGCCGTAACGACGCTGATCAAGACCTACGACGACACAGGGCGTTACCTCGATCAAAGCGCTTTGAATTCAATCAAGTCTTACTTTGATAGCGGCCTTGACCGGGTTAAAGCGGCAGCGGTAATCAGCGCCAATGCTTCGGAAATTGTTAAAGAAGCTGGCTCAAAGCTGTTTGAGCAGGTGCCCGAGCTCATCCGTCCCGGTGGCAATGCCTACACCACCCGCCGCTATGCCGCCTGCCTGCGTGATATGGACTACTACCTGCGCTACGGTAGCTATGCCCTGGTAGCTGGTAATCCCGACGTGCTAGACGAGCGTGTGCTGGCTGGTCTACGAGAAACCTACAATTCCCTGGGCGTGCCCATTGGTCCTACGGTAGTGGGCATTCAAATTATGAAGGACATTGTTAAGGCCAAGGTGCAGGAGTCCGGCGTAACGGATGCCTCCGTAGCTGACTTCCCCTTTGACTACATGTGCCGAGCCTTGAGCGAAATCAGCATCTAGCACGGCCTACGCCAGTTTTGGGGCTTCCTCACCGAGGCATTTTGGTTGGGTAGCCCCAATGGGTGATAGCTGCTGATTGAAGGGCTAGACAGCCTAGAACACCAATCAGGTATTGAAGCTACAGATGATTGATGGGAAGATAAGGGCGCAAGCAACCTAAAGAATCTATGCAAGCCGTGTCTGAATGGGCTAGCTTGTCTTCAGTTGCTCCAGTTTCTGCCTGATTAGCATTTCAACTTCTTCAATCTCAGTATTCGATTTTGGAATATCAAAAGTCTCTGGAGATGCTTCAGATGTGAAGCGGTCAACAAAGGCATGGAATGCAGCCTTATCGTTGGGGTGAGCAATGACATAAGCCCTTAGCTCGCCCTTGGTCATGGTACTAAAATTAGGCTTCATCGATTGGCACAGAATTACACATCTGATAGCTTGCTCGGCGGTTGGCAAAATTGATACATCTCACACCCATGTACTGCACCAGAATATCAGGCAGTAGAGAGACATGGAATGGTATACCCCATAGGCGGCGAGATTGGAAATTTCTATTTCAGATTGCATGGGTAAGTTTTTACCAAATGCCTCCAATTTCTAAGATTCTCTTCTACATCCTCTTTCTATAGATTTGACTAACCGTTGAGAGCTGGCGAAGGAAACCAGTAATACTACACCTGTAATCCACCCTCCAACAGGGCTACCACCTAAACCAAAAATACCCATGCAGACAATACTGTTGAGTAAATAATGCAGGCAGCTAGTGGTTCATTCAGGTCAATCTGGAAAAAGAAAGGAAACAGCTTAAAGCTAACGTAGGGTGGGCGAGTTTTGAACTGGCCAATGATTTCTAATGAATCTTCTAGCTTTTCGCCAAGTTCTATGAGCGCACCACATCGCTGAATCCCTTGAAATTCATAAACAAATAAGCCAAGGGTTACTAAAAAACCAAAAGCTCCGATACTTCCCAGATATTTCTCAATGGCAAGCCTCTTTTGGGCATCAAGAAGAGAGTCACCTAAAAACAGAAAAATACCTCCAGAGGCAAGAGGTAGGAAACCTAGCAGTTTTGCGCAAAAATCATCGACAGCATGATAGCTTCTGCATACTTCTTGATAGGCGGTCATTTTAGGATCATCGGACATATTGCTTTTGTCCCACAGTAATGATTTATGTCCAAGTATTTGATGAGCTTAATGCACTGTTCCCACAAATAACGCAGCGGGCTAACGCTCCCAATCAGCGGCGGCAGACCAACTTGGACTCAGCACCAGTGGCTTTCAACCGTCCGCTGCATTTGAATTGTTAGCCTGTGCCGTTGGAGCGGTCGCCTGATTATCCCGCATCACTCTGATCAAGAACCGTAGCGCCTCATTAACCGCATCAGCACTAGGAAACATCTCTGCGACATCAGGTTCTAACCGTACAGTGGTTCCACCAAAGCTTTTTCTTCCAGAGCCTAATTTTCTGACTCGGAGGCTCTGGAAGTCATACTCTGCCCGTAAATCATCTTCCATTTCTGACTTATCCCTCTTCATAGGCTTCTCGCTCGGTTCGTGTCACTTCTCTTGCGCTAATGAGGCGTATTGAATCACCCCTTTCGGTATACGACAGAATCAACAATCGCCCTCGGTTTGACTGTCCAACGATAAGATAACGCTCCTCGTCTTCAGAATGGTCTGGATCGTAGAAGTCAACATACAGAGGATCATCAAAAACAGTTTTTGCTTCCTCAAATGAGACTCCGTGCTTTAATAGATTGCGTTCTGCCTTGTTGTCATCCCAGATAAACTGCATAAAGCTATTGTATCGCTACTCACTTAAACTGATTGCACGTTTTGGTCTGGAAGCGATTTAATCGCACGACAAAGATCAGCGATCGACACAATAGCTATCCAAGTGTTAGAACCGTGATTGCCAGAGAGAATAAGATCATGGACGGTATTATCTGCAAAAAAGCCAGTCCTGTAGGGATCTACATGGGAGATTTTGTTCAATGCCTCTCTAAGTAGCAGAGGCTCGAAGCCAGTTCTTACACTGTAAGGTGGCCGATAGCTATTTAACGTAGCCGAAACTTCACTGGTGCTAGCAGAGCGTTTCAAAGCACCAACAGTTGTACGAATCAAAGGAATCGCACCAAAATCCTGTTCTGATCGGATTGAAAGAGCTAGCACCCGTAATATTTCAATACCTCTTTCAGACGATTCCTGTAACATTCTCTCGCGGATTTGTTGATCTAGTGTCGATTTATTTATGTAAGCGTCTCTAAAATCTTGGCTGAGTATTTCTAACTCCTCAGCGCATTCATGGAATGTTCTTCGTTTCCACATTTTGAAGTTACCGTCCCTACATTAAAAAATCTTTTATGACACTGGGTTTCTAAGCAGGCTAACGACTAAGATAAGCGGCGGCAGATAATCTCAGCAGCATCACCAGGACTCTCGTCTGTCCGCTTCATCATCTAGTTAGCTTGCGGTGATAACAGGATTTTATTGTCTATTGAGACGAATTTCTACCTCGCGCTCCACGTACTGCCATTCTTTGCTGGCACGCAGCCGCAATAGCAATTCATCAAAAGCTTGAGTATGCTCCGGTGCAAATTCAAACCAGGTGAGAAAATCAAAGGGTTCGCCGAGATCGCGACAATGTAGTAGCCGACGGGCAACCCCTGGAAGGTATTCCAAACCAGTCGCTGTATGATGAGATTCTTCTTCAAAAATGGCTCGTCGCTCATCTTGTGCCATTTCCCACCACTGAACTGATTTTTTAATCGGAATCAACACGGCACAGACTGCTTCCACGCGATTTAGCCCCGGCTGGATTGCCTGCAGCGTATTGAGTTCATCTCGCTTGGCATAGCGAACATTACTGGTAAAACTTTGTAGCACCCACAAGCTATCCGCTGGCAATTCTGTGACAGGATGATTCACTACATTCACGCTTTCAACTTGCTCTAAATGAGTGCCAGAAATACTCCGTATATCTGTTACTCGCCATGCACCCTGCTTGCCGCCAATAAATGAAAAGTAGTTGTTCATTGTGATTGACAATACTATTTCTAGTTTTTTTGAGTTTGCTCTAACCGGAAACTTGGATAGATAAGAATTTAAATCAGTTTAGTCCAGTTGGAAAGTCCTAAGATGAGTTTTAGCTTAAAAATTCCGTTCTGGCACTTTTAAGCCCTACATGCGACAAACCGCATCTAGGCAGCAGCTAATGGTTCTTTCGTCTGCGATGCTTTTGGGCTATAATTTTTGCAGTCTAATCTCTACCAACACAGTAAACGGTAAGCAGTAATGGGGAGTGGGGAAACAGACAGTCAAACGCGACATCGGCACGATCGACTTTTGGAAGCCACCGCCAAAGCAACAAAAGTTCTGCTTACAGTGGAGAACTTTGACGAAGCGATCAACATAGCCCTGAAGATCATCCTAGACGCAGCAGGCTGTGATCGTTTAAAGGTTGTAGAAAATAACTTTGACGGCTCATCTGCCATACCTGAGTTTGGCTCCATGATATACGTCTGTACCAAACCGGGTATGAGCGAAGGAGAAAGTCGCATCTACTCTAGCTGGGTGACAAAAGAATTTTTAGAACGATATTTTCTGCATGGTGAAGGGTTTTGTGGATTGATTGACGAATTGGACGAACCCCTGCGGAGCAAAGTTGCAGGCTCTCAATCACAATCTATGTGTGCGGTTCCAATTCGGGTGAATGGGCACTGGTGGGGAATGTTGTCTTTGAATTACTCCGATCCAATTCAAGTCAGTCCCGCTGAATTCTCAGTGATAAAAACGATCGCCGATTGTATTGGCAGTGCGATTCAGCGCGATCGCCTGCAACAGGAACGCCAACAAGCCATCCAGCAAAGAATGGCTGACTTAGAAGCATATAATCGAGCACTGCAAGGGCGAGATCGCCTGTTTGAATCTGCTGCAAAAGCCACCAATGTGCTGCTGACGGTGGAAAACCTTGATGAAGCGATTAATTCTACCTTGAAGATTATTGGAGAAGGCATAGGCTGCGATCGCTTTCATATTCTAGAAAATACTCTTGCCCCCTCCTCCACCTTACCCATCCGCTTTAGCTATATTTATGAGTGGTCAAGACCTGAATTCACCCGGTCTCTCGCTCAATTGGAGTTAGCAGCCGTCCAAGCCGCCCAACTGGAAGTTGCATTTATCGAACAATATTTTCTCAATGGTAACGGTTTCGGTGGTCTTCTAGAAGTGTGGCCTGAATCCTTGCAGAACAGTTCTACGGCAGATCAAGTACAGTCCGCTTATGCTGTGCCCATTCGCGTTAATAGACAATGGTGGGGCGTGCTAGGCTTTCAATACTGTCGGGAAGCAATTCAGATTAGTCCGCCAGAAGTGTCAGTGTTGATGGCGATCGCTGATTGTATTGGCAGTGCCATTCAGCGCGACAGGCTGCGCCACGCTGAGCTACGCACTCAAAAGGAACGGGAACAAGCTGCCCAAGAACGAGCAACTGAATTGGAGGAGTACAACCAACGCTTGCTCAAGCGCGATCGCCTCCTGAAAGCCGCCGCTCAAGCGACAAATGTTTTGTTAACCATGGAAGACCTCGATCGAGCCATTCACACTGCCTTGCAAACGACGGGAGAAGGTATTGGTTGCGATCGCCTCAACGTCCTGGAAAACATTTTTGAATCCTCCCCCACGCTACCGAGCCGTTTTGCCCTTATCCAGGAGTGGTCAACACCGGAGTTTGCCCGACAACCATGGCAATTGCTATCAGCAGCGATTTTAGCAGACCAACTTGTTGCCTTTCTCGAACAATATTTCCTCCATAGCGATGGTTTTGGGGGGTTGATAGAAGTCTGGCCTGAAGCCATCCGCAACAGTCTGATTGCCGCCGACCGGGTTCAGTCTGCCTATGCCGTGCCCATTCGCGTCAGCGGTCAATGGTGGGGGGTGCTGTGTCTGGATTACTGTCGCTCGCCGATTCAAGTAAGTACTGCCGAAATTTCAGTGTTGATGGCGATCGCCGATTGCATTGGCAGTGCGATTCAGCGCGATCGCGATCAAAAGTTAATCTTGCAAGCAGAACAAAATCGAGTTTTAGAATTGGCACAAGCAAATGATGCCATGCGTCGTAGCATTGATTGGTTAGCCCGCGATCCCGATATGAATGCATTTTTGGGGCATCAGCTCCAAGAAATTGCGGCTCAGTTTGATGCCCAGGATGCCCAAATATTTCTCTACAATCCGCACGATCGCACATTGCAAACCTTAGTCGGATTTGTTGATGATGAGATTACTTTTTTCCCGCCCTACACCTCAGAAGAAAACGTCGATCGGTGGTCTGGTTGGGAGGTACTGCTGCAATCCTCAAAACCTAGACCCTTCAACATAGATACGGAGTCACACTTTTTTCCGCCAGATTATCTAGAGTTTCATCGCAGGCGTAATAACCGAGGCTTTGTCTGCACAGTGCTGTGGCAAGATGACCAGCCACTGGGAATGATTGGATTTGCCTGTCGTAACCGCGAAACCTTCTTAGAGAGCGAGTTGGAGTTGGTTCAATCGCTAGCACAGCAGGCAACCTTAGCGATTCAATTGACGCGACTGGCAGAAGAAGCCCAGCAATTGGCACTGCTGCAAGAACGTACTCGTATAGCGCGCGAAATTCACGATACCCTGGCACAAGCCTTTGGAGGCATTTTGATGCAGTTGCAGGCATCTACCTACTTTGCAGAAACACAACCTGACCAAGCTCAGACTCATTTGCTCACGGCTCAAGCCCTGGCACAAGAGGGGCTTGCAGAAGCACGGCGATCGGTCTGGACGCTGTATCTCGAAACGACCGAGTACGAAAATCTTGACCAAGCGATCGCCAAATTCATTGAGCAAACTCGATTGAGACAGTCGGTGCCCATTGACCTAGTGATCGAGGGCAATCCTCACCGCCTCCATCCCGATTTGGGTCTGAATTTACTGCGGATTGCCCAGGAGGCGATCGCCAATGCCTTGCATCATGCCCATGCCACCACCATCCAGGTGCATCTCAGCTACAGTGCCCAAGTACTGCAATTGACCATTCGTGATGATGGTTGCGGCTTTGATCCCCAATCGCCTAGCCATGGCTTTGGTTTATTAGGCATGCAACAACGTGCCTCGCGCATTGGCGCAACCTGGAACCTGATGAGCCGTCCTGCCCAGGGAACCACCCTGATGATTACCCTAACCCACAGCCAAAATGAAGTCATTTCCAAGGGATAACTCATTTTCGACTTCAAGCAAATTATTAAACTAAAACACCAGCAAAATCAAAATTGTAGTCATGTTAGAACCCATGATGCTGCCCCAATCCCAGAAAACCATTCGGCTCCTGGTTGCCGACGATCACCCCATTGTGCGTCAAGGATTAGTGGCAATTTTGAATGCCCAACCCGATATGACTGTGATTGTAGAAGCCAACAATGGGCAAGAAGTGATTGAGCAGTTTCGCCTGCATCAGCCGGATGTCGCCATTCTCGATTTGCAGATGCCAGAAGTTGGAGGGGTCGAGGCGATTGCCACCATTCGAGCCGAATTTCCGAATGCGGCAATCATCATGTTCTCGATCTACGAAACCGATGAAGATATTTATCAGGGACTCCGCGCCGGGGCGAAAGCCTATTTGCTGAAAGATACGCCCTGTGCAGAAATTCTAGAAGTGATTCGAGCCGTCAGCGAGGGGCAACGATACGTCCCCGCAGATATTGGCACCAAGCTGGCAGCTCGTATGGAGCGACCGACCTTGAGCGATCGCGAGTTTGAAGTCCTTTCACTGATAGCAAAGGGGAAAAATAATAAGGCGATCGCCAGCGACCTCAACATTACTGAAAATACGGTCAAATTCCATGTTACTAATGTGATGATCAAACTGGGGGCAAGCGATCGCACCCATGCAGTTGTCAATGCCTTGCAGCAAGGCATCATTAAACTTTAAACCTCACTTTTTAGCGGAGTCGCGCTAGTTGAGTTGTTGCTGAAAGTGGGTCTTTAAGTCGGTGGCCAAAGCTGGGACTTGAAGAGCACGGCGCACCAAATCCTCATCTGCTTCCCGCACATAGATTTTCACAATGTCAGCAACGGTGATGTTGTTTTCATCCCGGCTGATCTGCTCGATCACATCTCCAGCCCCCACCTCTCCTTCTTGCACCACTGAGAAGTAGATGCCACTCAATCGGCTGTTGAGAAACCGTTTCACCATATCGTCGCGCCCAAACTTGAGATTAAGTTTGAAGCAGGGGAAGCGGGGCTGTGTCACCATCACTTCAGCACTGCCAATCCGAAAGCGATCGCCGATATTCACCGTCGTTTCTGACAAGCCCTCAATTGTCAGATTTTCGCCAAACGCACCCCAAGGCAATACTTCATTAGGAAGTTCCTGCCGCCAGTAAGGGTAATGCTCTATGGGATAGGCATAAATCGCTTTTTCGATCCCGCCATGCACTGTCAAATCTGCCTGCTGGTCACCGTCTAGATTGAGGGATCGCATCATCACTCGTCTTGCCACGGGCTGTTTAAAAATCCCTGTTGTGACCAGCTTTCCCTTCCAAACCACTTCGCGTGGTGAACCAACACAAACTGAAATCAATTTCATAGAGCAGCCCAATAACACGGCTTAACAACGGCTTGATCAAATAATAAACAATCGTCTCTAAAATTACCCGATCAAAATTAGTCTACTCTTACCCACCTCGATCGCCCTACCATCACACCTGAGCCATTATGGCGTTGAGCAGGTCGGTCTGGTTGGCTTGGATGGGTGCGATCATTTGGATGAATGATGCCTATGAGATTGAGTACACAACCGACAACTTTGATGGACTTCTAGCTGAATCGAATGATGAGAAGTCCGAAGTTCATGGGCAATGAGCACCATGCCAATCAGTAAGATGGCAATACCAGCTAAGAAAATGATGATAACCAGTTGATTTAGCCATGAACTATTATTTGCGATCGCCAACGCAATGAACAACATATCCAGAACAAAACATACAATCGCTAGATAAATGAGCACCAAAACATCATGAACTTGATGGTGGTGTTTGAGGATATCTGGGAGTAAATGATTCAGGTGATGTAGGCGATCGCTCTTTTCTGGGGACTCAATTAAGTTTAATTCCACCAAGCCAAGGCGCTCTTGATCAACAGAACGGGAGCGATCGCTCAACCAACTATAGCGAATCATTAAGCCATTCAGCATAATCCCGCAGGCTGTAATCATCACCACAGGCGCGATGATGAGATTAATGGTTTTGACCAGGGTATCGTGCTCCATACGGTGTACGTTGGATCTGTTAGCTAGCAATTTCAGATTCCTCTCGTGCAGGTCTCCATAAGGGACCAACCGCTAGAAGAAGTACGAAAATATTAATGACAGCGTTCGAGGCTGTTCCGGATGCAATAGAACCTGCACTGTCCAGAACGAACCACGCCAGCAGCCCCGTCAGGATAGACTTACGAACCGCTTCGGGTGCAGCGTCATAAACCCACATCGACAGGCACCAAATCATGACTCCCCAGCCCAGCAGAAAACCACCTGTAAGCGCAGATAAAAACCGTGTCTCCGGTGATGCATAGGTCTGTGCACCATTGAGGGGCCAACTAAGAAAATCCAGCGTCCATCTGGCGGGTTCCGAAGTCGTCAACATCGTGCCCAAAAAGAAAACCGGACCAAAAGAACCCACGATAACCGCGGTTATTTTCAGCCATGCTTTGTGAAGTTTACGAGAGTTGCGTATCTTTGTTTCTTGGAGTGTCATAGTCTTTTTTAGCGAGATACCCAATATGCGATGCCTAAACCAACACCAAACGCATAGATCAGCCATGCGGCAGCCAACAACAGCCCAGCTTGTTCCAGCCCATACCAACCGGGAAACCAGGTTAAGGCAATCCCATCCAACACGGCAGCGACGACTGAACTGAGTGAAAAAGCCCGCAACAGGTCAGCACCACTGACTTGACCCACAACAGCAAAGATTTTAACAATAACCCAATAGAGTGGAATGGAGGCAACAAACAGCGGCAAGAGCCAGGGATTACTGTGGTCGAACAACGGTGCTCCGGCAAAGCGAATCAATAACACGCCTGCAACCCAAAATGCAATGCCAAGACCGATGAACAATACGACGTTGAACGGTTTTTCTGCTGGTATCGCCTGAATCATATCTTTTCTATCCAAATTGATGAACAGCTTGATTCGCACTATCGCATTTTTTCCTGCGATCGCACCTACCCATTAGAGTAGGCAAATAGTTCGACTGTTGTAGGAGTAAAAAATTATCGACTGGTGTAGTAACCTTCAACGACCTTCTCCATAAAGTACTAAGTATTCCAGAAGGCAATCTTCAGTCATCTCACTAACGGAGAAGCTCATAATGTTGAAAAGACGATCGATCAATCGGCTGGCTTTGTTGCTCAGCAGCCTTTTGCCCCTGACTGCGTTACCGACTCATGCAGAGGTGATTAACCGAGGCATTGAGGCAGGTCCCTATCATGAAGCACGCCCCGCGCCTGTTTTTCTGGAACCTGATATCAATATTGTGGTGGGACAACCCTCCCCATCCGAAGTCAATCCTTCCTTTTTAGGACCTGTTTTGTTGATGAAATCAGCCCAAGTCGATCTCGTCAGAGGGACTGCCAAACTGCCATTGCATCAAGGAAAACTCGCTTCCGGAGAAACCGTATGGTTTATTATCACTGATGCGACCGATGAAAATCTGGCTAACTTGCATGGCGTGAATTATTCTCCCAAGCTTGCCTACGGCTTTACTGGACGCAATCAGCGAACAGCGACTATCAACAGAGATGGCACCTGGGTGTTTAACCGAGGCCAAGTCGATTTTCAACCTCAATTGAGTGTTACTCCTGGCCCTGCCAACGCCCCTTTTCCACCCCAAGTGGCTCAACCAGGTTCAGTCGGTGACAATGGTTACACCCCTCTTGTCAAAGTCACCAACGCCACTAAAGATGTACTATTTAATGCTCCGATAGTTGCGTTTAATCAAACCGAAGAACAACTGAATGCGTTTTGCAATGGAAACGTTAATCACGATTTAGTTCATGATAAGGTTGTTGCAATCTGTCCAGAAGAAGGCACGGTCACGCTGGAACTGACCATTGGGTTTACCTTTAGCAAACCGATTCTTTATCTTTCTACTGAAGCCAATGACCCAACCGTCGCGGCGCTGGAAACGGCAACCTATGCGCCCGCCATGGAAGATTTACCCTTTGCCCATGAAGATGCACTGCCCGGTGAAGCCGCTGAGCGAATATATGTGTTCATCAATGGAGCAACTGGATTGGACAATCCCCATCGACAAGGGCTGTACAGTGCGCTAACAGATGGGCGTGGCCCTCTCAACGTGTTGGGAGGAATTCCTACCATCAATCTAGACTATAGCCCGATGTGGCGGATTTTCCCGGCAGTATGGACAGAAGAAGCGATCGCCAGAGGCTATCGTGCCCGCATGAGTGATGCTATCCACATTGAAGATATGGCAGCCAAGGGATATATCCGATCGCTGGATGGCGGAAACCTCAGAGCCGTTGGCTTCATTGTTAATTGCCCAGTGGTTTATCGAGTCAATTAGTCACTCATCATTTCGGAAAAGTAAATTATGCAAATTCAAAATGCAACAGCACTGGTAACTGGCGCAAATCGCGGCATTGGTTACGCATTCGTCAACGCTCTGTTACAAACAGGTGCCAAGAAAGTCTATGCCACTGCCCGCAATATTGATAGCCTCAAGGATGTCACTGCCTTGGATGCTAGCCGAGTCATTCCCCTCCAACTCGATGTCACAGATCCAAACCTGGTTAATGTCCTGCCAGCCCAATCACCAGATGTCAATCTCTTGATCAATAACGCTGGTGTTCTGGCTTTTGGCAGCATTCTTGATGTGCCGATGGAAACGATCGCCAGTCAGTTCAATACCAATTTCTACGGTTCACTAAACATGGCCCGTGCACTGGTTCCCGTGATTGAGCAGAACAATGGAGGGGCGATCGTGAATCTGCTGTCGGTCGTGTCACTTGCGAGTATGCCAGCAGTAGCTGCCTATAATGCTTCTAAAGCCGCAGCTTGGTCAATGACCCAATCCCTACGCGCCAGCGTAGCCCCAAAAGGCATCGCTGTTCATGCCGTTTTTCCCGGCCCTGTAGACACCGACATGGCAGCAGAATTTAAGTTTGATAAAACCAGTCCTGCTGACGTTGCAGTGACTGTACTAGCAGAGATTGAAGCGGGTCAGGAGGATATCTTTCCAGATCCCATGTCTAATCAAGTCTACGCAGCCTGGAAGCAAGATCACAAAGCCATTGAGAAACAATTCGCCGCTATATGAGGTGTTGGGGTGAGGTTTGGCGACGGCGAAGCCCCAACTGGAATTTAAGTTGTGAGTTTTTTCCAATGACTTTACCGATAGAACCGGATCGCCTTATTCCGCCAGTGAGCGATCTCGATCATTGTCAAGGCAACCCCACCGCCAAGATTACGTTGGTGGAGTATGGTGACTATCAATGCCCTGGATGTCAAGCGGCGCATTATATTGTGCTGTTAATCCAGCAGCAGTTAGGCGAACAGATGCGATTTGTATTTCGTCACTTTCCGCAACCTAATCTCCACCCGGAAGCCTACCATGCAGCGGAAGCGGCGGAAGCAGCAGCATCGCAAAATAGGTTTTGGGAAATGCATGCTCACTTGTTTCAGCATCAAACCAACCTGGCTGATAGCAACCTGGTTGAATATGCGATCGCACTGTTTCTCGATGTCAACCAATTTCTCGCCGAAATGGCAAGCGATTGCCATATGGCAAAAGTCCAGGCAGATATTGAAAGTGGAATGCAAAGCGGAGTCACTAAAACTCCAACCTTCTTTGTCAATGGCCTGAAATATAACGATGATGAGCGATTAGAAACTCTGCTAGACGCATTGATAAAAGCCAATCATGAATGATGACTTATCCCAGCACTTGATCGGATTGCAATAATTGCAATAGAGGTAATTGATAATGCGTGATCAGTCCTGTTCATCTCTAAGGTCTTCAGATCAGTCGCCTTTTGTCTATACTCCATTGGAGTTAGAATACTTGACAACGCTCAGTTATCAATCGGGAGAGTTAGGAGCCTACTTAACAGAGCTTGTCTTAAGTGTCAGTCGATTTATCCAATCGGATTGGACTATCGTCACGCTTTGCCAAGAAGAGAGCGGTCAAATTCTTGCCAGTAGCCTAGAACTAAAACAGGACAATGTGAGCTTCCCCGTCCATCAAACCTTAGCGGAAGCGGTGGTTCAGTCTGGGCGATCGCTCGCAATCGAAGATAACCGTCAAGGTTCACAGTATCCTAGTTTAGCCAAAGAGTATCTGTCTTATCTGGGTATTCCTTTAAGAACCCACGATCGAGCCGTAATTGGCACAATTTGTTCCTTCTTTCGCTCTGTCCGTCCATTCATTAAGTCTGAAGTCAACATTGTAGAATCGTTTGCAGAGAGAGCAGCGACCGCGATCGAAAATTTCTGTCTCTATCAACAGCAATTGCAATTCAACGAACGTCTGTCTCAAGAAGTGGCGGCTTGTTCGACAGATTTAAGGCAATCTCAAGAAAAACTGGTTGAACGCGAACGACTAGCGGCTGTGGGTGAATTTACAGCCATGATTGTCCATGAGGTGCGCAACCCGCTCACCACTATCCAGATGGGGTTGAGATACGCTCAAAAAGTATTAAGCTCCGATGCAGATCAGCAGCGTCTAGCCCTAGCTTTAGATGAATCCCAACGACTCAAGCATCTCTTAACTGAAATTCTGAACTATGCCAAACCTCAGGCATTGCAATGTTCAAAACTCAACATTGGCCATTTTTTTGATGACCTGTTGATCCAAATTCAAGACTTACCCGAAGCGGCTGAGCGCCGTATTACCTACGTCAACGATTCTCCAAACGTAGCAGTGATGGCAGATGCCAATAAGTTAAAACAAGTATTCTTGAATCTGTTTCGCAATGCGTTTGAAGCGATCACCCCTCAAGAAACGGTCAGTTGCTTGATCAATCATAATATTCAGGAAAATTGGGTTGGTATTCGCATCCACAACGGCGGAACTCCAGTTCCACCCGAATTATTGCCGCAACTCACGACCCCATTTTGTTCGACAAAGCCCTTTGGTACAGGGTTGGGCCTTGCAATTTCCAAGCGAATCATCACGGCTCACAGAGGAGAACTAGAGATCATCTCTTCTAACATAGGGACTACAGTCACTGTCTGCTTACCCATCATGCCCTGTGACTTCTGATGGTGGACAATGTTGCGAGTTACTGATTTCAGAAACCGGGCAGTCTCCTACTCATACTGTCCCACACAAAGATATAAGCGAGCTAACGGTGAAAGCCAGCGGCGGCAGATAACCTCGAACTCCCACCGACAACCTCTATACCGTCCGCACCAACGTATTGTTCGACCGTGCCAATACAATTCCTTTTGAGCTACAACGATTGTATTAATTGCTGCAACCATTCAAAAGTATAGGACTGGAAGTGATTATGATCTCTAAAGACATTCTTTATTCGATCGGTAGAACATCAGCAGGGCAACTGATTAAGGCGGTTGACGCTGAGAAAGGAATCTCATACGCCTGTCCTGCCTGTAGCCAAGCTCTTATACTTCGCAAAGGAACACGGAAACGCCCACACTTTGCCCACAAAGCTCTTAGCCCTAACTGCACACCTGAAACAGCTTTGCACTATAGCTTTAAGAAGCTACTCTTTAGCAAAATTCAAAAACATCTTGATCAGCAACTACCTTTAGAGATGCAATGGGATTGCCCTGCTTGTGGGGGAACGCATACGGGTAACTTGCTGAAAAAAACAGTTAAAGTAAGGCTTGAACATGATTTAGGAACCTGCCAACCAGATATTGCTTTGCTAGATGAGCAAGATTGTACAGTAGCAGTAGTTGAGGTGATTGTTACTCATGCTCCTGAACAAACGGTATTGGATTACTACAAAAACAATCACATTGCTGTTGTGTCTTATAAGTTGCAATCAGATGAAGACGTTAATCGGTTGGATGCTGCCACTTTGACACCGGACAGTGTCGATGTATGCAGAAATCCTAAGTGCTCAAAATGTGACAATTGTATGTCAAGGAAGCATCTACTCATTATTGATGGGAATTGCTGGAAATGTAAGGCACCGATGAAAGTTGCAGCTTTGAGAGGAGATATGGGGTATGAAGGTGATTTTTCACCATCCGATATCCAGCTTGCTACTCAGTACGAAGTATTTATGAAGTCACATTATAGCCGTACAGCAGGAATGAAGTACGTCGCTAATACCTGTCGTAAATGTGGGGCATTTGTTGGTGATCATTACTTATTCACTGACTATGTAGCCGTCCCTTCGTATAGCCGTCAGGAGTTGGATGCAGGATATTACTGCCCTTACTGTTCAGGTAATTCTGAAGATTTTGAATGAATTATTGTCTAGGTGATTCACTAAAGAGCAAAACTTCAAAATTTGGCTCAAACAGATAACCTTGCAACCACGCTCCCCACCGATACCCTAGCGGTCGAACAATTTATTAGATAGATCCAATCTGTCTATCTACCCCTTTCCGGGTGAATAGGCAGATTATCCGCTGTCTAATCCCCCTGTGAGGGTAGATAGGCAGCGAATAATCTGCATAATAGCCTTCTACGGAGTAGATAGGCGGCAAAGATCTGTATATTTTCCGCTTTACCCAATGCACCTGTACGTTAAAGCTTCGGTACGTCACGCGGGGCGGTGACGGCACCCTATGGGCGTTTGCTAAGAAAATTTGCTCCCACAGTTGACAAGTAGCATTTGTACCAGTAGTCTTTTACACTAAGCCGTTTGCACAAGCGGCGGTTCACTCAGGACTCGAAAATCTCGGCGCTGTCCGTAGGTGCTAGCAACACCCACGAACAGCTAACCCCGCAAATCTAGCAGGCAGATTGCGAGGCTAGGGTTTATGGTACCCCAGCCCCCTCAGTTTGCACGTTTACCGCGTGGGTGGCTGGGGTTTTCGCGTTCTGTTTCTTAAGTTCACCTAGTAACACAGGAAACAAACGCTAT
>Ga0224722_1000784_pt1 | contig 18253 bp, 17 predicted proteins | sample Balambano_FR1_Me_FD_161646 | JGI IMG/M metagenome (GOLD analysis project Ga0224722, IMG submission 161646) | Freshwater sediment microbial communities from Lake Towuti, South Sulawesi, Indonesia - Balambano_FR1_MetaG | ecosystem: Environmental > Aquatic > Freshwater > Lake > Sediment | place... | reverse complement strand
GAATCGGAACGCGGACGACACGGACAACGCGGACACACGCTGATTTTGATTTAACCAGCACCACATTAGACGTTGACATTTTCTCGCAGATGTTCGCGGATGTTTTCGCAGATACACGCAGATTTGGTAAGTGTTTCAGCGTACATCTGCGCGGCAATCTGTGTGCATCTGTGAGAAAAAACTTGTGTAACTTTCACTTGGAAAATTAAGATTGTTGAAAGGTTGAGTAATTAAAGAAAGTCCGCGAAAATCCGTGTCGTCCGCGTTGTCCGCGTTCCCATTGTTGCCGTGAAGTGCACGAACCAACAGCCTTAAATATTTTCTGTTTTCCCAACAGCAAAAAGCACTTTTCTTTGTTACACCTACATCACGATTCACCGTTCACGAATCCCTAATCACCAATTACAATGAACTTTTCCTTGAAAATTGCCCGTATTCGCGGCATTGACGTGTTTGTCCATTGGACGTTTCTGCTGCTGCTCGGCTGGATTGTCATCAGCAATATGCGCGAAGGGCGCGACCTGTCGGAAAGTTTGATGTCCGTGTGGTTTGTGCTGGCGTTGTTTGGCTGTGTGCTGCTGCACGAATTGGGTCACTCCCTCACCGCTATGCGCTATGGCATCGGCACCAAAAACATCATCCTGCTGCCCATCGGCGGCGTAGCCAATATTGAAAAAATGCCCGACAAACCCGGTCAGGAACTCGCCGTGGCACTCGCCGGTCCGGCGGTAAATCTCGTCATTGCAGGCGTTCTGTTTTTAATTTTACAACTCACGGGCGGCATTCCACAGTCGGCAGAAGACTTGGACGGACAAATCACCGGCAATAATTTCCTGTTTAATCTGCTGGTAGTCAATGTGGTGTTAGCCATTTTCAATATGATTCCCGCTTTCCCGATGGATGGCGGGCGGGTGTTGCGGGCACTGCTCGCCATGCGTTACGACCGTGCGAAAGCCACGAACATCGCGGCAAAAATCGGGCAGGTGCTGGCGATTGCCTTCGTCTTCGCCGGATTTTTCTATAATTTTTGGTGGATTTTCATCGGGCTGTTTATCTTTCTGGGTGCAGGTGCCGAAGCCAATTTCGAAACCACCCGCTCCGTACTCGGCAATTACAAAGTGCGCGACGTGCTGATGCGCCAGTTCACCGTTTTTCATTCCTTTGAAACCCTCGACAAAGCCATCGCCGCCCTGCTCGACGGGCAGGAAAAAGAATTTTTGGTAGAACAAGACAACGAAATCATCGGCATCCTCACCCGCGACGAAATCATTCGCGGCTTGCGCGAGCAGGGGCAAGGAGCCGCCATTGGTCGCATCGCCCACAAAAACTTCTTCCCACTCCGCCCCGATATGCCCCTCGAAGAAGCCTACGCCCGCATGACCCAAGCCAACGCCGCCATCTGCCCCGTGTTTGAAAACGGGCAACTCCTCGGCGTACTGAATATGGAAAATATCACGGAAGTGGTGATGCTGGCGAATGCGGGCTTGAGTAAAAAGAACCTGTCGAACTTCAAGCAACAACCGGTGTAGGTGCAAGTTTTTACCTCTTTATCATCTCTGTTGTACTTATAAAGGTAGTAGCCAGCACCTGGATAGGTTCGTTCTTCATGCTATATAGGTAGAACGTTCAACCCTTAGAAGTGCTTTAAAGAACCTATGGAGGTTATCAGTTGAACCTCCATAGGTAGAACAAGTAACATTTATAGGTAGAATGAATGACCTCTACAAGTTCAACAGATAACCTTTGTAGGTAGAAAAAAAAACCTCTACGGGTAGAAGGAAAAACCTCTGTAGGTTAAACGGATGACCTTTATAGGTAGAACAAAGAATCTTTACAGGTAGTATAAAGAACCCTTGAAGGTTCAAGCAAGAACCTCTATAGGTAGAATGGAGTACCTCCATAGGTTGAAAAGATAACTTTTGTGGAATCTGTAATCTCAAGAACATCCGGGCGCGGCGGCTAAAGCCCGCCGGTACGAACCCCAGAAATAAAGCGTATTTTAATGGTATACAACAAAGGTCAATAGCTTGGATTTTTTGAAATTTGTACCAACAAGGAAAAAAAATCGGTACTAATTGAGTCTACTTCACGTGTGCTTTATCCAATACTTTGGAAGGCTCGGAGCGAATGAAGTAACAACTTGTCCAATGCTTGTTGTTCATTTAACTTAAACTTTATAAGGAAAAACTTCCGCCATCCCCCTAACGAGTCTGCTCAAGGGGATTTTCTTTCCTAAATCAGACCTTTTGACCAATTATTACAAGTCTTTGCGCAATAATTACAAGTCCTTTTCCTTTAAAAAATGTAACTTACAAGCATTTCTGTATCAGATAATTAGTTGAAATGAGTAGATAGAATACCAGATTCATTAAACGCTAAAACCCAAACACCATGCCTGCTGAAACTAACCCCCGGTGCGCAGCGCCATTAGGTATCTTAAATTGCTGCCATAGGCGCGAGGCGGCGATACACTCCATTGTACAGGATTTGACGGAGAAAGGTATAGTATGTGTGCAAGATTATAGCAATGTCCCACGAAATTTACTGATTTTATTTGACGACAATCCTGAAGAAACGGATTGGTGCGAATGGCTGCATGAACCCATTCAATGCGACAGCTATGTGCTGGCATTGGATATGAATGAAACCAAACTCCCGTTTTATAAAGTTTGGGATTGGTTGAGACTCGGCATTAAGGAAATTTATTCGATTGCCGATGTCCACCGCTTGGCAAATACACTCAGCAAGCGCTTGCAACGCTGGATGTTTATCGAGGAAGTGCTCGAATCAGACGGCGTTAAAAAAGTAGCGATTGGCAATAGCCGCAAATGGATTGAACTCTTGCAACAAATCATTGAAATTGCTTGCTTTTCGCAGAGTAGCTTGGTATTACTGGGTGAAAGCGGCACCGGTAAGGAACTCGTCGCCCGCCTGCTGCATGACCTTGACCGCCGACCTGACAAACAAGAACTTGTCCTCCTGGATTGCAGTACCCTTGTACCAGAGCTTTCGGGTAGCGAATTTTTTGGACACGAAAAAGGCTCTTTTACCAGTGCCTTCTCCATGCGCGAGGGTGCTTTTGGATTAGCGGATGGTGGTACGCTTTTTCTGGATGAAATCGGCGAGTTGCCTCTTTCGTTACAAGCTGGGCTTTTGCGGGTCATTCAAGAAGGGACTTACAAGCGGGTGGGAAGCAATCAGTGGCGCAAAACAAATTTTCGGTTGGTGTGCGCCACTAATCGAAATTTGAAGCAAGAAGTAGAACAAGGACGCTTCCGGGAAGATTTATACTATCGCATTTCCACCAATATTTGTACCTTGCCACCTTTGCGCGAGCGCCGCGAGGACATTCCAGCTTTAGCCGAATATTTTCTACAAGAAGCCTTACAAAGCAACTATGCGCCACCAATTGACGACTATCTGCGCAGTTTTCTATTGACACATCCGTATCCAGGCAATGTACGCGAACTTCGTCAACTCATGCACCGCCTCGCCATCCGTTACCCGGGTGAAGGTCCTCTGACCTTGGGTTGCCTCTCGCTCAACGACCGCGACATACTACCCAATCCGAATAGCTGGCTGGAAAATGATTTTAAAAATGCCATCCGAATGGCGCTTGCCAATGGTGTGAGTTTGAAAGACATTAAACGCATCGCTGCCGAAACCGCAATGGATATTGCCATTGAAGAATCGAACAGCAACCTGCAAGTGGCTGCGAAGCGATTGGATATTTCTGACCGGGTGGTGCAATTGCATCAGGCAAATCGGCGGAAATAGTACCAGCGACTTTTAGTCGCCGCAGGAAGGACTATAACAAAAACGGATTCTGAATCTGAATGCTTGCTATCACTGCGTCATGTTGCAAGTCTTCCGTAAGAATGGTATGACAGTAGGCACTTTTAGCGGCACTGATAATCAAGCTATCCCAGAAAGAAATCTGGTGCAAGGCGTGAATATCAATCGCTTTCTGTATCAAATCTGCATCAACGGAAACGACCTCAAAAAATGCTAAGTCGCTAATAATGGCTTTTACTTGTACGAATGGTTGCTTAAATTTTCCCAGCATCACGGCAGCAAACTCATTTAACACTTGGGTGCTCAATACGAGGTTTGCGGTACCTTTGGCTTGCTCCAAAAGCGTCAGGCAAGTCTGCTGTTTCTCTGGCTCATCTTCACTGAAGCAATACACGAGAAAATTGGTATCAAGAAAGTGTTTTCCGGTCATAAAGTTCCGTTCTGTTCCATTTCCAGTCTTTGGTACGCACCTGCATTTGTTGGGTATGTTCTATCAATTTTTGAATGGGGTCGTACTCAGGCGGATTTACCGTTTTCCTTAGTAAGGTACGAATAAACTCATTTAAACTGGTACCCTGTTTTGCGGCATATTCCCGGCTTCTATGAAGTAAGTCTTCGGGTATAGATAAGGTTACGTTTTTCATATCACACAGGTTATGTGTGCAATTTACGCTACAAATAGGAAAAGTGCAAGTGTGTAGTATTAACAAACTTTAAAGCCAAGGATCCGTAACCGTTTGCTGTACAATAGTCGTTTGCTTTTGAATAAAAGATTGTCGAATAATTTTCAATGGTTCAGTTCGAACGTGATGAATCAAGCGCAGAAAATTACCGGCAAGCACCAGTTGCAACTCCTTTTTAGGCAATTTCAAGGCATACACTTTTTCTAATTCCACACCCGGATGTAGCCAGGGACCATCCGAGCCAAAGAGCATCTTGTGTGCACCGGCGCGTTGTACCGCCATTTCCAGCAAATCGAAGCGACGCACCCCGGAGGTGTCGGTAAAAACATTTGGATGCCGCTCCAACAAAGGGATGAACGCCAACTGCGCCTGCCAATCATCCGCAAAGCTGCCCAGATGCGGGATGATAAAATTGACTTTCGGATACTCCGTAGCCAATAATTCCACTGTTGAAACCTCGCCCATGACATCGTATAAAATGGGCAGGCTAAAAGCCTGCGCTACCTCGCACACCTCCCGACTGATGCGCGCATCGTGCCGATGCACCTTGATACCTTTGAAACCATATTCCTGTACCGCTTGCTTCACCATGCGAAAAACGCGCCCCTTATCGGCAATCGCATTTACAAAAGCAAAGCCATAAAACCGCTGCGGCTGCGCCCGTACCAGTGCCGCCACCTCCCGATTTACCTGGGCATAATCGGAATGGAACGCCGCAAACAGATTGGTGCGCGTGATACCCGCCTCCCGCGCCCATACCAGGTACTTACGCAAGGAAGCCCGCGTATCCCAGGGACCGGTCAAGCCGTCGCCGGTACCGTAGTGGCAGTGGGCGTCGAGGAGGAGCATTTATTTGTACTTGATATTTTTACTAATAAAAGTAACTACTGACGGTGTCATAAAAACAGCTCGATTGGCTTTTCCAGTAATGCTGGCATCGTCACCAGCTACATGAATACCAATGAGGACTCTTCCCCCTTTATCTGACGACCTTTTAATCCAGACTGGACTACCACTATGTCCTTTAAAAGTATCATTGACGTAATGTAACATACCATCTTTGATTTTTTCCAGCTGATCATAACTGGAATATTGCATTGTACCACCTTTGTCAGTCGGATAACCTGATAAATTTACTTTTATTTGCGAGGCAGGTAGCGGCAATTTGCCTACTTTTAAAATGCTATTACCAATAGTGTCAAAACTCGTTGTAAAATGATTAAAACGCCAATAACCAGACCTACTTCCAATGGGTTTATCCAGGTGAATAATACCATAATCGGCTGCTGTCGAACTTTTACCTTTATGATAGCCGACCGAAGCAATTAATTTTACCGCTTTAGCACTTCCAAATGGCTCTTGATTGCCGTTACGTCCAGGAATCACACGGATTTGAACCTTCGTCAGATCTTCTAGTTTATCCCGGCGCTCATCCCAAATGCAATGTGCAGCAGTGAGTACCGTGTATGGATTCAAAAGTACCCCGGTTCTTCCAGGTTCTGCTACCCCTTTTCTGGTAATTTCGATATGACAAATATATCGAAATGGTGCAATGCGCGTATCTTTGATCCGTTTTCTAGTATCGATACCAATAATTTCTAGTTCCTTCGACATTTGTGCTTTGCATTTGGTACAATTGCACTTGGGTTTTTGAGTAGCAGAATGGATTGGCTGTGTGGTTACTTCCTGCCAAATTTCTTCCAATATATTTTGCATGATAAACTTTTTAAATAAAAAGCAATTTGTTGGCATCCGCCTGCAAATGGAAGGGAAACCCGGCGTTTCGCCATTCTTCCCCTTCCTGATTTGAGTCCCTTCAAGTGTAAGGTTAAGCACTCTTTTTGAGCAAGCGTTCTTTCAGATAAAGGGAAGGCTGGCGAGCATCTATTTTTTCACTCAGATCCACCCCTGTTACAGCTCTGTAAGCATGAATATATCCTTGGATTTCTTTCCGGAAAGTATTTGCCCAATTTGCAGGCTGATTCAGCGTTATTGCACTTTCATCACTCCAATGCCCAAAACGAATAGACAACAGTAGCCGCTCACCATACACTGCCAGCAAATGATAATGAAGTGGCACAACATTGGTCCATCCCATCATGTTGTTGAGCGAACCGAGTGTACCCATCCAGGCTTCCGGGTAAGCCACCATGGCTCGCGTTGGAATAAATTCTCGCATTTCCGGTCTTGCCAATAACCATTGCTGCATGAGCATCTCAGCGCGAGCCGTGAAAGGCAAATCGCCATATTGGTTATGGGCGCCTTCCGAAATAATGAGGTGTACCTCGCGGAGTGCATTCAAAATAGGATAAGGGTCTGCTTGTACCGTTTTATCATCCTCTTGCCGGAAGAATTTGGTACATAAATGCAATAAAGCATGGAAGGCTTCAATAAACTTGGAGCGACTATCAGCCGGGCGGAAGTTACTGACTGCTTTTCCAATCAAACTGATACCGTAATGATGGTCATATTCATAAGCGCGCCGCTTTACACTTAAGCGATGTTGCTCATCTTGAATATAACCCCACAAAAAGTTGTTGAGCGGGCGTAGGGGGTCTGTTTCCAAACCTGCCAAAGGGTCTTTCCCGTTGCTGCCTCTCATATTTTGAAATCGTCGGGAGATAACACTCAAGGCTTGCACCAACATTGCTTCTTCATGCCAGTAAGACCAAATCAATTCCAAGAAGCAAGGGTTTGTAAATTTGGCGGTCAAAATTCCAAAACAATTATCATCCGGCGTAATGGTTTGACTATTTATCAATTCCTCAAAAATTTGACTCAACGATTGGTTTTTTAAGGGTACTTGCAAGCGTTTTTTGATTTCTGCAAGATAAGGTAAGGTATCAACCGTATCAAAACCATCTTTTACTTCTTCTAAATAGCTATCAAATGGGTCGTACTGTTCTAAAGCTACCCCGCAATGGAGCAGCAAAAATGCTTCGGTTAATGTTTTGAGCGTTTGATAATTATCTGCGCCAATGAAAGGCGTAGAACGTCTAGCCCCGAGGCTGATGAATTGATTCCGAGTGGCAGCACTGATACCACTTACATTTCCTTCACAAATAGTATTTATAAATGACTGATAATTGTCAAAAGAAATGGCATTGGTACTATCTCTGATAACTCTCCATAAAATTACGTCCGGTGTTTCCTGCCGGTCAGTAGGAGTGAGTGCTACATTGATATTGTTCAGCGATTCGAGGCTAGCAGGAATGTGCTGAAGCGTATTGTAAATGTCTAACTCCTGATCTCCTCCAGTTCGTGTGGTAATAATCTGAAAGGTATCAAATATACCCAAAGCACTTTCTACGTCTATTCCATTGTTACTTATTACAATAGAACTTTTGATAATATCTCCTGTAGTAGCACCTAAATCTGCACTGTTACTGTCAAGTGTAAAAAATAGTTCTCCTTCGGTGGTTTGAAAGTCCTTTGCAATCAAATTTCCGATAACTGCTCCTTTTTTACTCAATTGTAAATAGACCTGACCGAGTGCAGCATTAACTGCTGATTGCGGTAGCTCGGCGGATAATTCCGGTTGAAACCGGATCGTTACTTTTTCGCCGAGTGGAATTTTTTTGATTGTGGTAGAAGTGCTACCTCCTAAAATTGCATTTGGCATATTTTTAGTTTTTCAAGTGAATTAATTTTTTAATGCCCATCGGTAGAGCATTTTTGAAAGTAAAGTATATTCTTCTTCAGGTGTAATTTGATTATCAGCCCGTGCCTGTCCGACAAGCGCAAAAACCATTGCCGGTCGAAAGCCATATATTGTATCCGGTTTACTTTTACACATTTTCCAATGTCGGCGCAGCCGTGCTGGTTGCCGGATTTTCAGTGGAAATATGCTTTGTAGGGCTATTCCCTTCAAACTTTTAGGGCGATGCTGGATCAGCAATTGCACGAAAGCAGGTAGGATGCTTTCAAGTTTTTTGATCGTTAATCTCTTGTCAGCGTTCAATCCTTCTAAAGAGTAAAGCGTTTGCCATAATCGCTCTAGCTTTTGCCACTGTGGGTCCGGATAAAGCACTTTGCCAATCGCACAGCTAATTTTTACCCGAATCCAGGGAAATGGATGTGGGTCGTCTAGTCGCATACGGAATACAAAGTACCGAGGTAAACTCACCACGCCGATTAAGCCTCTGGTAGCACTGATGCCCAACACTGCAACCGCCCAAAAATCGGATAGAATTTCGGAAATCCATCGGTCTAGCATCTTCCAATAGGTCGCATTGGTGCGATCCATTTGCATCTGTTTGTTTAAATCAAGCCTCAAAGAAGGGATCAATTCAAGCAAAGCTGCTCCCTGATGTCCTGTCTCATGAATCAATGAAGAGGCAATACTGCTTGATACCATCCTTTCACGAGGGACTCGAATAATTGCCACCGGATTTGAATTTCCACCTGGCAAACGCGTACGTGCTCGGCGAATGGCAGCCCCGTGTCCTCGGTCAAGATAACACATTAAAGGGGGAATTCGGAACGGTTGCCCTTTGACGTGCAAGGCATCTTTTGCCAAACGATCTAAACCTGCCATCCAGATGCCTACCTCATGTTCGCTACGCTGACTCAAAACATCCGCAAAAATGTCCAGTTGGTCAAGTAGCGCATTAAAACGAAGCCTTAGAATAGCGTAGTCCGATTGTAAAATACGGGCTGACCGGCTTGGGTTTTGCTGTATTTTTCGAATAAACCCCTTCAATCTTTGGCGGAGTTGCTGCTTGTCGAGTCGCATCAATCGATCAATCTTGTCTTGGGCTTCCCTCGACGCTGCCGCTGCCTGTACCATTGGCATAGTTGCCTTAAAGGGCTTTAATCTTTGTAAGCGGGTAAGTAAACCCCTTACTTCCTGGATTAAAAATTCGGGGTATCCCTCCGAAAGGCTCCTAGCAACACGATGCGATTGCCGCGACGAACCCACCTGCCGGAAGCGGCGATCCGGGAGCCGTTGCCTTTTTTTGGTGCTGCGCCCAAATGTTTTTTTACGGCTTTATTGAGCACATTATTTATTAGGGCAGGGCTAGGAGGCGTACCCGCTTTGACTTCTTGTGCAATGTTGTTTGCTGTAGATTTTACGGTACGAATAATGCGTTTCGCTATTTCTAACTCTTGCTCTTCTGGCGCAAGTTCTTGTAACTCTTGGGCAAATTGATTTCCAATCCAATTATTTCCTTTATATCCTAGTTGTCGCCCGATGTAGTCTCCGCATTGTTCTCCAAAAGGACCTAAATTCTGTGTAAGTTGTGCACCAATAGCACCTCCATAATCAGGTAAAACTGACTGCGCAATGGGTCTGATTCTGTTGACTAAACCTTGTGTCACTTGCTGAATTCGAGGAGATTTAAAAAAGCGACCTATTCCACTAAGTCCTTTTTTTAAAAGCCCGCCTAAAAACTGATCCATTTCCTGTTCATCGGCGGAAAGCAATTCTTCTGCCAAGGCTAGTTCATTGTCCGTTTCATACGTACTTGGTCCCCACTCATCCTGCATTTCAAATTCATCCATGTGCTCCATTTCATCAAATTCGGAGTCTGAATATTCAAAATCCCCTTCATAACTATTGTAATTTGCCATAATATTTAGATTTTTAAAGTTAAAAAATAAATGATTGTTATTGTTTTTAGAATAATTTTACAATGATCCGATTCCCCTTCCTCGCCCATGTACCACTTCTGGCATTACTTCTACTAGGTTTTAATAAACCAGGTGCGTGTTGCTTGGCAGCAGCATGAATCACCTTTTTTGCAGCGACATCTACAGGAATATTAGTAGGAGTTTGAGCTACTTTATTAGCAGCAGCAGCAGCAAAACGCACATACTGCCTAGCTACCTCAAACTCCTGGTCTTCAGGACTCAATCCTTCTAATTCAAGTTCAAATATTCGAGATGCAAAGCTCCCAAGTTTTCCCCCCAATTTACTTCCCAAAGGACCTCCAAACATACCCCCTACTACGCTACCTGCTATCGGAAGTGCCTTCTTCGCAATTCCTTTCAGAAAACCACCAACTTTTTGAAGCACAGGAGAGCGAAAGAATCGTTTTGCACCTTGACTTACTTTCTTGAATAAGTTTCCAAGAAATTGATCCAATTCTCTATCATTTGCTATTGAAAGAAATTCGGTTGCCAACTCCATTTCTTCTTCTTCCGTAAGCGGAACTTCTTGATCGGCTGATTCGTATTCCGTACTATAAGTTTCTTCTTGCCCTACTTCATTTTCATAGCTGAATTCCCTATTATGGTATTCCCATTCGCCATCTGAATCATGTTCATCTTCATCTTCATAGGCAAATTCTTTAGAGATTCTATCCAGATCGTGCATAATTGAAAATTTTTTGAGTTAAAAAACTAATGTCACCCTATATATTTGCAAGTGCCGTGCCAATAGATAAATACAGGGCTTTTAAGCGCTTTTTGCGAAATTTTATTCGGAAGTGAAAAATAGAAGGTGGAGGGAGCGAAAAAAAATTCAGTTGAAAACACGCTAGTTGTTGTCCTCAGAAGTACTGCAGTTTCTTTATCAAACAGATTGTGTAACTTTCCACCTCAAATCCTTCCTTTTCTCCTCCAACTGTCTTATTTTAGCTAAAAATCAATCCAATGGCAGCACTGGTTTATCAACTCAAAATCACCCTGCGTGATTCCAAACCGCCCATCTGGCGCCGGGTGGAAGTGTCGGCAAATACCTCGTTTTATCTGTTGCACTGCATCATGCAGGGGGCGATGGGCTGGATGAACGGGCATTTGCATCAATTTGTAAAAGACGAGGAACACTACGGACTTCCTTCTAAAGAGGATTTTTTTGAAGTGCATGACGAGCGGAAGTTCAAATTATCAGATTTGCTGCTCGGGGAGAAAGACTGGATTCAGTATGAATACGACTTCGGCGATGGCTGGGAGCATCGGGTGGAATTGGAAAAGGTGTTGTCGGCGGAGAAAGGCGTAAAATATCCGCGCATTGTAAAAGGTAAAAACGCCTGTCCACCGGAGGATTGTGGTGGCATCTGGGGTTATATGGACTTGGTGGAGACCTTGAAAAACCGGAAGCATCCTGACCATGCAAGTATGCTCGAATGGCTGGGGTTGGAAAGCAGTGATGATTTTGACCCGACTGCCTTTGACTTGGCTGCCCGCCAAAAAGAACTGGAATCCATGTATGCCTGGGGCAAAAAGATGAAGGGCAGAGAAATGGATGAGGCGTTTTGATGGGTTTCGTACATCTTAGAAATTGGCGAAATCTAAACAGGGCTATTAATAGTAAGTAAACTGCTTATGTCGGTAAAAATTGAACGTATTCCCGTAGATTCTTCGATGGTTTCAGCAGTCGGGTATGATGCAGCTGAAAAAACATTATACGTCGAATTTGTCAACACCGGATATGTTTATGCTTATTATGAGGTGCCGAAGGAAGAATGGCAGGATTTGTTAAAAGCGGATTCGATTGGAAGTTATATGAAAAATAATATTTTTGATTTTTATAATTATTCTAAAGTAAGAAGAGGCAAAGATTTTAAATGATAAAATTGATAATATAAAACCACGAGTTATACATCTTACAATCTCTCACCCCATCCAATTCCGCTTTAACCACTCCACCGCCCCTTCCGCCCATATCCACGAGCGCCAGCCGTAGTGCAGGTAAATAATCGCTTCTTCTTTTGAACCCATCATATAGCTGTAAGGATATTCTTGTGGCGGATAGGTGGCAAACAGCAGCGGCGGCACGTGCGGATTGGCTTTGACGGCGGCACGTAGCCTCGTTCTGGATTCCGCCACATCGCCTTTGCGCAGGTAGGTGTAAAGTGCTTGCGGGTAGAGCGTCATGGCGGAGGATTCCTTGTATTTTTTGTGGTAAATATGATAAGTTTCCAGGTCTTTTACTTCTAACAGCGCAGATAACAAGCAGTAGCGCACACCCTGGTTATCACCAGGATTAAGTTCGAGCAGTTCTTTCCAGATTTCGATGGCTTTGCCGGTTCGTCCGGGGGCGTAGTAGCATTCCGCCAAACTATTCAGACTGCGCATAAATGGACGTGTCTCGGTGATGTGCCAAAAATGCCCTTTGTTTGCTTTCAGAAAATCGCCGCCAAAGATACGTCGCCCGATTTCAATGCCTTTTTCAAAATATGCCTGCCGCTTGTAATAATATTGATAAGATTCGCCCAGATATTCATACGCTTCGATGCAATCAGGGTCGAGCTTCAGGGCTTTTTTCGCCAATCGCCTGCCTTTGTCAATGATTGATACCTGCGCTTCCCACACCAGCTCCCGCGCCTGTTCCGGCGTGGTCAGGTCTTCTTTCGCCAGTTCAGGCAAGGGCTTGCCCACGAGCGAATTCAGAAGGGACTCTAGTTCTGCCTGTGATTGAATGCCCTGCTGCTCAATCAATTTTTTCAAAGTGTGGTGAAATTTGTCCGGTATTGACATGGCGCGTTATTTCTACCAAAAATAGACTTTTTTTATAGTAAAGAAAAAAAATTGTTTCTTACTATTGACAAACACCTACAAGGGGATTATCTTTGTTTAAAATTTAACCAAAAAGTCAAACTATACAATCAGACTTAAAAATCAAATTAAACGAGTGGAGTCCGTAAACGAGGTACAAAAAGGTGCATCCAACGAGCAAAAGATACTCGAAGCTGCCAAGAAAGTCTTCTTGCGCGATGGCTTGCACGGCTCGCGCATGGAGACGATTGCGAAGGAAGCGGGCGTAACGAAGGCATTGCTACACTACTACTTTCGCAGCAAAGAGAAGTTGTTTGCCGTTATTTTTGAAGAAGTGAAAGGCGGGATGCTGCCGCGCCTCGAAAGTGTGTTTGGCTCGGATTTGCCGGTGTTTGAAAAAATTGAGCGTTTTGTGGAAAGTTATATTGACTTGTTGATTGAAAATCCTTACATACCGCTTTTTTTAGTAAATGAAGTAAATAAAGACCCGGAAAAATTTTTTGAAACAACCCAGATAGCAGCGCGCATTCAGCAGTTTGTGCCGCATTTTGTGCAACAAATTCTGGAAGAACAAGAAAAAGGTAACCTTAATTCCATTCACCCTTTTCATTTAATTATAAATGTAATGTCGTTGTGTATTTTTCCTTTTTTGGGCAAGCCCATGTTTCAAAAAGTGGCAGGCATGACGGATGAGCAGTATAAATTGCTGTTGCAAGAGCGGAAGAAAGAAGTGGCGGCGTTTGTGATGAGGGCTATCAAGATACCGGATTAGGAGATGCCAGATGCCGGATGTATGACGTTGACGCCACACAGAATATGTATATAACGGTAGCAATAGCAGATAGCGCGTCAACATAACAAATTTGAAAATGTGGATAGTCAGCTTGTAAAATTTTATTTTTGAAATACTCGGCGCGGGAGGGCGGCTAATCACTGTTCGACCGGAGGGAGTTTGATTAGCCTAGCGTTTTTTGGTTACTTTTTGGGGCAATGCCAAAAAGTGACAAACCTCAAGCATGAAAACTAAAACTAAGTAATAACCGGATAAACAAAGTGTAAAAATTGCATCAAGCAAATTTTTTTACACCTACTTTAACCAAAAAATTAAATCTAAAAATCAAAATAAATCTCGTGTACTCGTCCTACTCGGACAGGAACACAAGAACACTTTAACACTCGAACACAATGAAAATTATCCGCATTTTTCTGATAGTACTTACCGGGGCTGTTGCCTTGCACGCGCAGGAGCCCACTTTTTCCCTTGAGCAAGCGTATCAACTGGCACGCACCAATTACCCGACCGCACAGCAATTACCGCTTTTAGACGAAACCAACCGCTTGCAAATCAGTAATTTAAATAAAAATTATCTGCCCACTTTAGAACTCAATGCCCAAGCCACGTACCAAACGCAGGTGACCGCTTTACCCATTGAATTGCCTGGGCTTGACATTCCGACCATCAGCAAAGACCAATACAAAGCTACGCTCGACCTGCGTCAAAACTTGTGGGACGGCGGCATTACCAACCGCCAGAAAGCCATTCAAAACGCTTCCACGCAAGTAGAAAAACAACGCACCGAAGTCGAATTATATAATTTGCAAAGCCGTGTTAATCAGTTCTATTTCAATGTGTTACTCGCGGACGAGCAGTTGCAACTAAATGAAATTTTACAAAGTAATTTAAAAGCTCGTATCAAAAAAGCCGAAGCCGCCGTCGCCAACGGCACCTCCACGAAAGCGAATTTGAACAGCCTGCAAGCGGAATTATTAAACACCGAAGCCCAAGCCATCGAAATTCGCGCCGGTCGCCGCACCGCCGTGCAGTCTTTAAGTTTGTTGTTAAAAACGGACCTTGCCGAAAACACCATTTTTACAAAAACAAACGAATCATTTACCCGAAATCAAAATAACATTACACGACCTGAATTAACATTCTATCAATATCAAAACCAACTGTTAGCTGCCCAGAGTGATTTAATTTCAACGCGAAACCTGCCCCGCGTAAGCGCCTTCGCCACCGGCGGCTACGGTCGTCCGGGCTTGAATTTTTTGGACAATGATTTCACCACCTACGCCATTCTCGGCGCGAGCATCCGCTGGAATTTCTCGGAATTGTACAACGGCAAATCCAACAACGACCGCCAACTCCTTACGATTCAACAACAGCAGGTAGAATTGCAAAAGCAGACCTTTTTGCTCAACACCAACACCCAACTAAGCCAATTGCAAAACGACATCGCCCGACTGCAAGAATTGTTACAAAAAGACCGGCAGCAAATCGCCCTGCGCGAGTCCATCCGCCAAACCGCCGAAGCCCAGCTCGACAACGGCATCATCACCTCCGCCGATTATTTAATCGAATTGAACGCCGAAAACCAAGCCCGACTAAATCTGACGGTACATGAATTGCAACTACAATTGGCGCAAGTCAACCTCCGCGTCACAATTGGACAGTAAATGGAATGAGGGTCAAAACTGTAAGGGCTTTTGAAAATTTATCTTGAAATGAACAACTATTCTAATGTGAAATACATAGTGGCGGCTGCCGGTCAATCAGCCGGAGGCAATTGATTCTGGGTTAGCTTGAGCCAGTGGCTCAAACAGCGTTCGCAAAAAAGCCTTTTTTGGTTACTTTTTTTGGCAATGAAAAAAAGTAACAAAACTAAAGCACAGAGAAAAAAATGAATAGCATATATACTAAAAATTGTATAAAAACAAAAGCTAAAATGAGAAATAAAATCATTATCATACTAACCACCATCGCCCTGGCGTGCAACAACCGAGAAAATACCTCCGATGCCACCGGCACCTTCGAAGCCGAAGAAACCATTATCTCTGCCGAAGCCGCGGGCAAACTCACCCAGTTCAACGTGGAAGAAGGCACCCAATTAAAAGCCGGACAACCAATCGGCACCATTGATTGCAGCAACGTGCACCTCCAGCGCCAGCAAGCTCAAGCCAGCCTCGAAGCCCTGCGCGACCGCACCAACAGTGCCGCACCCCAAATCCTGATTTACCAGCAGCAAATCGCCGCCCAGCAGAGCAACATCGCCGTGCTGCGCGAGCAACTTGCCGTGCAACAGCGCGAGCAACAGCGCATCGAAAACCTCGTAAAAGCCGACGCCGTGCCCAGCAAACAACTCGACGACATCAACGGAGCTATCGCCGTGCTGCGCCAGCAAATCACCGCCGCCCAGAGCCAAATCGGCGTGCTGCAAAACCAAATCAAAGCCCAACGGGAAGTCGTTGCGATTCAAAACCGCGGCATCCTCAGCGAGAGCGACCCCCAGCGCCTCCGCGTCGCTCAAATTGCCGACCAACTCGCCCGCTGCACCATCACAAACCCCCTCAGCGGCACCGTGCTCACCAAGTACGCCGAAGCCAACGAAATCACCGCCCCTGGCAAAGCATTGTACAAAATCGCCCCGCTCGACACCCTTACGCTGCGTGCGTATGTGACTGGAAATCAATTGCCTATGATCAAACTCAACCAATCCGTTCAAGTCCTCGTGGACGACGGCAAGGGCGGCTACAAAACCAACCCCGGCACCATCACCTGGATTTCCAGCAAAGCCGAATTCACCCCCAAAACCATCCAAACCCGCGAAGAACGCCAAAATTTAGTGTATGCCATCAAAATAAAAGTTCCGAATGACGGGTATTTAAAAATCGGTATGTACGGCGAGGTAAAATTGTAGTCCAGCGTTCACGCTGAACTCGTACCACAGCCTTCAGGCTGTCAAAAGTGATTGAAAAAATGTATAAAACCATTAAAAATTTGGGCGAACCCCCGCCAGTCAAGCGTTGTGTTTCCCCTTCGGGAGTCGGCGGGCATGGGCTGTCGGGGTCGGGCTATCCGCTCTTTCCGCCGCCTTTCAGGACGGCGGAACCGCTCCTATCCCTCTCGCGGTTCCACGTCTTCAAATCAAAACCCATTGAAAAATCAATTCCAAAAGAGAAACCTGTTTCCCAACTACCCTAAGTTCAGCGAGCATTAAAGTAAAACTTTTCAATATTTCAAAAATGCTTTTATGAAAACGACTGCGTGGCGGCTGCCGGTCAATCACGCGGAGCGGATTGATTGACCTAGACCTTTTTGGTTACTTTTTGGGGCAATGCCAAAAAGTAACAAGAAATCAAGAGAAGTCCCAAAAACTAAGCAATAAAGCAATAAACAAGAGTGTAGCAACCAATAATTGCTATCAAATCAAAAAAAATGAATGCAGTTGCAATAAAAAACATAAAAAAATCCTACGACGCTGGCAAAGTCGCCGCCTTACAAGAAGTTTCTTTCTCCGTAGAGACAGGCGAACTCTTCGGTCTCATCGGTCCCGACGGTGCCGGCAAAACCACCCTGTTCCGAATTTTAACCACCTTGATCATCCCCGACAGCGGCGAGGCGACCGTGCTGGGCTTTGATGTTGTGAACGATTTTAAAAAAATCAGAAACTCTGTCGGCTATATGCCCGGACGATTTTCATTATATCAAGATTTAACCATCGAAGAAAACCTTGAGTTCTTTGCCACTGTTTTCAACACCACCGTTGAAGCCAATTATAATTTGATAAAAGATATTTACATCCAAATTGAACCCTTTAAAACCCGCAAAGCCGGAAAACTCTCCGGTGGCATGAAACAAAAACTCGCTCTCTGCTGCGCCCTCATTCACAAACCCGAAATCCTCTTCCTCGACGAACCCACCACCGGCGTGGATGCCGTGAGCCGCAAGGAATTTTGGGAAATGCTGCAAGGCTTGAAAAAACAAGGTATCACCATCCTCGTTTCCACACCGTACATGGACGAAGCCAGCCTCTGCGACCGCGTGGCGTTGATTCAAAAAGGCGAAATTTTAGACATCAACACCCCGCAAGGCATTATTGATAATTTTAAAAAACCGCTCTGGGCAGTCCGCTCCAACAATATGTATCAACTGCTCAACGACCTGCGAAATTACAACGAAACTGACACTTGCTACGCTTTCGGCGAAACGCACCACCTGACTTTAAAAAACGACAACATGACCACACACGACATTGAAAAATATTTACAACATCATCATCATAAACATATTCAAGTAAATAAAATCGAACCGAATATTGAAGATTGCTTCATGGCACTGATGAAAAATTAGTCAAGATTTGGTAAATCTATAATAGCTACAAAATGAACCCAACCGTCATTTCAACCAATAAACTCACCAAACGCTTCGGCACTTTCACCGCCGTGGATGCCATCACCTTCGAGGTTGCGCAGGGCGAAATCTTCGGCTTCCTCGGTGCCAACGGCGCGGGCAAAACCACCGCCATGCGGATGCTCTGCGGCTTGCTCTCGCC
>Ga0224722_1000783_pt1 | contig 18256 bp, 17 predicted proteins | sample Balambano_FR1_Me_FD_161646 | JGI IMG/M metagenome (GOLD analysis project Ga0224722, IMG submission 161646) | Freshwater sediment microbial communities from Lake Towuti, South Sulawesi, Indonesia - Balambano_FR1_MetaG | ecosystem: Environmental > Aquatic > Freshwater > Lake > Sediment | place... | reverse complement strand
GCAGAAAGCTGACTTGCTAGCAAGGGTAATCGCTGCACAGCAGGAAGTCGGGGCTGCGCAGATGCTATTCAAAGCGACTGATGGGCAGGTTGGTATTGCTACTTCTGCTCTTGCTCCTTGGCATCGCTTGGTCAATGAGTGCTGGCAGGTTTCGCTCCGTTTTTATCACGAAAATGATAAAAAGATTAGATAACTTAGCAAGGTAGAGCCTGGGAAGCAGTTTCTTAGTCAGGTTCCAAACGACCATTCAAATCGACTGACTTTTAATAGTTTCAGCTTATTTCAACCTATAACCATTACGTGTGGATAACTGTTATGGCTTTTCATCTCCTCTACATTCTGGCTTTCTCAGTTTTGGCAATTTTGGCGATCGGCAGTATGGTTCGCAACCTAATTAGCATTGGGTTTGAGCCTCACCGCTACTCTCCTACCCACCGCTCGTCCAAGCAAGTCGCTATTCCTCATCCAGAATTTCTAGATGCTTCGGGCTCACTGATTCGGGAGCCATTGTTGGTCATGCGATCTATGACAGTTGAAGATGCACGAGAGCAATTGAACGCTTTGTACGAAGCCTCTCCTGGCTCTTCTAACTTGTCAAGTGACTTGCGTGACGAGTAGTTTCTTCATGCAAATAAGTAGGTAATCATACTTTTAAGTAAGGTTCTGGGGCGTTGCCCTCAAACCTCCAAAGTGTTTTTAGTTTAATTATGCCCAGCCACTTATTCCTTTTGGAAGCCTGGGATAGTTCGCAGGTCACTAGGTTGCAAAGTCTGTGCAAACCGGATTAAGTCTTGGGAGTTGTTTTCTTCTTGAGGCTTGATCAACAAAGCTAGATAATAGCTTCGTTGTTTCACGACGATCGCCCATTGCTCAGTACCTCGAATAGTAGCGTGACAAAATCCCTCAAGCTGTAGAGACGATATTAGTAGCGATCGCAATCCCAATACTTGGAAGATAGTCTGTACCCAGCTAGTATCATTGCTCTCAGCTGTTATGAAATACTCCTTGGGCAATCCGTTCAGATCAAAAACAGCTGCCCCCAGAATGGCATCGAGGTTTAACATGCTTGAAGTCTTGGGGGTTTGTGGTGTTAGCCCAGTATCCAGCAAAGTAGGCATTCTTAACGTACCAGGTAGCTTCGTGTGCAATCAATAGGTGGTCACATCCTTTGAAATGGTCGTCCAGTCCGTTAGTATGCATGTCCTTTTGCTGCTAACGCAATGGGCTAACAAGTTGAACCCATGCTTAACTCGACTTAGATCGCAGGGGTTTTGTTGCTAACTTGATGAGTTAACTACTCCAGTTGGTAATGCTCAACCCTTCTGGTTAAGATGCACGCCTTAATCCAGCACTGTTTCTACTTACGTTCATTCTGTAGTGTAGACAGCCCAAATGGCCTATAGCGACCGTGATTCCGCTCATCTGCTGTCAAGTTTCAATCATCAAGCCAAGTCTGCTTGGTAGAATCGCGCATAGGCAGGTTCCCAGCCTTACAAAGTGTAAGGACTACAGCCGCAGTCTTGTGAAGAGAAAAATGTAGGAAATGGCTAGAAGAGCCCTTTTTCATACAGCAAAACTACCTTCAAAGGTCTGGCACAGCCCCAGCATGGCAATCTCGCAGCCACGTACGAACTGCTCTAGCGGTGATACTCTGGCTAGCATCACGAATAGGACTAATAGGGATTTCCTTTTCCTTTTGGGGGTAGGAGCCTAAACGAGAAAACAGCATAGCTAGATACCATTCCTGCTGCGATCGCGCCAGAAATAGCCAGTAGTAGTGCTGTAACTCGGTTACTTGCTGGCCTTGATAGCGTCGCTCCATCAGTGTGAAAAAGATCTGATGCAGATTGGCTTGAGGTGGATTGGGATATTCCCTTGAGTCAGTTGGCAATGGAGTAAAGTCGGGTTGGCTAGCAAAGAGCGCATGGCTAGAGGTAGGAACTGGTTGGTCAACTGTTAGAACGCTGGCGCGATTGACATAACTAGGCAAATCACGCAGGAGGGCGATCGCTAAGGGTTGTATTTCAGTAGGGCAGTTGAACTTGAGTCGTAATGCCACGGGTCGATTGTCAGAAACAAGTGTTAATCCAACGGCTGCATTGGAAAATAAACCAACCAGACAAACTGCCCCCAATCCAGCAAAACTAGGTCTACCAAACCTTTGCCTAAGGTAACGGCACAGCCGCTTAGGATAGCTGCTCAAAACATCTGTAGACACGCGATCGTCCAAGTCACCTAGCCTCAAGTTCTGCACAAATAGTAGCAAAAGCGGCGGCTGGGTCAATTGCTGTAGTAATGGGACGACCGATTACCAGATAATCGGCTCCAGCCTGTAAAGCTTGGAGAGGAGTCAACGTACGGCTTTGGTCGCCTGCCGCTGCCCAGGTTGGGCGCACCCCAGGACACACCAGTAAGAAATCTTGGCCGCAGGTCTGTCGCAAATGAGCAACTTCCTGGGGCGAACAGACAGCCCCTGCCAAGCCACACTGCTGAGTTAATTTGGCCATGTGAACAGCATACTGAGGCAAGTCTGAGAAGATTTTGAGGTCAGTCATCAATGCCTGATTAGTGAGACTGGTAAGCACTGTAATTGCAAGTAAGTGCGGCGGGGAAACGTGGGCAGCCGTGGCTCCAGCGATCGCTCCTTGCTGGGCAGCTTGTAAGGCAGTAGCACCAGATGCCGCATGTACGGTCAGGAAATCAACCCCATAGCTGGCAGCCGATCGACAGGCACCCGCCATTGTATTGGGAATATCGTGGAACTTGAGATCAAGGAAAATGCGCTTCTGGCGTGCTTTTAGCTCTGTTAGCACACTGCTGCCCGCCGCCACAAACAGTTCCAGCCCAACCTTCCAGAAGGTGACTTGGGGAAGGCGATCGATCCAGGCGATTGCCTCCGCCTGAGTTGAAACATCCAGGGGTACGATCACTCGCTCAGCAACAGGGGTGAGCAACATAGGTGCAGTTCTACTGCCTACAGTAGGTATTTAACTCGTTGGTAACTTTGTTACCTTCAGTTACGACCGTATTGAGCTTGCCGGATAACCCGTCAATTTCTTGGGCAACTTGCTGGAGTCCTTGTAAGCCTTGAGGGTTGATCTCAATCCTGCTAAGTTTGTCCAATGCTCCTGCCATTTGTCGAAATAGCCCAGTGCCATTTTTGACGTTGTTGGCATAGCGCGATCGTAACTGAGATAGTGTCTCATCCTTCAAATCAAGTCCACCCAAATCCTGGGCAACTTTATCGAGATCCGTCGCAACTGAATTAATTGTTTTAGAAGACTTTGTAGCTGTTTCCCGAAATGCCTTGAAATCTTGCTTCTTACCAGCGGCTTCAAAGGAAGCACCCAAGTTTCTAGCATCTTGCTCAAACGTTTTAACGGCTTGTTCACCCTTCTTGGTAATTTCGGCAATTTTGTTGCATTGCTGCACTTTGGTGGGGCCACAGGCAGTCAAGGTAATTACTAGTAAGCCACTTAAAGAAAGCTTGCGAATCAAAGCACTACTTAACATGATGACCAGCCTTAAATTAAATAGGTGAACTAACAGTTTAGGAGAAGCCAAGTTATCGTACCAACCGGACAAATCGCTTTGTACCCAAGCTTAAGGTACACCCTTCTAGTTCGGCTGGCGAAGCAAACTCCAAGTTCGCGTCCTCAACCCGATTGCCATTAAGTTTGACAGCTCCACCTTGAATTTGTCTGCGGGCTTCAGAACTACTTTTGCAAAGGCCAGTAGCACTGAGGATGAAGAATAATTTGGCTGGGAATTGCACCGTCTCCAAAGAAAACTCTGGAATTACATCACTACTGCTGCTACCTGCGCCTTGTACCAGTGCCAGAGCAGCTTGTTGGGCTTGGTGAGCAGCGTCGACTCCGTGGTACTGGGTCACAATGTCTAACGCTAGCAATTTTTGCCGATCGCGCGGGTTCTCTGGCAATTCTTGCAAGGGACGATCAGTCAGTAACTCAAAGTATTGCAGCAGCAATGCATCGGGAATCTTCTCCAGCTTGGAATACATGGTCAATGCATCGTCAGAGAGTGCCACGTAGTTTCCCAACGACTTAGACATTTTTTGCACACCATCGGTGCCTAGCAAAATGGGCACCAAAAGGCCAAACTGCGGACGCAAACCAAAGTGGCGCTGCAAGTCTCGCCCTACAGCAATATTGAACTTTTGATCGGTGCCGCCCAATTCCACATCGGCTTCCACGGCAACTGAGTCATAACCTTGCATCAAGGGATAGAGAAATTCGTGCAGGTAGATGGGGTTCCCTTTTTCGTAGCGATCGGCAAAGCCCTCCTTTGCCAGCATTTGCTGGGTGGTCATGGTAGACAGTAGGGTCAAGATCTTTGATAAATCCAGGGACGACAGCCACTCGGAGTTATGGCGAATCTCCAGCCGCCCTGGCGTATCAAAATCGAGAATTGGGCGCACCTGATCAAGATAGGTACGGACATGATTAGCTACGTCTGCTTCGGTTAGTTGGCGACGCACCTCTGACTTGCCCGTAGGATCACCAATGCGTGCTGTAAAGTCACCAAAAATCAATACTGCTGTATGCCCCGCATCCTGAAACGCTCGCAGCTTACGCATGGGAATGCTGTGTCCAAGATGAATGTCGGCTCCAGTCGGATCAATCCCCAGCTTTATGCGTAGCGGTCGATCGCTCTGACATAGCCGCTGCGCTAGGTTTTCATCGCTGCTGTCTGAGTCAGGCTGATTAGGAAAAACCTCACTGGTGCCGCGGTGCAACCAGGTTGATGCTGAATCATCGTCAAAACTGCGATCAAACATCTCCTGCCTACGCCTACACTCCGCTGTAACGTTACTGACCTTTTAGGAACAAATCCTATACCTAAGGCAACAGCCTACTATAAAATTGCTGTCAACCGATGCGGCTCAGCCCACATATGCTGTACATCTGGTCTAAGGTAAATACATCCTACTAAGATTGTTCGATTTTTCGATCGCTCTGCTACACTAGCAGCCTATTAGCTACTCGCTTATCCCATCGTTCGATTGAGGATTGTCGTGTCTTCCAACACCTTACATCGTAAAGAGTCGGTCAGTTCCTCCTTGGCACTCCAATTTATCAAGGCGGTTAGTCAAGTTACTGGTGGAACATTACTGGGAATTGCTATGCTGCTCAGTTCCGCAGCCGCAGGTGGTTTGGTTGGCCTTGCTATTAGTTTTCGTAACTTGCCCGATGTGCGGGTTCTGCGCAGCTACGCCCCCACGGAGACAACTTATATTTACGATATCAAAGGTCGGCTACTGGCCAGTTTGCATGGCGAAGCCAACCGTGAAGTTGTGCCTCTTGACAAAATTTCGCCTCACATGAAGCGGGCTGTGCTGGCCATTGAGGATAGCTACTTCTATCAACACCATGGCGTCAATCCGGGGGCGATCGTTCGGGCTCTGCGTGCCAATCTCAACGAAGGCCGCACGGTTGAAGGTGGCTCCACAGTCACTATGCAATTGGTCAAAAACCTCTTCCTCAATCCCGAACGAGCGTTTAGCCGAAAAGTTGCAGAGTCGGTTCTTGCAATGCGGGTTGAGCAAATCTTTTCCAAAGACCAGGTTTTGGAAATGTACTTGAACCAAGTCTACTGGGGGCATAACACCTACGGCGTTCAAACTGCTGCCCAGAGCTACTTTGGTAAATCAGCCGCCAATCTGAGTCTGGCAGAGTCCGCCATGCTGGCAGGCTTGATCCAAGCGCCAGAATCCCTCAGCCCCTTTGTTAACTACAAAGCAGCCAAAAAGCGCCAGGGCGAGGTACTCAAGCGCATGCAAGATCTGAAGTGGATTACCCCCCAAGAAGCTGAGGCTGCCCGCAAACAGCCCCTCAAACTGGGAGAAATCACTTCATTCCGCAGCAGCCAAATGCCTTACATCACCGAAGCTGCGGTGCAAGAGTTGACCAAACGGTTTGGTCGGGAAGCTGTGCTCAAAGGTGGCATGCGGGTACAGACTACGGTAGACAGTAAGCTGCAAAAAATGGCTGAAGAGGTAGTACAGCAGGGGCATCAATCTTTGCTGTCGCAAGGGGTTAATGCTGACCAAATGGCTCTAGTTGCTGTAGATGCCCGTACCCACTTCGTTAAAGCTATGGTTGGAGGCGTAGATTATCGTAAAAGCCAGTTTAACCGGGCAACTCAGGCCATACGCCAACCTGGTTCTGCCTTTAAGCCGTTTGTTTACTATGCAGCATTTGCAGGGGGTAAGTACGGTCCTGACTCGATCGTGAATGATACCCCTGTAGGCTATCCCGACGGCTACGAAATGTACTATCCCCAAAACTACGATGGCTCATTTTCAGGCCCTATTAGCATTCGATCGGCGCTAGAAGTTTCCCGCAACGTACCAGTGGTAAGGCTAGGCCAGGAAATTGGGCTAAATCGGGTCATTGATGTTTGCCGCAGTTTGGGGATTCGCAGCCCGATCGAACCCGTTGTCTCGCTGCCATTAGGCTCAGTTGACCTAACCCCACTGGAAATGGCTGGCTCCTTTGCTGCCTTTGCCAGCAATGGTTGGTACTCAGAAACCACGATGATCGTTCAAGTTACCGACAGCAGCGGCAACGTGCTGCTAGACAACACCCCTAAACCACAGTTAGTCCTTGATCCCTGGTCCGTAGCGTCTATTAACAGCGTGCTACAGGGCGTGATCGATCGCGGTACAGCCACTTCTGCCAAAATAGGTAGACCTGCTGCTGGCAAGACGGGCACCACCTCATCTGAGCGGGATATTTGGTTCGTGGGCTATGTGCCCCAGCTGTCGGTAGCCGTGTGGGTAGGCAATGATGATTACTACCCCGTTGGCCAAGGTGCTACTGGAGGGCGGTTTGTAGCTCCCATCTGGCGCGACTTCATGGATCGAGCATTGCAAGGGGTGCCTGTGGAGAACTTTCGATCGCCCTCCGAATTTTCACGTCCTTAACCCTAAACCTGACGCTCCAATTCTGCCTTCATCCGCTCTAGCGTCATGTTCATCTGGTCAAACATTTGCTGGGGTGTGATGCCGAATTGCCCCAGTTGAGTTTTGAGTTGTTGAAAGGTCATTTGCGCCATGAAATCTTCGGATAATTCAAATCGCTTCATAAAGATGCGATAGCGATCCATCATGGACTCCATCTGCTCAATATAGAGTTTTTTTCCCTCTAAATCGAACTTGCCATAGCTACCGCCTAACTTCACCAAAGACTGATAGTCTTCAAACAATTGGCGGGCTTCTTGTTGCACAATGTCAGACTCAAAAAAGCTCATCACTGTAAAGTCTTAATTTTTGAAGGATAACGAACCAATACAAGCTGTTGTTAATTATTCTAATTTAGCCCCTAAAGGCACGTTAAGTAGAGGTTTCACTACAACAGGTTAGCAACCTTCAGGCTATTTCTTACCACGGAACATGCCAAAAAAACCGCCATTATTGTCAGATTTATTATTGTCAGATTTATCTGGATTAGGCGACTTACCATTTTGATTGTTAGTAGGCTTGATTCCAAGCTTCTCTGCATACCGAGTTGCCAAAGCATCATTGGGGTTAAGCTTGAGGGCTTGCCGCATGTGTACTGTGGCCATGCCAGTCAGGTTTTGCTGTAGATAAGCATAGCCCAGCAACGCATGGTACTCACCTTTATCTGCTTCTAACTTGATAGCATCTCGCAATTCTTGAATTACCTGGGGCCAAGTTCCGCGTTTGGCATATTCCTGAGCACGGCGGTAGTGTCGCTGCGCGTAGCTTTCGGTTGCGACTTCCGGGCTAGCAGGTTGTGAGGGCGTAAACTGCATGGGCTTGGCTTCGGTAGCCGCAACCAACCCTGTCCGCTTTTCGCGAATAAAGACCTCGCCCATTTTGAGTTGCAGGTAAACCAGATTTAGTTCACCCAGTTGCTGAACGATCGCCTCAAACTGATCAAGAGGTTGGTACTGCTGGTCAGCCAGATTAGCAACAGCTTGCTCGTAAAATACATCCACATCACTAGCAGGATGCCGTATGAGTTGGCGAGCCGTATCGCTTTTGGGAGACAAGGGGCTTTCTTTAGTCATGCGCCGCACCTGCACCCGCAGCAAAGCAGCATGCTCGGCACGTCCCTGTTCTTGTTTCAGTTGTTGATAGGCTGGGTTTACCAAACGCGCCAACATCTGGCTGGCTAAATCACGAGCTTCTTCATCACCCAGAGCATAGCGATCGGGATGCAACAGTTTGGCAATATCCCGATAGCGTTTAAGCACGCGGCGATCGTCTGCCGTCACCGAAATCCCCAGTACCGCATAGGGATCGGTAAATTGCTTAAACCACTCTAGTGAAAGGGAGCTTTGTGCCATTAGGAACCCGATATGAACAGTCCAATAACAAAGATCAACACCTTATCTAAGTCTGGCTACTCTCAGCGTAGCGAGTTTTAAAGAATATTCCATTGCCGTAGGGAACAATTCTCACTAGCAACAGTTGCTCAGCCTAGCCAGAACTACCTCAGTCAAATAGTCTAGCGTTTGGCGAATAGTTTTTAGAGACAGCACCCGCTAGCGCCCAGGCAGAGCCCAACCACAGCCCCAATTAACCAGACTTTATGCACTGAACTCTAGTAACAACCATGAAACACTGCTTCTTCAGCTAAGGAGCGTTATTTTTTCTCTAACGTTGCCACTCTTTCTCTAAAGAGATTCGCTGCTAAAAGCCGTGATCAGCATAGTTACCTTGAAATTAACTGGCTATGGATAAGGGAATGCGCAGCTATAACAAGTACGCCTTCTGAGTTCAATAGGATGAGATCCACCTAAAAAGGGAGAGGAAACGCTAATCAGTAGTCGTAGAACCAAGCAGTCGGGGGCTTGCTGCAACTAAATCTGATTAGGTAGCTCACTGATATGCTGGGCTTGACTTTAACTATTGGCATTTGGTCTATCCCAATCTACTAGAAATAAGCCAAAGCAACCGGACAGATTCCCAATCGTGCAGCCAATATTGCTGGACTAATGGCCACGGGCTACTTTAGAGATGGCGATAGAATAGGTATGAATCTTAAACGGGCTAGCGGTGCAAGGGAGACAGAATCGGGTGGAGCAGTCTGATTTGGAGAGTAAGCCCAAGAGTCGCAAGGTGGCTGCGCTGTTGGCGCTGGTCAGCACAGTTGCCCCAATTGCAGGGTTACACAAGTTTTACCTACGACAACCACTTTGGGGCTTGGTTTATTTGTTGCTATCTTGGACGCCTATTCCTCGTGTTGCCAGTGCTTTGGAAGGGGTTTGGTATCTGTCCCAAGATTCAGATGAATTCGATCGCCGTTTTAATTTGAGCCTGCCCGCCACAGCCCCTAAACCGACCCCTGTGGATCCTAGCCAAGTGACGGCTGTAGCCGATGCTGTGCGCCAACTCGACAAACTGCGGGCTGATGGTTTGATTACGGAGTATGAATTTGAGCAAAAGCGGCGACAATTGCTTGATCGCGTGGTTTAATCGTCCAACTCACCTTTGTTTGCTTGGTTCGCATGGCTCTTCGCAACTGGTTACTGCACGTCACCCAGGCTTATTCACCTCTAGTAGGGAATGGGCAACTCTACACCGATCCGTACTATCGGCTCCAGTCGATCGCAGAGGTGCAACAGGCAGCAAAGTTAGGGGTTGTGATTGACGTTAACCGAGCCACAGTTGATGATTGGCTACGGTTGCCAGGACTGTCGATTCATCAGGCACGTACTCTGGCAGAGTTGACCCAAACGGGAGTGCAGTTCCACTGTTTGGAGGATGTGGCAGCCGCGCTAGGCATACCAGCAGATCGACTCAAACCTCTAGAACCCATACTGCGCTTTTGCTATTACGCCCCAGATGAATTGCCAGCCGTTCCTCCCGTAAACGCTAATACAGCCACGATCGATATGCTGGCTCGGATTCCAGGCGTTGATCCATTCTTGGCAAGGGCGATCGTGCAAAATCGTCAACAGGGAGCCTATCGTAATCTTGCCCACCTACAACGGCGGCTATCCTTGTCTAAGGAACTAACGGCACAGTTGCTTCACTACTTGCGGTTCTAGCGAGCGGTGCCGTGGCAACACTACCTAGCCGGTTCAGTGGCCAAAACCGAAACCAGGCACGGCCAATAATATTATTGCGGGGTAGAAAGCCCCAAACATGCGAGTCATTGCTATTGCGGCGATTGTCGCCCATCACAAAGTACGTGTCCTCTGGCACCCGCATTGGCCCCCAGGTGTAGTCGGGTGTGGCAGCAATGTACGGCTCAGTCAAGGGGCGATCGTCAATCCAAACCTTGCCAGCCTTTACCTGCACCATGTCTCCGGGTTTGCCAATGATGCGTTTGATAAAGGCTTGGTCTTTGGCGTAGCCCAAAACCTGTAACTGAGGTGGCGGGTCAAACACAACAATGTCACCAAACTCTGGAGGATGCAGGTGGTAGGACAGCTTTTCTACCACAAGGCGATCGCCCACGACCAAAGTTGGCACCATCGAATCCGATGGAATGTAGCGCGGCTCAGCCACAAACATCCGAATCAACAATGCCAGCAGCAAGGCAATGCCCAGCATTTGCAGGTTTTCTCGCCAGAGCTTACCCGTAGTTGGGGTAGGCTTGGGATCAGGTGTAAGGGTTGGGGGTTGCGAAGTTTTGTCAGATGTCATAAGGCTTATTGTTGCACAACCCGCAGCGTTGCCAGGGTCGGATCAGCGCACCCATTGACGCATCCTCCCAGGGTCAAAGTTTGACGCAGGTAAGCGATCGCCTCTGGCGTAATCACTTCTCCGGGCAGCACCACAGGAATCCCTGGAGGGTAAGGACATAGAGTTTCAGAACTGACCCGTCCTACTGCATCTTCCAAAGCAACAGAGTCAACTACGGCAAAAAAAGCATTACGGGGAGACAGCGCCAGTTCTGACAGCATAGCGAGATGGGACAAGTTGGGTTTTGCTTCACCTGTAGGCGGGTACTCCTGCGCTAGCTGCCTGAACCCAGCCACCAACCGTTCCATATCACTAGGGCGTGTGCCGCCTGTAACAATGAAGCTGAGGTGATGCAAAGTTGGCAATTCGGCTGTAACGCCCAGTTCACGGTTCAAAATACCGTCAGCCGTGAACCCATCTAGACCTAAATCGGCCACAGTTACGGTCAGGCGGGTTGGGTCTAGGGCGGCAAATCCAGGTGTACTCGCTTGCTGGGGTTGTAATACTGACAGCCCAGGTATTTGAGCCAGCTGCGATCGCCCCTGATTGGCAAGATAAATGGCTTGGTCTAGCCACGGCTTGCCCTGGGTAGCCATCTGCTGCCGTGCGGCATCTAGAGAAGCTAACAGCAGATAGTTGGGGCTGGTGGATTGCACCAGTTGTAAGGCACGAGAAAGGCGATCGCGCTGGAGGCGATCGCCCTGGACGTGTAGCATAGCGGCCTGGGTTAAGGCAGACAGCGTTTTATGGGTAGACTGCACTACCAAATCGGCCCCCTGAGACAGTGCTGAGGGAGGCAACTCTGGATGAAAGGCAAAATGGGCTCCATGAGCTTCATCTACTAGCAAGGGAATGCCGTGCTGATGAACAATTTGAGCAATTTGGGTAATGTCTGCGCAGACTCCGTAGTAGGTGGGAGAAACTAGCAGCACAGCTTTAGCCGTGGGGTGCTTGGCCAGTGCTGCGGCGATCGCCTCTGGCGCAGGACAGTGAGCCAAGTCCAGCTTTGCATCATACTCTGGCAACACAAACACAGGTCTAGCCCCGGTTAGAACTAACCCAGAGATGGCCGATTGATGCACATTGCGCGGCAAAATGATGGTTTCATCTGGAGCGCAGGTCGCGGCGATCGCCGCAATTACACCACTAGTAGACCCATTTGCCAAAAACCAGGTCTGTTCAGCCCCAAAGGCTACCGCCGCCAGCCCTTGCGCCGCCGCAATCACGCCCTGAGGCGCGAACAAATTGTCCAGTTCTGGCAATTCTGGTAAGTCAGCCTGGAATACAGCCCGCCCCCAGCCATCGATCGCCCGATCTGCGGCTCCTCGACCTTGCTTGTGCCCAGGAGTATGAAATGGAGCATAATCCCGCTGAGCGCAAATCTGTAGTGCCGTCAACAGGGGAGTAGCGTGTTGAGCTGTAACATCCAAAACCATAGCATTGCATTATTTGAGCATTGCCTCTATTGTCAGCGGCTTCGCGTAAGTTAATCCTTACGGGTGCAATTTCGTTCTAACGTAGAAGCAAATTGCTTCCTACTGCCATGGTTTCGTTTCATGACCTGCCTCAGCCTTACCACTGCTGGTACTCTTTCAGTGCTGTCCTAATCGCAAGCTTAGCCTCCCTGCTGACAGATGCATCTGCTCTGGCAAATCCGGCAGTTTCACCCCAGCCGCAACCTATCACCGTTTACCAACCAGTACAAACGATTTACTGGGAGGAGCAATGCGGTGAATGCTCCTGTAATGCAGGGATTGGGGCGGCCAAGCAGGGATTGTATTTTGAGGCGATCGAAGCATTGATTGCAGCGCGGGGATGCACCCGCGATCGCACAGCCTACTATAACGACTCTCCCCGATGGGAAGGCGTTGCCCTCGGCAACCTGGGCAATGCTTTTTTTGCTGCGGAGTTGTACAGTCGGGCGATCGAACTGCATCAGGTACGGCTGACTTTAGAGCGTAAGCTCAAAAACCCAGCAGGAGAAGCTAAGTCTCTAGGGGATTTAGGCACAGTTCACCAAGCACTGGGAGACTACACCCAGGCAATGGCCTACTATCAGCAGCAACTTGCGATCGCCCGTCAGGGTCAAGATCTAAGCGGACAAAAAATGGCCTTGGGGAATTTGGGTATCGCTTACCACAGCTTAGGGCAGTACCCGCAAGCGATTGCCTTGCAGCAACAACACCTCGACCTTGCTCGCCAAACCAAAGACCTAAAGGCGGAGGCTCTGGCACTGGCTAATTTGGCGGGTGCCTATTACTTTCAAGGAAACTACGTGCAGGCTATTGCTCTCTATGAAAAGGCTTGGGATACCGTCTGGAATAATAACTTACAGGATGCTGAACTCCTGTATCTGCCGCGGGGTAATCAGGGTCTAGCACAGTTTCAGCAGGGCAACCTCACCAAAGCCCTGGACTTATATCAGCAATACTATCGGCACGTTTCTTCCCGGAGCAACCGCCGGGGCGAAGGTGTAGCCAAAAATAATGCTGCTGTATTGCGCTGGCAGCAGGGCGATCGAGCGGCAGCAGAGAAAGGGTTTCGAGAGGCGATCGACTTGTGGGAAACATTGCGATCGCGGCAGAGTACCAACAACACCTACAAAATTACCCTATTTGAAACCCAACAAACCCCCTATCTCAACCTGCAAAAACTGCTTATTGAACAAAACAAACCCGAAGCAGCCCTAGAAATTGCTGAGCGAGGGCGTGCCCAGGCTTTTCTAGAGATGTTGCGACTCAACGCTCTGGGAGATGTACCGCCAACATGGCTAGCCGTAGAAGGCAAACCCCCAAACGCAACTCCTAGCATTCCCTTTTCTACCCTAATCAAAAAGATTTCAGCACCGCCCATTACAATTGACCAGATTAGACAGGTCGCTGCTACTGAAAATGCCACCCTGGTGGAATATTCCATCCTTCTAGACATGGTTAACACGGGTGGTAAACTGCAAAGCCGCGAAGCCGAACTCCTCATTTGGGTGATTCAGCCCACTGGACGTGTCATCCTTCGGCGTGTGGATCTCAAACCCCTGTGGCAACAAAATCTTACCCTTAGTGATTTGGTTGTCTCCAGTCGGCAGGGAATTGGCGTGCGGGGGCGAGGGCGGGGAACAGTCAGCCCCATCCCTCAGAAAAACAGCTCAGGGCAACCCTTGCAACAACTTCAGCAGCTCTTAATCGACCCGATCGCCGACCTGCTGCCCAAAACATCCAATCCCCACATCATTTTCTTACCGCAGCGTCCATTGTTTCTAGTACCGTTTGCAGCCCTGCAAGATGCCAAAGGCAGATACTTAATTGAACAGCACACCCTTTCGATCGCCCCATCCATTCAGGTTTTAGAATTCATTCAAAGAACCAGAAAGAAACAACCTGTGGCAGGCCAAGCGGTTTCCAGTTCAGCTTTTTTAGCTCCTGATGCGGCTTTGATTGTGGGCAATCCCACTATGCCCAAAGTGGCTATTGCCCCGAATGAACCGCCTGAACAGTTAGAAAGTCTTCCCGGAGCAGAATGGGAAGCGACCACGATCGCAAAGCTACTAGAAGCTCAGGTTCTGACGGGCGATCGCGCCACCAAAACTACCGTAGTCGCCCAAATGCCCAAAGCCAAGTTAGTTCACCTTGCAACCCATGGGCTGTTGGATGATGTCACAGGTTTTGGCATTCCCGGTGCGATCGCCTTGGCTCCAGCTAATAACGACAATGGCCTGCTCAGCGCCAGCGACATCCTAAACCTAACGCTACAGGCCGAACTCGTAGTGCTAAGTGCGTGTGATACTGGACAAGGTAAGCTCACTGGAGATGGTGTAGTAGGGCTGTCGCGATCGCTCATCATTGCTGGCGTCCCTACCCTCATCGTATCGCTCTGGGCTGTGCCCGATGCTCCCACCGCTGTGCTCATGACTGAGTTCTACCAAAACCTCAAAACTTCTCCCGATAAAGCAGTGGCTTTGCGACAAGCCATGCTAACTACACTAAAGCAGTACCCTAACCCACAAAACTGGGCAGCTTTTACTCTAGTAGGAGAGCCTTAAGGGCTCCTACCATAGCCTCTAGAGACTAACGACTAATCACAAATTGTTATGCCTACGCCCAAAACTACTGCCTCTACCCCCACTCAGACTGTCTTTCAGCTCTCGCCGTTGATTCGGATTACACTGCTGTGTCTCTACATTGCGCTGACGGTGCCGCTCCCATTTCTCACCCGCGTTGCTGCTCCCTATCTCCCCTCTGGCTGGCTGGTAGCGGGTTTGGTGTTGGGTTGGATAGCGCTCTATGCCGCACTGACAGAACGTGTAATTCTGGACGATGAGGGTATTCGGGTAACCTATGCCAACTGGGTACCCGCGCTATTCCGCCAGGGATGGTCGCTACCGTGGGCAGAAATCACTACACTCAAACCTCGCACTACTGGGCAAGGGGGCTTGATCTACTACTTCCTTAGCAAATCTGGGCAAGGCTTCTTGCTGCCTATGCGGGTAGCAGGCTTTGCTCGACTTGTGGAGTTGGTACAGGTCAAAACTGGCATTGATACTCAAGATGTGAAGCCGCTGGCACAGCCGTGGATGTACTTGATTTTGCTAGGGTTTACTCTGCTGCTACTGTTGGTAGATGCCTGGACGATCGCCACAGCCATGTCGCTTCCCAACTACCCCACTGCTATAGGTTAGGAACATTATCACGCTGAACAGCTATGGCAGAATCTGCTCAAATTTGGGTCGATCGCGTTAGTGTTGCTCCTAATCAGAGGTCGGCACAGTCTTTGCACCGACTAAATGGCGGCACAGCCTTGCTCAAAGACATCTCCTTTCAAGTTCATATTGGGGAAAAAATTGCCATCATGGGGTCGTCCGGTTCAGGCAAAACGACCCTGGCGCGGCTAATAAATCGGCTGTGCGAACCAACCCAGGGCATGCTGTATTTTGCGAATCAACCCTACACGCAAATTTCACCCGGAACCCTGCGCCAACAAATCATGCTTGTCCCGCAGGAGCCAAAATTACTGGGCATGACAACCCAACAGGCATTAGCCTATCCGTTACAGCTACGCAGGTTGAGTCCATCCGCCATTCAGCAGCGTCTTGATCTGTGGCTGGAACGTCTGCAAATTCCCACGGCTTGGCTCGATCGCACTGAATTACAGCTTTCCCTGGGGCAACGTCAGTGGGTAGCGATCGCCCGTGCATTGGTTTGCCATCCTCCAGTGATAATTCTGGATGAACCTACATCAGCGCTAGATTTGGGACGCATTCAACAACTGATCAGTACGCTGGTTACTGAGGCATACTCTAGCCAACAAACCGTACTGCTGATTAGCCATCAACTGGATGTCGTGCAGAAATTTTGCGATCGTCTATTGCTGCTGCAAGCAGGGCAGCTAGTGCAAGATGCTCCTGCATCTGTAGTAGATTGGCCAACTGTTGCATCAACTCTCCACCAAGCCCAAAAGGAAGCTCTGGACGAGTGGGGAGAGGTTTGAATCAATAGCTGTAGCCTGGTTTGGAAGTAAACTGTAACTAAGTCGTCTTACAGTACTGTGGAATTTGGACAATAAACTCTGTTCCAGCATTTTCTGAAGAGTTAAAGGTGAGGCAACCCCCATGTATTTCTTCAATAATTCTTCGACTAGTAGCCAAACCTAATCCAAGCCCATAGCCGGCTGTTTTCGTAGTAAAAAACGGTTCAAAAACATGTTGTTTGATCTCATCAGAAATACCAATTCCATTATCTCTGATACGAATCATCACGCTATTTTTCTCATCAGATAATTGTGTCTCGATTAGTATCTCCAACGGTTTATTGGAGACCTTATCCTGAGTAATTCTTTCATCAATTGCATCGATCGCATTGCACAAAAGATTAAACACCACCTGATTTAATTGATCAGCATAGGCCATGATGGGAATCAGTTGCCCATACTCCTTCTTCACACAAATCTCATAGCCATCAGCTCTATCACTGAACCGATGCTGCAAAACAGCCAGAGTACTTTCTATGCTTTCATGGATGTCAATAGCTTTGACACCAGCTTCATCAAGTCGAGTAAAAATCCTTAACGCCAAGACAACGGAACGAATTCGCTCCGCTCCTTTATCCATTGAACTTAGAATGTTCATCAAGTCAGTTGTGACAAACTCTATATCTAAATCTGTTAGGTATGCCTTAATTTCAGGAGTAGGATTAGGACAGTTTTGCTGGTAGAGATCAATAACAGCTAGTAGCTGATTGATGTATTCCTTCGCAGGACTAATATTGCAGGCAATAAAGCTCAAAGGGTTATTCACTTCATGGGCAACTCCGGCTACGACTTTTCTCAGGGTAGCCATCTTTTCTTGTTGCACTAATGTCACTTGAGCTTTCTTTAAGCTGTCTAGAGCTTGAGTTAGCTGATTGTTTTTAACTTCCAGAGCTTTTTGAAGTTCTCGAATAGTTATTTGAGTTTGCACCCGAGCCAGAATTTCTTCTAATTGAAATGGTTTGGTAACGTAATCGATGCCACCTACTTTGAATGCCTGAACCTTATCTTCCAAATCATTGCCAGCACTCAGAAAAATAATGGGTGTAGCGCTAGTTTTAGGATCACTTTTTAGTTGCCGACACACTTCATACCCATTCATGCCAGGCATGTTTATATCCAACAAAACCAGGTCAGGTGGCAGTGCTCTAGCAGCAGTTAAAGCAGCTTGACCATTGACTGCTTTTCGCACTTGATAGTTTTGGGTAGATAGAAAATCAGATAGGAGTCGAAGGTTTTCTAGCTTGTCATCAACGATTAGAATGTCTGCATGAAAAGTTTCCGAAATATTCTTTTGAAAGATGCTTTCGTTGTCCATCAGTTGCCTTAATTACTTAATGATGAGGTAGTAAGAGAAAGTAATTCGTCAAATTGGTATTGTTCTACCAGGCTAGTTAGAGCCTTAATGAGTGAGGTTTGGTCTTGAGGGATTTGAGCAATCAGATCCAGACACTTGCTGTCGTTACCTTGAGCAGTTGCCATATGGAACTGATCCATCCATTCAGTTGGCATTATTTCTAATGCTGAGGGAACAAGCACATATTCGGTTTCTTCTGTGGCGGCATTGTCCACAGAGCTATCTAAGGCCAGAGCAGAGATGTTAGGTTCGATCGCCAGATGCCTGGTGACCAGATTTAGCAGATCATTCTGTCGGAAGGGTTTACTAACGAAATCATCGCAGCCCGCAGCAAAACATTTGCGTCGCTGTTCTGCAAAGGCACTGGCCGTTAGCGCAATGATTTTAGTCAGAGACGCGCCGCTATCAGACTTATAGCTTTCCAGCTCACGGATTTGGCGAGTGGCATTGTAGCCATCCAAGATGGGCATATGCATGTCCATAAAAATTAGATGGGGTTGCCATTCTTGCCAGAGCGCGATCGCAGCCTGCCCGTTATTAGCTTCCCTAAGTTCAAACCCTGAGCGCGTCAAGATTTTGTTAAGCAGTAATCGATTAGTGGGATTGTCTTCCGCAATCAAAATTCGGTAGGTGCCTGGAGTAACAGCAGTACCCTGAGATTGCCTGGGTTGGACGATAGATCTGGCTGGAACGATCGCAGC
>Ga0224722_1000782_pt1 | contig 18292 bp, 17 predicted proteins | sample Balambano_FR1_Me_FD_161646 | JGI IMG/M metagenome (GOLD analysis project Ga0224722, IMG submission 161646) | Freshwater sediment microbial communities from Lake Towuti, South Sulawesi, Indonesia - Balambano_FR1_MetaG | ecosystem: Environmental > Aquatic > Freshwater > Lake > Sediment | place... | reverse complement strand
GCACAGGCGCGCGGCCCAGCACCACGCGCGGGTGTGGGAAGAACGTGATGATGGCCGACTGGACGCCGCGCGCCTGTGCATCGTTGACGACGGCGCGGATCAGTTGCTGGTGGCCGAGGTGCACGCCGTCGAACGTGCCGACCGAGGCGACGGAGGGAAGGGGGTGCGCAATCTCATCAAACGAGTGGAGGCGTTGCATCAATGTCGAAGACCTTTACCGGCACCAAGGTTGTCCCATCCCAACGCGCAACGGCGATGAAGTTGCGCCGCGCATCATACACGCGCACCAACTCCCTCTCCCCATTGGGGGAGAGGGCTAGGGGCTTGTGGCCCGAATGGGCCATGAGGGAGGTAACTTGACCGTGACGGATTTTGTTGGCCTGTGCCTCATCCAACTGCACCGCCGGCCAATCAGCCACGGCGCGATCCATCGGCAGCAACAACGTCTGCGCCGCACCCGCCTTCGACGCTGCCTCCAGTTGTTCCAACGTCACTGCATCCCCCAGCGTGAAGTGGCCGGACTGCGTGCGCCGCAGCGCGATCAGGTGTCCGCCACAACCCAGCGCCTCGCCGATGTCACGCGCCAGCGAGCGGATGTAGGTGCCGGCACCGCAACGGACGCGAATGACGATGGACGATGGGCGACGGATGGCGGAGCGCACATCGTCCATCGTCCATCGTCCGTCGTCTGGCTGCGCAAGATGAATCTCCCACATCACCACCCGCCGCGCCGCCAGCTCCACCGTCTCGCCCTTGCGCGCCAGGGCATAGGCGCGTTGGCCGCCCTTCTGAATCGCGCTGAACTGCGGGGGCACTTGTTCGATCTCGCCGCTGAACTGCGCTTCGAGCGCGCGCAGCATGGCGTCGGTGATGGCGGGCACGGGCCGGGTGGCGATCACCTCACCTTCGGCGTCATCGGTATTGGTGCGCTCGCCTAGCTTGATCAGGCCCTCGTAGGCCTTGTCCTCGCCGAGCAGATACTCGCTCAGCCGCGTGGCTTGGCCGACGCACAGCACGAGCACGCCGGTGGCCATTGGGTCGAGCGTACCGGCGTGGCCGATGCGCTTCTCGCGCAGCATGCGCCGTGCCCGCGCCACCACATCGTGCGACGACAGTCCTTGCGGTTTGTCAATGATCAGCAGGCCGTTCATCTCAAGCCCCCTCCCCTTTAGGGGAGGGTTGGGGAGGGGTGGCCACCAACACATCCCGCTGCTTGATCACCCGATCCACCCGATGCGCCGTCTGGTCGTAGGGCGGGTCGTTCAGCACACGCAGGCCGCTGGCAGATTCGACTAACGCCACCATTTCGGCACGCGGGAAGCGGGTGCTGTCCCACGACATCGCCAGCGCGCCGCCCGGCTGCAACAGCGCCACCCACACCGGCAATGCCTCGGCCAGCAGCGAGGCCAACGCGCCATGATGCTGTATGCCATACGGCAGATCGGTCACGATCAGGTGCGGGCGCTTCACGCCGTGCATCAACTCGGCCGATTGCGCCGTCTCGCCGCGCGCGAACACGCATTGCTTGCGCAGTCCTAAGCCTGTCGAAGGACCGAGCGTGAACCACCAGCGCCGGCCATACTTCTTCAGCCGCTCCTCTTTGACCTCGCAAGCGATGTCTTGCTCACGGGCATATTGGGTAATAAACGACGCGGTGGATTCGACATCTTCCTTGCCCTGCTCCACGCCCATCGCGTCTGCGCCCAGCACCAGCGCCGCCAGCAATGTGGTGCCGCCGCCCATCAGCGGGTCGAAGGCGCGCAGGTCGCGCCACGGCTGATCGGCAAAGGCGCTGCTGAAGCGCGCCACGTTGAGCATGAAGTGAGTGAAGGCCTCGTTGGTCTTGCCACGATAGCGCCGCGTCGTCATCAGGTCGGGCGGGAAGGCCGGCGCGAAGCCGGTCTCGATCGGCCGAAGCAAAGGGCCAGCTACTTCGCCGATGTGATCGAAGCCGTCGAAGAAGGCGCTGGTCATGGCCAGTGCGCCAAGCTCGTGGATGTCGCCCTGGCTGAGCGGCGACGCCAGATCGCAGCGCAGGTAACTCTGCCCACCCAGTTGCACCGGCGTCATCGAAGTGATGCGCCGTCCAGCCGGGCTGAGCGCCAACTCATGCGGGGCCAGGGCCGATGCCAACGCGCTGTATTGCGTGCTGCGTTGTGGGGCGATCTGGGCCAGAAGAGTAGGCATAGTTCCGAATCAGACCTCGCGGGTCTTGGCGCAACTCGATGCTAAGCCAGATAGCTCGATGAGACCCGCGAGGTCTATGTCGTCATGCTTCGCGAATCACCTGCTTCAGCCGCGGCAACACGCGATTGACCGCATCGCGCATCGGGCCGGGCAGAGTGCACCCCGCCGCGGCCGGATGGCCGCCGCCACCCAACTCCAGCGCCACCTGCGACACGTCAAAGCCGGGTTGGGCGCGGAAGCTGATGTCAATCTCGCCGCTGGCCAGCTCGACGAACACAGTCGCCACGTCCACCTCATATGCCGTGACCAGCATGCCCACCAGGCCGGCATCGCCCCGGTCTTCCTTCACATCCAGCTCTTTGCGCAGCTTGCGTGGAATCGTCGCATATGCCACCCGGCCGTCCACCTTGGCGTTGGCCAGACCCGCGCCCAGCAAGCGCAACGAATCGAACGTACGCAGCGTCAGCGCCTGGCGCGTCACCTCTTGCAGATTGCCGCCGCAGCGCATCAGATCCATCGCCGCGGCCAGCGTGCCGGGCGTGGTGTTGCTGGTGCGGAAGGCCTGCGTGTCGGTGATGATGCCCGTGAGCAGCGCGTTGGCGATGTCTGGCGTAATCGGCACATCCATGCGCCGCAGCAGCGCCAGAACAATTTCGGCCGTGGACGAGCACTCAGCCTCGATCACGTTCACCGCGCCAAAGCCGGTGTTGGTGATGTGATGATCGAATACTACGATTGGCAAATGGGCATGCTGCGCCGGGATGTAGACAGTGCCCAGCCGCGCCATGTCGGCCGCATCCAGCGACACGATCAGGTCGAAATTGCCATTGCCAGATTGCGCGATGTCGCGCACGCCGTTGAGGTAGTGAAAGCGCGGGTGCGGGTGATCCTGGCAGGCTGGGGTGACGACCTTGCCCAGGCCGCGCATAGCATGCGTGAACCCAAGCAGGCTGCCGATCGCATCGCCATCGGGCGAGACGTGGGTGATGGCGAGGATGCGCTGCGCCCGGCGCAGATGCCCCTCGGCGGCAGACCAGGCGCTTGGATCAGACAGGTTCATGGCCAACGCGCAAAACGTAATACGTAATACGTAATACGCAAAGCAAATTGCGCACTACTTCAACCTTTCGGCTGCTCCTGCGCTTTCAACTCGTCTAGCAGGCGCGACATGCGGTCGCCGCGCTCCAGCGATTCGTCGAAGTGGAACGTCACGTGCGGCGTGTTGCGCGTGCGCAGCCGCCGGCCCAACTCGTGGCTGATCCAGCCCTGCGCGCTGCGCAACCCCTCGGCGGCCTCGGCCTTCTGCGCGTCATCCCCGATCAGGCTGTAGAACACCTTGGCGTATTTGGTGTCGGGCGTCACCTCCACGTCGGTGACGGTCACCTGGGCGTTCACCACGCGCGGGTCGTTGAGCTGGCGCTCCAGCAACTCGCACACGTGCTGCCGCACCAGATCGCTGATGCGCTTCTCGTATTTCTTGCTCACGGCTGTTATTGGATGTTGGTTATTGGGTATTGGCTAATTTCTCACGCGCAGCATTAACCAATATCCAATAACCAACACATTACCGGGCTTGTTCCTCGTCCGTCACGAACTCGATGATGTCGCCTGGCTTGAACTCGGTGAAGCCGTCAATGCCCACGCCGCACTCGAAGCCCTGACGCACTTCCTTCACGTCCTCGGTCAGGCGCTTGAGCGAGCCCACATTGCCGGTGAACACCGCCTGGCCCGCGCGCATCACGCGCCCACGCACGCCGCGCTGGGCCACGCCGCTGGTCACGCGCACGCCGGCGATGAAGCCCACCTTTGGAATCTTGAACGTCTGCTTCACCTCGGCTGTGCCGATGATCTTCTCGACGATCTTGGGCGCAAGCAGCCCCTTCATCGCCAACTCGACGTCTTCGAGCAGCTTGTAGATCACGTCATACAGCCGCACGTCCACGCCGCTGCTCTCGGCCTTGCGCCGCGCCGCCACGTCCATCTGCACCTCATAGCCCAGGATCACCGCGCCAGCCGTCAGCGCCAGCTCGACGTCGCTCTCGGTGATGCCGCCCGTGCCCTGGTAGATGATGTCCAGCCGCACGTTGTCGTCCTTCTCGGTGTTGATGGAGCTGTTCAGCTTTTGCAGTTGCTCGATCAGCGGCGGCAGCGAGCCCTGGTTGTCGGCCTTCACCACCAACAACAGCTTCTTGGCCTGGCTGGCCTTGGCCATGGCGAAGTATTGCTCCAGGCTGGTAGCGCGCCGAGCGCCACCGTCGCGGTCGCGGTTGGCCTGGTGCTGCGCAGCCAGCGCGCGCGCCGCGCGGTCGTCCTCGACCACTTCGAAGATGTCGCCGGCCGAAGGCACATCGCTCATGCCGGTGATGCTGACCGGCACGGAGGGCGACGCCTTCTTCACCCGCTGGCCGCGGAAGTCGAACATCGCGCGCACGCGGCCCGACACCGTGCCCGCCACAAATGCGTCACCGACGTTGAGCGTGCCGTTCTGCACCAGCACAGTCGCCGTTGCGCCTTCGCGCTTGCTCAAATGGCTTTCGATCACCGTGCCAACGGCCTTGCGATTGGCATTGGCCTTGATCGAATCGAGCGACTCCGCCACCAGCAGGATGCCCTCGATCAGGTCATCAATGCCCTTGCGCTGCTTGGCCGAGACGGGGATGAACAAAGTGTTGCCGCCCCAGTCGTCGGGCATCAAACCCAATTCGGATAGCTCTTTCTTCACCAGCTCCGGGTTGGCGTTGGATTTGTCAATCTTGTTGACGGCCACCACGATGGGCACCTGCGCCGCCTTGGCGTGGGCGATGGCCTCCTTGGTCTGCGGCATCACACCGTCATCGGCGGCCACGACCAGCACGGCCACATCCGTCACCTGCGCGCCGCGCGCGCGCATGGCGGTGAACGCCTCATGGCCGGGCGTATCAATGAACGTCACCTTCTTGCCCTGATGATCCACCATGTAGGCACCGATGTGCTGGGTGATGCCACCTGCCTCGCCGCTGGCCACATCGGTCTTGCGCATCGCGTCCAACAGCGACGTCTTGCCGTGATCCACGTGGCCCATGATCGTCACGACTGGCGGGCGCGTCGTAAGCCCTTCGGCGTTCTCGGCGGTCTCCTTGGCCAACAAGCGCTGCTTCAGCGTGGTCACCTTGCCGCCCGGGGCAGGTTTGCCGTCGGGCGTCACCAACGCCTCGTCCGGAATCTGCGACTCGACGATGACCGGGATCGGCTTGGCCTCCCAGCCGAACGCGCCAACTACGATGGCCGCCGTATCGAAGTCGAGCTGCTGGTTGATCGTCGCCATCACCCCGTTCTGCATCAACTCGCGGATGATGTTGATCGGGCTGATGTTGATCTTCGTCGCCAGGTCGCGCAACGAGATGCTCTCCGGGAGCTCGATCACCCTCGGCTCGGCCGGGCGCGCAGGCGGGCGCTGTTGCGGTGGACCGCTGGGACGCTGACCGCCGCCGCGGTTCCCACCCTGCGATGTGTTTCGCGCGGGCGTTTTGGTATTTACTGCCATGCTTTCACCTCATTCCTCTGCCTCAGCTCACTGTGCTGACCATGCTGACTGTGGCCTACTCTGGCAAAAACAACGCAGGCTGTGGGGCCTGCGTTGCACAATGTTATCTGCGTCGAAATCTGCTTCGGCATTCTTCAGCCTTCATCAATCATCAGCCATCAGCCGAATTGGCTGAAGAATGCCAGGAGTGCCTCTTCATCCTCTTTGCTCACCGGCTGGCCGAATTCGGCCTCCAGCCGCTTGCGTTTGATCGCCTGTTCGGCAGCGGCGCGGCTCTTCGAGACATACGCGCCGCGGCTGCCCGACTGCTTGCCGGTCACATCCACCACGACATGACCATCCTCGGTCTTTATCAGCCGGATCATGTCGCGCTTTGGGTGCTGCGTCTGCGTGCCGATGCAAGTGCGCATGGGCACATGTTTTGTCTTCGGACGCTTCCCTTGCACGCGCTTACGCGGCTGCTGCGACTCACTCATCCAGGTCCAGGTCGTCGTAACGCCCAGGCTTGTGCTTCTTCTGCGCCACTACCCGGCCAAGCTCTTCGTCGAACACCAGCACGCGATCCTTGCCCGGCTTCTTGCCCTTGGCGTCTTTGTCCTTCTTTGGTTTGGCGACTTTGGTCGTCGTGGTCGTGCCATCCGCATGGGTGGTGGTGACCTCTTCTTCCTCTTCGCCCTCGCTCATCGCCTCGATGAAGTACTGCTGGGCCTCCTCGGTCGTCTCTTCGATCTTGACCGCGGGCGCGAGCACCTCCGCCTCCGGCAACACGGCCACAACTTCGGCCGGGGCCGCAGCGCCATCGGCCGATGGCGTTTCTTCAGCCACCTTCCACTGGCCCACGACTTTATCCAGTGACTGCTTGATCTCGTTCAGGGCCTTGGGGCCGATGCCTTCGATGGACAAAAAGCCCTCATCGCCGCGCACGCTGTGCTCCAGCAACTGGCCCACCGATACGATGCCAGCCGCGACGATGTGCTGCGACACGCGCGGCGACAGGCTGAGCTCCTCCAGCGGCATGGCGTAGGCCGCCTTGGGAATGGCCGCAATCGCTGCCTGACGAGCCTGACGCCGCTCCTCCGCCACCGTCTCACCCTTGATGAGCATGGGCTGGTCGGCATTGGCCTTGCGCGCAGTCTCGTAGGCGAACACGCCATCCAGCGTGCGCTTGACCAGGGCGAATTCCTCGACCGAGAGCGCCGTCGGCAGAGCGCGCTGGCGCACCAGCAATTCCTTCATGGCTGGCACGGCCTGAATCACCTCATCGCCCACCCAGGCCTGCAAATCGGGGTTCTCGGCGATCTTGTTGAGCGCCTCGCTCAACGCCTCGCTGCCACTCTTGATGTCAATCCGCCAGCCGGTCAAGCGCGCGGCCAGGCGGGCATTTTGCCCCTCGCGGCCGATGGCCAGCGAGAGTTGGTCATTCGGCACGATCACCGATGCGCCCTTGGCGTCGTTGGGATGCACACCCATCACCTTGGCCGGGCCGAGCGCCTTCGAGATATACAGCGTCGGGTCAGCGCTCCATTCGATGATGTCAATCTTCTCGCCGTGCAACTCGTTGATGATCGTCTGGATGCGCGTGCCGCGCTGGCCGACGCACGCGCCCACCGGATCAACGTTGGGCTGCAATGCGGCCACGGCCACCTTGCTGCGCGACCCTGGTTCGCGGGTGATGGACTTGATCTCGACCGAGTTGTTGGCGATCTCCGGCACCTCGATCTCGAGCAGGCGGCGCAGGAAGTTCTTGTGCGTGCGCGAGAGCATGATCTGCGGGCCGCGCCCGCTGCGCTTGACTTCGGACACATAGGCCCGCACGCGCTGCTGCACTTCGTATTTCTCGTTCGGAATCTGCTCTTTGCGGGGCAGCGTCGCCTCAATCCGGCCGAGGTTGAGCACCACGCCGGCCGGGTTGGCGCTCTGCACCAGGCCCATGACGATCTCGCCTTCGCGCTCGACGAACTGATTGTATTGAAAGTCACGCTCGGCTTCGCGCAGCTTCTGCACGATCAGTTGCTTGGCGTTCTGCGCGGCGATGCGGCCGAAGTCTTTCGGCGTCACATCCACCATGATGCAGTCGCCCAACACGGCGTCGGGCTTTTGCTTCAGCGCCTCATCCAGTATCACTTCAGTGCGGTCGTCGAGCACATCGTCCACCACTTCTTTCTCGACGAAAACGCGCATATCGCCGCTTTCCATATCCACGGCCGCGGCGACGTTCTGGCTGTTCATCACGTTGGCGTATTTGCGATACGACTGGACCAGCGCGCCCTCGACGACCTTTCGGATCTCGTCGGGCGGCAGGCTGCGCTCGGCGCCAATTTGGTTGAGAGCAAGTGCAAATTCGCTTTTCATGGCCATCACCCCAGGCGTTAGAAAAGCAAAAGTGGGTTTTTTCGACCCACTTCCGATTCACTACGCGTGAAGTTGTAAGTGGACGAAGTTTACCAAGAGGATTTAAGGTTGTCAACGGAGCGGGGCTTCGGGGTGCATTCTCCAGGAGTGGCAGGTTTTTTCCAGTCAGCAAAATGGCTCGAGTTTGACGGCGATTTCTACGGTCTTGACCACGAAAGCTGGCTCCTTATGGCGTTTGCCCCCAAAAAAGAATGCACCCGGGCTTCGAAGACATGCAGCCAGCCGCGCGTCGTAGGCGACAGCGAACGCAGTGAGCACTGCGCCAGTCTGTTAAGAAAACCGATTCTCGAATCGCAGGCCGTGCCCGCGCACGGTGACGATGTATTCGTGGTCGGGGTCGCGCTCGGCAATGCGGTCGCGCAGGCGGCGCACCAGCGCGTCAATTGCCTGTTCGCTCACGCCGTAGGCGTTCTCGCCTTCCCACACCCGCTCCACGATGTCCTGACGGCTGACCAGCCCGCCACTGGCGTCCATCAGCAGTTCGAGCAGCCGGTATTGCTGCAACGACAGCGGCGGCTCCAGCTCCTGCTCGGCGATAAAGACGCGCCGGCCTTCCTTGTCAATGCGGATGCCGCGCACGACCGCGCGCATGGCCTTGCTGATCGGGCGGGCGTTGAGCGGGGCGGTCGCATCGCTGCCGACGAAGGCGATCTTCACGCACAGCGCGATCTGAATCTCATCGCCATCCTGCAACAGTTTCGCCTCTTTGACCTCTTTGCCATTCAGGAAGGTGCCGTTTTTGCTTTCCAGGTCGGACAGCATGAAGCCGTCCTGGGTGCGTTCGATCTTGGCATGGCGGCGCGACACCTGGCGCTCGGGCAGCATCAGGTCGGATATGCCAAGTTCGCGGCCGATCACCACGACGTCGCTATCCACCAACCAGCGCTGGCCGGCCAATTGACCGCTTTCGATGATGAGCATGGGAGCATCCTGGTTCATGGCCTCGGCATTCTAACAGCGCATCGCCGGCGTGTTCGACTGCCGCAACATGATCGCGCGACGCTCGGCTGACTGTACAATCCCGTCCATGCTCTCGCCCGGCACTGTGCTGCGCCGTCGTTATCGCATCGAAGCCCCCATCGGCCAGGGAGGCATGGGCTCGGTCTACCTGGCCGAGGATCTGCGGCTGGAAGGGCGCAAGTGCGCGGTCAAGGCCGTGCGCATTGACCCCACCATCGAGCCGGCGCTGATTACCGAGCTGCAACACCAGTTCAGCCGCGAGGCCAGCGTGCTAGCGCGGCTCGACCATCCCAATTTGCCCAAGGTGTCCGATTACTTCACCGAAGATGGCCTGGACTATCTGGTGATGGACTACGTGTCGGGCAAAAACTTAAAAGAGCTGATGGATGAGGCGCGACGCGGCGGCCGCTTCTTGACCGAGATGGAAGTGATGACCTGGGCGCGGCAACTGTGCGACGCGCTGGAATACATGCACACCCAAGACCCGCCGGTGCTGCACCGCGACATCAAGCCCAGCAACATTAAGCTCGCGCCGAGCGGGCTGATCAAGCTGGTGGACTTCGGCCTGGTCAAGTTGCTGGCCAAAGACACCTCGCAAACGGTGACGGTGTTGCAAGGCCGCGGCACGGCCGCCTATACCCCGCTGGAGCAATACGGCGAGGACGACAGCCACACCGACACCCGCTCCGACGTGTATTCGCTCGGCGCGACGCTGTATCACCTGTTGACCAACCAGCCGCCGGCCGATGCGCGCCAGCGCTTCCTCAGCCCCGAGGCGCTACAGCCACTGCGCCAGCTCAACCCTGCGGTCAGCGACAACGTCGAGCGGGCTGTGCTTGCGGCGATTGCCATGCACCCCGACGACCGGCCATCCAGCATGGCCGAACTGCGCGACATGTTGCTCACCGAGACCACGCCGCAGCAGTTGAACGGTCAACGCGGCGCGGCAATGCCATTGGGCAAGCTGGCCTACGAGAACCGTGCTTGGCTGGCTGCGGCCGGCGTGGCGATGGTCATTGGCTTGTTGGTGACACTCACGCGCTGACCTTGACGGTGTTTGTGGGTGCGCAGCGATGCTGTTGTTCATCGAACGCATCATTAAACTGGCGGTGGATAATCCGGCTTGATGGTCAAGCCCGCCGTCTGGATTGTTGAAGATGACCAAGCGGTCTCCGATGCGCTCCGAACGTTGTTGATGCATGCCGGCTATGACGCCACTGCCCTTATGAGTGGACTTGACGCTGTTGCTCAGCTTGAGTCGTTTGTCCCTGATTTGATTTTGCTCGACCTCAACTTGCCAGACCTGGACGGGTTGGACGTGTGCCGCGCGATTCGGGCTTTGCCAGTGTATGTGCCGGTCATCATACTCACCGGGCGCAACGAGCCGGTGGACAAGCTGATCGGCTTAGACGCCGGCGCGGACGTGTATCTCACCAAACCGTTTGACCCGCGCGAGTTGCTGGCGCAAATCAAGGCCATCTTCCGGCTGATCGAACGCTTCGGTCAACAGCGCGATGGTGAAGATCACGTCCGTGTAGATGAATTGCCGTTGTCCAATGGCGCGCTGATGCTGTGGGTTTCGCAGCACCGCGTCGAGTTGCGCGGCCAGGTGCTGGCGCTATCGCCAAAGGAATACGACTTGCTCAAGATGCTGCTGCGCCACCCCGACCGCGTGTTCGGGCGTGAAACGCTGCTGCGCGCCGTGTGGGGCCACGACTTTGTAGGAGATACGCGCACGGTGGACGTGCATGTGCAGCGACTGAGACACAAGATCGAGGCCGACCCGGCGCGACCGCAACTCCTGCTCACTGTGCGCGGCTTTGGCTACAAGCTGGCGCTGGGCGCGGACGACCAAACGCCATGATCATCCTCGATCTGCGGCTGATCCTGCTCGGCGCACTTGTGCTCCTGGCGCTGTGCGCTGGGCTGGCGCTATGGATCGGCTATCGGTTAGCGCGGCGTAATTCGTCTGCGGAAAGCCGCGCCAAGGATGATCTGATCGCTGATCTGCAACACCAGCAACGAGCGGCCCAGCAGGGGCTGCGCCAACTAGCGCATGAGGTGCGTGCGCCGCTGACCACTATCCAGACGCAGGCCGAAGTGGCTCGCACCCCCGACATGCCCGATGAAGCGCGCGAGTCGGCGTTGAATGCAATCCGGAGTGAGGCGCAGCGGGCTAGCCGTCTGATCGAAGACACGGTTGAATTGGCAAGGCTCGACTTGGCCAACGCCGACGAGATCATCGTTAAGCCAGTCAATCTTGTCCTCGTCGCCGAGGAAGCATTGGCGCAAAGTCTGCCGCACGCAGAGGCGCGGCGGATCGAGTTGTCCCTGTGCACCGATGCGAGCCTCCCTCTCGTCCCCGGCGACGCGGACCGGCTGAAGCAGGTGTTCCTCAACCTGCTGGACAACGCGGTCAAGTATTGCCGACCGGGCGATCAGGTCGAAGTGATTCTGAAGCTGGACATGGATCGAATCACCTGCGCAGTGCGCGACACGGGGCCAGGCATTCCGCAAGCGCACCTGCCCTATCTGACTCAGCGGCTGTATCGCGCTCGAACCGACGTCGAGGGCAGTGGCCTAGGCCTAGCCATTGTCGAAGCGATTCTGCGCCGGCACGACATTCCGCTTCGAACTGCTGCTCTACCCTCGTTAGTTCTCGCTGGTTGCCGCGTTTACACAACTGTTACATGACTGTGATGAACTTGATTTAGCGGCTTTGCGATGCGTAAAGAAATCATCGCAGTATCGACTCCTGCGTCATCGCTTTGCTAGTTCAAAGATACCGCTGCCAGCAGAGAGCTGGAAGGAGGACAAACTTGTTTATCCCCTGTGTGCCAGAATGGGTGAGACACGATGCCGTGAAGCATCTTTATCTGATGCAGGTTGGGTCCATGCCGGAATACCAGATTCCGATTGTGTGCTATCTGGTGCAGACGGATGACGGCAAGAATATCCTGATTGACAGTGGTCTACCGGAGACTATGCCTGAAGGATATTCGGATTTCGAAAATGGACAGGATGTCATCGCGCAGTTGGCGAGCATTGGCTTAAAATCGGACGATATTGATACGGTCATTTCGACGCACTATGACGGCGACCATGCCGGCAGACACGCCGCATTCACGAAGGCGCAGTATGTCGTTCAGCGGGTGCATCATTTGGATGCGGCGAGCAACCCACGTTATGCTGCCATTCGACCCCAATGGGATCAGCCGATGGAGCGCATTCGGCTGGTGGACGGGGACACCGAACTGCTGCCGGGGCTGGAACTGATTGAGACCGGTGGGCATGTTCCCGGTCACCAATCGGTGCTGGTGCGGCTGCCTAAAACCGGCGCTGTTCTGCTGACGGTTGACGCCGTGCCCTTCCGCGCGGGCTTTGTTCGTGACCTGCCGGATGATGGGAGCAACCCGGATGCCGATGCGATTCGCGCCAGCACGAACAAGCTGCTTGATCTGGTGGAACGGGAGAAGGTTGGGCTGGTGATTTTTGGTCATGAGCACGAACAGTGGGACGGGTTGAAAAAGCTGCCGGAGTATTACGAGTGAGGACAAAGAGCAACTGACATGAGACAAATAATCGTCACCGAATTTCTGTCGCTCGACGGCGTCATGGAAAATCCGGCGTGGACTTTCCCCTACTGGAACGACGAGATCGCCCGGTTCAAAGCTGAGGAGACAACCGCCAACGATGTGTTGCTCATCGGTCGCGTGACCTACGAGGGGTTTGCGGCAGCCTGGCCTCAGCGCACCGACGAGGCATCGGGCGGGCGCTACTTTAACGGCGTGCGCAAATACGTCGTCTCCAACACTTTGGACAAAGCCGAGTGGAACAACTCGCACATCATCAAGGGCGACATCCTTAACGAAATTACCAGGCTCAAGCAGCAGGATGGCGAGAACCTCGTCGTGCATGGCAGCGGCACGTTGGCGCGCTGGCTCATGCAGCATGATCTGGTGGATCGCTATCGGCTGCTGATCTACCCGGTGGTTTTGGGCGAGGGCAAGCGCCTGTTTCAGGAAGGCGGCGCCGCGAAGTTGAAGCTGGTGGAAACGAGATCACTCAGCTCCGGCGTTGCAGCGCTCATCTATGAGCCGGATCGGCAGTAATTGTTGATTTGCCTCACACAGCGTAGAACCATCAGGGGCGATGCAGGTCGTCGGTTGCAATCGTCCGATGGTTTGCAGATCACGCTCTTTCAGGTGATGGTGATGGGCAGTTTTTGAGGGCTCGTTAGTGTTCTGAGCAGGCGCTGAAATTACTGCCTTAACTTTTGCTCAAAACGCTCCAACCAAATGGGCGAACTACAATTGCGCCTCTTAACCACTTTTGCAAGAGGTCCAATAGATTAACTTTGACGATCTCAACAGAAAGCGACTGCCCCATCTGGGAAATTGAAACGAGACCATCTGATTCGCCGGTAATCGAATCGATCTGGCGTAGCTATAGCAATCGGGCAGGTCCCTTTGTTTCAGTTGCCGTGAGTCGATTTGAGATGGTGATCTCAAAGGTTGACGGTGAGATCACCTGTACGTGGCGCGGGCCAGAGACACATCCTTCAGTTGCGCAATGCCCGCCTGACGGCGAATGGTTGGGCATCCAGTTTAAGAATGGAGTCTTTATGCCCCACTTACAGACTGACGTGTTGGTCAACGATGCAATTACGTTTCCTCAAGCGGCCGTGAACTCCTTCTGGCTACAGGGCTCAGGATGGGAAATCCCCAACTTCGACAATATTGAAACATTCGTCACACGGCTTATAAACGACGAGTTGTTGGTCCATGATTCGTTGATTGCCTCTGCTCTGAAGGGTCAGGCTACTGATGTTTCGCCACGCACATTGGAACGCCGTTTTGTGCGGTCAACGGGCCTGACCCACGGCACAATCAGTCAGATCGAACGTGCTGCTTGGGCGACCACACTCCTGCGACGAGGTACTTCTATTCTTGATACAGTGGAACTAGCCGGTTATGCTGATCAACCCCATCTCACACGGTCACTTAAGCGATTTATTGGTCAAACCCCGACACGATTGGGTGTCGATTCCAATCCAATGCCGATGTCCATCGAGACAACATACTACGAAACGTCTGATGTGAATCAGGAAATTTGACGACAGGAGGAATGCCCTCTGAGAATTGGGATATCAAGCTCAATTCAGGAAGGCATTCCCATGAAAAGTATAAGCATCTCGGATATTCTGACGCTGATCTATGTGCTGGTGGACGACTGGTATCAAGCGCAGGCAAGTAGGCCAAACCGGTGCGGTGCCAAAGCAGCGTTCAGCGACAGATAAATTGACCTCGAGTTGACACATGCCTCAGCGCATGGCTGTTCAACTCGAACATGGCACCGTCAAATACTGGTTGCGGTACGTGATGCCGGTATAAAGTTGTCTCCTACCTCCTCAATAGCCGATGCAGATAGTTCTGTAGCTTCATGACAAACGGCTACGTCCTGTCTTGCATCTTACATTCGGAGCATAGAGGGGTAGATGCAATAGTGCCTCATACAAAATTCTGCTGTCGGAATTGTTCAAGACAAACGTCAGTGTGGATGCAAGAATTCAGGGCACGAGAACAGCAGGGTAGATAGAAATCCCGATATTGACGAGATTTGAAATCGACACCTAGCTCTCAGTAAATCAACAAAGGAGAACAAAATGTCAAAGATGCTGTTTGTCAACCTGCCAGTGAAGGATATAGCCGCAGCCACTCGTCTTTACGAAGCGATCGGTTGCACGAAGAACGATACGTTCAGCGATCCTCAGACCTCTTCCATGATCTGGTCAGACACGATCACATTCCACCTGATGACGCGTGAAAAATTCGCAACGTTCACGTCAAAGCCGATCGCTCAAGCACACGCTGCCTGCGGCGCACTCTTTGCCCTGTCGCGCGATAGCCGCGCAGATGTGGACACAATTGTTGCAGCCGCGCAGGCAGCCGGAGGCAAAGCCGATGTCCGTGAACCCATGGATCTGGGTTGGCTCTATAACCGTGCCTTCGAGGACGTTGACGGTAATGTCTTCGAGGCACTGTGGATGGATGCGAGTGCAGTCGGAGGGTGATGAACTGGTCGCCCGGCCAGTCGAACCCAACTCTCAGCAGAACAGAATACGACCAGTCGCAGGCATGCCGCAATGTGGGCGTGCTTGCGACTTGTCGGGGTTCGTGCAGTATCGAAAGTTGCTAACACAGTCCTGATTGCCTCAGGTGATGGGTTGTTGACTTTGCACGTTCGCCGTCAGCCGTTGCGCATGCGCCAACAATAGCTTTGACAACTCGGCAGGCTGCACCGGCCAGATCGGGCAATCGAACTGCGCCAGGGTCTTCACCAGATACTTCAGCGTGTCTGTCCGGCCGTGCAGGCGCGTGCCGCGCTCGTGCGGCTCCAGAAAGTAATCGCCCTCGAACAGATACTCGCGCACCTCATCCAACGCCGCGCCGATGATCACCTCGACCGCATACTTGAGCGGCAGTGACTTGAGCGATTCGTCGAGATAGTCCAACGCGTCGAACCCGGCTGGCGGCTCGAATGTGTGTTGGGTCAGCGCGACCGACTCGACCCGATCCAGCCGGAACGAGCGCAGGCCGTGCCGCAGGTGGCAATAGCCAACCGCATACCAGTTCGATTGGCGCAGCGCCACGCCATACGGGTCGAACTCGCGCTCGGTGCGCTCGTTGTTGGCGGCCACGTAGGCCATGTGCGTGCGCACGCGCCGGCGCACCGCGTCGCTCAGCGGCATGAGCACGTTGGCCGGCGTCACGCCCGGGCGCGCCCAGCGGCTGCTGCGCGTGCTGAGGTCGAGCGTCACCGCCTCGGACAGGGCGCGCACCTGCCCCCGCAGCTCGAACGGCATCACCCGCTCCAGCTTGGCCAGCGCGCTCTCGACCGCCTGGCTGGTGTTGCTCAAATTCATGCCGACCTGCCGCGAGGCCAGCAGGCCCAGCGTCAGCGCCAACGATTCGTCGTTGGTGAACATCATCGGCGGCAGCTTGCCGCCTGCGCCCAGCACATACGCGCCTGCCTTGCCGCGCTCGGCGGTGATGGGGATGCCCAGGTCGCGCAGCATAGTGATGTAGCGCCGCACGGCGCGCGGGGCGATCTCCAATCGCTCGGCGATGTCTTTGCCGCTCATGCGCCCGCGCGTTTGCAACAGCTCCAGCACGGCCAGTGCGCGCGTGGTCGGTTGAATCATGCCGTCACTATAGCCGGGCAATAGGACAAGATCGAGCCTATTTGCGGCTTGGGCTGGGCGCATGAAACCGCAACGCTTCACGATCAATGTTTCGGAACGCGTCCTGACCGACGTGCGCGCGTTCTTCCGGCGGTTCCGGCGGGCGTAATCCAGGCCGCATCAAGTAGGCTTGGGGCATGGAGACACAACCCGAAGCGACGGTGGTCGAATTCGTTTTGTATAACCGATGGGCCAACCGGCAACTGTTGGCCCTCTGCATGGCCCTGGATGAAGGGCTACTCACCGCCCCCATCCCCGGCGCGTACGGGTCCATTCGCGAGACCTTCAAGCATGTGCTGCGCGCTGAGGCCGGCTTCCTCAAGCGCATTCATGGGTCGGGGCCGCAGCCGCCGTTCATGTGGGAAGAGACGCCCAGCCTGGCACAATTGGCGGCCTTCGAGGACGTAGTGAGCGAGGCGTTTTTGGACACCCTCCAGCGCGTGCCGCCCACGCAGAACGTACACGAAGAGGGGAACGGCTGGACGTTCGACTACCAAGCGCGGCTGATCTTCATGTCACTCATGTATCACGGCATCGCCCACCGCACCGACATCACCACATTCCTTAACAGCCGTGGGGTAGCGTTGCCGGAGCTGGATGTGTGGGGGTATCAGGCGGCCTATCCCGAGCGCTTTCAAGCAATGGTCGTGAAGCTGGCTGGCGAGTGATTCACGTGCCTTGGTAACTCACGTTACGCAGTGCCCGAATCGAAGTGGCCATCGAACGCGGGTCGGGCGCGCTTCGCATCGATTTACGGATCACGCGCAGCGGCATCCTGAGGCCCTGAGCCTGTCGAAGGGTCGAAGCATGCTCCGCGTAACGTGAGTTAGTAACAGCCGAGCGAACACTCCAAAAGTGCGTTTCATGACCTCCGCTTAATAGGTCAAGAAACAGCCTATTACCGGCTTACGATGATTGTGTCGATTTCGACGCCTCTTCGTTCGACGTATTCATAGATCATAGAAGCATAGGAGTCGGACAGCTCAAAGCTGTCCGACTCCTTGTAAGGGAGACTTTCAACATGACGACGCTTTCAGTAGCGAACGACTGCGAATCCGATAGCCGGGTAGAGGCGCTATGGTGCACCTTTCGGTTCGAGTCTCGGTCGTTGGTCAGCCTGGCCATCCCGCTCATCGCCGGCTGGACCAGCAGCTTCATCATCGGTTTGACCAACACCTATTTCCTGGGGCCGTTGGGCGAGGTGCCGCTGGCGGCGGTATCGCTGACGACGAGCATCTCCATCATCCTGTATGCCGGCTTGTTCGGCCTGCTCGGGCCGATCGGCTTCCTCATCGGCAACGCCTTTGGCGCGGACGATGCACCCAAGATTTCGCAGATCGTGCAGCACGGCTTGGTGATCGGCCTCGGCGCCGGGCTGCTCGGTTGCGTGCTCATGGCGCTCAGCCTGCTGGCCTTGCCCTACCTCGGCCAGCCGTTGGAAGTGGTGCAGGTCATCACTCCGTATTGGCTCTTGACCTGCGCGACGATGATCCCGTTCTGCGTGACCTTCGTCTACAAGCAGTTCTACGATTCGACCAACAAGCCGTGGACGGGCGTTGCCCTATCGCTCGTTCCGGTAGCGGTCAACCTGCCCTTGACGTGGGCCTTGGTGAGCGGTCAGTTCGGGTTGCCAGCGTTGGGCTTGGTTGGCGCAGGTGTGGCCGGGTTGATCTCCGGCATCGTCGGCACGGCGATCATCGCGGCGCACTTTCACCTGACGCCATCGCACGCGCCGTATCGCCAACCCGCGCAGTGGCAGCGTAGCGCCTTTGCCGAGCACCTGCGCGAGGGCGTGCCGATGGGCGTGCAGTATTTCTTCGAGGGTGGCGCGGTGGCCATCGCGGGCATATTGATCGGGCTATTGGGCGCGACAGCGCTGGCGGCCAACCAAGTCGTGTTCAGCGTGATGGGCTTACTCTACATGGTGCCGCTGGGCATGAGCGCGGCGGCACCATGTAGAGTAAGCC
>Ga0224722_1000781_pt1 | contig 18307 bp, 10 predicted proteins | sample Balambano_FR1_Me_FD_161646 | JGI IMG/M metagenome (GOLD analysis project Ga0224722, IMG submission 161646) | Freshwater sediment microbial communities from Lake Towuti, South Sulawesi, Indonesia - Balambano_FR1_MetaG | ecosystem: Environmental > Aquatic > Freshwater > Lake > Sediment | place... | reverse complement strand
TGACGTTGGCAGTGGTCGTGTTGGCAAAAGCAAGGGTACTTGCTGTGGGACTGTTGAGGCACACCTGCGCGGTGGTGCCGCCGTTTGCGAGGCGTACCGTGCCGCCGTCCACGAAAGTGCGCGTGACGGTGACAAAATTATTCGACAGGTCAAAACAGTTGCTCGCCAGGTTGCCGGCGTTGATGTTGCCCCCGGTTTGAATGCGCAGGCTGCCGCTGTACGACAAGCCATACACCCGCAGCGTGGTGGTATCCGCATCCAGGGGATTAAAATCAAACTGATTGCCGCTAATCAAGCCTACTACCGTGCCATTGGCATTGGTAATGAGATAGATATAACTTTCTACCGAGGTGGAAGTATTGCGAAAAGCCAGCAAATCCGGTCTGCCGTCGCCGGTACACACCGTGGCATTGGTGGCACCCGCCTGGATGCTCACGGCTGCGCCATCCACCGACTGGCGGGTGATGCTGACAAAATTGTCTGACAGGTCATAACACTCATTGGATAATGCCGCCGTGGCAATATTGTCGCCCACTCTTGCCAGCAGGTTGCCGGAGTACGACACGCCCCACACGCGGAGGTTGCGCCCGCTCACATCCGCGAAGTTGAACGAACTGCCAGTGGCAATAGCAACGATCACATTATTTTCATTGGTAATAAGATAACTGTAACTGCTACCCGTAGAAGCCGAGTTGTTGGCGAACGCCACTGCGGTTGAAGTTCCTTCCGTCACGCACACAATGCCCGTTGTACCTCCGTTTGCCAGCCGTACGGTGCTACCGTCCACCTCGCGTTTTACAAGCCGGACGAAGTTATCCGACAGATCAAAACAATCGTCGGAGAGCGTAGCGGTGTTGACATTGTCACCCACCCGGATGGTCAGATTGCCCGTGAAAGACACACCATAGACGCGGCACACGCCGGGGCTGGAGATGCTCAGGGTGGCGGTATTGCCGTTCAGAATTTCGAGTACGATGCCGTTGTCGTTGGTTACGACGAAGGCGTAGGGCGTAGGCGCGTTATTGCGAGCGATGAAAGAGAGCTGGTCGTTTTGCAAAGCTTCCGCGCAGAGGGTTCTGCTGGTTTCGCCGGTAGTCAGCGACACGGTACCTGCTTCGGGTTTGCTGCGCAGCACTTCGATGAAATTATTGGAACGATCAAAGCAATCATCCGCAAAATCAACCGTCGTAAACACATCGCCTACGCGAGCAGTAATGTCACCCACGTACGATACGCCCCACACACGCACGCGCTCGGTGCGCAGGGTCTCAAAATCGAAGCGGTTGCTGTCGGCAAGGGCGAGGATGCGGTTGGCATCGTCTGTAATCACAAATTTATACAATGGATCGGTGCTGGTGGTGGTGAAAGTGATGATATCGGCGTTGCCATCGTCGGCGCAGGTAAAGAGCGAGCTGCGTCCGTTGCCGGTGGCTACCGTGCCGCCGTTGGGAATGACGCTTCGAATGGGAATGAAATTTTGGGTCAGCGCGTAGCAATAATCTGCCAGCACCGCCGTGGTAGCATTTTGCCCGGGCTGCGCCAGGATGTTGCCTTTGAAGGCGAACGCCCATACGCGCAGGCTGCCGTTGGGCAGGCTGTCGAAGTCAATCGTGTTGTTGAGGCTTACCAGCAGGATTTCGTTCTTATCGTCGGTGACGAGGTAAGCGAAGGGCTGGGCAAAGGGCGTGACACGAAAGCGAACCCGGTCGGGGGTGCCGTCGTCGTTACAAAAATACAGGATTGTTTGGTTGCCGGGTGCCAGAATGGTGGCATCCTGGATACAGGCAGCTTGATTCAACTGGGCAAAGAGCGCGTTTCCAATACCAAACAAAAGTAAAAACCAAAGCGTACGTTTCAAATTCATAGATTATTTTTTATTTTTTGGTAAATCAGATGGTTGGATCATTTGTAAGGTTAGTCATTAGTTAGCTTCGTTGTTGCAATTTTACCGATCTGATAACTTTTAAGTTACCAGATCGGTAAAATTCCGAACACGCCGACCGCGTATTAAGCCAACAAGCTAACCCCGGCTCAATTCAACAGCCGGGTTACGCCACGAATGATATGTGATTCCTCTTACAGACGAATAGAACACAGTGGGGGGATGAGATAGTCAGTTAGAATAGCCTCACAAAAAACACTGGCAAGTTAAGGGTATGCTTGCCAACAATGCAACAAATTTTTCGCTAATTTATTACAATTTTCCGATTATGAAAAGCCGCCGACCATTTTTTTCTTAAAAAAATGCGTAAACTAGTTGTTATAGATTAAAAATATTTTTAATCCCATTTTTTTAGAACGCATACCTAACTTCAGGACGACAAAAGTGTTTTTAAAATTATCTTTCCCAAAGATCGTTTTTTTACACCGCAACTGCGTTCAACGCTTGCGTTACCGGTTCTGCAATCGGTTCAAAAGAAAAAATTTTGACCGGCATTTTCTTTTATACCAAATTCCGATTATTTTTGAATCGCTTAAGCGAACCTTTATTGAGATGGTGAATCACATACCCTCATCCTGATGCCCCTCCCTTCAGGACGACCTGGTTAAAAGTCAAAATATAAAACCGCAAAATGTAAAATTTAAAGGCAATGAACGTGCTTTTGTACTAATTTATCCATTGCGGATTTGTATGTTGATTTCCAACATCTACTTACCCAAACAATTGCATTCGCTCACTTTCGTCAATGCCAGTGTATGCATTATCTCATGAACCGTGTTCTGGTTTTTTGGTTATGGCTGCCCGTTTTCAGTGCCAGTACTGCTCAGTCGCCGGGCAGCAGCGGCATTCGCACCAGCGGCGGTCACAGCGTAGAGTCGCTCGTGAAAGACGTGTTTGCAAAAGGTGCCTGCAATAACATTTCCAACATCCGCGCCATCGGCAATCTCGGCGGCATCGGTTTTTTTGAAAATGGTAGTGCCAGCATTAGCATGGATCAAGGGATCATAATTGCTACCGGACCGATCAAGCACGCGGAGGGTCCGAACGAAGCGGGCGATAAAAGTGGTAATTTTAATGACCGCAATGGCGACCCCGACCTGGCAAAACTCTCCACCCACCAGATTCTGGATGCCGTGGGTATTGAATTCGACTTCGTACCCCTCGATTCGTTTGTGCAATTTCGATACGTGTTTGCCTCGGAGGAATACTGCGAATTTGTAGGCAGTGTCTATAACGATGTATTCGGTTTTTTTGTAAGCGGACCGGGTATCGAAGGCTCCTTCTCCCGCAATTCTAAAAACGTGGCACTCATTCCCGGCAGCAATGCCTATGTTTCAATCAACTCGGTCAATCACATCCAGAATTCCAGCTATTTTATTCGCAATGATTTGGAAAAAGATGCGCGCCAGTGTGGCATTGATGTGCTGAACTCGCCTTATAAAAGCTGGATCGAATACGATGGGTTTACCCGGATTCTGACGGCAGCGTTGCAAGTGATTCCCTGCGAGACGTACCATATCCGGTTCGTGGTGTCGGATGTAGCAGACCGGCACTACGACTCGGCGGTTTTTCTGGAAGCGGGCAGTTTCAACATCGGCGGCACCGTGTTGGTCAACGCCGTTGGCAATCAATCCGGTAGTAGCAACGCCATGGAAGGCTGTACGCCTGCCTCCTTTGTGTTTGAACGCGGCGAAACGAAAAATCTCGACAAGCCCCTCACCGTCCGGTTTAAAATTGCCGAAGGCAGCACTGCCGTTGAAAACGTAGATTTTGCAAGCCTCCCGCGCACCATTACCATTCCTGCCGGACAAAAATCGGTGCAGCTGCCCGTGCAAATTTTCAACGACGGCATTGCCGAATCTCCTGAAAAACTGAGTATCGAACTCGACATACCCTGCGCCTGCTACAGCGGTACGGCAACACTGCACATCACCGATGCACCCGCTTTACAAGTGGACCTGCCTCCGGCTTTTGTGTGCCGCAGTGCGCCAGGCTCCCTGCAACCCACCGTCAGCGGCGGCGTACCACCTTACACTTACCGTTGGAACAACGGCATGACGAGTGCCAACATTGCCATCACCGCGGGTTTGACCCCTCTTTATACCGTCACCGTTTCCGACCAGTGCAGCAACGTTGTCGTGGATTCTACCAACGTCACACCCATCGAACCGCCCGGTGCACACCTAAACGGAACCGCCCAAATTTGCAATGGCGATACGGCATGGCTGCCTGTACAACTGGTGGGTACACCACCGTGGAAATTGACTTATACCATTGATGGAATCATCCAACCTGTTTTCAACGTGGCATCGCGCTCTCCCCTCGGAGGCACTGATGCTGCTTATTTGCCTGCGACGAAATCGGGTAAATATGAATTGTTAAAAGTAGAAGACGCCGGTTGTGCAGGCGCGGCAAGGGGTGCGGCAACCGTAGCAGTGACGACGATTCAAATTCAAAACGACCTGCAACACGTGCGCTGCGCCAATGGCTCGGATGGCAGCATTTCTACTCAGCCAAGAAGCGGCAATGCCCCTTTTCGATATCAATGGAGTAAAAATTCGGAAAATAAATCAACTATTAACAATTTGCAAGCAGGTGCTTACGATCTGACTGTGACCGATGCCCAGGGTTGTGACCAGGTTTTTAATTTTAAAATCACGGAGCCGCCGCTGCTTACGCCCATTACTTTTGATTGTAAAGAACTGACCAATCCGGCTTTTCAATTCACGGCACGGGGTGGGTCGCCGCCCTACCGCTACTCCACCGATGGCATTTCATTTGAAGATGCTGCTGTTTTTAAAAATTTAGAACCCGGTAAAACCTATAATCTCACTATTCGCGATGTCGAACATTGTACGATCCAACAAACGCTGACCCTACCGCCCGTTTACGAAAAAATGGTAGAACTGCCGCCTGTTTTAGAATTGAAAGTAGGGGAAATCTATCAATTTGTGCCAAAATTAAACCTGTCGGAACAGTTCCTTGCCAAAACCGAATGGCAATCCGGCGCGCATCTCACCTGCACCGATTGTCTGAATCCGCAGGTGGAAGGTTTGTCATCGGGTGTTTACACTTTACAAATTACTGATATTTTTGGTTGTGTCGGAACGGCTTCTGTCAACCTTCAAATCAGCCACGAGGTAGATGTCTATATTCCTACTGCTTTCTCTCCGAATGGCGACCGCCAAAACGATTTTTTTACCGTCTATGCCGATGAAGACCAGGTGCAGGAGGTGCTGTCGCTGCTGGTATTCGACCGCTGGGGCAATCAGGTGTTCGCTGCCCGCAACTTTTTGCCCAACGATGAGCGCGTGGGTTGGGACGGGCAGATCAACGGCGATGCAGCGGATGCAGCGGTTTTTGTGTATGTGGCGGTGTTGAAATTGAAAGACCAGACCGCAGTGACGAAAAAAGGGCAGGTGGTGTTGGTGAGGTGATCGGTGATTTGCGGATTTACTATTCAACATTCACCGCTCCCGTTTAAACGACTGCTGACCGACATTTCCCCACTTGCCATTACCCATCTCGCTCCAACTGTCCTGTGCAGGACGTTCCCGTGCATGGGCGTACCTGTATTTTTGTAGCAAAATCGTAAAATTTGCTTATTATGAAATCGCTGTCCATCCTTGTTATCCTGCTCCTTACAGTATTCACCGCTTGTGTTGAAACCGAAATCGTACCAGAAGTTTTAGAACCTACCTTGGTTTTAAATCCGAAAAGTGTAAGTCTGACGGTGCAGCAAACCGCCGTCATTCAAGCCACCTTTACCGATGAAACCGGCACCGACCGCTCCAATGAACTCCAATGGCGCAGTGCCAATCCGAGTGTGGCAAGCATTTCCAACGGCGGCATTGTGAACGCGCTCGCACCGGGGCAAAGCTGGATTGTGGTGAGTACGCCCGGCTCGCTGCGCGATTCTACTCTGGTCACGGTGGTGAGCAACCCCAATCAGGTGGCAAAAGTGGAAATTACGGCTCCGCAAAATACCCTGACAACAGGCAGTACGCTGCAATTTTCCGCCCAAATCCGCAACGCCGCCGGGCAAAACCTGAGTGGTAAAACGATCACCTGGGTGAGTTCTAATCCTACAATTTTAAGTATTAACGCCACCGGTTTAGCCACTGCCAACGCCGCCGGTACAGCACAAATCACCGCTAACGCGGAAGGTATTTCCAGCTTGCCAATTGCCATTGCCGTGACCTCCAGCACCGGCGGTGCCAAGCGCAGCGGTACGTTCAGAGGCAATTCTTCGTACAATGTGAGTGGAACTGCCATTTTACAACAAACCGGCAACACCCTGAAACTCCTTTTTGAAGACAACTTCCGCTCCAGCAATGGTCCGCAACTCGGCGTGTTCCTCGCCAAAAATGCCCCCGGCGTACTTACCGCCAGCAACAGCGTAAACCTCGGCGCCCTCAAAAGCACCAGCGGCAGACAAGAGTACACCGTGCCGGAAGGCGTGAAACTGAGCGACTACGATTTTGCGGTGGTGTATTGCATTCCGTTCAATGTGGCGTTTGGCTTTACAAAACTGGAATAGCCTGGATTTGCCAAATCTCAAAGATTTGGTAAATCTTTACAAAACATAACCATGATTCATACCCTACGAAACTCCTGCAAAATTGAAAACCAAAAATTTAAAAATGTTGAAGATTTAGCAAATCAATTCTAAAACGTTATGAAAAACTTAATTTATCGCACCATTTTCCTGATTGTACTCCTCCCTGTGCAACATCAACTACTTGCCGGGGGCTGGCCCCAGCCGCAGGGTCACGGCTTTTTCAAATTTGATTTCAGCTTCATCCGTGCCCGCGAGTTTTTCGGCATGGATGGCAACACCTACAACATCAACGGGGCGCGCACCCTGCTGGGCTATTACACTACCTCCTTGTATGGTGAGTACGGTATTACCGATAAACTGACCGTGGTGGGTTATGTGCCTTTTTTTGTGCGCAATACGGTAAACGAGGGCATCGGCGAAATCACGGGCGACGTGTTGCAACGCGGTTTGGAAAACAATTCGGTGGGCGATATTGACCTGGGTTTGCGCTATGGTTTGTTTGCTAAAAACGGGTGGTCGGTCACTACCGCGCTTTTGCTGGGTCTGCCAACGGGCGACTGGCAAAACGCGGATTTGCTTTTCACCGGCGACGGTGAATTCAACCAACAACTGCGGCTGGAAGTAGGCTACGGTGCCAACCGGTGGTACGCAACGGGCTACGTGGGTTTTAACAACCGGACGAAGGACTTCTCCGACGAGTTTCGGTTTGAGGCGGAATTTGGATATAAATTTTTTGAAAACAAACTGCTCACCGGTGTGAAACTCTCTGGCATTCAATCTTTCAACAATGGCAGCCCGACGGGTTCTTCCAATGGTTTGTTTGGCAACAACGTGGAATTTTTGTCGCCCCAGGCGTTTGTAGCTTACGAACCGACACAGAAAGTGGGATTCATCGCACAGGTATCCGGCGCAACGAGTGGCAGAAACGTGCTGGCGGCTCCGGCGGTGTCGGTGGGGGTGTATCTCAAAGTAAATTAATGGGTCGTATTTGAATGACTTACAGGATTAAAAATCATATTCATCACAAAAATCATCTAACCCCATTTTTAAGGAATAATGGCGTACACTGCTCTTGCTAACTTACTGTTAGTCAATACTGTCTGGTATCTGGCATCTGAATTGGCATTAGTGGACATTTGATTTTAAGCCTTTGTCTCAAATTTATTATCTACGAATATTTTCTACGAGGCAAAGGCATCTTTTATACCCACCCCTCATTCGGTAAACTCCATTTATACCAGTTTAAAAGTCACAAGTCATAAGTCGCGAGTCCAAAAGCATTGAATGACAAAGGATTATTCGACCTTTTATACGTCTTTACTTTTTTAAAATGGTATTAAAACTTCTTCCACCACCCTACCCGCAGCCCTTCCGTCCAGGAGTACTCGACCCGATCCACCGGCACATTTTTGGGATTTAATAATTCAATTGTGCCGCCCCAGTTGGACAGGTTGATGTTTTTCAAAGTCACAATGCCATTCTGACCCGGCGGAACGATCAAACTTGCCACGCGCTCGCGCTCCCCGGATTTGTTTTGAATTTGCCATCCGGCTAAATCCACTGCCTCGTTCGTCGTGTTCATCAGTGCCACCTGTTCTTTACCGCGATCCTCCCCTTCCGGGTTGACCAAAATGGCAGCAATGCGAATCCCGGCGTACACGATGTCAGGTTTTTCCTCACCGGTATCCGTGTCAATCGGGTCGGTGACCGGCGCACCCGCTGATTCGCGCGCCAGTTGCAGGGCTTGGAATGCGTTGATTTTACCAAAACCAAACCATTCGGAATGCCCGTTGGCATCATACGTCCCTTTTTCCAATCCTAAAATCGGATCCGGATTTTCATCCACAATTTTATCGGCGGTGCGTTGCAGAATGTCGCGCACCTGTTGGGCATTCAAAGAGGGATTGGCAGACAATACCAACGCTGCCGCCCCCGCCACCATTGGCGCAGAAGCAGAAGTGCCGCCGAAACGGTCGGTGTAGCGGGTACCGAGGGCTTCGTTGTAAGCCGTCCAGATTGCCTGCCCAGGCACCCGGATTTGGTAATCCAGCGGATGCACATTGTCGCTCGGGGCACACACATCTACTTCCCTACCCCAGTTGCTGTACAAAGCTTTGCGATTCTGACTGGTAGAAGCCGTCACTGCGACGACGCTTGGGTGAGCAGCGTGCCCGTTGACGATAGGTCCGGTGGTTTGTTTTAAACCCTGCGAAGGATGCCGCCAGGTGAAATCTTTGTTGTTCATATCCCGAATGGGGGCATTGTAGTTGCCGGCAGCAAAAACGATGACACAACCCTTACCGCGTGGTCCGCCGGTGGTAGCCAGGGCAGTGAGTTGCTGATATAACAGCGATGACAAGGGCGCATACACCGGCACGGGTCCCCAGCTACAGGAGATCACATCGGCTTGCTTGCCGGTGTAATTAAAAATTTCGTACAACAGGTTATCGTCTGCCGTAAGACCGAAGCGGATGGGCATAAACGCACAGCCCGGGGCCACGCCCACGATACCGCTGCCGTTTTCTTCGCCGATGGCTAAACCCGCACAGGGCGTACCGTGATAATCACTGCGGGAAGCGGCAGGATTCAGATCGCCATCAACAAAATCGCGTGCAAAAACGAGTTTACTGGCACCGTTCAAATCCGGGTGGCGCAGGTCGAAGCCATCATCAATGACCGCCACGACGATGCTTCGACTCCCTCGCGTCAGATCCCAGGCACTTGCCGCGTCAATGTTGGCATCGGGAGAGAGTTCGATGCCGCTGGTGCTTTTCAAATGCCATTGGTTGCGAAATAGGCTATCGGCGGGGGTGTAAGCAGGTTGAAAACGGTTGACCAGATTGGGTTCGGCAAAGAGGATTTCCGGGCGTTCCTGCAAATCCTCACTTACCTTCACCGGGTTTTTACCGGCGGATTTGGTCACTTGTAAGGATAAAATAGAGAAGGGCGTTTCGGCAAAATACCGTACAAACCGCAAGCCATGCTGTGCCAGAATCGTTTCGACGGTCGTGGTGGTAGTGCCTTCGCGGAAAGCCACGATGAGCAGATCGGTGAGGTAATACACGGTGGCATCGTCGCCTGCCGGGTGGTAGGCATGGTGTACGACGGCAGGCGTGCGGTCGCTGGTGCGGAGTTCGTCCATCAACACATCGCGGGCGCCCGCCTCAACGGTCACTTTGTACAGATTGGAAAACACGTGTTTTACCTCCTGCACGGGTTTATGTTGTGCCAGGGTTTGCACGCTGCGGGCATCGGGTGCAAGGGTGGTAAAGACTTCGGCTTGTTTTTCCAGAAGGATTTTTTCACCTCCACGAAAGAGATAGTTTTGGGTTGGCATGAGTAAGTTGGCAGTTTTGAGTTGGCAGTCCCTCAAGACGTTGACAGCCAGGGTTTATAGTTAAAGAAAACGGTTTTGTAGTTTGAAATTGCTTAACTAATTTAAAAACGATTTTTTGTGCCGCTTTGATTTAGTAATGCATCTATTTTACAATATTTTCATATATTTCACTTTAAATTTTATTTAACAACAAAATCCATCTTATTCTGACCGGTCTTGCAATTTTTTTCAACAAAAAACGCTTTTTAGGAAAAAAATTGACGATGTTGAAGAATTTGGCAATCCTTTTTATAACTTTATTGATCGGTTTGATGAATTGCCAGTCGCGCGAGCGGGCATCGGAAGCGACGAATGATTATTTTGTCGAAGAAATGCTCTTGGCAGTCAACAACTTGCGCGTAAAGGGTTGTAAATGCGGCGAAACCTACATGAAGCCTGTCAAACCCTTGAAATGGAGTACCCAACTGGCGGAAGCCGCCCAGCGCCACGCGGAGGATATGGCAGGCAAGCGGCATTTTAGCCACACCGGCAGCGACGGCAGCACGGTTGCCCAGCGCGTGACGGATGCGGGCTATCAATGGTCTTTCGTGGGAGAAAACATCGCTTATGGCTATCGCTCCATCGAACAGGTAGTGGCAGGCTGGCAAAAAAGTGCAGGTCACTGTCGCAACCTAATGAAGGCAAGTTACGTAGAAATGGGCGTGGCACGCCGGGGAACGTACTGGGCGCAAGCTTTCGCCAAACCAAGAGTGACGAAGTAACCAAGAGACCGAGAGACTAAGTGAGGCGTAACAAATAACAAAACAAACTACTGAGAGACCTAAGTGACCAACGCACTATAACACCAACGCACTATAACACCATAACACACAAAAACCCTATGTCTGTTGCACAAACGCTGAACCAACTCGCCGCCGCCACGACTCCCGTGCAGGCAGGCACCAAAAATTTTTCGATCAAATGGCTGCGCCAGGGCTTGTATGAAATGGGCTTTGACAAAACCCTTGCCTGGGACACCAATGCCCCCGAAGGCGCATATGATGATGCCACGGCAAATGCCCTGAAAAAATTTGCTGCGAAAAATCAAATCCAGAGCGACGGCAAAACTCTCTCGCCCGAACTGCTGCGCAAACTCACCGAACGCTACGACCTGTTGCAATCCCTTGAGCAGGTACACCGCGCCATTTTGCTGGAAGAAACCGAGCAATTGTACGACCCTGCTGATGCAACTCACGGCGGCACCCTCGCCGTGGATCGGCTGCTGCGCGAACTGGGCTTCCTACAACCCCACACCAACGACGCGCTGACGGAGTTTGCCAAACTGGAAAATATCGCCTTCGATGGGAAAACTTTTAATATCGAACTGGCGAAAGGTTTGCGCGCTTGCCTGTTGTATTTTTACGGCGATGATTTTTTGAACCTGACCTGGTTTGAACGCCTCACCACCGGCACCCTCACCACTGCCAAAGGCTCGGATGTGATAGTGGCTTCGGGCGATAAAAAAGTATTGTTCAAAAAAGCGAAAGCAGGTTATTACACCGTTGGTAATCAGACGATTAAAGCATTCTTAGAATCCAATCGCAATGAGGTGCGGGGTTTAAACGTGAGCGATGCGGCAATTAATACCATGATTGCCGTTTCGGAAAACGAGGGCAACCTGGATGCCATCAATACCTATGATAATGCTTTCATCAGCTTCGGTGCGTTTCAGTGGACGCTCGGCACGGGCAGCGCAAGCGGCGAACTGGCAGCATTATTACAAAAAATTAAAAAATTTCAACCCGCTGCTTTTCAGGAATATTTCGGGCAGTACGGTATTGACGTGGATCATGCTTCCACCAATGCTACCTACGGCTTCCTGTCGTTTCGGGGCAACAAAGTGGTGGATCCCGCCGATAAAGACCTCTTCCGACCGCCGCACCGCGCCTTCCGCTTTTGGCTCGCCGGGCACGATGACCGGGTGAAAGCCGTGCAAATCGAACACGCCCTGAGCCGCCTGAACACGTTTTACTGGAAACCGCAACTCGCCATCAACGGGCTGCTGCTGGCACAAATTATCACTTCGCAATACGGCGTGGCACTCCTTTTAGACAATCATGTGAACCGCCCGGCTTATGTAAAACCCTGCATTGAGCGGGCAATAACGGCGATTGGATTGGATAAACCGGTGCAAACCTGGACGACGGAAGACGAGTTGAAAATTATAGAAGCCTACCTGAAAATCCGCGAAGTGTATGGCGCTACGCCCATGACCCACGCCCGCAAACGCGCCGACGTGACGAAAAAATACCTGACCCAGGGCGTGATTTCCGCTGACCGCAATTCTTTCAAATTCTCCGCCACCGGCGAACGCTCCCTCAACAGTTTTCCCACGCCACCCGCCGATTATGATACAAACGATTATCCGATAATGACCAAAGGCAATAAAATGATAACTTATGCGTAATTTTTTTCTGATGATTTTCAACTTTTTTATGAAAAAGAAACCGACGACTACCCAAAAAAAGAAGAAAAAACCCAGTCCTTCCACTAAAAAAACAACGATGAACCAAAACCTCTATGCCCTGATGGTAGCCATTGACCAGTATCAGGCTCCCATTCCCCCGCTGAAAGGCTGCGAAAACGACCGCAACGCCTTGAAAGTGTACCTCGAACGCCAGTTTGCCGGTCAAGACAAAGTGCAAGCCCACATCAAAACCCTGACCAACGCCGAGGCAACCAAGCAACGAATCATTGACGAGTTTCAGCAGCATTTTAAAAATGCTCAACAAGGCGATATCTGCCTGTTTTACTACAGCGGTCACGGCGCGCCCTCGCCTGCACCGCCGGAGTTCTGGCACCTCGACCCCGACGGCATGACCGAAGGTTTGGTGTGCTACGACAGCCGCCGTACGACCAAAGACCTGATGGACAAGGAGTTGTCTTATCTCATTGCCAAAGCCACCCAGGGCAAAGACCTGCATTTTGTAGCCGTGTTCGACTGCTGCCACTCCGGCACCATCACCCGCGATGCCACCTTCACGCCCCGCACCACCGCAGCACCACCCATCCCGGCTATGTTGCAGGATTATTTCGGACACCAGGAGTACCAGCGCGTTCCTGGCAGCAACGGTCAACTCCTGATCTCCCCGCCTGCCGGCACGTACATTCAGCTTGCCGCTTGCCGCGACCAGGAAACGGCGAAGGAAACCCTCATTGACAATAAAACACGCGGGGTGTTCACCTACTCGCTCATCGAAGCCCTGGAGCAAAACGGCGGTGCCCTGAGCTACGCCGATCTGATACACATTCTACAAGTGCGCCTTGCCAACAAAGTGCGCGATCAATTGCCGCAACTCATTAGCAAAGGCATTGACAAAAATCAAAACTTCCTGGGCGGAGTGATTGAAGGTAAAAACGGCTATCTGGTACAATTTCAACAGGGCAGATGGCTCATGAACGCCGGTGCCGTGCAGGGCATCCCGGTGGAAGGCGGTGAAATCACCCTGGAAGACGACCGCACCCTGCGCCTGAGTGTCGTAGAACCTAACGTTTCGGTGGTACAAGGGCTGGAAAGTGAAGATGTGAATAAAGTGTTTCGGGTGGTTGCTACCAATTTGAATACCAAAAAAATACCGGTCGCGTTTGACCCCCAGATCAACAACGACGGTAAACGGCTCATTGATACGGCTTGGAAAGACGTGCTGCCGCCTTCCATGAAACTGGTAGAACAACCCACCGATGCATACTACTGGATTCGGTTTGTAGAAAACTCGTTTCAACTCACCCTGCCCGCTGACGCACGCCCGCTGTTCAAACGGGTAGAAAATCCGAGCCATGCCAACGCCGTCGCTTTTCTGAACGCCGCCGAACGCGTCGCCAAATGGCGCAGCCTGCTGGATTTGTCGAAAGTGGATTCTAAAGTGATTCAAAACAATGAGTTTGCCATTGAATTGTATCAGGTGACCGATCCGGGTAATTATGAAGACAACGCACCGGTGGCTGTGCCGATTACGGGTTTTGACGAGCCGGTTGTATTTCGTTATGAAAAAACAACCAACGGCGAGTGGGCGGCTCCTGCTTTTCGGATGAAAGTGCGCAATACCGGCAATCGGGTGCTGTACTTCAGCGCGGTTAATCTGATGGATAATTTTGGAATGACTAATCGGTTCATGGACAAGCAGGAACTCGCCCCCGGCAAGGAAGCCTGGCTGATGGAGCGCGACAAAGAGACGCAAGTGCAGTACCTCACCATCCCGCTCACGGTAAACGACGAAGCCTACGGTTCTTACAACATCACCGAAGTCAAAGAATATTTTAAAATTTTTATCAGCAACGATCCCAAACTGGATACCAGCCGCTACGAACAGGAAGGGCTGGAACTGGATGTGAAAAAAGCCGGTAGCACCACCCGTGCCGGTGGTGTGCAGCGCAAGCCACAAGCAATGGACTGGATCACCCGCGACATTGAAATGATCGTGGTGCGCCCGATGGAACCTAAGCAGCTCGCCGAAGGAAAAACCGTGGCACTGGATGAAACGATGAAAGTCACCGCTCCGCGCGGAATGTCTGCCCAATTTGCACTTACCACCGCCGACGAAGCAACGCGTGGAACAGCACCTGCTGCCGGTACCCGCTCGCTGGATGCAGGCAGCGAATCCAGGGGGCAGGCGATGGCGTTCACGCCGCCCATGAACCGCAGTGTAGAGTATTTTGCCGAACCGTATCCGTTCACCACCGGGCGCAATACCTCGCCGGGCTTGAGTGTACTGGAATTGTACGATGTGCAGGGTGCCGACCAACTCAGTGCCGACAATCCACTGGAGGTGGATTTGCAGCGCAGCCTGGCGGAAGAGGAGGTGGTGATTCCGATGAGTTATGACCTGGTGACCGGTTTGTACCTGCCGCTGGGATTTGCCGAACCCGACGGGAAGGTAAAAATCACGGCACTGCCCGAAGCCTCGCCTGTGCAAACGCGCAGCCTGGGGCGTTCGGTGAAAATCTTTTTTCAAAAACTGGTGCTGTCCAAACTCGGATTTGCGTACACCTACCCGCAGTTGGCGATGGCAAAATTTTCTGATGCCGAAGTCGCTTTTGATTATGTGACGGATTCCGAGCAAATAAAAGCCGCCGTAGCACAAGCCGACCGTATCGTCGTGTTCCTTCATGGCATCATTGGCAATACGAAGTTCATGCCGCTAATGTTAAAACTCATTCCGGGTGAAAATGGTAGCCCCTTCCAACATCCATATGATCTGGTGCTGACTTTTGATTATGAGAATTTAAATACCAGGATTGAGGAAAACGCCCGTTATTTAAAACAACGCCTTGCCGAGGTGGGGCTGGCTGCCGGTCATGGCAGACAACTCACCCTCATTGCCCACTCGATGGGCGGCTTGGTGTCGCGCTGGTTTATTGAAAAAGAAGGGGGCAACCAGGTGGTCACACAGCTCATTCAGGTGGGTACGCCCAACATGGGCTCGCCCTGGTCGGATGTCTATCAACTCAGCACCGTCTTTTTGACGAAAGTGGTGAACGGGGCGGCTTTTTTACAACCCTACCTGTTTTCGCTGAACCTGCTGGGTAAATTTGCCGGAAAAGCATTCGTCACCTTGCAACAAATGGACCCGGACGATTCCGAGTTTCTGCCCAAACTCAACGACGGCACCGATCCGCAGATTCCTTATACAATTGTAGCCGGCAATACCAAACTCATCCCTGAGCGGGCTTTGAAAGCGCAAAATAAACTGCTGGAAGTTATTCTGTCGCGTTTCAACAAACAAAAAAGCTTCGCTGCCCTTACCAATCTCTTATTCAAAGAAGAAAACGACATTGCGGTGGCGGTTACCAGCATCTACGGCATTCCCGGCTCGGAAAACTGGCAACACCCGCCCCGGCAGTACCCGGTGGCTTGCGACCATTTGAGCTACTTTGGTGATGCGGAAGGTTTGAAGGTGATGGCGAAGGTACTGAAGTAGAATTAATTATTTGAAATTTGAAAATTTGACGTTCCTCGGTCAGACGATTTTGAATCGTCTGACCGATGTTGTAGGCATCTTACGACTCAAAGCCACAGGATGCGCTTCATTGAATTTTAAACTGCTTCACCAGCACCGCTCCGCTCGTTTTCAGATCAGAACTCAGCACCAGCATTTGCTCTTTTGTACCGTCATCCACTGACACGGCGATGGTGTTGGGCGGGATGCTGCCCAGGTCTTCGGCGTGCAGGATGAGAAAATTGTTGTCTTCGGCGAGCGTGACGGGTACGGCGTATTTAGTTTTGCTGACGCGGTATTTATTCAGAATTTTTTTTCCGTTTAAAAACAGGGTGATTACGTCGCCATCCACGATACCGCTATCCCATACCTTGATGCGAATGAACGGTTTTTGTACTTCGATGACCCTGGAAACGCGTACTTCCCGCCGGTTTTCCACCTCGTACAATTGTGAGTGCTGCTGCTCTAATTGGCGGATTTGCCGGTTTTCAATCGGTTTTTCCAGGTAGAGTTTGCCGGAGGCGCATTTGCCGGTTTGGGGCGTGTAGCCCTCCAGGTAGCCCTGCCAGTTGCCCGTGAGGGTGTAAGCACTAGCGGTGCGTTGCAGGCGCAGGGTAGCCGATTTGATACACCATTTCCATTGGGGGTCGGTTTTATGATTAACCTTCAACTCCTTTATTATAAAAATACTATCTTTATTACTAAAACTATATTTCAAATCATGTTTTGCACTGCCGCCATTATCTTCCGATACAATGCGCGACTCCCCTACCCGATCATTTTGCAAATTCAATTCATAAAAAAAGCCGTAGTCCCGGTCGGATTGGGAGAGTTGCCCCGTCCAGCGCCCCTGCCACGTAAAAGGCTCTTCTGCGGTGGTTATAATTTCCTGGTTGGTAAGCGGTCGTTGTAAAAATAATTTGCCGGGGGTGCAGCCGCTCGCTTTCCAGTCGCCTGCCAATTGTTCCAACCCGCCATTGGTTGTATATTGTAGCAGCGCATATTTCAGGCACCAGCCGCCGTTTTTGGGTTCCGTTTGTTCGATTTCCTGCAACACGAGTTGTTTGCCGTCCCACACGCCGGTGAGGGTGAACCGGGCGGCGGATTTGCCGTCGGTCGAGCGCGAGTAGGACGTGCCGGAAACGGATTGTCCCGTTTGGCGCAGGTCAACTTGGTAAAAAAATGTATCGGTTTTGCCGGGTTGGGTGAGTACGCCCTGCCACTGCCCACTCCCATTCTGAGCACAAAGCATCCCATTCCATGCGAGGCAACTCAGCCAACTGATTTTTTTTAAATAATTTCTCATAGCTGTGAAACTAAATTTTTTTCATCGGCGTTCGTATTCATAACAACACTTCCTAATTCAATTTAGCCCTGATTATAATATTCAAGCGACATGTCTTTGCAGAAAACTCGGTACAGGTTCTGATTACAACGCGCTTTTAAAAACTCTGGGGTTAGGCATTTTGCGTTGATTTTCAGCGGATTTCTCATTCGTTTTTACCAAAATGTTCGTGCAGTTTAGTAGGGTATTTCGCCGCCAGTGAAAGGCTAACCGATTTTTCACCTATAAATTTTTTGCTTATGAACATCCGGGTATTCGCACCGAGCCAGCTTCAACTATCTTTACAAACGCTTACCAATGAAAGTGTTGCAAAATTGCAAACATTTTTTGAACGCATCAAATGCACGGAAGTGACGTTTAGCGAAGCTACTGACAAAACGGTCGAAATGAAGGTTTATTTGTTACGCCGCGTACTGTATGCCGCCGGTCACGCCACTGCCTACGAGGAAGCACTGGAGAATACGCTGGAAAAAATGCGCCGCCAACTGTTGATTTACCAAAAAGAAGTAGCGATTTATTAATCGGGATTGTAATCCGCTTGTTGACATTTACTAATCTGGTGACTCAAAGTCATCAGATTAGTAAATGTGTGAAGAAAACAGCTTTTTGCTTGAGCCAGATGACGGGTTAATTCGTTTTAGAACATATCCAGTACCAAACTAAAAAACCGAACGATATGACTACTCAAGTGAATGCCCCCTTTACGATCGGCGACGGATTGCAGGCACTGATGGATGAAAAGTTAGATAAGTTGACCACGTATTTTGAAAAAATTGAAGATATCACGATTTTCTTCCGCGATCATGACCACCGCGCACAGTCCACTCCAACGGGCAATAGTGCCGAAATTCGCGTGCTCGTGCCAGGACAAACGTTGTACGCCGAAGAAACTTCTGAATCGTATGAAAAATCTTTTATTGCCGCTGCCGAGAAAATGCGCAAGCAACTGCTGAAATATAAAGAACAATTGAATATGCACTGATGCCGATTGACAATGTCAGGTGATACTTCTACTTGATTTTTACGACCACATAAATCACCTGGTGCGGCTGTTTTTGCACTGTTTTTCTGCTTAACATTACTTGACTGTCCTTGCGGTCTTCATCAAAAATGACCAGCAGGCTTCGGTCGTCCAGCAGCGCAAGTG